>Ga0118677_10000855_pt1 | contig 65744 bp, 53 predicted proteins | sample AliMusrvi5mmetaG_FD_86154 | JGI IMG/M metagenome (GOLD analysis project Ga0118677, IMG submission 86154) | reverse complement strand
CCGCGTTTGCTGATATGACCGGACTGGACATTCGATTGATTTACTATCCACCCTATCACAGCAAATATAACAGTATAGAGCGCTACTGGGCTGGGTTGGAAAAATCATGGAATGGTTATCTCCTTGAGAGTGTGCCAACGGTTATCAATCGTGCCAGCAACTTTGCTTGGCGGGGAATAGCGGCAACAGCATTGCTCATCGATACGGTATACCAAAAGGGCATAAAGCTCTGCGGTAAAGAAAAAAAGAATCTCGAAAAAAGACTGATGCGATCAAAAGACCTACAGTGGTGGGATATAAGCATCAGACCTAAAACGGTATTTTTATAATGACTGAGTCCCTAAGAAGTATTATGTTTCTTTGCCTCATTCTTGAAAAACTCTATACTCGATTTTTTTAACGCTATAGTAATCTTGACGTTTTCGTCCTTCAGAATTAATTGAGCTGGCGAAGGCAGAAAGTCTTTCATTACTTTTAATTCACCAAATGGTTCATCAGTATATTTAATCCTGGTCTTCATATATTTTCCTCCCTTTTCTTCCTCCCACTCAAAACGGGCACTTTTCATAAAATTAATTTATCACTGTATGGCTTAAACGGCAATATATTTATATGGGGATTTGTTTCAGCCAGACCACTTTCGCCCCTGGCCGACACTATACAATCAAAATATCAGAGCGAAATATATACCAATAATACGCTATCTATGCCATCAGCCTCGCTTGTGGAGACAGAAAAATGGATCCTTCGCCTTTGGCTCGGGATGACAAGTGTTATTATGATGTTTTCGATACTTTACTTCTTATGTTTTTGAAGATGGATACTTCACTTCGCTCAGGATGACAAGTGTTATTATGATGATTTCGGTACTTTACTTCTTATGTTTTTGAAGATGGGTACTTCACTTCGCTCAGGATGACAAGGAAAGATAGTGCTGAGGTTCGAGCGCCGGGTGCTGAGTTAAGAATGGGAAACAATTGGCAGTTGGCAGAGGGAGGGAGGAGAAAAAAAAGATGGATCCCTCATTGCATTCGGGATGACACTTGGCTCGAAGAGTAGGGTTGGTAAATTTGTAATGTAATTCATTAATTATGAGAATGTTCGGCGCACGAAAAAAGGTTTTAACTGTAGCGTTATTATTGCTGCTTGCCGTCATGTCCGCGTGCAGAAATAATTCTGATGAACTTCGAAGTAATCGGATTATTGCCGGGATCTCTGCTGATTTCGACTATCTCAATCCTCTGCTTATACAGCTTTCGATGTCGAGAGAGGTTTGCGGGCTACTCTATCCTGCACTGGTCAAAGCTTCGTATGACGAAACAAAGGGTGCCATATCCTTTCTTCCCAATGCGGCAAAAAGCTGGGAGTTCTCTTCGGACGGAAAAAATGTCACCTTCCACCTTCGGAGTGGAGCTGTTTGGGAAGATGGGGTAAAAGTGACTTCGCATGATTTTAAATACTCCTATTCTTTATACAAACATCCAAAAATTGCCAGTTCAAGGCAGCACTATCTCAATGATCTTCTCCTGCTTCCTGATGGAACGGCCGATATCGAGCATGCGGTTGAAACTCCTGATGACTCAACGCTGATTCTGCATTTTAACAAGCCGATGGACAGCGACATTGTGCTTGATCATTTCAACGATCTGATGCCGGTAGCTGAGCATATATTCAAATCAATTAAACCTGACGAAATCCGCATCAAGGCAGCGGAGATACCAATTGTCAGCGCAGGGCCATTCAAAGTGAAAAAGTGGACACGCCAGACAAAACTTGAACTGGTCAGTAACTCCTTATCACTGCTGCCGAAGCCTGCCACCATAAACTCGCTGATTTTTCTGGTTGTTCCTGAATACACCACCAGGTTATCCATGCTGAAATCAGGTCAGATAGATGCTATGATATCGGCTGGAGGAATAAATCCCAAAGATGTTAAAGAACTTACCAGAACCACGCCCTCAATTGTCATCAAACCGGTCAAGAACAGGTACTTCGACAGCATTGTCTGGTTGAATATTGACGGGAAGAGCTATCGCAACAATGGTCAAATCTTACCTAACCCCCTGTTCGGGAGCAAATTGGTGCGTCAGGCGCTCACGCTGGCTATTGACCGCCAGTCAATTATTGATGGTTTTATGGGACCTGTGTACGCTACCATTATTAATACATCACTTTCACCCGCCTACAGATCAATCGCCAACACCGCTCTTGAACCCTATCCCTATAACCCGAAAAAAGCTCTGGCTCTGCTGCGTGAGGAGGGCTGGACACCCGGACAGGATGGCATTCTGCAGAAAAAGGGAAAAAAATTCTCTTTTGAACTTGCTGTACCGGTCGGCAATCCCCGCCGCAACTATGCTGCCACAATCGTGCAGCAGAACCTCAGGGAAATCGGGATTGACTGTAGGCTGAAGTTTGATGAGAGCCTTATATTTTTAAAAAACCAGAACGAGTACCGCTATGATGCAGCACTCTCAGGAATGGCCGCAGAAACTTTACCGTTCCAGCTTATCATTTGGGGGTCTGACTTTGCCAAACACCAGTTCAACTCTTCAGCTTTCCAAAACCGTGAACTTGACACCATTATTGCAGAACTTAACCTTCCTCTTTCCGATGATCGCAAACTTGCATTGTGGAAGAACTATCAGAAGATTCTGCACGAAGAACAACCGAGAACCTTTCTCTATTACTACGATGAGCTTGAGGGATTGAACCGCCGTGTTAAAAATACTGACATCAACCTTATCTCAACACTCTACAACGTTTTTGACTGGAGCATAAAGTAACCTGAACACTCACAAAGAGCTTGCTTGGCTTGGCTTCGCTTGTCGCCACTACCGATTTTTACTATATTCAACTACTTTTCTGAAAAGTAGTTAATGAATTTCCGCCTTCACCAGTGAACTCATTGTTTTATGCCCCGTTACACACCTGAACAACTTGAAAGAAGAAATGCATCGGTCTGGACAAAAGTACAGGGAATCCTGGCGCCAATACAATTCCTCATGTTTATTGTCGGCGTGACTGTCACCTACCTCTACCAAGCCCACATCTGGATTGACAACTTTTACTGGATCACTTTTTTTGTGATACTGAAAACCCTGATGCTTGTGTTGATTTTTGTAACCGGGGGATTTTTTGAAAAAGAGGTCTTCGGTGCTTTTGCCTTTGCTCCGGAATTTTTCTGGGAGGATTTCGGCAGTGCAATAGCTATGGTTGTTCATATCTCGTATTTTGTCCTGTTTTTTATGGGACTTGATGAAACCATTCTTATCCGGACTGCCCTGCTCGCCTATCTGAGCTATCTCATCAATGCTGCACAATTCGTCATACGGCTGCTTCTTGAAAAGCACAATGAAAAAAAGCTAAAACAGCGTCAGGCGACCTGAGCCAACCCGACAAATACATGTTATGAAAGCAAAAGCTATTGTCTTCAGGGGCGTCAGGCAGATTGAGCTCAGTGAAGTTTCCCTGAAACCTGTTTCGTCCACTGACGTACTTGTTGAAACCTACTGGTCGTCAATCAGTACCGGCACAGAAAAAATGGCCTATAACGGACTGATCCCGTCGTGGCCGTTCATCTTCCCCTTTATTCCCGGTTATGAAAGTGTTGGAAAGATCATAGAGGTCGGGGACCACGTTAACCAGAGCCTGATCGGGAAGTTTGCCTATGTTGCAGGATCGTTCGGTTATGAAGGAGTCAATGCGGCTTTCGGAGGAGCTTCGGAATATATAGTCTGCCCGGTAGAGAGCATCACCGTGCTTGACAATCTCGAGAATCCTGAATGCGGCATTGCCCTGCCGCTTGGAGCGACAGCGCTGCATATCGTTGATCTTGCACAGGTTAAGAACAAGAAGGTGCTTGTACTGGGTCAGGGTGCTGTCGGCATTCTCGCGGTAGAACTGGCAAAGCTCATGGGTGCAAAACTGGTTGCTGCGACTGACACACAGAAAAACAGACTGAACTATTCAACGGCCGACCTGAAGGTGAATGCTGAAACAGACGATGTCTCTGCCGCGCTTGCCGGTCATGAGTTTGACGTCCTGATTGACAGCACAGGAATCATGAGTGCCATAGATACCGGACTCAGGTTTTTAAAATTTCACGGAGTTGTTCTTCTTGGAGGGTATTACCAGAGAATAAACATCGATTACTCCCAGGCTTTTCAGAAAGAACTCTCATTTATTGCGGCCAAACAGTGGGCTAAAGGTGATCTGGAGCGAGTAAGAGAACTTATAGCACAAAATAAGCTCAATGCTGAACGGATATTTACGCATCAGCACACTGTTGAGGATGATATTTCTTCAGCCTATCTGCAGGCTTTCAATGACCCTGACTGCCTGAAAATGATCCTGATCTGGAAGACCTATGTAAAAGCAGGATGATAAAGCATACTAACCCGGTTGAAAATTATTAGAAGTATCTGCATGGCAGCAAGAACAATAGCTATTTATGGAAAGGGCGGAATAGGCAAGAGCTTTACGACAACCAACCTCAGCGCTACGTTCGCCTTGATGAACAAGCGGGTTCTGCAACTGGGCTGCGACCCTAAACACGACTCGACTACCTCGCTCTTCGGAGGAATACCACTGCCGACAGTTACTGATGTCTTCGCTGAAAAAAATGCGTTGAACCAGCAAGTTGCAATCAGCGACATTGTCTTTCGAAGAGATATCGCGGATTTCCCTCAGCCGATTTACGGTATAGAACTTGGCGGGCCCCAAGTTGGCCGAGGCTGCGGCGGAAGAGGCATCATCTCGGGATTCGAGATTCTTGAAAAGCTCGGGATTTTCAACTGGGATATCGATATCATCCTGATGGACTTTCTTGGAGATGTTGTCTGCGGTGGATTTGCCACACCGCTTGCCCGGTCACTCTCGGAGGAGGTGATACTTGTGACCAACAATGACAGGCAATCAATTTTCACCGCAAACAATATCTGCCAGGCAAACAACTACTTCAAAACTATTGGCGGACAGTCCCGCCTGCTCGGACTGATCATTAACCGCGATGACGGGAGTGGTGTTGCGGAAAAATATGCCGAAGCAGCCGGTATCACGGTGCTCATGAAAGTACCCTATAACGCTGATGCCCGTGATAAGGATGACAGCTTCGACTTTGCAGTCAGACTGCCTGAAATCCGTGATAAATTTCAGACGCTTGGCCGTGATATTCTGGATAACAACATTTCACCCTGCGAAGCCAGCGGCCTTGATTTTATGGGTTTTGTCCGTCTTTTCGGTGAGGTCAGTGATGACGCACCGGTACCGGCAAGTGCTGAAGAGCTTTTTGGGCAGAAAGACAGTGTGTCCGGTGGAAAACAACTGACCAGCAACACTTCTCTCGAAACTGATAATCTCAAAATGAGCCTGTGTATTGAAAAGCTTTCCTCGGAGGAAAAAGAGGTGTACCGGATGATGGAGCAGGAAAAGAGAAGCTTCGGCGAGATTGCCGAACTGACGCATAGAGAGGAATCAGCGGTCCGGGAACTGCTTGCAAGCGCCCGGACACAACTGAAAAGACTTTTCTTCGAGAATTAGGCGTTCGCCTTTTTCGTTGCCTTCTGGCGGAGGTTCACGTCCAGAATCTTCTTCCTGAGTCGGATACTCTGGGGAGTTACCTCGAGAAGTTCGTCATCATTGATAAACTCAAGCGCCTGCTCCAGTGAAAGAATTTTTGGAGGTGTCAGGCGAAGCGACTCATCCGTTCCGGAAGAGCGCATGTTGCTGAGCTTTTTGGTTTTGCAGACATTGATGGTAATATCAAGACCCCTTGTCGATTCACCGACAATCATACCTGCATAGACCTTGGTGTTTGGTGACACAAAGAAAGTTCCGCGATCTTCAAGGGCGCTCAGTGAGTAGGCAACGCAGGTTCCTGTTTCAGCAACAACAAGTGCACCGCTCTCTCTTGATGGCAGTTTACCCTTGAATGGCTGGTATTCAAAGAATACATGCGACATCATTCCTTCGCCTTTGGTATCGGTGGTAAACTCTAGGTTGTAACCGATCAGGCCTCTTGTAGGAATTTCAAATTCAACTCTGACCATGCCACCACGCAGGGTGCCCATGTGGGTCATTTCGGCCTTTCTACGACCCATTTTTTCGATAATGACACCGGTATATTCCTCTGGAATATCAATGGTGACATGCTCAATCGGCTCAAGCAGGGTCCCATCCTCACCATGGTGCATGATAACTTCAGGCCTTGCAATGGCAATTTCATACCCTTCTCGCCTCATGGTTTCGATAAGTACTGAAAGATGAAGTTCTCCGCGTCCTGAAACCCGGAAGGTATCGGCACTGTCTGTCTCCTCAACGTTGAGGGCTACATTGGTCATTTTCTCTTTCATCAGCCTTTCACGAATCTTGCGGCTGGTGACCTCCTTGCCCTCAAGTCCGGCAAAGGGAGAGTCGTTCACTGAAAAGAGCATGGAAAGCGTCGGTTTGCTGATATCAAAAGACGCAAGAGAGACTGGATCGTCAACAGATGCAAGTGTCATGCCGACTGTTGCATCAGGTATACCGGCAATAGCAATAATATCACCTGAGGTCGCCTCTTTTGACTCGATCTTCTGAAGCTTGTCAAAGAGAAATACTTTTGTTACGGTTCCCTTTCCAATGACACCGTCAGGACCTACTACCGCAAGCTGGCTGCCGGGGCTGACTTTGCCGCGCTGGATACGACCGATCGCTATCTTGCCGATATAGTCGCTATAGTCAAGCGTGGTGACCAGCATCTGGAAGCCGCCTTCGTCATGGGCAACCGGTGGCGGGATCTCTTTGATTATCATATCAAGCAGAAGGCTCATATCGCCATCTTCATCGTCCATGCTGTATTTTGCAACACCATTTTTCGCTGAAGTGAAGATATAGGGGAAATCAAGCTGATGCTCTTCGGCACCAAGGGCAATGAAGAGATCAAGCACCTGATCGTGCACCTTGACCGGGTCAGACTGGGGACGATCAATCTTGTTGATGACAACAATAGGTTTCAAATGCAGTTCAAGGGCTTTGCGCAGGACAAACTTGGTCTGCGGCATCGGACCTTCAAACGCATCAACAAGAAGCAGTACACCATCAACCATCTGCAGAATACGTTCTACCTCGCCGCCAAAGTCGGCATGACCCGGCGTATCGACGATGTTGATTTTATGGTCGTTATAGACGGCCGCTGCGTTCTTTGAAAATATGGTAATACCCCGCTCTCTTTCCTGAGGATTTGAATCAAGTACTCTGACGCTTACCTGCTGATTATCCCTGAAAGCACCTGTCTTCTGAAAAATAGAATCAACAAGTGTTGTTTTTCCATGATCGACGTGCGCGATAATGGCAATATTTCTAATATTCTTGGTCGATCTCATCTTTTTTCCTTGTAAATAAAGTATATTTGTACCCCGTATGGGCCCGAATATACATTTTTATTTGTAATTATGGCACAATCTTTGTCTCTACATATAGCAAGTTAAATAGCAACAAACATAGAGCCCAAAGAATTCATTGTAATGCCATTCACCCCACTTATTTCTTCCGGACAATGAACAATATATTATTCAACAATCTACCCCTGCTTGTCCTCAATCAAGTTGTTTCTTTGCTCTACCTGTCGACTACATTTCTTTATGGAGCCCATTTTTTCAAGGATATCCAGTATGCCAAAACATATAAACAACCGCTTCTTGCCCTCACTGTTCTCACCCATGTTGTTTATCTGGGACTTCTGACCTCTCTGGAAGGCTACAAGATCAGTTATTCGACGGTCAATCTTATGACCATGGTGGCTCTCACCCTGACTATTACCTATCTTTTCATTGAGTTTACGACCAAAAGTGACAAAACAGGGTTTTTTGTTATTGCCTTCGCCGCCGGAGCTCAGCTTATCTCATCGATTCTGACAGCCCAGCTCCCGAATACAGGAGTTGGAACGTTCAACGGTATCGGAATGGGGGTTCACCTGATTGCTTCAATTTTCGGATTCAGCGCCATAGCAATTGCCGGACTGTACAGCATTCTCTATCTGCTGCTTTTCCGTCAGATAGAGCAAAACCGCTTTGAATTACTCTTTCAGCGCCTGCCGAACCTTGAAGTGCTTGAAAAGCTGACCATGCATGCGGTCTCTTTCGGGTTTCTTTTTCTCACGATTACCCTTTTTGCCGGCGTGTTTGAGCAGCAGGCTTCCGGCCAGCATATCAGTCTTCTGGAACCAAAGCTTTTCACACTGATCATTATATGGATGCTTTACGGAACAAGCATCGTTATCAAACCGATAATCGGCTGGGACATAAAGCATATGGCCTATTTATTTATCGTTCTGTTTGTTTTTATCACTCTGTTGATCGTTCTCATGACGTTTTTTTCGCCGACGTTCCATAAGCTGACCTTATAAATTAGTTGTGTTTGAAATTATGGGCTTTTAGGATATATTTGAAGCTTATTGCTTTGTTCTGGATTCCGTATCCGTAACCAGCTCACTTAAAACAACTCTGCTATGAATATCATTTCAGTTGGTGTCAACCACAAGACAGCACCTATTGAAATCCGCGAAAGAATCTCCCTCACCGAAGATCAAAATAAGGAGTTCATTACCGGCCTTATTTCCAGCGGACTGGCTCATGAAGCCATGGTGATTTCAACCTGTAACCGTACCGAGCTGTATGTAGTGCCGGCAATGCACGAAGTAACGGGAGAGTTCCTCAAGGAGTATATCATCTCTTTCAAGGATGCCCGCAAGGAGGTTCGACCGGAACATTTCTTTAACCGTTTTTATTGCGGCACTGCCCGCCATATTTTTGAAGTTGCAAGTGCAATTGATTCGCTGGTCCTTGGTGAAGGCCAGATTCTCGGCCAGGTTAAAAACGCTTATCGAATCGCAGCTGAAACACAGTCTGCAGGCATTCTCCTTACGCGCCTCTGCCACACAGCATTCAGTGTAGCCAAGAAAGTCAAGACAAAAACCAAAATCATGGAGGGGGCTGTATCGGTAAGCTATGCTGCCGTTGAACTGGCCCAGAAGATATTTTCGAATCTCTCCTTGAAGAAGGTCCTGCTTATCGGAGCCGGTGAAACCGGCGAACTTGCGGCGAAACACATGTTTCAGAAAAACGCCCGCAATATTGTTATCACCAACAGAACACTGTCAAAAGCTGAAACTCTCGCTGAAGAACTCACTACCAATCAGGTTCTGCCCTTTGAATCGTTCAAGAATCATCTTCACGAATTTGATATTATTATCACAGCAGTCAGCACCAAGGAGTATATCCTTACAGAGGCTGAGATGCACCAGTCCATGCTCAAACGCAAGCTGAAACCTGTCATTATTCTTGATCTCGGTTTACCGAGAAACGTTGATCCCGGTATTGCCAGGCTGCAGAACATGTTCCTTAAGGACATTGATGCCCTCAAGCATATTATTGATAAAAACCTTGAAAAGCGCAGCGCAGAACTTCCTAAAGTCAATGCCATCATCGAAGAGGAGCTTGTGGCTTTCGGTCAATGGATCAACACCTTGAAAGTTCGTCCAACCATTGTTGATCTTCAGTCGAAGTTCATTGAAATCAAGGAAAAAGAGATTGAACGATACCGCTTCAAGGTCAGCGAAGAGGAACTCGCAAGAATGGAACACCTTACTGACAGGATCCTGAAAAAAATCCTGCACCACCCTATCAAAATGCTCAAAGCCCCTATTGACACGACTGACTCAATACCGAGCAGAGTCAATCTTGTACGCAACGTATTTGATCTTGAAGAACCAAATCAGTCACACTAAATAAAAATCTGTAATTGCATTGAAAAAACAGCTCATCATCGGCACAAGATCCAGCCCACTCGCTTTGTGGCAGGCTGAATTTATCAAATCGGAACTTTCCAGACATTATCCTGAGCTTGAAATCACACTGAAACTGGTTAAAACAACCGGTGATGTACTTCTTGACTCTCCCCTTTCAAAAATCGGGGACATGGGGCTGTTTACCAAGGACATTGAAAAACATCTGATCACCAAAGAGATCGACTTGGCGGTTCACAGTCTGAAGGATGTTCCTACAAGCACACCTGAAGGCCTTCTTATTACCTCTTTTACCGAACGCGAAGACACAAGGGATGTCATCATTTCAAAGAACGGGGTAAAACTGAAGGACCTGCCGCAAGGAGCAAAGGTAGCGACAAGCAGCCTTCGTCGTATGTCACAGCTGCTGAGCATGCGTCCTGATTTGGATATCTGCGATATCAGAGGAAATCTCAACACCCGGTTCCAGAAGTTTGACGAAGGAAAATTTGATGCAATGATGCTTGCCTATGCCGGCGTATTCCGTCTGAATTTCAGCGATCGCATCTCTGAAATCCTTCCGCACGAAGTCATGCTTCCTGCTGTTGGACAAGGCGCACTTGGTATTGAGACCCGTGTTGATGATGAGCAGACAAGAGAGATTGTAAGAATCCTCAATCATTCCACTACAGAATACTGCTGCAGGGCTGAACGTGCATTGCTCCGTCATCTTCAGGGTGGTTGCCAGATTCCTATCGGTGCCTATGCCTCGTTTAAAAACGGTACACTGAAACTGCTTGCCTATGTCGGTTCGGTTGACGGCAAAACAGGTTTGCACAATGAAATCACTAAAACCGGCCTTACTTCTCCTGAACAGGCTGAAGAAGTCGGTATTGCTCTGGCAAACGAACTGCTGAAACAGGGTGCAGAAAAAATTCTGTCGGAAATCCGCAAAACCCGCTGATGAAAACTGTCCTTGTCACTCGACCGAAACATCAGGCAGCCTCATTTGTTAAAGAACTGGAACAATATGGTCTGAGCTCTTTTGTCTTTCCGACAATCGAGATCAGACCGGTTTCCGGCTGGAACGTTCCCTCTCTCAGTGGGTTTGACGGTGTCTTTTTTACAAGTCCGAACAGTGTCAGCTTTTTTATGGAAAAGCTGCTCGGTGAGAGTCCTGAAGAATTGAATAACCTTCAAAAGCTCAAGGTTTGGGCTGTAGGAAAAACAACTTCACAGGACTTGGCGGTGCATGGCGTCACGACTGAACCGATACCGAAAATTGCTGATGCCGTTACCATGATGGAGGAAATCGATGAAGATGTTATTGCCGGGCACACTTTTCTGTTTCTCAGAGGAAGTCTTTCACTGGGAATAATTCCTTCCGTTATCGAAAAACGGGGGGGAACCTGTGTGGAAATAACCGTTTATGAAAACCTGCCTCCCTCGCTTGAAGAGTGTACAAAAGTTAAAACCCTGCTGGAACAGGGCGAACTCTCCTGCCTTTCATTTACCAGTCCTTCTACTGCAGTTAATTTTTTTGAAGCACTCGGAACCACTACCCTGCCTCATGGTGTGCAGATAGCTGCCATAGGTACAACAACGGCAACTGCTCTCGAAAAACTTGGTCTTCAGGTTGATGTGATTCCTGATGAGTTTAATGCGTCAAGCTTTGCGAAAGCTATCGCGAAAGCTCTGCAGTAACCGGTATTTACCTTTTATCCCCTAAACATCATCATCGGGCAAGTCATGCTCAATGTCCGGGATATCATCGTCCAAGAACACGTCACTTGCAATATATACCGTCTCTTCCAATTGCTTTGTATCCTGAAAAAGCGGAAACTGCCTGCCACTCTCCAAGTTTTGAAAGCGCGAACCTCTGCTCCGTTTCATAGAAAAATCATCAAGTCCCTCACCACTTTCATTTTCCTCTTCTTCCTGCTTTGAGGATTTCCCTTGTTGAGCTGCAGGGGATTTTTTGTTCCGGGTTGACACCCGCTGATTCAGCTTTTCAAACGATGCAAATTCCTGTTCGAGCGTCTCCCTGACTGATTCTTCAAGTTCCATGCGCATTGCAAGAAGCAACTGAACAGAATCCGCCCGGTGCTGTGCAAGTTCCCTGCGAAGTTCCCGCCCGGTTTTTTCTATTTCTTTCCGTTCCCTTCCGGGCCAGCCAGTCAGCATAAGTGCAAGTACGCCGATAAGCAGGACGACAATAACGATAAGCAGCGCAGTTATCATTATAAAATGTTAGACATGTTTTTCTATCGCATCCAGCAGGGATATGCCTATTTCTTTATTGGCACTGACAAGACCTTCACCTGATATCGTCGTCACTCCTTTGTAGTCAAAACAGCATCCTCCGGCTTCAAGCACCACTGGAATGAGTGCGGCGCAATCCCAGGGGCTCATAACTTTATCCACTGACACTTCTGCCCGGCCTGATGCAACGAGCATATGACCGTAGCAGTCACCCCAACCACGCACAAGAGCTGCATCATGGCGAAGCGTATCTACAGGATGGAGGGAGGGAGGATCGAGCAGATACTCCCTTTCGGTATAAAGAACTGTTGATTGCCTGACATCGGAGATAGAGGAAACCGTTATCGGTGATCCATTCAGAAATGCTCCGCTTCCCCGTTCGGCATGATAGAGCTCACCAAGGGCTGGAAAATGAACAACACCGAGTTTTAGAACACCATCAACTTCCAGCGCAATTAAAACCCCATAGAGGGGTACCCCATGAATAAACGCCTTTGTTCCATCTATAGGATCGATAATCCATCGACGATTGTTAGTGGACGGACGCTCTTCAAATTCCTCGCCAAGCAGCCCGTCCTCCGGATGCCTTGAGGTAATACCTGTCCGAATAAGCTCTTCTGCCTTGCGGTCAGCTTCAGTGACTGGAGTTGCATCTCTTTTTGTATAAACCTGAAGCGATTTACGGGCAAAATAGTCAAGGGTTAATCGCCCCGCCTGTTCGGCCAGTTCAACAGCAAGCTGGAGATCAGAAGTCATGATTTTCTGGTTCCTTTTAACGTCTTAAAAAATAAATTCTGATATTTTTCCTGCTTGGAATAGGAGAAAACGCTTATTCCTTTATTTTTATGAATATTTGTGAAAAAAAATGCAAAAAGAATAAAAAAGTCTGCATATATAGCACCACCTTTTTGTTCGGGAAGCAATAAACGTCTTATTCGCACGCATGAGCGGCAAAGTTGAAAGAAAACCGCCTGCCATGTAAGTTAGTTAATCAATATCGTAAAACACAATGAAACGCTTAATCGCGGAACGCGAAAAAGCCCGTCTTGGAGGCGGTGAAAAGCGCATAGACGCACAACATAAAAAAGGGAAGTTCACAGCGCGTGAACGAGTCGACATGCTTCTTGACGAGGGCAGTTTTGAAGAGTACGACATGTTCGTCACACACCGAACAACTGATTTCGGGCTTGACAAAGAACAATATCTTTCTGATGGAGTTATCACAGGCCATGGAACCATTGATGGTCGCACTGTCTATATTTTCTCTCAGGATTTTACTGTTCTGGGCGGCTCCCTTTCAGAGACAAATGCCCTTAAAATCTGTAAAGTTATGGATCAGGCGATGAAAGTCGGAGCGCCCCTGATCGGTATTAATGACAGCGGAGGGGCAAGAATCCAGGAGGGAGTGAGAAGCCTTTCCGGATATGCAAGTATTTTCCAGCGTAACATCATGGCTTCGGGTGTCATTCCCCAGATTTCAGCTATTTTCGGACCGTGTGCAGGCGGTGCGGTTTATTCTCCGGCCCTGACCGACTTTGTAGTCATGGCCGAAAAAACCAGTTACATGTTTGTCACTGGACCGAAAGTTGTTAAAACCGTGACCGGTGAAACTATTACTGATGAAGATCTTGGCGGAGCGACGGTTCATGCGACAAAATCAGGAGTCACTCATTTTGTTGGAGCCAATGAAACTGAAGGTATACTCCTGATAAAAAAACTCCTCAGTTACCTGCCCCAGAACAACCTTGAAGAACCGCCACTTGCCGTATGCAGTGATCCAGCTGACCGGCTGGATGAAAAACTGAACTCAATCATACCTGAAAAGCCATCCATACCCTACGATGTCAAGGATATTATTCATTCGATTGCGGACAATGGAGAGTTTCTTGAAGTACAGAGGCAATATGCCCGAAACATTGTTGTCGGTTTTGTGACTTTTAACGGAATATCAACCGGGATTGTAGCCAATCAGCCGAATTTTCTTGCCGGATGCCTTGACATTAACGCTTCACGCAAAGCTGCACGGTTTGTAAGATTCTGCGATGCTTTCAATATCCCGATCGTTACCCTTGTCGATGTTCCGGGATTCCTTCCGGGAAGTGCCCAGGAGTTTGAAGGTATTATCAGTAATGGCGCGAAACTGATATTTGCTTATGGAGAAGCAACTGTTCCGAAAATCACCATTATCCTGCGAAAGGCCTATGGCGGAGCTTACATTGTCATGAGTTCCAAACAGTTGCGCGGGGATGTTAATTATGCATGGCCTACTGCAGAAATTGCCGTCATGGGACCAATCGGCGCTATTGAAGTGCTGTATAACCGAGACCTAAACGCCAAGGAAAATCCGGAAGAGCGCGCTAAGTTTGTAGCTGACAATGCTGCCGATTACCGTGAAAAATTTGCAAATCCTTATGAGGCGGCAAAATACGGCTATATTGATGATATCATCGAACCGCGCAATACCCGGTTCAGAATAATCCGTGCTTTACAGACACTTTCAACAAAGAAAGATGTTAACCCTCCTAAAAAGCACTCTACTCTGCCACTTTAACTGTCTAAAAGCCAATGACAACACTTGTTCTCATGTTACCGATTGATCTTTCAGCTATCGGGAAAGAACATTTGACACTGGCTCTGATCGGCTACAGTGTAGTGTTTCTTGCCCTCTTTTTGCTTTTTCTGGTGTTCAGTATGCTTCCGAAGTTTCTTACCCGTAACCTCAGAAAAAAATTTCAAAAAGAGGGCGGGGAGGAAAAGGCTGCACTTGCCGGTACATCGGTACCAGGAGAGGTCAGTGCCGCAATCGCTACAGCTATATCACTGTATCTGGAAGAGTTGCACGATGAGGAAACTGCGATTCTGACCATCAAAAAAGTCGGAAAAACCTACTCCCCCTGGAATTCAAAAATCTATAATGTCATTAATTTTAACCGTTTTCAACGATGAGGCGATATAAATTCACCATAAGCGGAAACAAGTACAACGTTGAAATCAAATCCCTCGAAGAAAACCTTGCCGAAGTTGAGGTAAACGGAACTTCATATCAGGTTGAACTGGGAAAGGAAATCAAAACTCCTCAAACGCCGAAACTTGTCCGCTACACTCCTCCAGCGCCTTCGAAAGAGCCGGTACTCAATTCTTCTGGACTTTGCTTAATCAAGGCGCCGCTTCCTGGTACTATTATTGCAATCTCTGTACTACCCGGTATGCAGATTAAACTGGACCAGCCAGTCATTGTGCTTGAAGCAATGAAAATGGAAAACAATGTTTTTGCTGAAAAGGCAGGTACTGTGAAAACGGTAAAAGTTGCCGTAGGTGATACCGTTATGCAGGGCGATATTTTGATAGAAATTGAATAACACCATTATGGAAGGGATTGTGCTTTTTTTTGAGAATTCCGGTTTTGCCAATGCAACCCCAGGAAACCTGTTGATGATTCTGGTCGGACTGATATTCATTTTTCTTGCAATCCGATATGAGTATAAACCACTTCTTCTCGTTCCTATAGGATTTGGTATCCTGATCGGAAACATACCATTTGTTGAGCATACTGGACTGCATCTTGGCATATATGAGGAAGGGAGTGTGATGAATTATCTTTATATGGGTGTGTTGAAGGGGATTTTCCCTCCCCTTATTTTTCTTGGAATCGGCGCCATGACAGATTTTTCACCGCTGATTTCAAATCCAAAACTAATGCTGCTTGGAGGCGCTGCTCAATTGGGCATTTTTTTAACCTATATCGGCGCCATTTCTCTGGGATTTACAAATCCTGAATCGGCTTCAATCGGAATAATTGGCGGTGCTGACGGCCCAACAGCTATCTTTCTTTCATCAAAGCTGGCTCCGCATCTTATCGGATCTATCGCCATAGCAGCTTACTCTTACATGGCTCTCCTTCCTGTCATTCAGACACCGATCATGCGTCTTTTGACTTCAAAAAAAGAGCGCAGAATAAAAATGAAGCCGCCACGCTCAGTTAGCAAACTGGAAAAAATTCTGTTCCCTATAGTTGCTTTTCTTCTTACAGGATTTATTGCTCCAGGCTCTATACCTCTTCTCGGCATGCTTTTTTTAGGCAATCTGCTTAAAGAATCCATGGTGACAAAACGTCTGGCAGATACAGCTAAAAATGCCATGATCGATATAGTCACCATCATTCTTGGGGTAACCATTGGTGCTTCAACCCAGACATCAACATTTCTTACACAACAATCAATGAATATTTTTGTTCTCGGCGCCACTGCCTTTATGATATCAACAGCGGGGGGGATACTTTTTGCCAAATTCATGAACCTTTTTCTTTCATCAGAAAACAGAATCAATCCTCTGATCGGTGCTGCAGGTGTCTCGGCAGTACCTGACAGTGCGCTTGTTGTGCAGATGGAAGGACTGAAAGCTGATCCTGACAATCACCTGATCATGCACGCCATGGCTCCTAATGTCGCTGGTGTAATCGGGTCAGCTGTTGCTGCTGGCATAATGATGAGTTTTTTATTATAAAAAACATCTTTCATGCATTTAAATCAAAGAGGAGACTTTCTGTATAAGAATGATTCGGTCAACCGGCTTGACAAGATAATCGTTCATGCCATACTGTAATGCATTCGCAAGCGTTTCATTACTAGAATCACCGCTAAGTCCTATGATAGGAATATTTTTATAGTCACTTTTTCCTGAACGAATACGCTTTGTCGCTTCAAGGCCGTCAAGAACCGGCATCTGGATGTCCAAGAGCAAAAGATCACAATCATGACTATCCAGTTTGTCTAAGGCTTCCTTTCCGTTTGATGCCTCAATCACTTTAATGCCATGCAGTTGCAGCATACTTCTGATGGAAATAATGTTTACGGCGGAATCATCAACAACAAGAACAACTTTCCCGGCAAGGGCTCCTTTCGGTGTATCAGCTTTTGCTTTGAGCGAAGTTCCGAGCACCAGTAAAAACTCTTGAAAAATCAGGGGCATTGAAAGAACTCCATGTATACCCGACTGCTCAACCTTTGGACGCACCATAAAAATAGGTTCCTTGGTATAGACAACAATCGGTAAAAATTTTCCGTTTTGCTTTATTCTGGCGGGAAGTTCATAACCATCAAAGTCAGGTATGTCAAGGTTGGCAAGAATAATATTATATCTTCCTGAACCTATCATTGTCATTGCTTCGGTAGTGCTGCATACTTCGTCTATCTCAACCCCCAGCGGATTAAGATAGCGGTGGATCAAAGCCCGGCTCTCTGGCCTGTCATCGATAAGCAAAAGGCTCTTACCTGTAAATAATTCTTTATTGTCACTGTAGAGTTTTGCCTCATAATTGGCAAGATCTGATTCAGTAAGTATGGGAAAGCTCAGAATAAATTCGGTAAACTCACCATGAACGGAATTACAGACAATATCTCCTCCAAAAGATTGCATTACCCGCTTGCAATAGCTAAGGCCAAGGCCTGTCCCTCCTTTTCTTCCTGAGGTAAAAAACGGATCGAACAGCTTGCCAAGAATCTCTTTTGGAACGCCAGGACCGGTATCCCTTACAAAAACCTTGTTTCGACTCTGACCGCGCTGAAAATGGATTTCAATACTGCCATCAGGAAAGGAGCGGAGAAAATAGAGTGCATTCATTATCAGGTTGAAAATCACAAAAATATACATATTTTCTACACCTTGGAAAAGAAAGTCATCCCCCTCCCGCAAATGCACACGCTCCCGTTCCTTCTCTGATTCATAACTGTATTCATCAAGCGCTTTACGGGTCAATGCGGAGATGGAAAAATAGCTCCCCGCATTCGTTTGGAAAACGTCTTCCTTTACCTCGTCAAGAATCATATTAATAACCTGTATTCCCCTATTGACCGCCATCTGGCCCTGGGCAACCCTTTTATAGATTTTGTCGAGCCCAGTTAACGTAATCAGAGGAAAAACACTTTCGGCCCGGTAGCTCGGAAGTTCCCGCTGGATAGCATCAAAATTATAGCGAATCTGTCCCAGAGGATTTCGCATCTCATGAGCAATGCCTCCAGCCAGTGCTTGTAGAGCATTGTTTCTTTCCTGAGCCATAATGCCTTTTTTGTTGCTGTAACTGAAAACATAACCAGCAAGAATAGTAGATGAGAGCACTATAAGATAGAGGGGTATATTGAACGTCGGGTGAAGAACGACATGAGGAAATGATAAAAAATAAAACAAAACAGCTCCGAGAACCCCAATAAGCAGATCAATAAGAAACATCAACCAGTTAGGAACAAAAGCAATCAGCACAAACAGCATGAAAATTTCCCAGTGCAACCAGAGCTCATGAAAGTTGTTCATGATAAGATTGACCGTGAAGATGAAGGGAAGAACAAAAATAATGGCAACGTGCCAGTAATAAGGAAAATAGCGCTGAAGAGAAGCAGGATACCATTTTTTAAGGAGTACTGAGACACATAAAAGGGTGGCAATCAGACGAAGGGCAAGGTTTTCATAAGGAAGATGAAAAAAATACTTGAAGGTAAAATAAAAAACGAAATGCATCGGGGCTCCAAGCAAACCAGCGGTAAACGTATTGAAGGTTGATATCTGCGTGCCTTCTTTTATACACTGTCGAAAGTAAGATAAAACCTTCAATGCACACCCCCGAGTAATTTGTCAACGCATTCACCCGCCGCCCTGAAACAAGACTCAATAGATGCACCTCGACGATAATCTCCTGTTGCACCAAAACCGGTAAAAGGTTCAAGCTTTTTATCAATATCACGAAGCAGGTGATGATGCAAGGGCGAATAGGCACATAATCCTTCGACAATATACCGATAAGCGAATGACTCCCTCATGTTATCTCTTATCGTGAAATATGGGCCGGCTATCTTCTCTCCGAGAGCGACAACATCTTCTGGTGCTGAAGTTTCATAAATAACGGATCTCGAGACCCTTCCACTGAACGTATAACGTACCAGGTCAAGATCATTGATGCCATAGGCACCGGCATTGCTCAACGGAATAGTATGATCGAAAACCATCGCCCGCTGCGACTTCTGAAAGACATCCCTGCGGTATTTAACAATAGCGATTGCAACCGGGTAATACCTTATTTTTTTGAGCAGGGCTGAAGCATCGGGAAGAAGCTCATCAAGCAAAACACTCAACCGGATTGCAGGCAGAGCAGAAATAACCTTGTCGTAGACCGCTGTTGAGGAAACGCCTTTGTGTAGGAGGCCGATCGTAATACAACCACTCCCTTGATCACTTGAAACTGAGGTAACCCAGTGTCCTGTCAGAATTCTCAGCGAGCTGTCCCTTGCTGAAGCTTGGAACGCATCCAGCATTCCATGCATGCCTTTCTTTAACTGTTCATAGCTGTCAATGATAAGCGCAAGGTTTGAACCAAAATTTCCAGGATAGCATTCATCGGGCTCCGCTCCATTCATACGGACTGTAACCGGCCTTACAACATGACTTAAACAGGGCTCTTTCAAATAGCCTGCAAGAGAAACATTGTCATACTGTTCGGCAATTCTATTGAAATAATCGCTGTTGAGAACACCCTGTCTACGATCTTTCAGGATTGCCCGAACATGAGGATATAGCTTCCGAATGCCATCAAAACCACACAAACTGATAAATCGAAGGGTATTAAGGAGCTTCGCTCCCTCCTTGTTGATACGAACAATACGGCCGTTTATCATCTGAGACGTGTTGAAACCGAAATACTCGTAATCATTAACACCGCATTCCCTCACAAAGTCCCGGAATAAGGGGTAATTTTTACCGATATTCTTGCCTCCGAAATCAAGCCAACGACCAAGCAGCATTTCACTGCCTATTCGACCGCCGATTTGATCTTCCGATTCATAGAGATCAACCTCAAAATTACGCTGCCGAAGGTAAAAAGCCGAAGCAATCCCCGAAACCCCACCTCCTATGACTGCTATTCGCGTCATAGTGATGGCTCTGCTTCAAGAATTCTGCTGACTTTTGTTGCGAACTGCAGTTTGTTTCTTGTTGCTATTTTTTCAACCCGTTCTCTCTGATGCAGATACCGTTGGCTACTCATGAAAGCAAATGCTTTCAATGTGGCATCAGCACACACCTTTCCCCACTGCATCACCTGAATATAGATAGATGCATCCTTGTCTTCACTTGTCTCATCAGCAGTAAAGGCACTGTAGGACCTAAGAATAATGGGAGCGCTGGATTCAAGGTAATGAAAGAAATTAGTGTTGTAGTTCAATAGTGCAAGTCCACCATCAAAAGATAACCCCTGTATGTGCGCAGTAGCAATTGCGGTCTGTCTCAGCGCCTCAAGCAGGAGCATCCCCTGAACGTGGTCCGAAGTGTGATCGAATGTCAGTTCATCAGTTTCATTAAACATGTTGAAATAGAGCATCCGTCCTGAAGCTAACACCTCTGAAATCAATACATTGGAATCGTTTTTTTTATGCACGTATTTTTTATCTATAGGACCAGGAATTTGATCATCAAGCGTTACGGCAAGCGGACTTTTTATCAGATTTTTAAAGTCGAGTGGCAGCTTTTTCATCAGACCGGCAGCAGTCTCTATATCAAATGAAGCGTCTTTGCTACTCACAGGATAAGAAAGCGTTCTGACCTCTGCATATACATGAGGATTGACCTGACGATACTCAGGAGAGATATAGATCTCACATGTTTCACCGAGAAGCAAAAGAAAGTGGGCAACCTCATCAACGGAGGAAACAATAACCGTCTGAGGAACATCAACCTGCGAAGGAAGTCTATCTCCATTGAATAGCAATGTAAACGACTTTCTGCCCGGATTGAGTGTAAGAATTCCATAATCCCTTCTTGGCAGCCTGAACGTTCTCTGTATTGGCAGTCGAGTTATCGGTGAAGGGGGAACGGTTGTATGTAATAGAGAACGGGTTAGTGATTGCTTTAACATATTACTACTCAAAAAACACAGTTTAATAAACTAAACACTGCTAATTTACCCTTGTTGTGTAAATAAGTACCGCTTTGCGGAAAAAAATTTAAACGTAAAAGAGGGCTAGTGATACTTTCAATATAGTTTAATAGCAATAATTTTAGAGAGAACCTGTCCTATTTGTAACACTGTTATGACCTGATTTTTTGTTTTTTTCCAAAAACTCACTCTTATTCCGACAAAAAATGCAAGGATATGAAAACTAAAAAGTGTCTCCCGTGAAACTGATGATACTAATGAGGATATTTGTTCCTGCAATACTTCGGGAAGTTTCGGGATTTTCGTATTTTTGGCTTTTTAAAACCCTAATTCGTCTTCATCTATGAGCCAGCTCGATTTACTCAATATTGTCCAGCGTCCCCGAAGACTCCGTAAATCTGCCGCGATCAGAAACCTTGTACAGGAAAATATCCTGACGGTCAATGATCTTGTCTATCCGCTCTTTGTCTGCCCGGGAACCAACATCGTTGAAGAGGTATCTTCAATGCCTGGAAGCTTCCGCTACTCTATCGACAATGCTGTAAAAGAGTGCAAAGAGCTCTGGGATCTTGGTATACAGTCTATCGACCTGTTCGGTATTCCAGAAAAGAAAACTGAAGACGGCAGTGAATCATACAATGATAACGGTATCATCCAGGAGGCAATCCGAGCTATCAAGGCCAAGGTTCCTGATCTCTGCATCATGACCGATGTGGCACTTGACCCCTTCACTCCGTTCGGCCATGACGGTCTGGTAAAAGATGGCATTATCCTCAATGACGAAACCGTTGAGGTGCTCTGTAAAATGGCCATCTCCCATGCTAATGCAGGAGCTGATTTCGTCTCCCCGAGCGACATGATGGACGGCCGTATCGGTGCCATTCGCGAATCACTTGACGATGCCGGCTTCTCCGATGTTGGTATACTCTCCTACGCCGCTAAATATGCATCAAGTTTTTACGGCCCGTTCCGTGACGCACTGCACTCAGCACCACAGTTCGGTGATAAAAAAACATATCAGATGGATCCCGGCAATACAGACGAGGCCATGAAAGAGATCGAACTTGACATCATGGAGGGAGCTGACATTGTTATGGTAAAACCCGGCCTTGCCTATCTCGACATTGTCTATCGCACTAAAGAGCGCTTTGATGTTCCGGTGGCGATTTATCATGTATCCGGTGAATATTCCATGGTCAAGGCAGCCGCCCAGCGCGGATGGATTGATGAAGCACGCGTCATGATGGAATCACTGCTTTGTATGAAACGTGCCGGTGGTGACCTTATTTTTACTTACTATGCAAAAGAAGCTGCGAAAATACTTCGCTGAACCTCTTTGAAAAAAGAATAACCCACTAGAAAAAGCCCGGTTGTACGTTCAGAAAACAGCCGGGCATTTTACTGTTTGAAGCCATGATACGATACTTTACCGCAGGAGAGTCCCATGGACCTGCCCTTTCGGCAATAGTGGAAGGGATGCCGGCTGGAGTTCCCATAAACTCCGGCGAGATCAATGTCCAGTTAGCCCGCCGCCAGCAAGGACATGGACGAGGAGGGCGCATGAAAATCGAGACCGACAAGGCTGAGGTGCTCTCTGGCATCCGCTTCGGCAAAACAATCGGTTCACCAATCGCACTGGTCATTAGAAACCGCGACTGGGAAAACTGGACAACAACCATGGCCCAGTTTGAGAAACCTGATGAGGAAATAACGAAAATCAGCATTCCAAGGCCCGGCCATGCCGACCTTGCAGGACGGATAAAGTACGGCTTTGACGATATTCGTCCTGTTATCGAGCGTTCCTCAGCACGGGAAACTGCTGCACGGGTGGCTGCAGGAACACTGTCAAAAATGTTTCTCAAAGCTCTCGGCATCGAAATCGGCAGCTATATTTCGGCTATCGGACCCGCAGCGGAACCTTTGCCCGATCTTCAGCTTGCCAAACTGCTCAGCAAAGGTGCGGAAACTGTTTCAAAACATGCTGACCTTTCACCAGTCCGCATGCTCGAAAAAACCACCGAAGCCGCAGCTCTGGCAGCGATTGATGCAGCGAAAGAAAATGGTGACACTCTGGGTGGAATCATAGAAATATTTATCACCGGAGTACCGCCTGGCTTCGGAAGTTATGTGCAGCACGACAGGCGTCTTGATGCTGCACTAGCAGGTGCAGTAATCTCAATTCAGGCCATCAAGGGAGTTGAAATAGGAAGCGCCTTTGACAATGCAAGAAAACCCGGTTCACAGGTGCACGATGAATTACACCTTGATATGGAAAATGGAATTTCAAGAAAAACCAACAGGGCTGGCGGACTCGAAGGGAGCATGTCGAGCGGACAGATCATTCATCTTCGGGCAGCAATGAAACCTATTTCCTCGCTGGTCTCTCCACTGCTGTCATTCGATATTGAAACCCTGCAGCCGACTCTTTCACGTTTCGAAAGGAGTGACACCTGCGCAGTCCCAGCTGCTGGTGTGGTAGTCGAAGCGGTCGTTGCCCCTGTCATCGCCAATGCATTGCTTGAAAAGCTCGGTGGCGATCATCTGGATGAAATTCTGCAAAGACTAAACATTTATAGGGAAACCATCCGCAACACGTTTCGAGCCTAACCCTTTGAAGGGCCTTCTTTTCTGGCAGGGACAACACTCGCTGGTTCATATCAAGAGAAGGCTCAGGCACCTCAGTTTTACCTACAATCTGGGCAGGAACCCCGACAACAGTGTAATGTGGCGGTACATCGTCAAGTACCACACTACCCGCCCCTACTTTCGCTCCTTCTCCTATCACAACATTACCCAGAATCTTGGCACCGGCACCAATCATCATTGATTTTTTCACCTTAGGATGACGATCACCGCTTTCCTTTCCTGTACCGCCAAGCGTCACCTCATGCAGAATAGAAACATTACCTTCAACGACCACCGTTTCACCAATCTCACTTCTACCCTCATCACCATATAAAATCGTTCTTCTCATAAATACCAATAATATTACTTGTTTTTCTTTGTTAATACATAGAATTTACGTATTTATAACGTAAAGATAACATAGTAATTGAAGTAATACTTGCCATTATGACAAACCAAAACCATAACATAGAAAAACAATTACCTGCGCTTTCACCTTTAAAACCGATTACCTCAAGCAGGCACATAACCATCCAGAGAACAGCAAAAAGATGGCGCATACAGTTAAAGACTTCTATTGGTATCTGCAGGGTAATCAGTATATCAATTTTCCCTCATGCAAGGCGAACATTGATTTCGAGCAGGCCGGCGTGGCCTGTCAGACGCACTTTATAAAGCCTGATTCTGATGAATTCTTTTTAAGCCGTATAAAAAATACGGTCTGACCTGAATCCTAACCGTCATTTCGATGAACACAGCTTATCGCCTTTGTTGGAACATGGCCAGGAACAGCTGGTTTACCAATTCTGTTGTAACGCTGTCATTGCTAACGGGAGTAAAAGCTCTTGCGTTACCCATCAACGGACAACTGGCTGCCGGCAAAGCGACCATCAGTAAACCGTCTTTCTCTGACATGCAAATCGTTCAGGAAAGCGACAGGGCAATCATCAACTGGATCTCCTTCGGTATCGCCAAAGGTGAATCCGTAATGATTACCCAACCGACAAACCAATCCACACTGCTCAATCGGGTCCTGGGCAACAATCCTTCCGAAATCTTCGGTACCCTGAATGCAAACGGACAGATTTTTCTTGTGAACCCGAACGGGGTGCTTTTTGGTACAGGAGCAAGCGTGAACGTTGGCGGACTGATAGCATCAACGCTCGCCATAAAGGACAGTGATTTCCTTACAGAAAAATACACGCTGTTTAAGGATGGCCATGCAGGCCCGATAGTTAATCAGGGAAAGATCAACGGTGGTTTCATTGCACTTCTCGGCAACACTGTCGAGAACTCCGGCAGCATGATGACATCCAGAGGTTTGGCAGGAATAGCTGTTGGTGAGGATATCACTCTCAACTTCGATCCTGACGGTCTTGTTGCAATAAAGGTAGACAAGGCAACCTATAACGCTCAGATAACGAACAGCGGAGTCATTGAAACCAGTGGCGGCATGGTAATAATGAGTGCGACAGCCGCCGATGTACTTCTGGCCACAGCAGTAAACAACAGCGGCAAAGTGCATGCCGGCACTATCACAGAACGGAACGGCAACGTCATGATCGAATCCGGAACAATCGTCAACAGTGGAAGTATCGAGGCCGGAAACAAGATTGACGCAAGTGCTGCCGGTACAATGATAAACACAGGCAAAATCACCGCTCCTGAAATCAGCGCGACAGTTAATAACCTCATCGATGCAGGTTCCTGGGATACCGGCAGATTCCCAACCGGTGGAAATATCCTCATCAATGCTCTGGGCAGCATTGAGCAGACTTTAACAAGCCATATAAACGCCGATGGTGATAATGGCGGAAATATCTCCATCACCGCAGGAAAAAGCCTCTATCTCTCAGGAGCATTCAGCGCATGCGGCACTGCATTCCAGGGCGGGGAAATACGCATCACCGCGCCAGAGACTTTACTTGCCGGTACAACGGTCAAAACCGACGGACAGAGTGGAGGCGGACAAATCTATATTGGCGGTGGCTGGCAGGGCAACGATATCTCCCTTGCCAACGCAATGAGCACAAAGGTAACATCAAGCAGCACAATTCACGCAAACGCTCTTGAGAACGGTAATGGTGGCAAAGTCGTGCTCTGGTCGAACCAATCCACATCCTTTGCAGGCGCTATCGAGGCTAAAGGAGGAATAAACAGCGGCAACGGTGGAGAAGTAGAGGTATCAAGTCATGAGCAGCTTTCTTTTGAAGGCAACGTCATCACGGCTGCACCAAAAGGCCAAAACGGCCTGCTGCTGCTCGATCCACGGAACATCACTATTGACGCCAATCCAACAGCTAAAACCTTTTACCTCATCTCACTGCCTGATACCGATCCCGTTGCAGGCAACCAGCACGGTTCGGGTAAAATATTTGAACTCGCAAACGGCAATATATTAGTTGCAAGTCCATCTGATGATTTCGTAGCCATTGATGCCGGTGCTGTGCGTCTTTACAAGCCGGATGGAACTCTGCTCTCTGTGCTGAGTGGTTCAACAGCTAACGACATGGTAGGCTTGAATGTCAATCTCCTTACTGGCAATAATAATGCTGTCACCTCAACCACAAACTGGTCCAATGCCGGTCAGGCTAACGCGGGTGCCGTGACCTGGATTGATGGCACCAGTGGTATCAGCGGGAACGTAACAGTCATGAACAGTCTGGTTGGTTCCTCTGCAAATGATAGCGTAGGCTGTGTAATAACAGTGCTAACAAACAGCAACTATGTGGTAAGCTCACCACACTGGAACAACAACTCTGGTGCGGCTTCATGGGGGTACGGCACAACACTCGGCAGTAGACTGACCGGTACGATATCCAGTGTGAACAGCCTGATCGGTTCTTCACCGAATGATGGTATCGGCTCTCATGTGACGGCTTTGAAGAACGGCAACTATGTGACGAGTTCCGGATCCTGGGATAAAGTCAATACCGACAACAGCCTCATTACGGATGCGGGAGCAGTGACATGGGGCGATGGCTTCATGGGAACAACAGGAACAGTAAGTGCGGCAAACAGCCTTATCGGCTCAACAAAAAATGATTTTGTAGGATCCAATGATGTGGGCTCAAATAACGTGACCGCTCTGACAAACGGCAACTATGTGGTGAGTTCCGGTTATTGGGACAATGGAAAAGCCATCAATGCAGGGGCCGTCAGCTGGGGAGACGGCCAGGGTGGCACAATCGGAGCCGTCAGCGCAGATAACAGTCTGGTTGGTTCAAAATCAAGTAATCAGGTGGGATGGGGAAGTGAAGCGATTACGGTTCTTACGAATGGAAATTATGTAGTAGTGTCCGGGTTGTGGGACAATGGAACAGCTACCAATGCCGGTGCAGTAACCTGGGGAAGTGGAATTGGAGGTACTGTCGGGATAGTCAGCGCAGCCAATAGTCTGGTCGGTTCTAACAAAAATGATTACGCAGGATCTGATAGTGCAGCATCAAATAACGTAACCGCACTGACGAATGGAAATTATGTAGTGAACTCAAAATACTGGGACAATGGTACGGTCGCCGATGCTGGAGCCACTACCTGGGGAAACGGGCTGGGTGGCACTGTCGGAACGATAAGTTCAGGAAACAGTCTGACCGGTTCGCTTCCTAATGATGGAATAAGCTCAAGAGTAACAGCTCTGTCAAACGGTCACTATGTCGTTGGTTCACCAAACTGGAGCAATGGAGCTGGTGCAGCAACCTGGGGTACCGGAGATTCTGGCGGCATCCGATTGACAGGTACAATATCCGCTGATAACAGCCTAATCGGGGCTACGCCTGGTGATAAAATTGGTTCTTCGATAACGGCACTGACAAACAGTCATTATGTTGTTGCTTCCCCAAGCTGGAACAACGGAGCTGGTGCGGTGACCTGGTGTAACGGCGAATCAGGCGGCATAAGGTTGACAGGAACGATATCAGTTGAGAACAGCCTGATCGGTTCTTCGGCTAATGATGGGATTGGCTCTTCGATAACTGCACTGACCAACGGTAATTATGTTGCCTCTTCCGGATATTGGGACAGGATTAATTCTGACAATAGCGTCGTTACCGATGCAGGTGCCGTCACATGGGGCAACGGGCATGGTGGCACAACTGGAATAGTAAGTGGTTCCAACAGCTTGATTGGATTGAGCAAAAATGATTACGCAGGGTCGGATGATTCGAGAGCGAATAATGTGGTTGCGTTGATGAACGGCAACTATGTGGTGAGTTCCAAATATTGGGATAATAACACTGCCGTCAATGCCGGTGCGGTAACCTGGGGATGTGGACTTGGTGGAACTGTCGGAGCAATAAGCACGGCCAACAGTCTTTTCGGATTGAAAACAGGCAATCAGGTGGGCAGTGTAACGGTAACGCCAAACGGGAACTATGTCGTTACGTCACTGCTATGGGATAACGGTTCAGCCACCAATGCTGGGGCCGTGACATTCGGGGATGGAGCTGGAGGCACCGTCGGAGCTGTGAGCTCGTTTAACAGTTTTGCCGGTTCAGCAAAAGAGGACCAGGTTGGCTCTGGAGGTATTACTCCGCTCACCGTTGGAAACATGAACGGCTGTTTTGCTGTCAGCTCTCCTGCTTGGTTGAACAATACAGGCCGGGTTGATATTTTTACATCTGTCCCTGTTGCACAGCAATACTCCTCCAATCCAGGAAGTGATAACACCTTTACTCCAGATAAGATCACTACTCTGCTGAATTCGGGCGACAATGTGATACTGAAGGCTAACAACGACATTACCGTTAATTCATCAATTCTCAGCAGCAGTCATGGAATAAACAGTGGCGATCTTACCCTGAATGCCGGACGAAGTATTCTCCTGAATGCCAATATCTCCATCAACAGCGGCAAACTGTCACTCGTAGCCAATGATACCAGGGATAACGGCGTAGTGGATGCCTTCAGGACTCCAGGAAGTGCTGTGATCACCATGGGAGCTGGCTCAAGTATCAATACAGGTAATGGGATTATCAATATTGAACTGCGCGATGGAGCAGGCAACACCAACCGTGAAAACGGTGATATTACGTTGCGCGATATCAAAGCCGGCACAATCAGTGCCGTGAACAATGGGTTTACGACAGGTTCCGGTATTGCACTTGCATCCGGAACTCTTGCAGCCAATGCCTCAAGCGGCAGCAGCATTGTGCTAAGCGGCAAGAAGTTCGACAACAGCGCAGGGGGATTACTCTCCACGTCCGGCTCAGCCCGATGGATCGTCTATTCGGACAATCCCGGAGTAACCGCCAAGGGGGGATTAACGTCTAACTTTCGTCATTACAACGCAAATTTCAGCAGCTATGCGCCCGGCGACGCGAGTGAATCCGGCAACGGATTTATCTATTCTTCTGCACCTGGCGCTATATCCGTATCAACGACTCTCACCGGAGGAACCGCCAGCAGCACTTATGGAACCACACCAACAGCGACGTTCGGATATACACTGGCTGGCTCCGATAATGAAGATACCATCGGCAATATCGGCTTGACCGGCACAATGATTTTGACCGGGGTTCCCTCTACAACGTCAAATGCAGGCACCTACACCATAAGTTACGGAGGGGGATTCTCAAGCAGCATCGGACTGACCTTTACTGCAGGGAGCGGCATTACATACACTGTTGATAAAAGGGCAATCAACATTTCTGCCAATGCACGGAGCAAAACCTATGGTAATGGCGATCAGACACTGAGCTGGCTGGCTGAAACCCGGACAGGCAATAGAGGACTCATGCCCGGCGACAGCTTCAGCGGCGCACTCGGACGAACAGCCGGTGAAAATATCGGCACCTACGCAATCAATCAGGGATCGCTGAACAATAGTAATTATACGATCAGCTATACCGGCAGCAACCTGACGATTAACCCGCGACCGATTACCTTGAGTGCTTCAGCAACAGGGAGAATCTATGGTGAAACTGACCCTGAACTGGCGGTAGACATCACCAGCGGCAGCTTGGGCAGCGAAACCGTAAGTGATAAGTTAAGCGATATCACCGGCACACTTACCCGTCAGAGCGGCAACAGTGCCGGCAGTTATGATATCACCTTTGGGTCAGGCACCAAAGCTGGTAATTACGCTATCACCTTTGCCTCTGACAACAATGCCTTTTCAATCACACAACGGCCGATTATCATTTCGGCAGATGACAAAAGCAAGACTTACAGCATCAGCGATCCGAAACTGACTTGGGAGGCGGAATCAAAAAGCAATGGTCGCGGCCGGCTTTACGGTGACAGCTTCACAGGAACTCTCGGACGAACTGCCGGAGAAAATGTTGCTGACTATGAGATTACTCAGGGCTCACTGGATAACAGTAACTACGCCATCACCTTCATCGGAGCTAACCTGACCATCATCCCGCGTCATATTACCCTGCATGCATCATCAAAAAGCAAGATTTACGGTGAACCAGATCCGGATCTGTCGGTAAGCATCACCAGCGGAACTCTTGGCAGCGTTACAGTAAATGATGAGTTAAGCGATATTACCGGCACACTGGCGCGTCAGGCCGGCAATAGTGTCGGCAGTTATGATATCGCCCTGGGTTCCGGAACCAAAGCAGGAAATTACGCGATCACCTTTGCCGCCGACAACAATGCCTTTTCAATCACCCAGCGCCCGATTATCATTTCAGCCGACACCAAAAGCAAAGTCTACGGGGAGAGCGATCCGACACTGACCTGGCAACCTAATACAACAGGCATCGGGCGCGGACTCATTACGGGAGACTGCTTCAGCGGTTCACTCGAACGGACAGATGGCGAAAATGCCGGAACCTACACCATCAATGAAGGTACGCTCGAAAACAGCAATTACAAGATCAGCTTCTACGACGCAAAGCTGACTATTGAAAAACGCATGCTCACGCTTTCTGCCATTAAAAATTACGACGGAGGAACAAGTCTGACCGGCTTTGTGACCCTTGGCAATCTGGCCGGAAGCGAAACACTGAACTATACCGGTGCTACATCGAAATACAAGGAGGCTTCAAGCAATGCCACAAATTACATCAATGCCATAACGCTGCAGGACGGCAAAGGATTAAAGGAGAACTACAAATTACCCACACTGAATATTGCCAACGCCCCGGTGACAATCAATGCAAGTGGAGGCGAGCCGTCAACCGACACCACCAACAACAACGGAGGCTCCCTTACTGACAACAACCATTCCGGCGCAGTTGATGCTGCAACCAATGCCATCAGCACAATCCATAACCAACAACAGCAGGCGATTTATGATTTTTGTAATGTCAGCTTAAGCAATGAGAGTGTCAGAAAAACAATGGTCATAAATTCCGCGCCGGAAATTGCCACACAGGATTTGCTGATAAACAGCCACGGAAAATGGAAAACGGCACAATCGTCTCTATCGAACAAATCTGACTCTTCATCAACAGCCCATGATTTATCTGCTGTTACCACAATATCGGCACATGAGCCTGCAATGGCATTTTTCATTCTGCCTATCCCACAAGGCACATTCAGGCACAACAATCCAGATGCTGTTGTTTCGATAGAAGTCCATCTTGTCAACGGCTCTTCAATTCCCTCCTGGATGTCATTCGATCAAAGCCAGAAAGTCTTAAGCGGTACGCCGCCAGAAGAGGCAAAAGGAGAGTATCAGGTTGAATTTACAGCCAAAGACCAGTTTGGCGGTGAAGCGCGTACAGTATTAGTGGTAAACATTGGATAACAGGCTTTATAAGAAAGACTTGCCGGTTTTATCTCTTTAAAAGCTCCATGACTATATCAATTGCTAATGTGATTTAAAGGAGTCTGTTATGTCTGCATCATTGAAAATGCTTTTGTTCTTCTCAATCTTTTCAGCAGGCACTGCTTTTTCGGCTGATTTTCCTGATGCCGGACGACTGCTCAAAGAAAATACTCCATCAACATCTTTTGCCCCCCAAAAGAGTTTGCCTCCTCTTCAGAAAAAGGTACCTCTTAACGAGCCGGCACGGGATGGAACACGGGTAAAGGTTTCAGGATTTATCTTTACCGGCAATACCCTGTTTTCGGGAAGTGAGCTTGCTGCACTCATGAGCAGCTCAATCGGAAAAGAGATGACAATAACGGAACTGAATGCCGCAGCTGAGGCAATCACCAATAAATACAGGAACAAAGGGTGTTTTCTTGCTTCCGTATTTTTTCCTCCCCAATCGGTAACACCCGGAATGCCTCTTACGATTGAAGTCGTTGAAGGGATACTGGAATCTATAGATATTAAAACTGTTCCTGATAAGATGAGAACACCGAGAAGCCTTCTGCTGCGATATGCCGGTCATCTGCCTATGGACAAGCCGGTTGAAGATGGAGCCTTGAGTTCAATGATCATGAAAACCAACGAACTGCCAAATATCTCTTCCAGAATCAAGCTGGAACCAGGTTCAAGACCCGGTATGACAAAAGCAACCCTTGAAGTTTCCGAAGGCAAACCCTTCAGCTTCGCACTGGATATGGACAATTACGGAAATAATGCGACAGGAAATAATCGTGCCGGCGCAACCGTTGATCTCTACTCCCCTCTTCACCTTGGCGATCAGGCCACTCTGCACCTGCAGACATCAACAACCGGTGACCTTCAAAATAGCAGGACAAACTATACCATACCGGTGATGTCCTACGGCACAAAGATTGGAGCGGACTACAATTTTGTCAACTATAAACTGGGCGGATCTTTTAAAACATTGAACGCTGATGGAGATGCCCATAACCTGAGTCTTTCAATCACCCATCCGCTTGTACGCCGAAGAGATCTGATTCTGAATGCCACGGTCGCAGGAGAAGGTAAATTACTGGATGACCGGATTGAAAACTCGCAATCCAGAAATCAGCGACATTCCGCGTCATTGCAACTTGGCCTTGCCGGAATACAAATGGATAGATTTTCAGGTGGTGGCTCCACTTCATTTTCCATCGGGGTTGTTGCTGGAAATTTATGTATCTCTGATCAGGAAACACTTTCGATTGACCAGTCATCAAGCGGCTTGCACACCAACGGCAATTATTCAAAGGTTAACCTGAGCATATCCCGAACCCAGACATTCTACAACGGATTATCACTCTATACCGGTGCCTATGGCCAATGGGCTGATAAAAACCTGAACAGCTCAGAACAGCTCTCTCTTGGTGGACCAGGAGCGATACGTGCATGGCAGATAGGCGAATCCTACGCCGATCAAGGAGTTGTTACAACCGCAGAACTCCGCTACATCTTTGGACCGATCGGGGAACTCCCAGGAAGAGTGACGGCAATAACTTTTGTTGACCATGGTTACGCTGTGTTTCATGCAATCCCTTTCCCCGATGCAGGCACTAACACCCGCAGCCTAACGGGAGCTGGAATCGGTGTTAAATGGATGGACTCAGACAACAATACCCTGCAGGCAACATGTGCCTGGAAAGTACAAGGGGAAACCACTCCGGAAAACAGCCCTATGATTTATGTACAGGCTGTAAAACGATTTTAGAAGAGGGGGCCGCACTTTGAACCGACTTTGCGGAAAACGATGTCATAAAAAGCCCATCACACTCCAGATTCGCGAAAAAGTATTTTTTTCCGTACACTTTGCAATCTACTGAGACCTGATAAAGACAATATGATTGAACACCATGCGCATTTCACGAAAAATTGAGATCGATTACGGCCATACACTGCCAAACAGTTTTTCGTTCTGCAATCAACTGCACGGTCACCGTGGTGTTATTGTTGCAACAGTGGAGGGCCAAATGATCAACCGCAAGGGTGATGGTGAGGAAGGAATGGTGATGGATTTCAAATTTTTGAAAGAGATCATGCTGGATCATATCCATGACAAGCTTGATCACGGCTTTGCCGTATGGAAAGATGACTTTGAAGATCTTGAATTTATTACAAAGCGAAATTCACGGGTGCTTGTTACCGACGAACCACCTACCGCCGAATGCCTTGCACGATGGGCTTTCAATCAGATTTGTCATCGCCTGCCCGAAGGAGTCACGCTCAAACTGCTCCGCTGGTACGAAACACCAAATAATTGGGCGGATTATGAAGGTATCGACACACTCCCTTAGAAAAAACACCTCCTTTCGATTTGCATTCAATAACAAGTCCCCTTCTACGCTTAATAAAAGAATGCAATAATAATTACAGCAAATTTTTAAAGATTTTTTAATAAACGTAACAATTGTTACGTTATACATCGTCAGCAAAAGATGTAATATCAAAAACTTCGTTGGCATCTGGTGTTAACAATTCAAACCCCTTCAAGCTGATCGGCAAGTTCACTTTTTTTATTGCGAGGCGAGTCATACAAATTTTATGCTCAGGAAACGTATGTCATTTACTCTGTCATTGCAAAAGAGAGTCTGAATACCTTTATCTGTCTTGTCGGGCAATTTAATAAATACTTACTATGGAGCTGAACATGTTCAAAAGTATAACCAAGATCATAAAAGCCGCTTTGTTAATGACAAGTTTCGGTTTCATCGCATCGGATGCATTTTGCAGTGGAACAATCACAGGGTCGATCGATACCGACCTGCAAAAATACACAGGAAATGCCGTTGTTTATCTGATGAACGTCAAGGGTCCGGTGGTACCGCAACATAAATCCATTGATCAGGAAAATCTAACTTTTATCCCAAAAGTAACAACCATCCCTGTCGGGTCGACCATTGGCTTTACAAACAATGATAAAATCTATCACAATATTCACTCAGTCAGTGCTGCCAAGCAGTTCAACCTGGACACCTATGATCCTCGACCAAAGTCGGTAACGTTTGATAAACCCGGTGTTGTTCATCTGCTCTGCAATGTTCACTCTGAAATGTCGGGCTGGGTTGTTGTTACTGAAAATCAGTATGCAGCGGTAACCGAGCATGACGGTAAATTTACAATCCCCAATGTTCCTGCGGGAACTTATGAGATAACTGCCTGGAGCGAAATGCTCAAACCTCAGGGTCGGACAATGGTCACTGTTGCAGATGGCGCAACAGCACCCGTTGTCATTAAACTGGCTCAATAACCTCCCGGGAACAGGCCTCCCCCGCCAGTGAACAGATGCTTCTTTCAGGGGGAGGCAAAAACCTGCCGCACAAGCAGCTGAGCTGGAATTACCTCTATGCCGGATTATGCATGAATGGAGCCGCTTTCTTTATTTTCCGTGATTGACCATGTCTGATGTGGTAAGCGTATTCCATAAATGCATGAACAAATGTTATCATTAATCATAGCGTCCAAAAACAATAGAGAATAACGAGACATGGAACGTATCGTAAAAAAACTTACCGACCTTATCGGTAATACCCCGCTGCTTGAACTTGAAAATTTCAATCAGCAGCATCAAACCCAAGCCACTATTATTGCGAAGCTTGAGTACTTCAATCCGGGTGGCAGCGTCAAAGACCGCATTGGTTATGCAATGATCGAGGATGCTGAAAAAAAGGGATTGCTGAATAAAGAGAGCGTCATCATTGAACCGACAAGCGGAAATACCGGCATTGCTCTGGCATTTATTGCCGCCGCCAAAGGATACCGGCTGATACTCACCATGCCTGAAACCATGAGTATCGAGCGCAGAAGCCTGCTCAAAGCGCTTGGTGCTGAGTTGGTGTTGACTGCCGGGTCGGAGGGAATGTCCGGAGCAATTAAAAAAGCTGATGCACTCCATGCGGAAAATATAAATTCATTTATTCCGCAACAGTTTAAAAACCCTGCAAATCCCGAAATCCATCGAACGACAACTGCAGAAGAGATATGGAAAGATACCGATGGAAACGTAGATATCTTTGTCTGCGGAGTAGGTACCGGCGGTACGATTACCGGTGTAGGCGAGGTGCTCAAACAGCGGAACCCTGAAGTAACCATCGTTGCTGTTGAACCGTTCGATTCTCCGGTTATTTCAGGAGGGAAATCAGGCCCCCATAAAATTCAGGGTATCGGAGCCGGATTTATTCCTGAAATTCTGAACACTGAAATAATTGATGACATCATACTCGTAAAAAATGAAGATGCCATGCGCACCAGCCGGGAACTGGCGAGGAGTGAGGGACTTATTGTCGGAATCTCTTCAGGAGCGGCCGTTTATGCTGCTCTGCAGCTTGCACTGCAGGAAGAGAACGCTGGAAAACGTATTGTTGTCATCCTGCCTGATACAGGAGAACGATACCTTTCAACCCTGCTTTTCCAGTTTGATGATGAGCTGTTGAATATGTAATACAGACGTCGGTGTCACCCTGTTTCCCGCTCTCAAGATCACTTTGAGCACCCCCTCCCCCGAAACGGGGAGGGGGTGCTCATATCAGTCTGGCTGCAAAGCAATCATGAGATCTTCTTTTTCCGTCAGGACTCTTTTCTGCTGATTATGTATATTGTTGCTACTTATTTTAATGACTTTTAACTATCTGAAAACATGATAGCCAGAATTCAGAATTTTTACCTGTTCCTTGCCGGATTGCTTGCTTTAGGAAGTATGTTTTTACCTTTCTGGAGCTTCAGTGCCGGAAAGATTTTTTTCATTGCCGATTTTGCATCTTTCAGCACTTCCGGCATTATGTATGTCACGGAAAGCTGTTTTGCTGCAGGAGTATTTTCGCCACTGACGGCTCTGTTTTCGCTTGCAGCTATTTTTCTCTTTAAAAACCGCGCCCTTCAGAGCAAAGTCATTCTGCTTGCCATACTTCTCTTTCTCGGTGATCTTTTTTCCGGCCTTACGGCAGCACATTTTTTGAACCAGTATTTTCAGGGAATCGGTACCGCAGTAACGCACAGACCTGAAGCAGGTTTTTATATACTTCTTCCTGAACCCGTACTCTTCATGCTGGCGCTGAAAGGAATTAAAACTGACGAGAAAATTGTCAATGCATACAAACGACTGTAACCATGCGCATTGTCTGGTCTGCCGGTGATCCTCACGGCATCGGGCCGGAAATCATTCTGAAAAGCTTTCTAAAGCTTGAGCCTTCCCGACATTCATTTCTTGTTGCCGGATCGTTTACCGTGATGGACTTTTATAGAGATGTGCTTGATCTGCCGGTGAAACTGGAATTGGTTGACAAAGCCTCTTCAATCACGAAGATGGATGATGTAAGTTCCGGGGTTCTTCGAGTGCTTAATATCGATGAAGTTGACTCTATAATACCCGGGACTATCTCGGCACAAGCCGGACAAATAGCTATAAAGTCGATCATAGCTGCGGCTGAACTCTGCCGAGAGGGAGAATGCGATGCACTTGTTACCGCACCGATCCACAAGGAAGCTATTGCAATTGCAGGATATACCGATACAGGCCATACAGGGTTACTCGGCAGGATGTTCGGGGTTGCGTCTCCTACCATGATGTTCTTTGACCCCGAACTGAACCTCAAGGTTGCCCTTGCCACCATTCATGAACCGCTAGAAAAGATTCCAGATTTGATCCGCAAGATGGATCTTGACACTTTTTTTTCGACACTTGCTCACTCCCTTAAAACCGATTTTGGGATAGTCGATCCACGCATTGCGGTGCTCGGTCTCAATCCACATGCTTCAGATGGCGGAGTAATGGGAAAAGAAGAACAGGAGATAATTCAGCCTTGCATCGAAAGGCTGTCAAACAGTCTCCAGATTGAAGGACCTTTCCCTGCTGATGGTTTTTTCGGAGCAGGAAGCTATAAAAACTATGATATTGTTGTTGCGATGTATCACGATCAAGGCCTGCTGCCATTCAAAGTCCTTGCCTTTGAAACCGGTGTAAACGTAACACTGGGTCTTCCAATTGTGCGAACATCACCCGATCACGGAACTGGTTTTGATATTGCCGGAAAAGGAATCGCATCTGAACGCAGTTTTTATGAGGCTACGCTGCTTGCCATACAGATAGCCCAAAACAGAAATCAAACTGTGCCTTTATCATGATCTCATTTATCAATGTTGACCTTGAACTGAATAAAAAACCGGTTTTCCAAAATCTGAACCTGACCATTCAGCCTGGAGAGCTTGTCTATATTGTCGGTAAAAGCGGAAGCGGTAAAACGACACTGCTTAAGTCGCTCTACATGGATATCCGGCCGAAAAAAGGGGAAATCCGGATTGCAGGATACAGCTCCCGCACCATTAAAAAACGGCAGATTCCGCTCCTGCGCCGAAAGCTTGGGATTGTCTTCCAGGACTTCCGTCTGCTCGAAGACCGCAACGTGTATAATAATCTTGCTTTTGTGCTGCAGGTAACCGGTACCAAGGAGAAGCTCATCAAGGATAAGGTGATGCACGCACTTGCGAGTGTCGGTCTTGAACATTCGGCCAAAGTAATGCCTCTCAGCTTGTCGGGCGGGGAGCAGCAGAGAATTTCAATTGCAAGAGCACTTGTCCGTGAACCCTTGGTTATTCTGGCTGATGAACCAACTGGAAACCTCGACCCTGATACCTCGCTGGAAATTCTGGAATATCTGAAGCGGATTAATCAAAAGGGCATCATCGTCCTTATCGGCACCCATGATTATGAACTGGTTCGACACTCGCCGTTCAGAACCCTGCAAATTACAGGGTTGAACCTTGAGGAAACAACTATTGAGCCATCGGCTACCGGGTTCAGACCGGCTACAACACCACAATTTACAGCTTTGGCAAGATGAGATCTCTCCTTGTAGTCGAGATGACAAATAGGAGAGATCGAAATAAGGCTGATGAAAGAAGGAAAGACGAGATAACAGCAATCGAACAAAACCGGATAAATAATCCTTAACTTCAGCCTCGAATACATACCGCTTTCAGCGGCGTTTTTTACTACCGAATCAATGATTAGCAGCTGCTGACGACCTTTATGGCTCTCGACTACACTACCCTGAACCTGCTCCGTCAGAACCACCCTGCCTGGCGACTTTTGTGCGCCCAGCATGCGCCGCTGGTGGCCGGGTTTCTGCATCGGGTGTTTATTGTTCCCAATGTGCGGATACTTTCTCAGGCTGATCTGGTTGAGGCACTGGAAGATGAACTGTTCGCCTTGCGACAACAACTGGGGGGTGACCAGTTTCCGGGTACAGCGCAAAACTATCTGAATGAGTGGGCCGATAACGAGAAGGGGTGGCTGCGTAAATTCTATCCGGACGGTACGGATGAACCTCACTTTGACTTGACTGCGGCAACTGAAAAGGCGCTGGCCTGGCTGGAGGGGTTGACTGAACGTGCTTTTGTCGGTACTGAATCGCGACTTCTGACATTGTTTGAACTGTTGCGTCAAATGAGTATGGGAAGCCAGACCGATCCTGAAGTCCGGATTGCGGAACTGCAAAAGCGCCGTGACGATATTGATGCAGAAATTGCCCGCATTCTTGCCGGAGAGATATCGCTTCTGGATGATACCGGCCTTAAGGATCGGTTCCAGCAGTTTCTGCAACTGGCACGTGAATTGTTGACCGATTTTCGCGAGGTGGAACAGAACTTCCGCAAGCTCGATCGCCGGGTTCGTGAACGCATCGCACTCTGGGAGGGAGCCAAGGGAGCGCTGCTCGAAGAGATTATGGGTGAACGTGATGCTATCGCCGATTCGGATCAGGGAAAGAGTTTCCGGGCATTCTGGGATTTTCTCATGTCGCAATCCCGCCAGGAGGAGTTGAGCCTGCTTCTGGAAGAGGTGCTGGCCTTGCCGCCGATCGTTTCGATGCGCCCTGATAGCCGTCTGCGACGGGTTCACTATGACTGGCTGGAGGCCGGAGAACATACCCAGCGGACTGTGGCCCGACTCTCTGAACAGTTGCGCAGGTTTCTTGATGACAAGGCCTGGCTTGAGAATCGCCGCATCATGGATATTCTGCATGAAGTCGAAACCCATGCCCTTGATTTGCGCGACGATCTCCCTTCAGGGGGGTTCATGCCACTTGACGGCTCCACAGCGGTTATCGAACTGCCTCTTGAAAGAGCTCTTTATCGGCCCCCATTCAAGCCATTGATTGCCGGTATCGCTCTGGATGAAGGTGATGCGGAAATAGATACAGCAGTTCTATACGCCCAGATTGTTGTCGACCGGGCCGAGTTGTTGCGAAACATCCGCATGGAACTGCAGATGCACAGCCAGATTACCATCGGGGAGGTAGTTGAACGTCATCCGCTGCGTAACGGGTTGGCCGAGCTGGTTGCCTATCTGCAACTTGCCGGGGAGTGGCCCCGGACGGCGGTGGATGAAGGGGCAGAGGAAGAGGTAAGCTGGCAGAGCGTGACGGGGATAACCCGGAAGGCCACCTTGCCGCGTATTATTTTATTAAGAAACTGATGATGAACCATACAGAGATTGATAGTTCCCGTCCGTTGTATCCGGCTCAGGAACTCGCCACGGTCGTGATTCCCCTTTTGAAAGGCGTGATCTACGAGGAGGATAGCCCGGCATTATGGAGCGCGTTACTCAACCAGCTGGCTGGTGTTCGGGATTATGTGGCGGTGCTTGGTCTGGAATTGATTGTTGATGAGGCAGAAGGTTACGCTTTTTTGCGTTCTCAGTCTGAAACCGGAGCAGAAGGCACAAACACCACTCCCCGCCTTATGGCAAGAAGACAACTCAGTTACCCGGTCAGCCTGCTTTTGGCTCTGCTGCGCAAAAAACTTGCTGAATTTGATGCCGGTGCCGGAGATACACGCCTGATTCTTTCACGGGATGAGGTCGTTGAACTGATCCGGATTTTCCTCCCCGCCGCCAGCAATGAGGTCCGGTTGATCGACCAGGTCGATGCCACGTTGAATAAAATCGCCGAGCTTGGTTTTATCCGCCGTTTGAGGGGAGAAAGGCAGATGATTGAAGTCCGCCGGATTATCAAGGCGTTTATCGACGCCCAGTGGCTGGCCGATTTTGATCAACGCCTCAACGAATACCTGCAGCGACCTGCACAATCGATGGAGAAAAATGATGAGTGAGGCACTTGAATTTGGATTTATTGGTGATGACCGTCTGGCTGGCTTTCGTCTGCAGCGTCTTGAGGTTTTCAACTGGGGTACCTTCGATGGACGGGTCTGGACGTTGCGATTGGGCGGAAAAAATGGACTTCTCACAGGGGATATAGGTTCCGGGAAATCAACGCTGGTCGATGCTGTGACCACTTTACTGGTGCCAAGCCAGCGTATTGCCTATAACAAGGCGGCAGGGGCCGATAATCGTGAACGCACGCTGCGCTCTTATGTGCTGGGCTATTACAAGTCGGAGCGCCAGGAAAGCCTCGGTGGCGGGGCAAAACCGGTCGCTCTGCGCGATCTCAATGGTTATTCGGTAATTCTCGGGGTCTTTCATAACGTCGGTTACGATAAGACCGTGACTTTGGCACAACTCTTCTGGATGAAGGATACCACACAGCCAGCCCGTCTTTATGCTGCTTATGAGGGCGATCTCTCCATCGCAACCGATTTTTCTGCTTTCGGCACTGAAATCGGGGCTCTGCGCAAGCGCCTGCGCGGGGAGGGAGTTGAGTTGTTCGAAAGCTTTCCGCCTTACGGTGCCTGGTTCAGACGGCGCTTCGGCATCGAAAATGAGCAGGCACTGGAGCTATTTCATCAAACCGTGTCGCTCAAATCGGTGGGGAACCTGACCGATTTCGTGCGCCTTCACATGCTTGAGCCCTTCACGGTTGATGCGCGCATTGCCGCCCTTATCCAGCATTTCGAAGATCTCAACCGGGCACACGAAGCTGTCCTCAAGGCGAAGCGGCAGATAGAGATGCTGGGGCCTCTGGTGGCTGATTGCGACAATCACCAGAGTATGGCGAGAACAGCGGAAACGTTGCGGGCCTCGCGCGATTCCCTGCGTCCCTGGTTTGCATCTCTCAAGCTGGAATTACTGGAAAAACGTCTTTCTTCGCTGGAAGAAGAGTTGAGCCGTCACCATATCACCATCGAACGACTGGAAGGAGAGCGCCGCACCCAACAGGGTCGTGATCGTGAGCTGCGCCGGACCATCGCCGAAAACGGCGGTGACCGTATCGAGGGTATTGATGCAGAGATTCGGCAGAAACAGGAAGATCTTGAACGACGCAATCAGAAAGCCAGCCGATATGGGGAACTTGCACGTTTGCTTGGTGAGCATCCTGCGACCAACGCTGAGGAGTTTCATCTTCAGCGCAGCGGGCACTCAGCCATGCACGAGGCATCTGCTGAAGCGGAAGCAAGGGTTCAAAACGATCTCAACGAGGCGGGCGTCCTCTTCACCCAGGGACGTCATGAGCATGAACAACTGACAACCGAGATCCAGGGTTTGAAAGCCCGCATGAGCAATATCGACGAAAAACAGGTTGCCATGCGGCGCTCGCTCTGTCAGGCACTGAATATCGTGGAAGATGAGATGCCGTTTGCCGGTGAGCTGCTTCAGGTTCGTGAGGAAGATCAGGTCTGGGAAGGTGCCATTGAACGAGTGCTCCGCAACTTCGGCCTTTCGCTGATGGTGCCGGACCATCACTATCTGAAGGTGGCGGAATGGGTGGAGCGAACCAATCTGAAAGGTCGTCTGGTCTATTTTCGGATGCGCCAGCGCTCTCGCAGTGAACAGATGCCCGATCATCAGGCTTCTCTCTTGCACAAGCTCTCCATTAAAGCTGATTCCCCCTATTTTGACTGGCTGGAACATGAAGTCGCCTGGCGTTTTGATCTGGTTTGCTGTATGAGCCAGGAAGAGTTCCGGAGGGAGAAAAAAGCCATAACCCTGGCCGGCCAGATCAAGTCACCGGGTGAACGCCACGAAAAGGATGACCGCCACCGGCTAGACGACCGCAGCCGCTACGTGCTGGGATGGAGCAATGCCCAGAAAATCGCGGCACTGGAAGAGAAAGCCCAACGACAGAAAAAAGAACTTGCGGAATTCGCTCTTCGCATAAGCAAGCTGCAGCAAGAGCAGACAACACTCAAAGAGCGCCTGACGATACTCTCGAAGCTTGACGAATATCCGGATTTCCGAGATCTCGACTGGCAGCCTCTGGCCGTTGACATATCGAGACTGGAAAAGGAAAAACGTGATCTCGAGGCAACCTCAAACCTTCTACAAACCCTGACTGCCCAACTTGCCGCCTTGGAAAAGGAACTTCATGAAACGGAGCGGCTACTTGACGATCGGAAGGATAAGCGCTCAAAGATCGAGCATAAGATCAGCATCATCAAGGAATCGCAGCAACAGGCGCTTACACTTCTGGCTGAGGCGGGACCAGAACCTGCCACGCGTTTCGCCATGCTTGAATCCATGCGTGGGCAGGCTCTCGGCGAACAGTCTCTGACGGTTGAATCATGTGACAATCGCGAGCGTGAGATGCGTGACTGGCTGCAGGCAAAGATTGACGTCGAGGACAGGAAGCTCTCCCGACTGAGCGAAAAGATCATAAGGGCGATGACCGAATACAAGGAGGAGTGGAAACTGGAAACCCGGGAGGTGGATGTCAACATTGCTGCCGGACCGGAATATCGTTCGATGTTTGAACAACTCCATGCTGATGATCTGCCGCGCTTTGAGGGACGGTTCAAGGAGCTGCTCAACGAGAATACCATCCGTGAGGTTGCCAATTTTCAATCACAACTTGCCCGCGAGCGGGAGACCATTAAGGAGCGCATTACCCGGCTCAATGAATCGCTTACGCAAATCGACTTCAATCCTGGCCGATATATCACCCTCGAAGCACAAATAAACCTCGATGCCGACATTCGTGACTTTCAGTCGGAGCTGCGTGCCTGCACCGAAGGGAGTCTGACCGGCTCGGATGACGCGCAGTATTCCGAAGCCAAATTCCTCCAGGTAAGGCGTATCATCGATCGATTCCGTGGCCGTGATGAGCACGCCGACCTGGATCGGCGCTGGACAGCCAAAGTCACTGATGTGCGCAACTGGTTCGTCTTTGCGGCCAGCGAACGGTGGCGGGAAGACGACAGTGAACATGAACACTACGCTGATTCGGGGGGCAAATCCGGAGGACAGAAGGAGAAGCTCGCCTATACCGTGCTTGCCGCCAGCTTGGCCTATCAGTTCGGCCTTGAGTGGGGCGCAGTGCGATCCCGATCGTTCCGTTTTGTGGTCATCGACGAGGCCTTCGGACGTGGTTCTGATGAATCGGCCCAGTACGGCCTGCAACTCTTTGCCCAGCTCAACCTGCAACTGCTGATTGTTACACCTTTGCAGAAAATCCACATCATAGAGCCGTTTGTTTCCAGTGTAGGTTTTGTTCACAATCAGGAGGGGCGCTGCTCGGTGTTGCGCAACCTCACCATCGAAGAGTATCACGCCGAGAAAGAGAGGACGCTTGAATGAGCTGGACAACTCCTGCAGAACTTAAAGCTCAGGTTCAAAAACTCTGGGATCGTGGCCTGCTGCTCTCATCACTGACTTGCGGTGAGGAGATTTTCCCCCGGCGTTTGACACTGAGAGGGCCGGACTCCAGGCAGTTGAGCGACTCTTTTTCCGAAGTACGAGAGTGGATCGCCCGGCTGTCGGGTCCATCCAGACAGTACCGGATTGTATGGCGCAGCATCAATCATCGTATTCTGGGAACAAATGAAATTCCAGCGGAAATCTGGATCGATTCACTTGATGATGCTCTTGGATTGATTGGCAAACGCCGTGAGGCCGAACAATTTGCGGCACTTGTCTCACTGACCCGCGACCATCAACCTGAACTACTCTTATGGCTGGCAAAACGCCCTCTGCGCGCTATTGAACTGACCGAAGAGTGGCCTCGCATCCTGGAAATCGTAGCATGGCTTAAGAACAATCCACGACCAGGTATCTATCTGCGCCAGATCGACAGACCCGGAGTACACAGCAAGTTTATCGAAGGACAACGAAACGTGCTGGGTGAGCTTTTCGATCTCGTCCTTGCACCGGAGGAGATCGATACAACAGCCACAGGAGCTGGAGGGTTCTGCCGCCGTTATGGGTTTCGGGATAAACCTCTGAGGATACGGTTCAGAATCCTTGACTCGAAATTGGGGTTGCTGACGACGGAAACCGACCATGATATCACGGTGACACAGGCAACTTTTGCTAAGCTGGAGATCGCGGTTACAAGAGTGTTCATCACCGAAAACGAAATCAACTTTCTTGCATTCCCCCAGGTTCCCGACGCAATGGTGATTTTTGGAGCGGGCTATGGTTTTGAGAACTTCAGCGGAGTCGACTGGCTGCATGGACGGAAGATCTATTACTGGGGAGATATCGATACCCATGGATTCGCCATCCTCAACCAGCTTCGGGGATTCTTTCCCCATGCGGCATCTTTTCTCATGGATCAGCAGACATTTCTGGAACATCGAACGCTTTGGGGCGTTGAACCATCTCCTGAAACAGGGATACTCACGAGACTGACCAATGAAGAGAGCACGCTCTATGATCAGTTACGCCGGAATGAATTTGGCGATCAATTGCGGCTGGAACAGGAAAAGATTGGGTTTGAGTGGCTGGTTGAAGCTTTGGGGAGGGTTTGAGAGAGATGGTACAGCTTTGTCGAAATTCTCAGCCAAATTCCAGTCAGCAAGCAAATCTCCATGATAACTCTCGATATATGTTGTGATTAGCTCGAAAGAACATCCAAAAAAAATCCCTTAAAACAATCAACTACCCAGCAGCATAGCTATGGGGTTGGAGTTCATTTATCATCGATACTGTCATGAAGCGAAGCTTCAGGGAAGTCAAATGACTGTGTTAGTCATCATGGACTTCGCCGAAGCTTCGCTCAACAGCCCATAAGGATAATGGACTTGCTATATTTTTTAGATTATGCACGTTCAGCCACATGCGTGTTTTCAGTACCTTGTTCGACCATTTTTTCATACAAATACTCTGGAGCAAGGTCTGAGTCATTTTCCCACCGGATGGTATGAACAACGTCCGATACTTCGAATTTCCTGAATGTGTTGAAATCTTTGAGTTTTTCAAACATAGTACCCCAAAGGGCTTCCTTCAGATCCACCACACCGCTTGCGCCGTTGTTAAAAGTAATCTGTACCCGATATTCTTCTATGTATTCAGCCTTGGTAACTTCTAACATGATCTGTTACTCCAATGGAGGAATTTTGTTTAAAGGTTCATGCCTTTCTGCCAGATTCCAGTCCTCAAGAAGATTGTCTTTATAAATTTCGTACCATTCCATCAAAGAGTGAAGGGCTCGCTTTGGAAAACGACCGTCAATTATTCCAGAAAGAATTTCAACGGTGACTTTTTAGTCGCCATATTGTGCGTGAAAATGAGGATGGCTGTGATCATTGTAAAGCATAGTGATGATTATACCAAGAAATCTGCTAAGTTCCGGCACTGTATCTCCTTTCCTCTTTTCGTTTAAGTCCAACAATAATGCTGCATATAAACCTTGAATCAAAAGACTGGAATATAGTCATGGGTTATTCGAATTTACCCAGTTGAGCAATAAAAAAGAACTCACTATCGAAGCATTTATTGCCAATCCGTTTTCAACACGAGATGAACAGGACTTACATAATAAGTAATAACCAACCCCAAGTGCTTTCATCGGTCTGCCGGGATGTATGGAATTAATCCTTTTTCATAGGCAATCGCCTGAACTTCACGCGGCATGTGGCGAACATCTACCATCATCCCGTTGACTTGTAATGTCCAAATCAATGGATTTTCTTCAACATAGCCCGGTAAGCACCAGTTTGGGTCAAGTGGATACATTTTCAGCAGGTCACGAATAAGTTTCGCTTTGTTTTCTCCGCTGCTTATACTGACGCCAAAGGCTGCGCATAACTCATCCGACCGCATATGTAGAGTTTGCGTTTTGTCGAAAAGAAAATTGACTGTACCAAGTGCATAGAGTATGCCGCAGGCCCAAATTTCCGGTTTTCCCCGAATGATTGGGGAAGGTCGCTTGCGCGCAAGCGTTGCAGCCAAATTACGAGCCAGCGTTGCATAGTCGTCGTTCAAGTATTGTTTGCAAATGCTCTCTGTCAGATTGGCAATTGCAGTATGAGCAGGTTCTATAGCGCCTGGAAAGGATTCGGATTTTTTCTTTAGCATTCAAATTAGCCATATGAGTTCAACTCTATCAAAAAGCCGGTCTGATCAATGCAGATCTTGCGCAACTACATGCCGGCTTTAGGAGCAGCCGGTGGTCATTCCGCAATCTTCGCACACTTTGCAGGTTCCATTCTGCTTGACGCGCATGGAGCCGCAATTTTCACACTGTTCGCCGGTATAGCCCTGGACTTTAGCCTGATAGGCCTGACTCTGACGTGCTGAAGTGTGTGATGGTTCAGCATGGACCAAGAGTGCCGGTTCAACAACATGAGCAGTGTCTGATGTGCCGTTGCTTTTCTGTTTCCCCTCGTCCCCATCCAAGAGCTCATCGACCGCTTTCACATGCACAAAATCTTTTCGGCCAAGGTAGTCGTAACCAATTGAGCGGAAGACGTAATCGAGAATGGATGTGGAATTTTTTATGGCGTTGTGTCCCTGCACCGTGCCGGCAGGTTCAAACCGGGTAAAGGTGAAGCTGTCGACAAGCTCCTCGAGCGGCATGCCGTATTGCAGTGCCTTTGATGCAAGCACGGCAAAACAGTTCAAGAGCCCCTTGAAGGAAGCACCCTCTTTATACATATCGATAAAGACCTCTCCGAGAGATCCGTCTTCATACTCCCCTGTCCGGAGAAAGACCTTGTGACCACCAACATAAGCTTCACGGATATACCCTTTCCTCCGCTTCGGCAAATACCGGCGTTCTGAACGGTGATAGACCCGTTCGACAATCCGTTCCTGCACCTCTTTAGGTCCCTTGGTTTCATCAAGGCTCTCTTCCGTTCCAAGCATGATAACCTCGTCAAGATCCTGATAGCTCGATATATTGAGCGGCTGTGAGAGCTTCGACCCGTCGCGATAGACGGTGACAGCCTTGACCATATGCTGCCATGCTGACTGATATACCTCGCCGATTTCAGCAGTGGTGGCCGTTCCAGGCATGTTGACCGTTTTGGAAATCGCCCCTGAAATAAAGGGCTGAACCGCCGACATCATGCGGATGTGCGCCATATGCTTGATATATCGGAGTCCTTTTTTGCCGCACTTGCTGGCACAGTCGAATACCGGAAGATGTTCAAGCTTCAGATGAGGGGCTCCCTCAATGGTCATGGTGCCGCAGACATAGTCATTTGCAGCTTCAGCGTCCTCAAGTGTAGCACCAAGAGCCAGAAGCATATCGAAATCGGGATCATTGAGCTGGTCGTCACTGAATCCAAGCGCTGCACAGAAATCCTCACCGAGAATCCATTTGTTGAAAGCAAAGCGGATATCAAAAACAGTGTCAAGCTGTGACTCCACCACTTCAATCTTGTCGTCGGTAAAACCACGGCTTTTCAGCCATTGGCGATTGATGGAGGGTGATCCTGCAAGTGTTCCATGTCCCTTGCAGTAGTGTTCGATATCATCAATCTGCGCATCGGTGTAACCTAGCCGTTCAAGAGCTTTATGCACCGACTGATTGACAATCTTGAAATATCCTCCACCTGCAAGTTTTTTGAACTTGACAATGGCGAACTCGGGCTCAATACCGGTAGTATCGCAATCCATAACCAACCCTATGGTTCCGGTAGGTGCGATAACACTGACCTGAGCATTGCGGAATCCGTATTTCTTTCCCTTCTGAAGCGCTTCATCCCATACCTTTCCAGCAGCTTCAAAAAGCTCTTTGGAGCAATACTCTGCATCTATGCCGCGCGGTTTAACCGAAAGGCCTTCGTACTCCTCTTCAGACATGTTCCGGGCAGCCCTGCGGTGGTTGCGGATAACCCGAAGCATATCCTTAGCGTTTGCACTGTACCCGGCAAACGTGCCAAGATCATGAGCCATTTCCGCCGAGGTCAAATAAGCCTGACCGGTCATGATCGCTGATATGGCACCAGCTAAAGCGAGCGCTTTTGGTGAATCATATGGAATACCGAGTACCATCAGCACCGTGCCCATATTTGCAAACCCGAGACCGAGCGTTCTGAACTCGTAACTCAGACGGGCTATATCTTTTGAAGGGAAATGGGCCATCAGGACTGAAATTTCCAGCACTATTGTCCATAAATTGGATGCATGCTGCAGCTCCCTGACCTTAACCTTGCCCGAGGTCTCGTCGATAAAATGGATCAGGTTCAGACTTGCGAGATTACATGCCGTATCGTCAAGGAACATGTACTCAGAACATGGATTGCTTGCATTGATGCGCCCGCTTTCAGGACAGGTATGCCATTCGTTGATGGTTGTATCGAACTGCAGTCCGGGATCAGCACATTTCCAGGCACTGAGCAGTATTTTTTCCCACAGGTCACTTGCGTTGACTGCTTTTGCAATCTTGCCGGTCGTGCGTTCTCGGAGTTGCCAGATATCGTTGTTTTCAACCGCCTTCATGAAATCGTTGGTCACGCGGACGGTATTGTTCGAATTCTGGCCACCAACGGTATGGTAGGCTTCAGACTCGTAATTGGAGTTGTACTCTTCAAAATCAAGCGAGGTGTATCCCTGTTCGACCAAGGCAAGCACACGAATGATATAGCTCATCGGCACAGCCCTGCTGAGCGCATTCTGTATCAGGTTCTGCAGTCTCGGATTTGCCTTGCGGTCAACACCGTTTGCAATGGCTTCTTCTACAATAGCCTGGAGGAAACGGGAGCAGATTCTCGAACCGGCTACCAGTGAAGCAACCTTGTCCTCCTCCTTCGCCTTCCACTCGATAAACTTTTCAACATCCGGATGGTCAATATCGACGATCACCATTTTGGCTGCCCTGCGTGTTGTGCCACCGGATTTAATAGCACCTGCTGCAGAATCGAAAATTTTCAGAAAGCTCATCAGACCTGAAGAACTTCCACCGCCACTCAGCTTTTCGCCGCCTGAACGAAGGTTCGAGTAGTTCGTACCAGAGCCGCTGCCGAATTTAAATACTCTGGCCTCACGGATCGCCAGATCGAAAATACCACCCTCATTGACAAGATCGTCACTGACGGACTGTATAAAACATGCATGAGCCTGAGGTCTGCCATAGGCATCTTCCGACTCCCTGACTTCCCCGCTATTCTGATCAACATAAAAATGCCCCTGGGCAGGACCGGTAGTGCCATAGGCAAAATTCAACCCGGTATTAAACCACTGCGGCGAGTTGGGAGCGCCCATCTGCCTGAGAATCATGAATGCCACCTCGTCGTAAAAAGACTGAGCATCTTCCGGCGTATCGAAATAACTGTTTTTTTCACCCCAATCTTTCCAGCAGCCAGCCATACGATGAACAACCTCTTTAATTGAGTGTTCGCTGCCGGTTACCGGATTGCCCTTGCTATCGGTTATGACGTTGCCATTTTCGTCGCGTTGCAGGATCCCCGTTTTCCGAAAATACTTCTGGGCAAGAATATCGGCAGCTACCTGCGACCACTGTTTCGGCACTTCTATATCGGTCATCTCAAAGACCTTCGAGCCGTCAGGATTACGCAAAACCGAGGTTCGTGTCGTATACGCAAAACGGTCGTAAACATTTTCACCGGATTTGGTGAACAGACGGGAAATTTTCATGAGGGCTCTCCGAGGTGAAATATGAAATTTGAAAGGCAAGTAATTAATTTTTATAAACTTAGTCCTTCCGGCAGCATCAATTTACGGCCATTAAACTATTGCCATTTGCAACAATATAATCTCAATGTAATGACGAAAAAAACAAGTTTTAATAATCTTCAGAAGATTTTCGATAACGTCGCCAGGCTTTTTTCCCGAAGCCAAACGGCAACAATTTTCCGGCAGGTTTCCTGACTATAAACAGTTTTCGTTTATCTAAAAACGCTTTTTCTATCGAGCAACACCCTTCCCCTAACGACCCCTGCAGTACTCAATGAGGCAGACAAAGTGGATGAAAGCCACCGGAACTGACACGCAAAACAGAGCTGTCTGGCGAAATCCTCCGGCAATACCGTTTAACAGTTGCGGGTACAGTGTACGTATTTCACGTACTTCCCTTTTATCCGGACGTTGTATGCCCGGCACCAGAAAAGAACTTCTGAATGGTAATGATTTTTCCTCCAACCATTCAATAAAAAATAAAAAAAGTGATCAACGAAAAAGTGCTGAGTGCTGAGTTCTGAGCGCTGAGGAAAAATCAGTTGGCGGTTGGAAGTGGGGTGTTAGTGCTACTTGCTGACTGCCCACTGATAATTGGGTGGGAAACCCTGTTTATTTGACCGGTATATTTTTGAGCGTTTCGACAAGAAAATCCCAGAATTTCCGGACGGACGGAATGTTGACCTTTTCATCGGGAGAATGAGGGAAACGAATGGTCGGGCCAAAAGAGATCATCTTCAACTCAGGATAGGTACTCCCAATAATCCCGCATTCGAGGCCGGCATGAACAGCCCTTATCTCGGGAATTTCCGCGAATTTCTTATGATAGATCTCCTGCATGATTTTCAGGATCGGAGATGCGTGATCGGGCTTCCAGCCGGGATAGCGGCCATCAAATACCGAGTCTGCACCGGCAAGATCAAAGAGACTTTTGATCATGATTTCAAGATCGACTTTCGCAGAATCAACCGAACTTCTGAGCAACGTCTTGATGATAATAATGCCATTTCCTGATTGCACAATGGCAAGATTATTAGACGTTTCGACCAGGCCTGCCATATCGTTGCTCATGCGCATCACGCCATTCGGACAGGCATAGAGAGCGTTCAGCAGTTGAACAAAAATTCTCTCCTCAATAACCGATTCGGGTACAGCAGCAGGAACTGCCTCTATTTTCAGGGTTGGTTCAACTGCCGAGAGCTCATCTTGTATGGTAGCGGCGATGACAGTGAAACTGTCAAGAAACTCCAGCGCCATGGAACCCGGAAGAGCTGCATGGACAAACGATTCACGCGGAATAGCGTTGTGGAGGCTTCCCCCATTAATGGATGCCAACAGCAACCCATGGTGAAAATGCCCATGATAAAGCAAACGGTTCATGATCTTGTTGGCATTGCCACGTCCCAAATGGATATCAACCCCGCTGTGCCCACCTTTCAAACCTGTCACCTCGATCATGAAACCCTTCCATTCACCCTGTAGTGGCTGTTCACGGTAACTGAAGCTCATCGTCCCGTTGCTGCCACCCGCACATCCGATAAAGAGCTCACCATCATCTTCCGAATCCATGTTCAGGAGAATCTCTCCCTTGAGCAGACCAGGTTTGAGTCCGAAGGCTCCCGTCATGCCGTTCTCCTCATTACTTGTAAAGAGCGCTTCAAGAGGGCCATGCAGCAGTTGTTCCCTTGATTCAAGCACAGCCATTGTCGCAGCAACGCCCAGGCCGTTATCGGCACCAAGGGTTGTTCCATCGGCACGAACCCAGTCGCCATCCAGAATGGTTTCGATCGGGTCTGTGGCAAAATCATGCTGTTTGTCAAGGTTCTTTTGCGGCACCATATCGAGATGACATTGCAAAATAACCCCTTTACAATGTTCCATACCAGGCGAAGCAGGCTTGCGGATAATGACATTGCCAGCATCATCCACAAGGCTCTCCAATTCAAGCTTTTTCCCGAATGAAGAGATGAACTCCCTGATTTTTTCCTCATTCCCTGACACACGGGGAATTTGAGTGAGAAGGTGAAAATTGTTCCACACCTCACGAGGAGTGAGCTGTAAAATATCGTTGTTCATAATAAAAAAGGAAATGATCGTCCTGAATTTGCTAGGCGTCCTGATGATATCGGCCAATCAATAGGTCAGTACCAGTCCACCTATCGAAAGGCCTGCTCCAGTGCCGACAAGCAGTACTTTTTGTCCTCTCTTAATATTACCGTCCCGAACAGCCTGGTAGAGCGTAGCTGGAATGGAGGCCGCCACACAATTTCCAAGCCATTGCAGCGTCTGCATGACACGCTGTTCCTGCCAGCCGAATCGCCGGAGCATAAGAAGGCCGACCTTGCTTGCCTGGTGCGGAACAACGACATCAATATCGAGCAGGCTTTTTGAAAGCCCGGGGTAAAGCTCATCGAGAAACCCGGCATCAATGTTACGCACCATGCGTAACACTGCGGAACCATTCATATGGAAAAGATCATCAGCGGAGTTGTGACCCGGTTTGGATGGATGGCGCGCCGATCCTCCTCCCATGATCGTCGTCAAATAAGCTCCGTCACCATAGGTCTTGAAATGGGCATGATGGATTCCTGAACTCTCACCCTCGCTGGAACGAGTAACTACAACAGCCGCAGCCGCATCCCCCACCAGCGATGCAGATTCGGGCTCTTCAGGGTTAATGCCGCACGAGGAAATGTCAGAACTGGCAATGAGAATATTGCGGTAGCGTCCTGAAGAGAGATAACTTGCTGCGACATCCATCGCGGTAATAAAGCTCAGGCAGGTATTATGCACGGTCATGGAGGGAATGCCTGAACTGCCAAGACCGAGTTGCCGCTGGATCAACGCCCCGGTATCAGGAATAGCCTGTTCACCTGTCCCAGAAGCATTGATAATAAGATTGAGCTCACCCGGCTCAAGCCCAGCCTCTTCAAGAGCTTCGCGTGCCGCCTCGGCAGCCATGAACGATGAAGTTTCATCGGTGACCCGTCGACGTTCGCGAACACCGTTGTGCTGCTCCACCCAGCCGGCTGGAAGGCCGCAGAGCATTTCAAGTTCAGAACTTGGAACTATGCAGGAAGGCAGATAACGGCCAATGCCGATAATCTTAAGGGGAAGGTTGACTTCCATAAATGTTATCCTTCCTTTTTACGCATGAGTTCCAGAAGCTCTGCTGTCCGTGAAGCTTGTTTTTCGACAGCTTCGGCCAGACGTTCCATTTCACTATGTCGGCCGCGTTCTGTTTCCGTATCAAACAGAATAGGTTTCTGGAACCCTTCGGAGAGCTTGAAAATATGAATACAGAGGTTGATAAGAATAACATACAACACGGGAAGCAGGTATTCTCCAAAGATGACCGGCATCTCCTGGTAATGCTGTATAAGCCCTTGCCAATCGCCACTGAAAAGCAGATCCCATTTCATGAAAAAATAGATGTAGATAACCGGATGAAACACAAGAAAAAAGCGCATGATCTTTGATTGCCGCCGGTTTGCCGGTTCGCTTTCATATTTGGAGAGCAACCAGGGAAAATGGCCAACAAGCATTGCCGACCTCCGGTCATTGAGATAGTGTGCACCCTGAAGGGCTGAATCAATAAAGGAGGAGACCTGACTTAACAGTACTGTAGAGAGGATCGTTGCAAGAAAAGAGTAGCTGAAATCATCAAATTTGAACGATCCTGCAAGATAGGGCAGCGTAATGGTCTTTGGTTTAATGACAATAAAAAGCAAAGCAATACCTGCAAGCAGGAGAGAAAAGGTCTGGAGCTTGCGGGCATGTTTAAGGCTTTCGATAACAGCATCCGCATTGGCTCCCTGCATGGAGTTCCCCGGGGGATCAATTCTCAAGAGCGCTGCTGAGTCAGTAAGAGGCGAGTAAAGACCGTTGACTCCAATATCGCAGCCTTGAACATCTCGATAGGTTGTAAAAATGTCGATAGCGCTTTTACTGAAATTTACACCAGTGAGGTTTGTTCTGCTGAGGTCTGCACCACGCAGGTCCGCTCCGCTTAAATCAGCATCATTAAAATTTGCACCGACGAGATTCGCCTTTGAAAGGTTTGCACCCCTGAGATTTGCTCTGGCAAAGTCCACTCCTCGCAGATCAAGAGCAGCGAGAGAGAGCTCGTGCAGATCAGGACGGATATCCGCATGCTCCTGGCGCCACAGGTTCCAGACAGTAACACCCTCTTTAAGACGGTTCAGATGTTCGGAATCAGTTATCATAAAGGTTTTTTTCCAACATACTTCAGTACGGCTTTCAGCAGTGAGGAACTCTGGATAACCTGTGTATAGGCCTCATCCTGAGTCATATCCCTGTTCTCTTTTCTTATTTTAGCTCCTAGTTTACGGGCTGCGTTGGCAACTTTTGCTATTTCACGGGCAAGATCGGACTCATTCTCAATGGTGATCTGCCGGATGTTGCGTTGAATATAACCAATGTTGTTTCTGACACTGCCTTCAATGATTCCGTCATTGATAGTGTGACGTTTTTTATTGAAATCGTCATACTCAGTGTTATGCAGAGGCATCGAAAGGTCTCCGATATAATGCGCACAGAATACCAGTGGATATTCGGCATATTTACCGGCAGCACTCTCTGCCTTATAGGCTCTCACTGCACCTATAATCGCTCCGTAGAGGTGACCCTGTTCATCGCCGGGTTTATTGTACCGGGCAACTTGCTCAAGAACCATCGCTTCATCAACTTCTTTCTGTGCATTGTTGTTGAAGTAGTGGTTTTTTTCTTCTATCGGCCTGAATTCACTTTTTGACTTAGCGACGTCGGGCGCTGCCGCACTGTACCAGAGCTCAAATCCTGCGGCCTCTGCAATTGACAAATGGGTCTTGTCGTGCCAGGCAAAGGCCTGTACCGACGTCAGCATAAAGGAGAAAATCACGGAAAGCGAAGCAACTCCTTTTGATAGGGTTCGCATGACGGCCTCTCAGGTTTTAGTGTTGGGATAACCGCTTGAAAGGCGGCTCAGAAAAAAAAGATGGTACATAAATTCATTGCGCTCATCCTGGTGACATTTCAAGCATTTTTCTGATTGAGCCCAATGATGCAAGACGAAGTGTTTCGTCGATGACAATTTCGGGTTTGCGGTTCAGCATGCATTGATAGAGCTTTTCAAGGGTATTCTGCTTCATCTGCGTGCAGACACTGAATGGATTATCAGGATCCCTGGGCGCAGGAATGAATGTTTTTAAAGGAGAACGCCTCTGCATTTCATAGAGAATACCCGGCTCTGTAGCCACTATAAACTGTTCTGCGGAACTGGAAACGGTATAGTCCAGCAGTGCCTTAGTTGAACCTGTAAATGCGGCATGACGAAGCACCTCCTCCCGGCACTCGGGATGAGCTATAAGTTCAGCATCAGGATGTTCCTTACAGGCTTTGAGAATATAGGGCTCGGAATATGCATCATGCACGTAACAACAGCCCTGCCAGAGAATCATCTCCCGGCCCAGCTTCCTTGAAATATAGCCTCCAAGATTTCTGTCAGGGCCGAAAATAATCCGCTTTTCTACCGGTATCTGACTTATGATCTGCTCGGCATTGGACGAGGTGCACGTTATGTCTGAAAGTGCTTTGATATCGGCCGTTGAGTTGATATAGGTAACTACCGTGGCTTCCGGATATTGCTCTTTGAATTTTTTGAACTCATCTGCCGGGCAGCTGTCGGCAAGAGGACATCCGGCATAGGCATCCGGCATCAGCACGAGTTTTCCGGGATTAAGTATTTTCGCAGTTTCGGCCATAAAATAAACCCCTGCAAAAACAATCACATCAGCATCATTTTTTTCAGCCGCTCTGGCAAGTGCAAGACTGTCACCGACAATATCTGCGACCTGCTGTATTTCCGGAACAGTATAGTAGTGAGCTAGAATAAGGGCATTCATCTCTTTTTTAAGCAGCCTTATTCGCCCAAAAAGCTCTTCATGCGAATGAATACCGTTATCTTCACTGGTGGAAGCAATATCTCTGGTCATAATTTGATTAACTTCGGTTACTAACAGGGCGGAAAAGCATTGCAGAGACAAGATGAAAAGGCTCTCCAGCATCCGGAAAAAAAGCTGCGGAAATCATTGATCAGGATTACTTCAAATAGTAGTCGAGATCGTCGTCTTCCCTGATCAGAAGCAGAATGGCGGAATTCGGAACAATAATATAACGCTCCTCTTCATACTCGATCTCATAGGAACTGTTCTGGATAAAAATTGCCATATCACCGACTTTCGCCTGTAACGGGATATACTGGGCGGCGGTAACACGCTCTTTCCATGGTTCGTCTGATTCGGGAGGAGGGCCTATGGGATAACCCGGGCCGGTTTTTATAACATAGCCGGTCTGTATTTTCTCTTTTTCCTGAACACCCGGAGGAAGGTAAATTCCTGATTTTGTTCTTTCGTCAAGAGATTTTGGTTTGATTAATACTCTATCACCGACAACAACAAATTTATCTGTTATATTTATATTGTGGGTCATGTGTTTTCTCTTGACATATTTGCCATACGTATCGTGCATTGAACTTGAAGAAAATGTAACAAAAATTATGTGTCAGGCAAATCCGGAGAGACTGAACCGGTTGTAAGAACAGGGCTATATAACCCCTGAGAGGAACATCATAAAAATGAAAGAACCCTTATAAAAGTTTCAAAGTATGTCCCGCCGGGAACATGAGACCGAACTCATGGCTGGAACCGGCAGGTCACATCTATAAAAACCGGAACCTGATCACGTGCAGAAGTTTTTCAATCTTTTTTCCAAGTATAACAGCTATCTGCTTTTTGTAGTCTACTGCGCCATCTCATTTCTTTTCATAAAGTTTCAGGATGATAACCTGCTTACCCGACTGCGCACCAACGGTATCGGTTTCAGCGCCTTCATAACCGATAAAATGATGAGCTACAGCTATGTTCTTAATCTGAAAAGTGAAAATGATCGGCTGATGCGAATCAACACTGATCTTCTTTCAAGGGTTCTGAACATTGAAACTGCAGCTTTTGATGAACGAAGCCGCCAGAAAATACTTGCCGATACTACATTAAACGCTTCTAAGTTTATTATGGCGAGAGTGGTGAACCGCAAATTCAGTGATCGGGAAAACATGCTGCTGATCAATGCGGGATGGAAAAATGGAATTAAAAAAGACATGACGGTACTTACGCCTGAAGGAATTGTAGGCAGAGTGAGCACAGTCTCCGAGCATTTTGCAAAGGTGATGCCGGTCATCAACTCCGACTTCAAGGTCAGCGTCGTATCCGACAAGAGCAACAGTATGGGACTTCTCAGCTGGAGCGGCGGCAGGGAGTCCATCGCCCAGGTTGAACATATCCCCATAAGCAGCAGCCTCAAGCTGAATGAACAGTTCCTCACTTCCGACTTCAGTACCTTTGCAATCCGCGGCATTCCTGTGGGTAAAGTGGTAAAAATAACACCCGATAAACTTTTTTATACGGTAGAAGTCCGGCTTGCCGTTGATTTTTCCTCCCTGACCCATGTACTGATTGCACCTCTGAAAATTGAGGCTGAAAAAATCGAGATGATGGGTGAGAATACCTCTCTGGAAACGTTACCTTAATTTCAGAAATTGACTTGTGACCAAAAAATATTCTCTTTATATCGGAATCCTCTTTATAGTTTCACTGGTGCAGGCGCTAGGTTTGTCCCACCTGACACTGTTTAATGTATCCCCGGATATTGTCACAATTTTTATTGCCTTTATTGCAGTAACCGTCGGCCAGAAAAGCGGTACGAGTTTCGGGTTTGTCGCAGGTCTCATAACAGGCATCCTTTCGGGAAACATGGGACTGAATATGCTGGCCAGAACAATTGAGGGCTTTATTGCCGGTTTTTTCAATACTCCCGAGAACAGTCATGCAACTTCCAGACAGAAATCCAACCGCCTTTATTGGGCCTTAGTGACGTCCGGTTTTTGTGCAAATACCGTTCTATCCGTCGGGTACAATCCTCTCGCCCTTTCACCGGTTTACCGAATATTTGTCCTTGGATTCCTTGAATCTTTATTCACCCTCATCCTTGCCGTTATCATAACCCGGCTGTTTTTGAGACAATCACTTGCCGACTGAACGATGGATAAACTTCAGCGAAGCATCAAAATTGTATCGTTTTTTGTAATTGCTGCTTTTTCTGTGCTGTTCGCCAGGCTTTTTTATCTGCAGGTTCTAAATTATCAGGAGCTCGGATCGATTGCCACGTCGAACAGCATCCGCAGAATCTGGTCCCAACCGCCAAGAGGGCGCATGATTGATAAAAACGGCGTCATCATGGTAGACAATCAGGCTCTGTATACGGTCAAGGTTATTCCATCCGAATTCAGAACAGCAAAAACGAAATATCTCGCATGGCTTCTGCAAATTGACAACAGTGAGCTGGCCGAGAAAATCAGCAAAGGATCTGAATTCAACCGATTTGCCGCAATAACCGTCAGCCGCAATCTGAATGCAACATCGATAGACCGGCTGAGCGAAAATTTATGGCAGCTTCCCGGTGTGCTCATTGACACTGACAACAAAAGAAAATATCCCGATTCATTTCATGGAGCTCATATTTTCGGTTATTCACGTCCCATAACGAAAGAGCAGATTGAAGAACTGGAAGATGACAGTTATGCTCCTGATGACAAAATCGGATTCAGCGGGCTTGAAAAGTATTATGAAGAGTGGCTGAGGGGTGAAAAAGGAGCTCGATTTGAGATGATTACACCGCTCGGTAAATTCGCAGGGAAATACAATAACGGAAAAAATGATATCCCATCGGTAAGGGGCGACGATCTTTACCTCGCTCTTGATGGAGGTCTGCAACAACTTGCCGAAGAACTCCTTAAAAAAACAGGCAAATCCGGTGCTGTAGTAGCAATAGACCCTTCTACGGGAGGGATTCTGGCCCTTGCCAGTGCTCCTGACTACAATCTCGATACATTCAACGGCTCTACGGATCGCAAAGGATGGAACGATATTATTACTTCAGCCCAGAAACCGCTTTTCAACAGAACAATTCAGGCAGTCTATCCTCCCGGCTCCATCTACAAGATGATTCTTGCAATGGCTGCACTCGAAGAGAAAAAATTCGATCCGGATAAGAAAGTACTTGACAACGGTGTCTTCATGTTCGGGAACAGACGATTTCTCAGTAACGAAGGAAAGGGACACGGATGGGTTGACATGAGAAATGCGATCACCGTTTCATCGAATGTTTACTTCTATAATCTGATTTTTCATGTCGGATTTGATAATTGGACAAAATACGGGAGCATGTTCGGCTTTGGAGAAAAAACCGGTATTGACCTTCCCGGGGAGCGCAGGGGGCTTCTGCCATCAACACAATATTACGATAAACGGTACGGTAAAGACAAGTGGACAAAGGGATATCTTGTGAGCCTCGCCATTGGCCAGGGGGAGCTAGGTACAACGCCGGTGCAGCTCGCCGCCTATGCAGCTGCCATTGCAAACAACGGAACTCTCCTACAGCCTCATCTCGTCAACGGATATAGAGATGCAGAAACAGGGAAGTATTTCCCCTTTCCCTATGAAAAAAAACAGCTCCCCGTTTCAGCTTCAACATTCAGTCTTATCAAGGACGGCATGATTGGGGTGGTGCTTCGGGGTACAGGAACACTGGCGAAAGTACCCGGTATCACCGTTGCCGGTAAAACAGGAACCGCACAAAATCCCCATGGAAAGGATCACGCCTGGTTTATTGCTTTTGCACCGGTTGAAAATCCGAAAATCGCCATGGCTGTGCTTGTCGAAAATGCCGGATTCGGTGGATCCATTTCTGCCCCGATTGCCCGCGAGCTTATCAAGTATTATTTACAGGGACGTGAAATGCCCGGTTCATCTCCTCAAAAAGGCGGGAAATCATCCGATACACCCGGTCCTGCAGCAGAAAACAGCAGTGATAACGATCTGCCGGTGATTGAGGCTGAAAAACCTCTTAATACTCCCGAGCCTGCCTCAGGAGCAACGCTAGAGAATAACAGCGGAAAACAGCAGCAAAATGATTTATAAGCATGACCAGGCATCCATTCAGGGATTCCTTGAGGATACAAGCAATCTGAAAACCGGCCATACACCTGGCGTGTTTTTTCCGGAAACCACCGGTGATCTTTCCGAACTGCTTAAAGGGACACCGAATGATTACCGCCGTTTCACCATAGCAGGAAACGGAACAGGTACAACCGGTGGTCGAATCCCACTTGGTGACTATGTCATTTCAATGCAGAAGCTCGACAGAATCGGAGAGCCGGTCGCGCTCTCCTCTGACAAGGCCATTATCACTGTTCAGGCTGGAGCACTTCTTGGCGATATCCAGACAAAGGTCGAACAGAGCGGCTGGTTCTACCCGCCGGATCCAACGGAAAAACTTTGTTTCATCGGCAGCACCATTGCGAATAACTCTTCGGGAGCACGATCCTTCAAATACGGTCCCACGAGAAAGCATATCTCAAGAATCCTTGTTGTCCTGCCACAGGGTGATCTGCTTGATCTCCGACGCGGGGCCTGTATGGCAGATGAACACGGGATGTTTCACCTCAGTCTGCCTATTGCAGGATCACTTGCATTCCAAAGGCCGCAATACACTATGCCTGAAACATCAAAGCATAATGCCGGATACTTTTCAGAGGAGGGAATGGACCTCATCGACCTTTTTATCGGTTCTGAAGGAACGCTCGGCGTTATCGCTGAAGCTGACCTCATGCTCATCCCCCTGCCGATGGCGATCATCTCCTGTCTGGTCTATTTCCGGAACATCGATGATCTCTTCAGATTTATCCGTCTGCTTAAAGACCCCCAAAACCCTGTAACGCCAAGGGCGATAGAGTTTTTTGATCAACATTCGCTCGGCTTTCTTGCATCAAAATATCCTGAAGTGCCATTAGACAGTTGCGGAGCGATTTTTTTAGAGCAGGAAACAACCCCGGAGAGTGAGGAACAAGATCTTGATGCCCTGTTTGAGCGAATGGAATCCTGCAACGCCATGACCGACGAATCGTGGATGGCACTTGACAGGGATGAACAGGCCCGATTACGTGAGTTCCGCCATGCATTACCGCTCATCGTCAACGACTGGCTCAGCAGGCAGCAGGAGAGCAAAATCAGCACTGATATGGCCGTACCGGAGGAAGCGTTCCGTGAACTCTTCCATTTTTATCGCAAATCCTGTGAACAACATGGCTTTGTCTATATTATTTTTGGTCATATCGGCAATTCCCATGTACACCTGAACATCCTTCCCCGCAACAGGGTCGAATTTTTATTAGGAAAATCCCTCTACCGGGAATTTATCGCTAAAGTTCTCTCACTGGGAGGAACACTATCCGCAGAGCACGGTATAGGCAAGCTGAAGGCAGAATACCTTGTTGAGATGTATCATGATCATGGTATACAGGAGATGGTGCGGATAAAAAAATGCCTGGATCCCTTCCTTGTCCTCAATATTGGAAATCTTATTTCTGCTGCGTACCTGGTGGAAAAGGAATAAGAGAGCTCTTCTTTACCCGTTCTTTACCGACGGAGCAGCTCATGCATCATATCGAGCAGCTCCTTTTTGCTGATTGGTTTCTTGATAAAACGGTCGCAGCCTGCCTCCAATGCCTTTTCACGGTCTTCGGGAGCAGTAAAGGCACTCTGTGCGATAACGGGAAGGTCGGGACGAAGCTTTTTGATCTGCCGTGTTGCCTCGCAACCGTTTAACTGCGGCATTTTTATGTCCATAAGCACCAGATTGATTTCCGGGTGGTGCTTGGCCATGTCCACGGCTTCCTGACCGTTATGGGCATAAAGGATCTTCACGCCTTTGTCTTTTAGTATCTTTTTGAAGAGAATCCGGGTTATGTTGTCATCCTCTGCAACGAGCACTAACATGCTTGGTGACGTCATGGCAGGCTCGTTGCCGCCCGAAGGATTGTAGGGAAGGGTGAACGTGAAGGTCGTGCCCTGACCATCAACTGAGTCGACCCTGATCGTTCCGCCAAGCATGGCAACGTAACCTTTGGCAATGCTTAAGCCGAGTCCGGATCCTTCAATCTGCCGGGTTAAGGGGTTATCCACCTGGATGAACCGTTCGAAAATCTTTTCCTGCATGGCAACCGGTATACCGATGCCGGAATCTTTGACATAAAACTCAAGCATACCGTTCTGCATGGTATACCCTATATCAATGCCACCTTGAAAGGTGAATTTCATGGCATTGTTGACCAGGTTTGTCAGTATCTGGGTGAGTTTTGCACTGTCGGTTCTGATGGAGCTTTCGCTGTCTGGAAGTCCCGGGGTACAGGTCATCCGTAACCCTTTTTTATGGATTTCGAGCTTGAAAAAGTCAGTTAGATCCTGCAGAAGCTTGTTGACGTTGGTATCGACCTGCTTCACCAGGGTCTCTCCAGCTTCAATACGTGCAAGATCGATGAGTTCGTTAATAAGCGTCAGAAGTCGCAGGCCGCTTTGATGAATGAGGTCAATATATTCACTCGATTCCTCCGGCGAAAGATCAGGGTCCGAAAGCAGTTCGGAAAAGCCGAGAATGCCATTCATCGGGGTTCGCAGCTCATGAGTGATCGTGGCAAGAAATGCTGATTTCAAGCGGTCTGTCTCTTCGGCTTTTTCTTTGGCGACGACCAACTCCTCGTACTGCTTTTTTTGTATGGTGATATCCTCTTTGACCGCCACAAAACTTGTTATCACTCCCTCTGCATTACGTATGGCTGAGATAACGGCGGATTCCCAGAAGAGGTCGCCATTTTTCTTTTTGTTGAGCAGTTCTCCATGCCAGATTTTACCGTTGAGTATGGTGTTCCAGAGATCTTTAAAAACAGACTTCGGCGTCAGGCCTGACTGAAGAATGCGTGGGTTTTTGCCTTTTACTGTTTCAGCAGAATACCCGGTGAGCTCGGTAAACATGGGGTTGACATACTCAATATTGCCGAGGGGGTCGGTAATAACAACAGCCGTCGGACTTTGCTCTACAGCGGTGCTCATTTTTTTAAGCTGAACTTCCGCCCGTATGCGTTCAGTGATGTCATGAATAATGTCATAGAAGAGCTCTTTGCCTTCAACATTGATCTTTGTGGAGTATACCTCCACATCGCGAAGAGAGCCGTCTGCCATGCGATGCCGGAAGGACACGGGATGTTTTGCCGGCATACTGTGCTTCTGGATTTCTATAATCGCCTGTTCAGGAGGAGTTGTATTGATATCCCTCATGTTCATGGTGCAGAGCTCTTCAATGGTCCATCCATAAAAATCGGCAGCTGCCTGGTTTGCGTCGATGATATTGTCGGTGGCAGCTTCAAGAACCAGTTTCACTGCGGAATGCTCTTCGAAGAGTGTTTTGAAACGATCTTCGCTATGCTGCAACGCTGCGTCTTCAGCAAGCTTGTGGTCAGTGAAATCGGTGGCAATACCAATGAGGTAAGGAGTGTCATTAATGATTATTCTCTTGGCGGAAAGTTTATACCAGCGAAATTCAGGCCCACCGTGAATAAGGATTCGCACTTCGGTGGAATCTTCATGGTCGCATTGAAAGAGAGAGCCGATTTTTTCGCCTACCAACTGCCTGTCATCGGGGTGAATGGTCTCGATAAGCAAGGTATTTGCCATGTCGCTCTCACTCTTTCCTGCAATAACATCCCGCTCATAAGCATTCCATTGCACAACACGCCCACGAGAATCCATGATAACGACGGGGCCTGGAATCTGCTCGACAAGGGCACTGCTGACAATATTCGACTTTAGAGCCTCCTTTTCAGCCATCTTCAGCTCTGTAATGTCCTTTGCTGACATATAGAGCTGCGTCATCCGACCGTCTTTATCAGCAATGGGGGTAAACACAAATCGATTAAAGCGCCCTTCCCGTTCTTCTACATACGTGACGACTTTACCTGTATGGAGGGCTTCCTCAACCTTTTTTCGACTCGCTGCTGCCAGTTCCGGAGGAATTACATCGTAAGCATTTTTGCCGATGCATTCATGCACCTGCATGCCCAAAAGTGAGGTAAAAGCCTTATTGGTTTCAAGAATTATACCGTCAGAGTCAATAACAAATGAAGGTTCAATGGTATCAAATACAGCAAGAAGCGTTTTGTAGCGCAGTTCAAAAGAGCTTTCACTATCTTTTTTATTATCACCATTGCTCTGCATCGGGAATCATCATTGTCGTGGGATCAAAAGATATTATACCAGAACGATATAATTAGCTTAGTCAGTTCCCATACCAACACTGATCATTCAGAAATCAACTCCTTAAAGCCCCTTGGCATATGGCCTTGATAATGAAGGCCATCGAAATTCGTCAATCCAGCACTATCACAGTCTCAAAACATATAGCCCTCTATACTACAAGTTACCAAAATAAAATAACTTGCAGTATAGAGGGCTATTAATGAATAATGAAACCTATCTCTTGAATTGAACCATTTCAATCGTTAATCGCGTATCCATTTGCGAGCTGAATTATCGCCAAGGGAAACGGCCATTTTAAAGTCGGATTTTGCACCTTCAGGATCCCCTATTGCCGTTTTGGCAAACCCTCTTTTTCTGTATGCTATTGCATTTATCGGCGTTGGATCAACATCTATGGATTTTCTAAAGTCTGCTTTAGCAGCATAGTTTTTTCCGACAGCACGTTCCGCAATGGCTCTATCAAAAAAAGCATTTGCAAGAACAGCCGGCGCCAGTTTTGGCTTATGTTCGATTGCCTTGGTAAGATGTTCTATAGCTTCCTTATTATGCCCTTTTGTAAACATTTCCTTCCCTATGATCAAATCACGATTGTTATGCGCAAAACGTGCATGGGCAACATTGCTTCCAAGCATAACAGCCATTACCGCAATACTTGACATCCGAAAAAAACATTTCATAAGAAACCTCACCTTTTAAACCTGGCTGAAGAGTCGCTGATGCACATCCACAAATCAAAACTTAAATTCATTTTAAGGATTGATTCCTTAAAATAGTCTTAATTCCTGCTTAAATTTTAGAAAAAATGTTAGCCGATGTTTGTAAAACAGCATTTTTCTGAAAAAGTGGATTATATGCAAGTGATAGATAGATCATTGGTTGAGTGGTCATTGTCGTTATCCAAATCCTGCAGGGAAACAATTCAAATGTCACATCTGTCATGATTGGGATGGTCAGCATAGCCGATGCTGTCAAGATGACGATTGCGGCAAATTCGATGTGGCTTTGAGATTTGGTAATAGTGCCATCTTTTATCGCTATTGAACAACGTCCCCTAATCTTCTCCGACCAAGATGAAACTTGTCCAGGCATGGATTGAGATCCATAAAGAAGATTTAATGGCTGATTGGAAGCTGGCAGTTGCCGGTGAGCCTGTTTTTAAGATTGAACCGTTAAAATAAGAGGAGATAAGTATATGGATAAAATCATCAGCGCAATTCCACAGGATAACTTCCTTATTGAAATTGTGACAAGCAGCGGCATTTCGGGGACCTTTGATGTCAAACCCTATTTCGGCGGCAGTGCGTTTAAAGAACTTCAGGACGAATCGTATTTTCGCCTCGTTCGTCCCGCTCACCATGGTATTATGTGGCCGAACGAACAGGATTTTAGTTCAGATACTATTGTGTGGGACATAGAAAATTCAAAAAAAGAGGTTTGAGTCGGTTCAGAGTTATGGAGCG
>Ga0118677_10000854_pt1 | contig 65761 bp, 55 predicted proteins | sample AliMusrvi5mmetaG_FD_86154 | JGI IMG/M metagenome (GOLD analysis project Ga0118677, IMG submission 86154) | reverse complement strand
AAAGAATGTGGTAAGTTCCGAGGGCCGGCGCGGCGTCGCGGGTGCCGCTGGATAAGCATCCGCGGCATCCCGCGAGAACAATGCCGGACCCGGAAATCGCCGCATTATTCTCCACGCGAAATGCGCCATGCTTTCTCTGCACCGCTAAACAGGAGTGATCTGGGTGCCCGCCCTTACTTCGCCCGCAGCCCCAGCCGGTAGAATGCGTTGGGATTGTCGAACATCAGCTGCCGGGCCAGCGCGCCGGCCTCCTCGCGGTTCATCACGCCATCCCGGACCTTCTCCGCCAGCACGCGCGCGATGTTCTCCCGCGCCATGGCGAGGTGGCCGTACACTTTTTCCACGATCGCATAGTCCCCGCCGAAGCCGAAGATCTTGGTGTTGGGCACCATCTCCAGCCATTCGCTGAGCGCGGCGCGGGCCTGGACCGGATTGATGATGTGCATCCAGGCCATGTTCAGGTGCACGCCGGGGAAATGCTTGGCCAGCACGGCGATTTCGCGCACCCACGGCATGCCGCCGTGGTAAAGGTCGAACCGCGCGGCCGGAAATGCTTCGATCAGCGGCTGCAGCAGCAGGGGATGCGCATCGGCGATGCGGCGGAAGTTCCCGGCCTGCAGCCCGGTGTGGAACACCATGGGCAGTCCCGCCGCTTCGGCGCGGGCCACCAGTTCGAAGATCAGGAAATCCTGCAGAGGGATGTTTTCATGCGGCCCGGGTGTCGGGCGGTTGCGGATGCGGTTGAACACCGCCTCGGCTTCGTGGCGCGGGGTCTTGCGGAAGCCGATCTGCCGCCCGTAGGCATGGATGGATTTGATGCCAACCACCTTGGGATTCGCGCGCCATTGTTCGACCTGCCGGGTCAGGCAGATGAGCAGGTCGTCCAGCGATCCGATCTCCTGCTGGTGCGCGGCGGCCATCTGGTCGAACGATGCGCGGTCGGCGGCATCCAGCACGCTGCCGCTGTCCGCCAGGTGATGGATATAGCCGGGAAAAGGCCCGGCGCCCAGCTGCAGGCAGTTGATGCAGGCGGCAATGTGGCAGCGGTCGCGCAGGATATGGTCGTAAAGGCCCGGCTTGCCGATCTCCTTCATGGCCCGGCTGACCGCTTCATAGGTTGAGTCATTCAGGTCCGGGATGCCCAGGATATCGCGTATGGTGATCTGCGCGGCGCGCGCATAGCTGCCCGTGCGGATGGCGGCGTAGAATGGACGGAACCGCTGCCAGCGCGTGGCCGGCAACAGCGTGCGGTCGGCGAACGCGGTCATGTCAGCAGGGGTGGCGCCGGCGGAAACCAGGTCCGCCTCGCAGTAGTGCTCGAACAGCGCGTAGAAGTCGCGCGGTTTCTTGAGATAGTCCGCTTCCGGCGGCAGGTGTTCGTGCCCGTCGATCACCGGAATAGTGCGCAGCTCATCCAGCAGGTCGCCGGTTAATGTGTCCATCGTCATGCGGGGAATGATAGGCGGCCGAAATGGAAAATGGAAGCAGGATTGCTTGCAGGTAATTTGGCTTGTGAATGATGGGTCTGTTCCCTAAAATGCCGACTATGAGCCACGAATTTATCCGTTTTGCATCTGGGTTGCGTGTTGCGGTGCTGGGGGTGGCTCTCTTTGTCCTCGGCGGGCCGCGCGAGTGCCGGGCCGTGCTTTATGTGGCCGCATCCGCCGGCGGCCTGGCGGATGGTGGCTCCTGGAGCAATGCGTTCACCGGGTTGCCGCAGGCGCTGGCGGCTGCCGTCGCGGGCGACCAGGTGTGGGTGAAAGCGGCGGTCTACGGTTCCTTCACGCAGGCCGTGGGCGTGGCGGTCTATGGTGGCTTTGCGGGCGATGAGACCGACCTCTCGCAGCGGAATTGGACCAATCGGGTCACCGTCATTGACGGGGCGGGGGGCCGGGCGGTGACCGGCGCGCGCGGGGCCGTGCTGGACGGCTTTGTCATCACCAACACCGCCGGGGCGGGTGGCGGCGTGTATATGTATCGCGTCGGCGGAACGCTCCGTAACTGTCGGTTTATCGGCAATTCCGGCGGCGCGGCTGTCAGCCTGCTGCAGAACGGCGGCAACGACGGGGTTGGCGGGGTCGCGCTGGTGCAGCGCTGTGTGTTTCAGGGCAATTCCGGTGGCATCAGTTACAGCGGCCGCAACAATCTGGTCTCGGGCCCGCATCTGGCCGTCATTGACGGCTGCCTGTTTGTCGGCAACACCGATAGCGCGATCAACACCGAGCATGCCTGCGACTGGCTGCGGATTGAAAACTGCGTGTTCAACAACAATTCGGCGGTCAACGGCGGCGCGATCTACATGGGGTATTCGCAATATGCGTTGGCCACCACGGTGGGGGTTTACAACTGCACCTTTGTTGACAACCAGGCCGCCAGCTATGGCAAGGCGGTTTTCCTCAGCTATCAGACGCCCCTGCTGGCGCTCGTCAACTGCATCATCCGCGGCGCCGACACCAGCCAGATCGAACTGCGGGACGGAACCCCGGAATTGACTGTCAGCTATTGCCATTTGCAGAATGGAACGAACTCCATCCATGTCAGGAACGGCGTGCTGGTGGATGGGGGCGGGAACAGCAGTGAGGATCCATTGTTCCAGGATCCCGACGGTGCGGATAATGTGCCCGGCACGCTTGATGACAACTTCCGTCTCGCACAGACCAGTCCTTGCGTGGACAGCGGAACGGCGACCAACGCGCCGGACCATGACATGGCTGGCGAAGTCCGTCCGCAGGGGAAAGGCTATGACCGCGGTGCCTTTGAATCGCCCAAGCCTGTTTACGGCATGTTCATGCTGTTCTTCTGATATGGCCGCATTCTCTGGCGACAATTTCGCACGGCTGTGCTGTAATGAATCACCCGGAGGTTGAAGATGATCAGGACAATGGTTGGTGTGGCGGCGCCCGCGATCGCAATGGCATTGATGTTTGCATCTGCGTGCCGGGCGGAGAAGTGCTCATGCCCATGCACGGCGGACACGTATGTCCAGCTTGCGGAAGGCATCCCATGGTCCGTGGACAGGGCGGGCCGTGCCTGCGAAGGCCTTTACCCCGGATCAAACCGGAATGTCATCACGGATGGCGACAGGATGCACAACCCGGCGGGGGATTTGCGGGACGCCCTGTTCAAGTTCGACCTGGCCGGGATATCCGGCGTTGTCAGCAACGCGACGCTCAGACTCACCTGCACCTTGGAAAAATCCACAGGGCATGTGGCGACCGTGACGGTCCACCCGCTGTATGTGGATTGGTCGGAATCCGGTGCGGACTGGACCATGCGGACTTCGACCCAGTCCTGGAACAACGGCGCCATTGAGGGTGGTGGGAATTATGACCCGGTGCCCGCCGCCACCCGGGTGAACACGCTGGCGGAGGACTGGACCCGCACCCATGTTGAATTCGACGTCACGGCCCTGGTCAATCGATGGATCAACGGGGACCTCACCAACCACGGGCTGCTCCTGATGTCCGCCAGCGACAACGGCCAGGGCAAGCGTATGGACTGGTGTTCACGTGACGGTAATCCGTGGCGCTCGAACGACTGGCCGCAACTGATTGTCTACACCGCGCCGCCCTCCGGCACGAACCTGCAACCGTCCGCCCCTGTTGGCGTCAGCCATGATTGACAACCAAAGTTGCCGTGTATAGCATTCAGGCAAGTCGATGAAAACAATGACAACCATCGCGCTTCTGATTTGGGTCACAGTGGTCTTTGGCTGGGACATATGGATAAACAAATGGCGCGGGCTTCTGCAATGTGCCGTGATAATCATTGCTGCTATACTAATGGTGCTTGGTGAACATTTTCAGTTTAACGGGAATCTGGCGGCCTTGGCATTTGTGGCAATCGTTGTTGTAGCGCATTTCACTGTCGGTCACGGTCGTAGGCGATCCGATAAGGAATAGCTATGAGGGTCACGGTTTCGACAAGCGACAATTAGCCCACCTTACATTCGTCCTCTCCGTCCGTTCGTCCATCCACCGTCCTCAATCCGCTTGCCCGTCATCCGGATTTGTGCGCGGATTTGGGTCAGCCCCTGCCTTGACACTTAAGCCCTCTAATGCGGGGAATCTTTTTCGCGCTGTGCCCCGCATGGCTTCCGAGCGACGCGGGGCTTTTCATAGTTGAAAATTCCGGCCTTCTGCACCTTCAGCCCAATACAATCTAACAGCCTTTTCCTGCACCCTCTCCTTGACCCTCGCCCCTGTTTTCAACTACTCTGCTTTCAAGGTTGGGGTTGCTGTTTTTGGCGCATAATAAACTGTCGGATTTGTGGAAGCATAAAGGGAGAGACCGCGTGAAGAAGAATATGATGCTGTACCTGAGCCGGAATGACGTGGAATGCGTGAAGCTGTCGATGGAGGAGATCATCAAGGCGTTGGAGGCCATGTTCCGCGAGAAGGGCGAGGGCCGGGTTGAAATGCCGCCCAAGCCCGGGATCCACACGCGCAAGGACGCGTTCATCCACGCCATGCCGGCCTACATACCGAGCATGAATTCAGCCGGCATGAAATGGGTCTCGGGCTATCCCGGGAACCAGGCGAAGGGGCTTCCCTACATTACCGGCCTGCTCATCCTGAACGACCCCGACACCGGCATGCCCCTGGTGGTGATGGATGCAACCTGGATCACCGCGCAGCGGACCGGCGCGGCGACCGCGCTTGCCGCAAAGTACCTGGCGCGCAAGGAAAGCTCGTCGGCGGGCATCCTGGCCTGCGGCGTCCAGGGCCGGAGCAACCTGGAGGCGTTGGCCTGCCTGTTCAAGCTCACCAAAATCAAGGCGTATGATATGTACCCGGACGTCGCAAAACGCTTTGCGCGCGAGATGTCTGCGGTGGTGCACACCGACATCGAAGTCGTCGCGAACCCGAAGGACGCGGTCGTGGGGTTGGATCTGGTGGTCACCAGCGGCCCGATCCTGAAGGATCCTACTCCGGTGATCGAGGCGGGCTGGCTCGCCGAGGGCGCCTTTGCCTCCCCCGTGGATTTTGATTCCTACTGGAAGGGCGCTGCGCTGAGGCAGGCCGACAAACTGGCGACGGACGACATCAGCCAGATGGAGTACTATCGCAAGGCCGGCTATTTCAAGGACACGCCGCAGCCCTATGCCGATTTGGGCGCGATTGTCGCCGGCAAGAAGCCGGGCCGGGAGAAAGCCAGTGAGCGCACGATCTCCATCAATCTCGGTATTGCCCTGGACGACATGGCCACCGCCATCCTGGTTTACAAGAAAGCCTGTGAGCTGGGGCTGGGAACGGAACTTCCCCTGTAAACGCGGCGGATCAAGCTATTAGGGTCACGGTCTCGACAAGCGACAATCAGGCCGCAGGTTGCTTTCCTTTGCGCCCTCCGCGAAAATTCGTCAATAAAAAATTCATGAAAAATTCGTGTTCATAATGTTTCAAACTGTTTCACAGTGTTGCATTTTCCCGCCATTTGGCCGACTCCGCCCCGAACTCCGAAAAACCGGGTGTATGATCATGAGCGTCGGGCGATATTGCCGCTCCGCGGAGAGCGGAGAAGTTTTAACTGCGAAACACGCAGAAGGCGCGAAAGGGTGCGAATGAAGACTCGTGCATATTGTCGTGCATGGGCGGTTGAAAATAAAGGAACGGAATTGTCTGGATTTTCTAATGGTCTGACAGCCTGCAGTCTATCTGCCTGCATCCTTGAGGGATGCCGCAGAAATCAAAGTAAATCAAACCAGATCAAACCAAATCCGACCAAATCAAACCATTATTTTTTTTCACACGCGGACAGGGTTTTTCGCATTTTACACCGTTCCGCGGCTGCGGTTGCCCCGTCCGCAGTGCCGGATGCGCCATGCGCCGCTACGGATGGATACCTTGGGTTTAGGCTTGTCGCAGGGCGGGGTCTTTCGTTAAAGTTTCCTTTTTACCAAAAAAGCCCGTGAAACGGATGGGAAAGAGCAGGCGACATGAAAGAAATAGGCGTGGGGTTGCTGGGGTTTGGAACGGTCGGCGCCGGGGTGGTGGAGTGTCTGCAAAATAACGGCGACGTGATTGCAGAACGCCTGGGCGCCCGTCTGGTCCTCCGTAAAATCGCGGACGTGGATCTGGTCAGGGACCGCGGCGTGAAAGTGCCGGCCGGCGTGCTGATCAAGGATGCGGCCGCCGTGATCGCGGACCCGCAGGTCCAGGTGGTGGTGGAACTCATCGGCGGCACGGGCGTGGCCAGAAAGTTTGTGACCATGGCCCTGGAGGCCGGCAAGTCGGTGGTGACCGCCAACAAGGCGCTGCTGGCCAAGCATGGCGCGGAGCTGTTCAAGATCGCGGAGGAGCACAACGCGGATATCCATTTCGGCGCCAGCGTGGGCGGCGGCATCCCCATCATCCGCACGCTGCGCTCGGGCCTGATCGCCAACCACGTCAACAGCATGTACGGCATTTTGAACGGTACCTGCAACTACATCCTGACCCGCATGGAGCAGGAGAAGCTGCCGTTTGACAAGGCGCTGGCCGAGGCGCAGGCCGCCGGCTATGCCGAGGCGAACCCCGGCCTGGATATTGACGGCCATGACACGGCGCACAAGGCGACCATCCTGGCCTCCATGGCCTATGGCCCGGTCTCGCTGGACCAGGTGTATGTGGAAGGCATCGGCAGCCTCACGGATGTGGACATCCAGTATGCGCTGGATTTCGGCTACCGGATCAAGCTGCTGGCGGTCATCAAAAACATCGACGGCAAGGTGGAGGTGCGCGTGCATCCTACCATGGTGCCGCTCGGCCACATGCTGGCCTCCGTCAACGGCGTGTTCAACGCGGTCATGGTGGATTGCGATTTTGCCGGCCGCACGCTGTATTACGGCCGCGGTGCCGGCCGCGCCCCCACGGCCAGCACGGTGCTCAGCGACATTGCGGATGTGGCCAAGAACCTGATGGTCAAGGCGCCGCGCCGTTTCCCGGTGCTCCAGTACACCCTGAAGCCGCCAATGATGCGGCCCATGGGTGAGATCACCTCCCGCTACTACCTGCGCCTGGCGCTGAAAAACCAGGCTGGCGTGCTGGCGAAAATCACCGCGCTGCTGGGCGAGCAGGACATCAGCATCGCCTCGGTCCTGCAGAAGGAGATCGGCACGGGCGCCCATGTGCCCGTGGTGATCCTGACCCACAAGGCATCGGAGGCGGCCTGCAGCACGGCCCTGCAGAAAATCGATGCGCTCGACGTGGTGGGCGCTAAAACCATCAAACTGAGAATCGAAGACTGATGAAAGTATGTAAATTCGGCGGAACATCGTTGGCGGATGCCGGGCAGATCCGGAAAGTGTGCGACATCGTCACTGCCGATCCGGCGCGGCGGATCGTGGTGGTTTCGGCCCCCGGCAAGCGCCATGCCAAGGATACCAAGGTGACCGACCTGCTGATCCAGTGCGCCGAGGCCAGGCTCAACGGCGGCACGGCAGAAGCCGAACTGCAGGCCGTGGTGGAGCGCTATGCCTCCATCCAGCAGGAGCTGGGCCTGCCTGCCTCGCTGATGGCAGAGATCGAAAAGGATTTGCGCGGCCGGCTGGCCGGACGGACGGAGGACCAGGGGCGGTTCATGGATTCGCTCAAGGCCGCCGGCGAGGACAATGCCGCCAAGGTGGTGGCGGCGGCGATGAACAAGCTGGGCCATGCGGCGCGGTATGTGAACCCCAAGGACGCCGGCATGCTGCTGAGCGACGATCCGGGCAACGCGATGGTCCTGCCCGAGGCCTATGTGCAGTTGGCCCGTAATCTGGGCGGCGTGAAGGATATTGTCATTTTCCCGGGCTTTTTCGGCAGCACGCTCAAGGGTGATGTGGTGACATTCCCGCGCGGCGGATCGGACATCACCGGCGCCATCCTGGCGGCCGCGGTCAAGGCGGAAGTGTATGAGAATTTCACGGATGTGGATTCGGTTTTCGCGGTGGATCCCCGCATCGTGTCCGGCGCCAGCGCCATCGAGGTGCTGACCTACCGGGAGATGCGCGAGCTGGCGTATGCCGGGTTCGGCGTGTTCCACGATGAGGCGATCATCCCGGCGGTGCATGCGCACATCCCCATCTGCATCAAGAATACCAATCGGCCGGACGCGCCGGGCACCCGCATCGTGCCTGCCCGCGCCCAGACGGCCGGGGCCGTGGTTGGCATCGCCAGCGCGGAGGGGTTCTGCAATATCTACGTGGATAAATACCTCATGAATCGCGAGGTGGGTTTCGGCCGCCGTTTCCTGCAGATCCTTGAGGATGAGGGCGCGTCCTATGAGCATATGCCTTCGGGTATTGACAACGTGTCCGTGGTGCTCCGCGAGAAGGAGTTCGACGCCGCCCGCGAGGCGCGTGTGGTGGACCGGATCAAGCACGAGCTGAAGCCCGACGCGGTGCTGGTGGAGCGCGGCATGTCGCTCATCATGGTGGTGGGCGAGGGCATGTATTACACCGTGGGCATGGCCGCGCGCGCCACGGCGGCGCTGGCGGAGGCGGGCGTGAATATCGAGATGTTCAACCAGGGCTCATCGGAAATCAGCATGATGTTCGGGGTCAAGTCCATGGACCGCCAGAAGGCGGTGCTGGCCCTGTACCGCGCGTTTTTCAGCTGAACAAAGGGAATGGGTGCGCGGTATGAATCCGACCATGGAAAAGAATTACGATCCCGCCAAAATTGAGGCCAAATGGTATGCCGCATGGCTGGAGCGCCGTGTGTTCCATGGCGAGTCCGGCCGCGGCGGCACCCCGTATTGCATCATGATCCCGCCGCCCAATGTGACGGGCATCCTGCACATGGGCCATGCGCTCAACAACACCATCCAGGACATCCTCGTCCGCTGGCACCGCATGCAGGGCATGAATACGGTCTGGATGCCCGGTACGGATCATGCCGGCATCGCCACCCAGAACGTGGTGGAGAAGGCGTTGCGCAAGGAGGGCCTTTCCCGCGAGAAGCTGGGCCGTGAGGCGTTTGTGGAGCGGGTGTGGCAGTGGAAGCACGAATACGGCAGTACCATCATCAACCAGCTCAAGACGCTGGGCTCCGCGTGCGACTGGGAGCGCGAGCGCTTCACCATGGATGAGGGGCTCAGCCGCGCCGTGACCGAGGTCTTTGTGCGGCTCTACAACAAGGGCCTGATCTACCGCGGCAAGCGCATCATCAACTGGTGCCCGCGCTGCCGCACCGCCCTTTCGGACGAGGAGAGCGAGCATCAGGATTCGGCCGGCAAGCTGTATTACATCCGCTATCCGCTGACGGCTCCGGCTGCGGCGGGGCCCGCTTGTCTCATTGTGGCCACGACCCGGCCGGAAACCATGCTGGGCGATGTGGCCGTGGCGGTGAACCCCGAAGATGGCCGCTACCGGGCGTGGGTGGGGAAGACATTGAACCTGCCCATCCTCAACCGTGCCATCCCGGTGATTGCCGATGACTATGTGGACCCGAAATTCGGCACCGGCGCGGTGAAGGTGACGCCCGCGCATGACCCGAACGATTATGAAATGGGCCTGCGCCACAGCCTCATCCCCATCAATGTGATGACCGATGCGGCGCACATGAATGATGAAGCCGGGCCTTATGCCGGGCTCGACCGGTTCGAGTGTCGCAAGAAGCTGGTGGCTGACCTCGAGGCCGCCGGGCTCATGGAGAAGATTGAAGACCACCAGAACGCGGTGGGCCATTGCTACCGGTGCGACACGGTGGTGGAGCCCCGCCTGTCGCCGCAGTGGTTCGTGAAGATGAAGCCGCTGGCGGAGCCCGCGATCGCGGTGGTGCGCAATGAGCAGATTAAGTTTGTGCCCGCCCGCTGGACCAAGGTGTATCTGGACTGGATGGAAAACATCCGCGACTGGTGCATCTCCCGCCAGATCTGGTGGGGACATCGTATCCCGGTTTATTATTGCGACGGCTGCGGCAGGGAGTGGGCGGCGGTCGGTGCGCCGTCGGCGTGTCCCGGCTGCGGCGGCAAACAGTTCCGCCAGGATCCGGATGTGCTGGACACATGGTTCTCCTCGTGGCTCTGGCCGTTCAGCACTTTCGGCTGGCCGGAAACCAATGCGGACCTCAAATTCTACTATCCCACCAACACCCTGGTGACGGCCTCGGAAATCATTTTCTTCTGGGTGGCCCGCATGATCATGGCCGGCATGGAGTTCATGGGCGACATCCCGTTCCGCGAGGTTTACATCCACGGCACGGTCCGCGACGACAAGGGCCGGAAGATGAGCAAGAGCCTCGGCAATTCGATCGACCCGCGCGACATCATCCGCGAGTTCAGCGCCGATGCGCTGCGCTTCAGCCTGACCATGCTAACCGCGACCGGCCAGGATGTGTACATCAGCAAGGACAAATTCGAGCTGGGCCGGAATTTCGGCACCAAGATCTGGAATGCCGCGCGGTTCATGCAGATGCACACGCCCGAGGCGCCGCACGGCGCCTCGGGCGCGCAGTTGCCCGCCATCCAGGCGGCGTTGCTCAGCCCGGACGACCGGCACCTGATCTTCCGCCTGCAGGACGCCATCCGCGAGGTGGACGATAATCTTGAAAAGTGCCGCTTCAACGATGCGGCGCATGCGCTCTATGATTTCTTCTGGCACCAGTTCTGCGACTGGTACCTCGAATATGCCAAGGATATCCTCTACGGTGCGGATTCGCCGCGCCGGCAGCAGACCGTGCGGCTGATGCATTATGTGTTCGCCTCGGGCTTGAAGCTGCTCCATCCCTTCATGCCGTTCCTGACCGAGGAGCTGTGGCATGCCATGGGCTATGGGGATGCGAAAGAGCTGCTGATCACCGTGGCGTGGCCGAAGCTGCTGGATGACGCGCTGCTCAAGGGGTGGGGCGTGGATGCCGGAATCGCCGCATATGTGGAAGACAAGCATGAGCTGATCCGTGCCGGCCGGACCCTGCGTGCGGACTACGACATCGCGCCGTCGGAAAAGATCAGCTATATCATCAAGCCCGCCACGCCTGAGGGCGATGCATTGCTCAAGGCCGACCAGCCTATGATCAAGGCGCTTTTGCGGGCGGAGCAGGTTGACATCAACGCTGGTTTTGACTCCCGTGGGCCTGTGCCCAGCCTGGTCGTGAAGCTGGCCGCCATCTATATGCCCATCGAGGGCCATGTGGATGTGGCGGCTGAGATCCAGAAGTTGACCGGTCAGGTGGCCAAGTTGGACCAGGAGCTGGCGCGGGTCACGGCCAAGCTCGGCAATCCGGATTTTGTCAGCCGGGCCAAGCCCGAGGCGGTGGAGCAGCAGCGGGCCAAGGAGCGCGAGCAGCTGGAAAACAAGGACCGGCTCAACCGCATGCTGGAGACCTTGCGCGGGCTTCAAAAAGGGTAGGGCTGTCGCCGGCGGCTGTCCGGCACGCATGGTGGAGGGCGGGATGAAGGTGAAAACCAGACACCGTCTGAAATTCATTTTCTTGGCCGTTGCGATCGTGTTCGCGGGGCTGAATCTGATGGCCTACCGGCATGTCCGCGCCATGTTCACCTATGCGCCGGGCGGTGATCGCACTCCCAAGCCCGAATTCCTGTCGTTTGCTGGAAAAATCAGGCTGCTGATCAACGGCGTGAATATTCCGCGCCCTGAAGTGGATGTGCCGCCGTCCGCGCTGGCGGTGGATGCCGTGCCGGTCACCATCCATCTGGCCGACCGCTCCTGGATTTCCGCCTGGTATTGCGGCCGTGGCGCAGACGCGCCGCTGGTGATCCTTTTCCATGGCTATGCCGCCTGCAAGGCATACCAGCTGCGGGAGGCGCGGGCTTTCCTCGCGATGGGCTGCTCCGTGCTGATGGTGGATTTCCGGGGGTCGGGCGGATCTTCGGGTTCGGACACCACCATCGGCTACCGTGAGGCGGATGATGTGGCGGCGGTGGTTCAGTATGCCCGCGGCCATTTTGTTTTTTCCAAACTGGTGCTGTTCGGACAGTCCATGGGGGCGGCCGCGGTCCTGCGTGCGATCCACCATGACGGGATCAGGCCGGATGCGGTGATCATCGAGGCGGTGTTTGACACCATGCTCAACACGGTGCGGAATCGGTTCAGGATTATGAAGGTTCCTTCATTCCCCTCGGCGGAACTGCTGGTTTTCTGGGGTGGCGTGCAGAAACATTTTAATGCGTTTGAGAATTGCCCGGTGCGGTATGCCGTCCGTGTGACCTGTCCGGCGCTCTTCATGCACGGGGTCGATGATCCCCGCGCGCGGGTTGCGGATGCGCGGCGCGTGTATGATGCGGTGCCCGGCAGGAAGCAGTTTGTTGAATTTCCGGCAACCGGCCATGAGTCCTATGTTGCCCGTTATCCGTCACAATGGACCGACACGGTCAGCCGGTTCATTGCCGGGATCAAAGCGGACCATCCGCGGTCTGCGCCGTGATATCTTAGAGCCTATCCGAAAACCCACTGGGCCATGACATGGCGGGTTCTGCCCTGTCCGCAAGGAATCCATTCATGTTGTGAAGATTTGCCGGAAAACCCGCATCACAGTCTCAGGCTTTGGCTTCCATCAGGTAAAGAGTGCGCGCGGTTTGCGGAATGGCCGACTTGCGGGCAATGTTGAATTCCTGCCCGAATGCCGTTTCGAAGTTTTCCGGGGTGTACCAGTCGAACACATCCTTGCGTGTGGCCAGCAGGCGCTGGACCTGCGAGTCCTCCCGTGGTACAAATTCAATGATGAGCGCGGGTGCGCAGGCGCGCAGGAATGCGGCCAGCGCTGTAAAAGGCACATTGTTGCCGATGCACAGGTGGTGGATGAGTGCCAGCGCCATGACCAGATCCGCTGGACCGCGCGCGAGCAGGGAGTCCCGTTCCTGGTGTGCCCAGCCCTGTGATGGCGCGGGATTGGCTAGGTCGCAGAGCAGCGGGAGCATATGTGTTTCCTGTTTGTCCCGGACCTGCCGGTAGTTTAATTCAACGGCGGCAGGATCGATGTCAAAGGCCATGGTGTTGGCGCCGCGTGCGGCGGCCAGCCGGCTGAACACGCCGGTGTTGGCGCCGAAATCCCATGCGGTGTGGGGTGGATGTGCGTCCAGGAATGCGCCCACCAGGGTTTGTTTGAGCTGCTGCGCCTCGTTGGTGTAGTTGGTGTTCTGGTAGTAGTCCGCCCATTCCGTTCCCTCGGGTATCCATTTGAGGCTTGCGACCGTTCGTTCAAGCCCGTCTACAATGGCCAGCAGCTGGTGGCGGCTCAGCCGGGCGGTCCGGGTGTGGCGGATGTCGGTGTTGCCCGCATGGCGTGTCTGCAGCTTGGCGTGCAGGTGCAGGTGCATGCCCAGGCTCAGTGAAAATCGTGTGCGGTTGGGCAGGAGTGATGAGGCCAGGTTCAGGGGAATCCCGTCGATATGGACACGCGCAAGCTGGCCCAGCCGGATATCGCGGTGGCTCATCAGGGCAAGCGGGGCCAGGAAATGCTGGCAGAACTGGCGGTAGGCGCCCCATGGCTGGCCCTCCTCAAGTGTTTCAAAGGAAAGCGTGTCAATCAGGATGGGGCGTCCCTTGTGGAATTGGATGTTGTACGCGCTGGCATCCTTGAGGGTCATGTTGTGCTCGATGGCGGTCTTCTGGATGCGCAGGGTCAGCAGCGCGGCATCCTTCCACTGGCTGAACGACCATTCGTAGGGATAGGAAATAAAGGCGACTTTTTCAGGCTGGAGCACTTTGTAGGCGGACGGGTCGTTCCACTCGGACGTGACATCCTTGTGCGGGATCATCAACCCGTCGGCAATCAGGCGCTTGAACAGTCCGGACGTGACCGCCTGGTCAAAATGCGGCTGATATGGTGCGGCCACGCGGCGGAAAATATCGTTGCCTTGCCGGAAAACAACACCGCTTGGGTCGCGGAATGAAGCGGCATGGGGCTGGGGGCTAGACATGGCGGTCTGGGGCTGATGGCGGTCGGCGCCGGTTCAGTTTTGATTTCAGCCATACGAAGCTGCGGCTGATGGCATGCCGGCATGCGTAGGAAACCCCCGCCACGCCGGCAATCAGCAGCTGAATCACATAACTGCCTGTTCCCATGTCAATATAAGCCAGCATCATGGTGCTCTCGCTTTATGTGTTGATCCAACCTCTGGTTCGAACTTAAGCTCCCGGTTAAATTTCACGGCCCACCGCCGCCGCCACGGTGCGCATGCGCGTCATGGCCTTGGCGAAACGCGAAGGAGTCAACGATTGGGATCCGTCCGACCATGCCTCGTGCGGGTTTGGGTGCACTTCAATCATGATTCCGTCGGCTCCGGCGGCAATGGCGGCCAGCGCCATGTCTTCCACATATTTGGCGTCGCCGGTGCCGTGGCTGGGGTCCACCACCACGGGCAGGTGGGTTTCGTGTTTCAGCACGGAGATGGCGCTCAGGTCCAGCGTGTTGCGCGTGGCGTTTTCAAAGGTGCGGATGCCGCGCTCGCAGAGGATCACCTGCATGTTGCCCTGGGCCATGATATATTCGGCCGACATCAGCCATTCGCGGACCGTGTTGGCCAGTCCGCGTTTGAGCAGGATGGGTTTCTTCAGTTGGCCCACGGCTTTCAGCAGGTCGAAGTTCTGCATGTTGCGCGCGCCGATCTGGATGATGTCGGCATAGCGGTCCACCAGCTCGATCACGCTTTCTGTCATGAGTTCCGTGCAGATGGGCAGCCCGGTTTTCGTGCGGGCTGTGGCCAGCATGGCCAGCCCTTCTTCGGCCAGCCCCTGGAAGCTGTAGGGCGAGGTGCGCGGCTTGTAGGCGCCGCCTCGCAGCACGGTGGCGCCGGCGTCGTGCACGGCGATGGCTGTGTCGCAGATCTGCTCCATGCTTTCCACTGAACACGGGCCTGCGATGACGGGGATCTTCTTGTCGCCGAAGCTGACCGTGGGTGACACGCGGATGACGCTTTTCTGTTTGTGGAGCTCCAGCCCCGCCAGTTTATAGGGCTTGAGGATCGGGATCACCCGCTCCACGCCCGGCGTGGTTTCCAGCAGTTGCTGGATGCGGGATTTTTCTCGCTCGTCGCCGATGGCGCCGATGACGGTGCGTTCCACGCCGCTGATGGGGTGGGGGGTGTAGCTCAGGCGGAGGATTTCCTGCTCCACCGCGCTAATTTCCTGACGGGATGCGCCCTCGCGCATGACGATGATCATGAGTCCAGTCTCCTCCAATCAAACATGGGAGTGAGTATAAAATGACGCGGGTCGAAAGCAAGCGTTACCTTCAGGCCTTTGCAACGTGGTCATGGAACCATGCCAGTGCCTTTTCGGCCCCCATCTCTTCCAGAGCCTGTGCTTGCGCCAGTGCCATGGCCGGGCGCGCGCCCACGGCTTCGAAGAACCGGTTGCGGTCGGGTGCGGCAGGGTATTCCGCTTTTGCGGCCGGGCTGGTGTAGGCGAAGCTGGCGTAGCGGCTGAGCAGGGTCTGGCCGACCATGATCCGTGCGCCGCGCAGGAAGACCTCTTTGTGCGGACGGAGCGCATCGCAGTCCAGGTCGTCGCAGAAGGGCAGGCCAGCCTTGTTCATTTCCGTGCCGATGTTGACGGGCAGGTGCATGGCGTCCGCTTCCCGCACAAACGTGTTGAGGTTGGCAATTTTTGCGGCGCGTGAGGCCGGGTTGGTGATGTTCCAGTTGCGGTCGGGAATGATGTTGACTGCGGCCGCCCCTTTGGCGGTCAGGCATTCCAGCATGGAACGCGCATTCCGTTCGCCGGCGGAGGTGCCGTCCAGCCAGGTGATCATAGGGATGGCCTCGCAGCTTGACACCCAGTGGATGAATGTATCGGCCGACGGGAAGGAGGTCTGCGAGGGTGCCTCATAGCCGATGCCGCCGCGTTTGGCAAGTTTGGCGCGGATGGTTTCCTCCATTTTTGCCGTGTCGGACAGCAGCTCGATGGTTTCGTCGGTGTCCTTGCCGAGAATGCGTGCCCAGAAGTCTGTGGTGCTCACGGGATCCTGCAGGACATCTTTGGAATGATGCAGGTAGGCGCTGATGATGTGCCGCTCCGTGGCGTAACCGCCGGGGGTGTCCGGCAGCACATGCTGCTCATAGTCCAGCGCGATTTCAGGGAGCCCGGCATTGATGCGTTGGAGCAATGCCCGGTTGCGCTGGTGTGAGCTCGCTTTGAACTCCGTCAGTTGCTGCGCCTGCGGCGTGCCGGGGGCCGGCAGGCGCGCAAACCCTGCGCCCATGATATAGGTCACGCCCGGTTCGCCCGGCGAATTGATGTCAACGTTGGCGTATTCGTTCAAAAAAGCGCGGGTTTCCAGATGCACTGCGGTGCGCAGGCCGAGCAGGTGCCCGGCATGGATGAACTCCTCGAGTCCGTCAAGCCCGTCGAAGTCGCACAGCCCTGCGGCGTAGAGCCCTTCTTTGCGTGACTCCCATGCGATGCGGGTGGGCGACCATTCTTCCGCGTTGTAGGAGAAGAAGGAATGGAAGTGCATGTTCACATCCGACTCTTCGCCCGGCATCTGGTCGCCCAGCTCCTCTTTCAGCCGCAGGAGGGTGTAGCGGCGGTCGCGCGGGTCAAAGGAATCAAGCAGGTCAATCATGTCGTCATAGCTGGTCATGGTGCTGGCTCCATTTCTTTGCCGGGATAAATCATGGCTTTGATGACCTTGTCGCGGTAATCCGCCACAAGGTCAAAGGCGGCCTGTGATTGTTCCAGTGAAAAACGATGGGTGGTCAGGCGTTTGTTGTTTAAAATGCCGCTGGTGACGCTCTGGACGGCCTCCGTAACGCAGCCGTTTTGCCGCCGTACGTTCTGGATGCAGATTTCCTTGCGGCGCAGCAGATCCATGTTGAACGTGACGCGGTCGGTTTCCGGAATGCCGATCAGGAGCAGTTTGCCGCCGGGCTTGAGCCATGCCACGGCCTGGTCGAGGGCGGACTGCTGGCCGCAGCATTCAAACACAACATCCAGCTGTAGTGGTGCTTCCTGCTGCAGGCATTTGTCCGCATCTTCTTTTTCGATGTCGCATGCCGCATCCGCGCCGGCACGGCGGGCCGCCTCCAGCCGGTACGCCAGTCGGTCGGTGGCCCAGATGCGTTTCACACCCTGCTGGTGGGCGGCCATGATGACGCTCAAGCCGATCGGGCCGCAGCCCAGAATGCCGATGTGTGCATGGGATAAATTTCCGGCCAGGTGGGCGGCGTAGATGCCGATAGAGAGCGGTTCCACCCAGGCCGCTTCTTCGGGTGTGACGGCCGGACCTACCGGAAAACAACATGCTTCCGGCATGACCAGAAATTCCGACATGCAGCCTTCTTTCTGGCCCGGACACCCCAGGAAGTTCAGTTTCCGGCAGGTGTGATGACGGTTGGCGCGGCATTGATCGCAATCGCCGCATGACATGGCAGGTTCCACCGCCACCAGATCGCCCGGCTTTACGCGGGTTACGGCGGACCCTGTGGATTCCACGATGGCGGAACATTCATGGCCCACGGTAAACGGATAGCGCACCACCTGTGCTCCGATGCGGCCGGATGTGTAGTAATGCATGTCCGATCCGCAAACGCCAATGCAGGCAATGCGCAGTTTGACATCGGTTGCGTTCTGTATGGCGGGGATGGGGACGGATTCCATGCGCAACTGCTGGATGCCGGTCAGTGAAACCTTTTTCATCATGCCGTGGGTGTTTGTCATGTTGCCGGAAGTGTAAACTCACTTTTTGCGATTGGCAAGATTTCACTGGGAAAGCGTGTGCCGTACGAATAGTGGCGGCCCTTCGCGCCCCAATATCTCCTGCACCATGCAAATCTTTAGTCTTTAGTACAGAGGCGGTTCTTGCCCTTTTTGGGAAATATCTGGGCTGCTAGACAGATGGTGGTCGCGATCAGGCCGTTGCCGAGTGCAAAAGCAACCACCGCTGTTGAAAGGAGAATTACCCAGATGTTGAATTGCAGACGTGGAAACGGTACCGCGTTGGTCGAGCGGTTCCATATACGGTGTTCCCTCAGGGCTATGAGTATGATTAAAATGCCGGTGGCAAAGTACAGGGCAATCCCGATCCAGACAAAGCCGGGCAGTTTACCGCCGGTTTTGATGATGACGCCCGGTGCGGGTTGCTGGGCAAGCAGATACATAAGGTTCGCTTCGCCAAGATAAGGGGCGTGTCCGGCGCTTGACAGGATCCGTGGTCCGAGCAGGGTTCCGTCGGGCAATGGCCATGTGGCGGTGAGTACCTGCGCGCCGAGTATATACGCATGATCGAATCTGCCGTTGACGCGGGCGGCGGCAACCCCATAGGCGTTGGCGGCGGGGCTGAAACCGGCCATTATTGGGCCGGCGTCCACATCAAAACCCCACGCTTTGTTCGGGGTGTCTTGCGTTGAAGCATCCTCGGGAAACTCGCGGAACCCGGCGGCGGTCATCCGTTCCTGCCAGAAGTTTCTTTCATACGCGCGGTACCACAACCCGGCTTTCTCCGGATAGAGTCCGGGCGCGAAGATCAGCACATAGGAGTTTCCGATGCCGCGGGAGTTGATGTATATCTCACCGGATAGGGGTTCCATGATGTAGGGAACCAGACCGTATGGGTCGAGCATCTTGCCGTCGAATCCGCGCATGGCTCGGTTGATAAAAGCGCTGTGATCGGTGCCGAGAACCGTGTCCGCCTTCTTGATGCCGGCGATGGCGGCAAAAACATCAATTGGATAGCACTCGCCGGGATAGTCTTCAAGTACCCCGTGTGGTGAGGCGTCCAGTGCGGCGGCCAGTGTGTCGGCCTGATCGCGCAGGATGTCAAGGTGTCGGCCGTCCTGTATCAGATTCTGGTGCGAGGCGATTCCCGCCATGATGAGGAAGCGGAAAAACACGTTCTGGGTGTGCATGTAGTCTTTGCCCCAGTGCTGTTTGACCCAGGTGTGGTGGGCCGGGTCCATGATGAGATCCGTTGCTGCCTCAATGGCCTTGCGGGCGTATTCGCGCGGCGCCTGCGAGGCAAGCGTGTGATCCTGCTCCCACGCCTTCTGCAGCAGCTCGGTGGTCCAGAGGTAGTACACGGAGCCGAAGAGCGGCCATTCAGTGCCGGGTACATCGTGTAACTCCAGCCGTGCCGCGATACCGGATGCAATTCGGCTGCGCGCCCACCGTTCGAATTTCGGTGTGACTTTCTGATGTGTGCGCCACACAATTTTCGGGATTCCCGGCCCTTTCAGCGCCGGATCAGCAAGGTCGTTGGAGATGATAAAACCGGGGGCGATAAAGAAATAAACCGCAAGCAGGATCAGGATGACGGTGTTGCTGGTTTTGCAGATCAAAGCCGCCTTTGGCGTGTATATGCGGGTGCTTGAGTTTTCTGTGTTGCCGTTAATATTCATGCCTGCGTTCTCAATCTTTGGCCAATGGGTCTCATGTGTTGTCCGGAGAATCCGTCAACGGGTTAGAGCATTCCTGCCAGTTCCATCAGGCTCTTCACGATCTGGCCATGGCCTTCATGGATATAGATTCCGATTTGGGCGACCAGCGAGTATGCGACGGCGAACTGTGCGAGTGCATAGCCGGCAATGGTAAATTGGCTGACGCTCACGATGCCAAGGCCAAACTGTGATAGCGTGAAGATGCCGCAGGCAAACTGCCCGATGGCAATGACGCCCTTGGCCGGGACGGGGACGCGGTTTGGCCGATACTTGAACGAGATGTGGAGCAGTGGAAGTCCAAAAAGAGTCATTCCTGATTTATACTCAAAACCCCATCCATCCCACTTCTCCCGTGCGGGAAAGAGTGCGCCGCATGCCGGACAAGCCATTGCCTGCTCGGATATTTCATGGTGGCACTCCCGGCACGGCTTCATTTTATCATCTCCCCGGTGGTTGGTTGACCATTAGTTGTAAACAGGTTGCCGGGGCTGAGTCGGCCGGTGGGGTCAAACAGGCGTTTGAGCGCGCGCATTTGCGCCACGCCGCTCTCGCCGTACATGCGTAGCAGCATGTCCCGCTTCAATTTGCCAATGCCGTGCTCGGCAGAGACCGATCCGCCGTGGTCGGCCACCCAGCCGGCCCATTCAAGATAGAGCGCTTTGCCGCGGCGGTACTCTTCAGGACTGCGTGGCAGGATGTTCACATGCAGATGGTTGTTGCCGATGTGGCCAAACATCACGGCTTCCAGTCCGGCTTGCTCAATGTCGTGGCGGTAGAGCGCCACAACGTCATTTAGCAGGGGGTCCGGTACGGCTAGATCGGTGCCCAGTTTGGTGAGTCCCGGATGTGTTTTTTTTCGTTCGGCAATGATCTGGTTCACCGACTCCGGCACCGCATGCCGGAATTGTTTTTGTTTTTCCAGTTCCTGCGCATCACAGGCCAGCCAGGCCTGTTCAGGGTCGCCGCTACAGGCGATGATGGCGTCCGTGGCGGCATTCACCGCCGCTTCCACATCTTCATCGCGGTCAGCGAGGAATTCGACATATACTGCAGTGTGCCATGCCGGGTTCAGGGCTGGCAGCGGACTGCCGGCACCGAGTTCGGCTTTGCGTTGCCGCAGAAGGTTGAGCACCGTATGATCGAAAAACTCCAGGGCGGCGGGCGCCATTGCGGCGTGCCGCATGGCGCCGACAAAGGACAGCGCTGCGGGTTCGTCCGGGAAAAATGCGGTCAGCCCCCACATGACCGGCGGCAGGGGCAGCAGGCGTACATCCATCTCGGTGATGATGCCCAGCGTGCCTTCCGAGCCGATAAAGAGATCAATCAAATCCATGTTGTCGGCCGCAAAATAGCCGGCCGCGTTTTTGACATGGGGCATGGTATAGCCGGGGAGTTTGCCGCGGATGATGCGTCCGCCCGGTGTGGTGAGTTCAAAAAGACGGCCCTGCGCTTTTTCCCGGCCGCGCCGGAGTTCCAGCACATCGCCATCATCGAGCACCACGCGCAACCGTTCCACATAGCGGCGCATGGCGCCATATTGGTAAGAACGCGCGCCCGAGGCGTTGCAAGCTGCCATGCCGCCCAGTGAGGCGGAAGTTTCCGTGGGGTCCGTCACCAGGAAAAGCGGTGGCGCGCTGGCAAGGGTGCGCTGTGTATCGTCCGGGTCATCGGCTGTGTCCATCCGGCGCACGGCTAGCGCCTGTCGCACGTCTGTCAGCAATACACCTGCTTCTGCGGTGAGTCGCCAGCCGCTGTCATCGCGGTGGATGGCCCGCAAACGGTTCATGCGGCTCAGGTTGAGGATGTGGCCGCCATCCGGCACGGCCCCGGCGGTGATGCCGGTGCGGCCGCCCTGTACGGTGAGGGTCAGTCCGCGCCGCGCCGCTTCAAGCACATGGGCGCGGACCTCTTCCTCGGTGACGGGAAATGACAGGGAAGATGCCTGTCCGGTCTGGCGGGATTCGTCCTGCAGATAATCCGCGTAGTTTTCAGCAATATCCGATTGAAAAACGCTCATCAACAGGCTCCGGCTTATTTTCGCAATAAGTACAATATGATGCGGGTAATGGCAATGGTTTCAAAGATGGCCATGGGGCCGACGGTTGCCGCCACAAATAATGGGCCGCGGCCGGTGATCGGCATGAAAGAGCAGGCCATGCCCGCCAATGCAATGGGAATGGAGCATAGGATGAACTGGCGGCCGGCATATGCGTTGATGTCGTACCAGAGCTTGGTGGATGTGCTGGTTTTTGGGATGCGCACGCCAAACCACCGGTTCATGGGGATTTTTTGTTTGGCCAGCGGCAGTCCGATCATGATCAGGGCCGCGGAGACAGCCAGGTTGATAAGCGCGGCGAGTTGCTGGGTGTCGGACATCGGGACTCCTTTTTCAATGGGTGGACATGATGATCTGGATGATTGCGTGGCCATCTTCCCATTTTTTCAAATGGTGCAGGTGGTGGGTCAGTTGGGCGCGTTCACGGTCGGTGTCTGCGGGCAGTGCGGCGCGGTCCCTTTCCAGTTTTTTGCGCCATAGCATCAGGATCAGGTCACGGACCGCATCCTGTCGCTTGAACTCCCGGCCGATCATGGTGTTGGGCATGTCCTCGATGGCGGCTGCCAGCTGGATCAATGCGGCATCATCCTGGTGCTTCTGGCGGAGCGCATCGATCACATTGTCGCCGGTGGTGGCGGCGTCCAGTGCACAGGCGGCGATGGTTCGGCACCGGGTGTGGCTGATGAGGTCAAGCGGCAGGAACTCGCGCACTTCCTGTGCCATGGTCGGTTCTTCGAACGCATGGAAAAGATAGTGGCACAACGTTTTTTCCTCCAGCGGCGCTTCGGGCTCCACCGGCGGGCCGGCGGGTGTCTCGGGTTCCGCCGGCGGCCGGCTGTGCCGCGCCATGAGGTTGCGCAGATCATCCTGCAGGGCGTTTGGCGGCAGTCGGAGCCGTTCGGCCGCTTCCTGGATCAAGTTGGCGCGCTGCACGGCATTGGGCGTGTGGCGTATGGTCTCCAGCACCGCGCGTGCGGCGCGCATGGCCCCGACCTGTGAGCGCAGCTTTTCGCCGCGCTGTTCCAGCACGTTGATTTGGAAGGCGACGATGGATTCAGCGCATTCAAGGCGCTTGCTGAACGCTTCGGCATGTTGTTTGCGGATGAAAGAGTCGGGATCTTCACCCGGCGGTAGGGTCGCCACGCGGACCGCCAGTCCGGCGTCGAGAAAGAGCATGGCCGTGCGTATGGTGGCATCCTGTCCGGCCTTGTCGGAATCAAAGCACAGGCAGATGCTGTCGGCATAGCGTTTGATGATCCGCACATGATCCTCGGTGAACGCAGTCCCTTGTGAGGCCACGGCATAGTTGAAGCCCGCCTGATGGCAGCGGATGACGTCAATCTGGCCTTCGCACACCAGTGCTTCGCGCCGGTCCACCATGGCGCGGCGGGCTTTATCCAATGCGTAGAGCACGCGGCTTTTCTTGAAGAGCGGGGTTTCCGGGCTGTTGACATATTTGGCGCCTTTGGCGTCTTTTTCCATGGTGCGGCCGCTGAAGCCGATCACGCGTCCCTGTTCGTCGCAGATGGGGAACATCAGCCGGTCGCGGAACCGGTCGTAGAAGTCATGGCGGCCGCCTTCTTTGTCCCTGCGCAGGATGAGTCCGCTCTGTTCCATGACTTCACAGCTGTATCCTTTGCGTTCGCTCCATTGCAGGACCGCGTCCCAGCGGTCGGGCGCATAGCCGATGTTGAATGTGTCGACGGTGTCGCCGGTCAAATCGCGCTCCTGCATGTAGCGGCGGGCGTGTTCCGCGCTGGTGCGTTCGCCCAGGGCCTGCCGGTACAAGGCGGCCACTTCGGCATGGATGGTGTACAGCAGCTGTTTGTTGACGCCGGCGGCGTCATCCTCCTCAAGTTCGATCCGCATGCCGGCCCGTTCGGCCAGCATGCGCACGGCGCTCATGAAATCCACGCATTCATGCTCCATGATGAAGGAGAACACATCGCCGCCCTTGCCGCAGCCGAAACAGTGGAAGCTTTGCCGCTGTGTGTTGACGTGGAAGGAGGGGGTCTTCTCCTTGTGGAACGGGCACAGGGCTTTGAAATTCGCGCCGTTGCGTTGCAGCGGCATGTAGGCGCTGATCACCTGCACGATGTCGCTGTGGAATCGAATGTCTTCCATCATCCGTTTGGGAATGGCTTGTGACATGCGGCGCATCCTCAGCGGTTGGGGATTTTTTCCAGTTTCATCCGGACCTGCCGGATCAAATTCGCGTTGCCGCCGGCCGCGTCCAGCGCTTTCTGGTAATGGGTGCGCGCGTCGGCATACTTGCCGGCGTCGTGGTAGAGCACGCCGGCAAGGTAGTTGGCTTCCGCGTAATCCGGCCGTTTTTTGAGCACGCGGTTGACCATCTCCATGGCCATGCGCTGGTTCTTCATCTCGTGGTAGGTCACGCCCATCATGTAGTAGCCTTCCACCATGTCCGGATTGATGTCGATCGCATGCTGGAAGGCTTTGATCGCGTGTTCGCGGTCACCTTCGGACCGGTAGGCCAGCCCTTGCCAGTAGGCGGCCTCGGCAAAGTGCGGATTGATGTCCAACGCGCGCTGGAGGTTGTTGATTGCGCCTTCCCAGTCGCCGCTTTCCTGGCACCGTTTGCCCAGTCGCCAGAACTCGCCCGGATTGCCGGTGCCGGATGTGGTCGTGGCGGAGTTGGGTGAGGCCATCCGCGGGTCAAGGGGAAACAGCTGGCGGAATTTTGTCTGCCACTCGTCAGCTTTGCGCGTGTTTTTCAGGTTCTGGCGGTAGAGCGTGATCAACTCCCAATAGGCGTCGGCATTGCTGGGTTCTTGCCGGATCAGGAGGGTGAGCGTATCGAGTGCTTCGTCGTATACCTGGTGTGAAATGGCTTTGCGTGCCTTCTCCAACAGGGGGGACACCACAGGCTTAACGGGTGTGGTTGGTTTTAGGATGCTGGTTTGTCCGGTGGCTTTGGGCAGTCTGGTCAGCGGCTTGGAGGTTTCCTTCACGCGGATGCTGGCGGGAATGCGTAGTTGTTCAATGGCCACCTTTGCTTGGAAGGCCTGCCGGTTGGTGGTGCTGGCGGCGGCCAGAAAGGATTCAAAATAACGGATGGCATCCTCGGGTTTGTCAAGTCGGTCGCGGGACAATACTGCCATGTTAAAAAGGGCGGGTGGATAGTTTGAAATGGCGTTGAGCGCTTTTTGGAGCAGCAGCTGGGCATTGCCGGTTTCCCGTTCCTGATAGGAAACCATGGCAAGCGCGTTGAGCGTCCAGGGGTCTTCGGGCGCCAGTGAGAGTGCTTGGGTCAGTGACTGGCGGGCCTCGGGTTCACGGCCCATTTCCATCAGCACCATGCCGAGATATTGCGGGGGTTTTGGGTTGCCCGGCGCAAGCATGGTCGCTTGGGTGAGGTATTCAATGGCTTTTTCCTTTTTATCGGTCTTCCAGAGCACAACCCCCAGATTGAAAGCTGCCGAGGCGTTTTCCGGCTGGTAATCCAGGGCGCGCTGGAAATGGCGTCCGGCGTTGAAATAATCCCCGTCCTGCATGGCGGCCAACCCGTCTTGCAGACGGATTTCCGCGAATTTAGCGGCGCGTGGATGCTCGGCGGCCGGCCCGCAGCCGGCCAGACCAAATACCAACGCGCCTGCCAATGCCGGAAAATATGCTCTGGAAAAACGTTTCATACCGTATTGTATTCATCACTTGTAAAGTGTGATGAGATATAGCATGACTGGGAGGTGATTACAAATTTCAATTCGTAAAATCTGATTTTCACCTGTCGCAGGATATAGATCATGGGAAGCCGTGGCTTGGGCAGGATGAGCAGGCTTTGGGCGTCGTGATGAGGACGGCGCCGTTTTCATCGTCTTGTTTTCTCTGGTTGACGGTTTGTGGGCATGGTACACTAATCAATTTCAAGGTGGGTTTTGGCCTGCCGGACTAGGGGCATAATGCGTGAAATTACCCGACAGATGAAAACCGTTTTCCAAGGCCGCCTGCTGCGGGTTGAGGCCGTGGATGTTGAACTTGAAAATGGCCACTGCGCCCGCCGCGAGATTGTCCGGCATCCCGGCGCTACGGTGATCTTGGCCCAGTTGCCGGATGACCATTTTGTGCTGGTGCGCCAGTACCGCAAAGCCGTGGAGCAGGAATTGCTGGAGGTGGTGGCCGGCACCCTGCATCCGGGCGAACATCCGGATGACTGCGCCCGCCGCGAGCTTAAAGAGGAGACCGGATTTGATGCCGTGACACTGATAAAGATGGGTGAGGTTTATCCCGCGCCCGGTTATACGGATGAGTGCCTGCATATCTATTACGCGCGACTGGACGGGCGGGCGGGCGCCTTGAATCCGGATGAGGATGAGAAACTCGAGCCGGTGTTCCTGACCGCTCTGCAGCTGGATGACTTGATTGTTGGGGGCGATATACATGACGCCAAGACACTGGCTGCCTGGATGCTTTATCACCGGTGTGTGGCCGGCAACGAACTGTCAAAAACGGGAATCTGACATGCCGAAGATTGACTATGCCGCGGAATTGAATGTGGAACAGCTGGCGGCCGTCACCGCGCCTGACGGGCCATTGTTGGTTTTGGCCGCCGCCGGCACCGGCAAAACCCGCACACTGGTTTACCGTGTTGCCTATCTTGTGGAGCAGGGGATTGATCCGCGCCACATCCTGTTGTTGACATTCACCAACCGCGCGGCGCGTGAAATGATGGAACGAGCCGTGGCGGTGGCCGGGCCTGGTGTGGGCGGCGTGTGGGGCGGCACATTTCACCACATGGCCAACCGTGTGTTGCGTCCCTGTGCCGAACGATTGGGGTATGACGGCAATTTTGCCATCCTTGACCGGGACGACTCCAAGACGCTGGTGGCGAACTGCATGAAGACGTTGAAGCTTGAAAAAACGGAGTTTCCCAAGCCCGCCATCCTTCTGGAGTTTTTCAGTACGGCCGCCAATACCGCCCGGCCACTTGGCGAGATCCTGTCTGCCCGGCTCGACGATGAGCGCTTCCATGGCGCGGCCTTGCGCGCCCGGGATATCGAACGCGTGGCGGAGGCGTATGCGGAACGCAAGCGGCAGTTGAATGCCATGGATTTCGACGATATGCTGATTAATATCCTGCGCCTTTTCAGGGAGCATGCGGATGTGTTGGCGCGCTATCAATCGCAGTTTGCCCATGTGCTGGTGGATGAGTATCAGGATACCAATATCATTCAGGCGGAACTGGTGGACCGTGTGGCGGCGGGTCGGCGCAATCTCCTGGTGGTGGGTGACGATTTTCAGAGCATCTATTCATGGCGCGGCGCGAATATTGGCAACATCCTCACTTTTACCAACCGCTATCCGGATGCCCGCGTATACAAACTGGAGACCAATTACCGTAGCGTGCCGGAAATCCTGGCGGTGGCCAACGCCTGTATTGCCCACAATCCGCAGCAGTATCAGAAGACTCTGCATGCGGTCCGCGAGGCCTATGAGAAGCCGTCCCTCATCCGCATGCGCGACGGTGATGAGCAGGCGCGGTATGTGGTTGAATTGGTGAAAAAACTGGTGCATGACGGGTATCCGCTCTCGCAGATCGCGGTGCTGTATCGGGCGCATTTTCATGCCATGGAACTGGAGCGTGAGCTGGCGCATATGCAGGTGCCGTATATGATTACGTCCGGGGTGCGTTTCTTCGAACAGGCGCATATCAAAGATGTCTGTGCGGTGTTGCGGCTGGCTTTGAATGCGGCGGATGAGCTTTCTTTCCTGCGCCTGATGGGGTTGCTCGATGGCGTGGGGGTGCGCACGGCCGAAAAAGTTTGGGAGAAGGCAGGGCATCGCTTTGTGATGGCCGATGCCGCCGCGCGTGAGCTGTTGACCAGGCTTCTGCCGTCTCGGGCGCAATCCGGCTGGCAGGCCATGTGTCGCGCGTTTGCCGCTTACACCGGCGGCGCGTCCGTTGCCGAAGGCAAGGTCCTCCTGCGCGATTTCACCGATCAGTTTTATGCGGATTACACGGCGAAAAATTATGAAAATTCCGATGACCGTCTGGATGATGTTGAAGCCATGAGTGCCGATCTCGGGCGTTTTGATTCGCTGCAGCAGTTTATCAGCGATGTGTCATTGCTTTCCAATCTGGATGCGGAGTTGGATGAAAAACAGGGTGTGGACACCCCTGCGCTCAAGCTGAGCACCATCCACCAGGCCAAGGGACTGGAGTGGTCGGTGGTGATCTTGCTTTGGGCGGTGGAAGGCATGTTTCCTTCAAGCCGTTCCGTCAGCGAAGGCGCGGATGATAGCGAGGAGCGTCGGTTGTTCTATGTGACCGTCACCCGTGCCAAGGATGAGTTGCATGTGTGCGTGCCGGAGGTGCGGCGTATGCGGGATGGCGGCGTGATGTATTGCATGCCGTCGCGGTTTGTCAGTGAAATTCCATCCGGTTGTTTCAAGCTGGTCAGTGGCAGCATGTATTAGGGTGCGCATTTAATGAATCTAGACGTGATACGGATTGGCGTGGGCGTAATGCTGGTGGCGGCGTTTTGCGCGGCAGCTTCCGGTCGGCCCCGTATTGCGGCGCATCGCGGCGCGAGTCTGATGGTGCCGGAAAATACTTTGTCCGCCTTTGCTGCAGCGTCCAATGTCGCTGACATGGTTGAATTTGATGTGCGCCAGTCGCAGGATGGCGCGCTGGTGGTGATGCACGATGAGGATGTGGCGCGCACGACCGACGGGACGGGCGCGGTGGCGGACCTGACTCTGGCCGCACTTAAGAGCTTCGTGGTGACCGGCGTCTTTTACCACACCGCGTTTGCGGGCGAGCGCATCCCCACGCTGGCGGAATCCGTGACCCTGATCAAGTCGTTTGCAACGCCGCTGCTTGACTGCAAAACTGGCACGGCCAGCAATTACGTGGATATATTGCGCGGTTTGGGCATGGTCACCAATGTGGTTGTGATGAATTTTGATTGGAATTTTCTTGATGAGGCGCGCCGGATCGAGCCCGCCCTTCAAGTCATGGCGGTTGGGCAGGGCGTTTTTACGGCTGCCATCTTGACCAATTTGCAGGCGCGCGGGATCAGCCGGATCAGCTGGTTTGCGCCCGACATCACCACCGCGGAAGTGGATATGGTGCATGCGGCCGGTATGGAAATCTATGTGTGGGTTGTGGATGGTCCCGCCATTGCGGAAGCCTTTGCCATGGATGTGGATGGCATAACCACGGATGATCCATGGCTGGCGCATGATTTGCAAACTAGCCATCAGGTTGGAAGTGGTGTGATTGACAAGGATATGATTTCCTGCTGGACCTTCGATGAGCCGGTTTTTTCGCCGTCCAATCTGGTGGTGCGTGATGTCAAGGGCCGCAATCCGGGCGTTTGGCATGGGGCGACGGACATGCCTCGTGAAGCCAATGCGTTGGGTGCGGCCTTTGGCGATGCGCTGGCGCTGGATGGCGGACCGGGTTATGTCGCGGTGCCGCCCGGTTCCTCCCTGGATATCGGGACCAATCAGGTGACTTTGTCGCTGTGGGTGAAGCTGTTTCAGGAACCCTCGGCGATGGCTGAGGATTTCGGCTCGCTCTATGATGCGGCCAATGATTCATATGTGATGTATCTTGACCGCAGTGCAAAGGAACTGCGCTTCAAGGTGGTCGATCAACAGGGCTATTTCGCCCGGCCCGGTATTCCGGAAAGCCAGTTGATGACGGGTGTCTGGCATCATGTGGTTGGGGTGTATGACGGTAATGCCGAGTCGGTTTTTGGCCGGACGGCGATTTATCTGGATGGCCGCTTGACGGACACGCACATTGGGGCGGACGGCTGGTATGGCTGGCCTATGAAGGGCATCGTTCGGGCGGGGCAGTCTGCAGCCATGGGTCGGAATGGGACTGATGACCATGGCCGGATGGCTTGTGTGATGGATGATGTGGCCCTTTGGCGGCGTGCGTTGGACGGCGGTGATATCCGCTGGATTTATGAATCCGGTTTGCAGGGCGTGCCCTTGCGGCAATTGATGGCGCGGTTGGCCTTTGAGCAGGTGGCGGGTGGTTGGGATGGATCGGCGCTCCGGCTGCAGGGTCAGACTGAATACGGTATGACCGTGACGAATTTGCAATTTCTGGTTTCCGACCGTGTGGATGGCACATTTACGCCGGTTGTCGGCGGTCAGATCCATGATTTAGGCGATAACCGCTTTGAGTTTGAGGCGCCGCTTCCTGCGGATGGTGCTGTGTTCTATAAGATTGTGCGCCCTTGATTCGTCTGGGTTCGTCATTTTTTTGGGGCGGTGTTGAGGAGGAGTGTGCCTAATGATTGCAGTGCTTTGCGCGTTCCCTTGTCTTTGCCTGCCTTCTTCAGGTTCTGGATGATCCAATCCGTGTTTTGTGTCAGCAATCCCAGAACCGCGTGGGTCGCGCCGGCGGCGACGTCGAATTTTGGATCCGCCAGTGTGCCGCTCACCGGCACGGTGATCTGCAGTTCTGGCGGCAGTTTCAGTCCTTCGGTTTTCTGTGCCAGCCGTCCTGTGGTGTGCGGTTTGATGAAGTGCAGCACTAGTGCGGATTTTTGATGGTCAAACGCGCCTTGCCGGCAGATGAGGGTCACTTCCAGTGCCAGCGAATCGGCGGTCAGTTCCAGTTTTTCCATGAGCGGCAGGATGCTTTTGGGGTCGATGGCCTGCACGCTGCCTTGCAGGTCGAAATCCGGATGTTGCGGATTGGCCAGCGGCGCGATCCGGCCCTCGAAATGGGTGATGAACGTCTGGGGTTTGCCGTCCTGTGTGCCGGTCAGCGTGAAGGCACCCCATTCCTTGGCGGGTATTGTGGCGATGTTTTGCGCGTCGATTTTCAGTGCCATATCCAGCGCCAGCGGATTATCTTTCAGGGTGGTGTTTCGGTAGTGCAGGCGCACGGTGGCTTCGGCCTGCTGGATGCAGACCGGCATGGCGGTTCTGGATGTACCGGTTGTGGCAGCAGCTGTGGCTTCATTTCCGCTGGTGGTGAAGGGGGGCGCGGATGACGCAGTTTTTCCGGTTTGTGCCAGAAAAAGTTCAATGTTGTTCAGGTCCAGATGGCGGATGTTTTGCACGCGCTGTTGCCAATCTGGCCACCCCAGGCAGGCGGTCATCGTGTCTGCGGTCATGAAAAAATCGCTGTTAGTGCCATATCCGATCGCCGCTTTGTTTACATGGCCGGCAAGGGTGAAAAGGTTCACCTTGGCGGTGTCTAGGCGCAGGGGTCTTCCTATGGCGTTCGATAAGGGTGGCAGAATGCGGACGCGTAGCCATTCGTTGATATTCCGGTTGATAAAAATCTGGAGGATCAGGAGTAGGATGGACAGCACTAAAAGCAGGCGGATGCAGGCGCGCAGAAGTTTAAACATATTGTATGCTCCTCCGTCTGGGCATTGCCGTCAGGGCGGGCTTACCCTGCTTGGGCTTAGTTTGCCGCGTCGCTGTCAGGGATGGTCAACGCCATGGCGATTTCCGGACAGGTGAACGGTGAATCGTATTTGCTGCAGTTGATGCAGCCCATGTAGAGTTTGTGCATCAGTTTTTTCTTGGGTACTTTGCGGAACCCCAGCGAACCGAAAAATTCAGGGGAGAACGTCAGCGCCACAACCTGGGCCGGATGCATGGTGCGGATGCGTTTGATGGCGCCTTTCACAAGGGCGCTGCCAATGCCGGCGCGCCGGCAATCGGGATCCACTGCCAGCGATTTGATTTCCACGGACGGCCGCCGAGGCGCGCCGATTTCCGGCAGGATGTGCCAGGAGACCGTGCCGACAATCCGGCCTTTGATTTCCGCGATCAGAAAGCGGTCAATGTTCTGCACAATATCGCTGACCGGCCGCGGCAGCAGTTCTTCGGGATATTTCTTGATGAGTGCAAAGATGCCTTCCGCATCTTTGAACTCCGCGCCGCGCAGGATCGCTTTTTTGGTCTTTTTCATCATGCGCGTACTCTAATCCTATTCCGTCATGCAAAACAAGGTGTTTTAATGCGGTCGCTTATCTGTCGTGATGGTCAAGCGGATGGTGGCGGATGGCGAGCTGTTTCAGGAGGTACCCGGTGCTGATCATAAGGCCGGAGATGATGGCCGTGAAAAATGAAATCCAGTGATAGTGTTCAAAAGCCACGCTGAGAAATACCGCTGTCAGGAAGAGAGGCACACCCAGCGTGATTAGCAGATAGCCTATAGACCGTTTGTTGATGTGCATGATTCAACATCCATCACTATCAGTTAGAAAAATAACATAAGCTTATAATTTTAACAAGATGGCAAAACGTGCTGATTTAATGATGATGGCGCTGGGTATCAGTGTCGTTGCCCTTGTTCTGAGGTGAAGCGGCGTAGATATTTCAAGGCAAGGGTGAAGTCATCGGGCATTGGCGCTTCTATGGCAATCGAGGCATTGCTGGCGGGATGTTGTATTTTGAGTCGCCAGGCATGGAGTGCTGGCCGGCCGATGAGCGGGCGCTCTTCGTGTGCGGCGGCTTTGTAGCCCGGCTTGATCTGTGAGAGCAGCAGGGGCGTGCCGTTGCCGTAATCCGGGTCGGCAACCAACGGGCAGCCGATGAATTGCAAATGCACGCGCACTTGGTGCTGTCGGCCGGTCAACAGTTCTGCGTCCACTAGCGCGTGGTGGCGGAACCGCTCCAGCAGCTTGACACGGGTCTGGGCTGTTTTGCCATTGCGCAGGTCAATCCGGCATTTGCCGGGCTGGTGCGGGTTGCTGCCAATAGGCTGGTCAATCAGTAGCTCTGGGCCGGGTAAAACACCTTCGGTCAGGGCCAGATAATGTTTTTCCGGGGTGTGCTGGAAGAACTGGTGCGCCAGATTTACAAGGGTTTCTCGTGTTTTGGCCAGAAGCAGGACGCCGCTGGTGCCGATATCGAGCCTGTGCACGTTTGCGAGATAGCTGAGATGGCGTTCACGCGTCCATGGATGACCGTCGCGGATGGCATTCTGCAGCAGGGTCATGAGGTTGGGGCGGGATTTATCCCAGCGGTCGGGTGCGATGAGCAGTCCCGATGGCTTGTTGACTGCCAGGAGGAGCTCATCTTCATAAAGGATTTCCAGTTCCGGCCAATTGGGGTTCAACCGGATGGCGGCGCTCATGATGAGGCTCCTCGCGTCGGTCGCACGGCAAGGCGCATCAACCATGCGCCGCCGGCGATCAATGCGGCGCCGATGAACAGCGAAGGCTTCATGGTTTCCCGGAACAAGAGGCTGATCAGCAGGCTGGATCCGATGGGGATGAAATAGGAGAGTGTGGCGATGAGCGGCACATTGCCGCGTTTGATGGCCAGTTCCCATGCATAAAATGCCAGTCCCACCGGTCCGATGCCGCACCAGAGGAGCCACCCCCAGAGGCTGGCGGAGTGATAAGGCGCAAGGTGCCATTCGCCCCGCCAGCCTGCCAGCAAGGCTGCGGTGAGGGAGCAAATCAGGAACTGGCAGGCGGTGCCGCTTTTCTCCTCCGGCACCTGCCATCGGCGGAGCATGACGCTGTACAAGGCCCAAAGTCCGGCGGCGCACAGCGCCATGGCATGTGGGATGAGGCTGGCCGGGGTTTTCCACAGTTCGGTGCTGAGGCCGCGGCTGACCAGGATGCCAGCAAAGCCCAGCAGGATGCCGCACACGGCTGGTAGCGGACGGGCGGATTGATGGAGCCAGATGAACCCGAAGATGACGATGAGAATCGGCCAGAGATAATTAATCAGGTTCACCTGCCCGATTTCCGGCATCGTGGCATATTGAAACGCCAATGACAGAATGATCTTGTAAACTGTGATCCCGAAGAACCCGATGAGCAGCACCCGTCTGGGCAGTTTGAACAGCGGGACAACCGGCTCGCCGCGGACGAGGCGGAAGGTGATGATGGTGATGGCGCCCAGTAGGCAGATGATCGCGACAAACGGTAGCGCGCCGATGCGCTTGATGGATGAGACATAGCTGATGCCCGTTGTGCACCACAGTAGAATGGCGACCAGTGCAGGTGTCAAGCCCGCCATTGTGGCATGTTCTTTGGGTGAAGCAGTTTGCATGGTTCGGAAGCTTAGGCGGTTGCTGGCTAAAAAGCAATGAGAAGTCCGGCGGTTCTGCCTGCCGGTTGCCGGTTGGTGTGCTCAACCGCCCAATTGTGAGGTGGCGGTTTCAATGGCCGCCAGCATGTTTTCCAGCGGCACATCGCCTTCCACGGAGTGGGCAGGTGCGAAGATGTAGCCGCCGGCGTGTCCCAAGTTCAGCAGATGCCGGCTCGCCTTTCGCACGCCCTCCGGGGTGGCGTAGGGCAGCACGCGCTGGGTGGAAAGACCGCCGTAAAATGCAAGGCGGCCCCGGTATTGGGGCATCAGCGTCTCAACATCCATCACTTCCGGCTGGAAGGGGTTGAAACAGTTCAGTCCGATGTCGACCAGATCGTCAAGAAGCTCGTCCACATCGCCGCAGGAGTGGATGGAAACGAACTTTCCACCGGCATGGATGGCCGCATACATGCGTTTGAGCTGGGGATAGATGAACTCATACCAGTGCTTTGGGCCCATCAGCAAGCCGTGCTGGCCGCCCCAGTCATCACCCATGTGCACCACATCAATGTCATGCTTGACCGCCTCGCGGATCATGGCAATGTTGTGGTCGGCAATCGTTCCGAGCAGCTGATGCACAAATTTTGGGTTTTCGACAAAGTCCATATAAAGATTTTCAATGCCGCGCAAGGTCCATGCGCGTTCATAGAATGAGAAGCCGATGTCAAACATTGTGCAGCGGTCTGACGCCCCGGCAAGGTCGGCGTCGATCGTGCGGAAGAGCGGATGCGCCAGCGGGTCGGGAAAGTCAAAGCCGCGCAAGCTTGGCTCCGGCAGGAGACAACCCTTGACTACGCCGATATCCTTGTCCTGGCTGTGATCCCACACCACGCCGAATTCATCTCGGACACAATCATTTCCGATGTCGGTCAGCCGCCAGGTGTCGATGCTGTTGAAATGTGGCTTCAAGTATGGGTCAAGCTGGTGTGTGCCGTAGTGGTCGGCCAGCTTTTGGTGCGCTTCGTGGGTGAATGAAAACTGCCATGGCACATAAGGCGTTTTTTTGCCTTCAAACACCATCCGGATCACTTCACGAGGAGTCATGGTTGGTTCCTTTAAAAATATGCTGCGGGGACTCTAGCATGAAGGGGGATGGCAGGTAAATTATCAAATATGCGCGGGTTTCGTGCCCGCTGCGTGCATCCGTTCCGATGGCTGGCGGATACGGAAACTGTTGACGGCTGGACGCATTTCGTTAAACTAACATGCAAGGTGGATAAGTGGCATGAACGGAAAAGGTAAGGATCAGGAACAACCGGCTTCGGGTGAGTTGCTTGAGGAGTTGAAAAAGCTCCGCAAGCAAGTCGCGGATTATGAGTCGGTGTTGAAAGCGACGCATCAAAACGGCGCGCCGGAGGCGTTGGAAAGTCGGCTGTTGATGGCGCTCTTGGATAACCTTCCCGACAACATCTATTTCAAAGACCGGCAGAGCCGTTTCCTCCTGATCAATAAAGCCATGGCAAAAGCGTTCGGCCTGAAGGATCCCAAGGATGCTTATGGCAAGAGTGATTTCGACTTTTTCACCAAAGACCATGCGGAAAAAGCGTTTTCCGATGAAAAAGAAATTATCCGTACCGGCCAGCCTATTTCGGATAAAGAGGAAAAGGAAACATGGGAGAATGGCCGTGAGACATGGGTCTCTTCAACGAAGATGCCGCTGAAAGACCCTCGCGGGAACATTATTGGGTCTTTCGGTATTTCGCGGTCAATCACGGAAGCTAAAATTCTGGCCCGCCAGCTGGCCGAAAGCGAAGCGCGGTACCGCGGGTTGATCGAATTGGCGCCGGATATCATCTACCGCCTTGATGCCGCAGGGCGGATTGTGTTTGTCAGCCGTGCGGCGGAATCCATCGGATACCAGCCGGAAGAGCTGGTCGGACAGCCGTTTGAAAAGTTGGTGCATCCTGAAGATATCGCTGTTTTTACGGAGGAATTGGCGGCGGCCAGCAAGGATCGTCGCCGCCGGGTCATTCATGCAGAGGATCTTACGGCGATCGGCAAGGACCGCCGCCATCAAGTCCGCCAGTATGAAATCCGCCTGATGCGGAGGACCGGTGCTGGCGGTGAAAAAGCGCTGAAATATATATTTGCGGCCATATCATCCCGCGCTGTATGGGATGAGGGGGGGGGAGGCGCTGCCGGACATGGCTTTCAAGGCATGGAGGGTATCATCCGCGATATCAGCCGCCGTAAGGAGGCGGAGGCGGAACTGGGCAGGCACCGTGAACACCTGGAGGAACTCGTTGCGGCGCGGACTGCGGAATTGCGTAAGGCAAATGAGCAGCTCAAGCTGGAGATCAATGAGCGCCAGCGGGCGGAGGAGGCTTTGCGCATGGAGCGCGACCGTGTGCAAATGTATCTCGATATCGCCGGGACCATTTTCCTGGTGCTGGATACCAAGGGCAATGTGGTGCTGATCAACCGCAAGGGATGTGAAACTCTGGAGCGTGAGGAAAAAGATATTGTTGGCAAACACTGGTTTGAAAATTTCATTCCGCCGGACGAGCGGCGGGCCTTGAAGCCGATTTTTCGCGACTTGGTTGCCGGCGGTGCTGAAATCAAAGAATACCTTGAAAACCGGATTTGGGTGCGGGAGGGCGTATACCGTCTGATTGCCTGGCACAACACGCCGTTGCGTGACGCACAGGGGGTGGTGATCGGCACCTTGAGTTCGGGTGAGGACATCACCGAACGCAAGCGGGCCGAGGAGTCCCTGCTGCAGAATGAGCGGCTGGAGGCCATTGCGTCCATGGCGTCCGGCGTGGCTCACAATTACAACACCATCATCAATACGATGGGCGGTCATGCCTCTGCAATTGCCGGCAATGCGTTGCCTGGCACCAAGATTCATGAGGAGGCCCAGCATATTCTGGACGATATCCAGCAGGCGGCCGATATGACCAAGCGGTTGATGCGCGCTGCGGAATCCGGCCGCGCGGCGGCGTCCGGCACCCGCTCAACCAAAAAAGTTTCCCTCAAGGCGCTGGTCAAGGAAGTCATGGCTTTTGTCGAGTCGCCGTTTGTGTCGCGGGGCATTAAGATTCATTTGAAAAACTTGGACCAGATGCCTTATGTCAATGCGGACTCCACGGCTTTATTGGATACCTTGATGGCCATTTTCATGAATGCGGCCGATGCCATGCCCGGCGGCGGAACCCTCACCGTGGATATGGTGGAAAAGGACATCCCCGAGCCGGATATGAAACTCAACCCCGCGGCACGTGGCGGTGTCTATGCCGTCTTGAGCATCCGTGACACCGGGGTTGGCATCAGCCGCGAGGCTGTGGCGCACATTTTTGATCCGTTTTTCTCAACGAAGTCCGGCACGCTTGGATTAGGGTTGCCGTTTGCACAGGATGTCATCCGGCGCATGGGCGGGTGGATCACCATCAGCAGCAAGGAAGGCAAGGGGACCACCGTGTTCCTCAATATGCCCAAAAGCGCATCGGCGGACGTGGTGCAGACCGTCGATATCCAGACGCTGCGGCGGCATGCGCCGGTCCTGCTGGCGGATGATCAGAGTGATGATCTCAACGCGACGGCGAAAACACTCGTGGACGCCGGTTATCGTGTGTTCAAGACCGCCACCGCGCAGGAGGCGATGGACATTTTTCGCAAGCATAATAAAAGCATAGAGCTTTATGTGCTCGATGCGCTCCTGCCGGATTTGCAGAAACAGGGGCTGGTCTCGGAAATCATCAAAGACAATCCCAATGCCAATATCGTGCTGACGTCGGGATTTTCACGTGATTTCGTGCGCAAACGGATGCCGCCGGGGTCGTGGACCTTCCTTCAAAAACCCTATGAGACAAGCCAGTTGCTTGATATCATGGATGGCGCAATCAGACGCGGCGCGGAGCGCCGTACCAATGAGCAATCCGGCGTGTAGAGGTTCAAACGTGCCGAAGGTGATCAAAAAACGCGACAACCGTTTGCATGTGGTGTGCATTGAGACCGGAGCGGCTTTCGGCACACTGGTGGAGGCGGGCCTCGAACTTCTGGATATTTCCATGGTGACCACCTTGAATTATGCCAGGGACAAGGTGTGTTTTGAGGCGTTCCTGACCAATGCAGCCAAGGCCGAACGGCTGCGTCGGGTGTTGAAGAAGGCGCTGGGGGTGTGGGCGGCGGGCGAATTCTGGCGGCTGACGGTGCGCACCTTGCGGGCTGAGGACTGGCAGGAGTCGTGGAAGCGGCATTTCAAAACACAGCGCGTTTCGCGCCGCATTGTTATCAAGCCGTCATGGGAAAAATTCAAGGCGCGCCCGGGTGATTGCGTGATTGAACTTGATCCGGGCATGAGTTTTGGCACTGGCCAGCATTTCACAACCCGGTCCTGCCTGCGCCTGATTGATGAAGCCGCGTGTCAATGTCGGTCGGATGCGTCGTTGCTGGATATTGGTTGCGGGTCGGGCGTGCTGGCAATTGCTGCGGCCAAGCTGGGGTTTAAGCGTGTGACCGGTCTTGACAACGATACAAACGCGGTTCGCATCGCACGCGAAAACGCGGTGCTCAACGGTGTGGCGGCCCGCACCGCCTTTTCAGAGGCCAATATTGCCGCATTGCGCCGCCGCCGGCCGTTTGATGTGGTGGTGGCCAATATTCTGGCGGTCACGCTGGAAGCCTGTGCAAAGCAGATTGCGCATCTGGTCGCGCGCGGGCCTGATGCCCGTTTGATCTTGGCCGGCATTCTTGCTGCACAGTACCTTGCGGTTAAAACCTGCTATGAGAAGCTGGGGTTTCACGAGGTCCGGCGGCTGACCAACGGCGAGTGGGCAAGCGGCATGTTTGAAGCCAAGCGTGTCCGTAAGAAGAAGTAGTCGCCGCATGGAGCGAATCAGCCGCACACGGCAGCCAGTATTTGCCGCACGTCGGCTGGGGTCACCGGCCGCGGGTTGGCTGCCGTTGAGCCGGAATCCAGGACTTCTTTCACGAATGCGTCCAGGTCGGTGACGTGTTGCCCTTTCAACGGATTACAGATATCCAGACGGGTCATCAACTCCAGGACCCGCTGTTCCACCGGCATATTCAGCAGGGTCTCGAGTTGCGCATATTTATCCGCACAAACAGGGCGGTTGAAGGTGATGGCCGGCGGCAGGCAGACGGCGCAGACCAATCCGTGCGGTTGGTGAAAACGCGCGCCCAGTGGATGGGCCAGTCCATGCACGACCCCGAGCCGTGCATGGCTCAGTGCGATCCCGGCCAGATAACTGCCTTCCAGCATGGCTTGCGCCGCCTGGGTGTCGGACGGGTTTTGGTGGAATATTTCCAGGCTTCCGGAAATCTGCCGCAGGGCTTGTAATGCAAGCGAGTCGGTCAATGCCGATGCACCTCTGCTGACAAATGATTCAAACGCCTGTGTGAAGGCATCCATGCCTGCACAGGCGATGACCGTCCGCGGGCAGGAGGCAAGAAGTGTCGGGTCCAGCAACACCACGCGGGCCAGCAGCGTGGTGCTGCGGAATGATTTTTTGACGCCGGTCCGGGTGTTGGTCAGCACGCATACGGCGGTGGCTTCCGATCCGGCGCCGGCGGTGGTGGGCGCGGCGATAAAGGGCACCCCGTGCGCTGGAAGGGGGGCGCCATCATGGTAAGCCTGTACGGGTTGGTCGGCGTGTAGGAGTCCTGCGCAGGCTTTGGCCAGATCTAGCGTGCTGCCGCCGCCAATGCCGGCCACCCACTGTGCATGGTGCCGGCGCGCCACGGACAGCAGTTTTTCCAATTCATCCAGCGTTGGCTCAGCTCCCGGGTGTGGCCAGGGAAGAATCCGTGTTGTGCGGGATGCGCTGGCCTGCAATGACTGTAACCGGCCGGTTTGGCCAAGGGAGCGGCCGTGGACAATGATTCCATTTGAGCCAAAGGACACGGCCTCTGTCAAAAAGTCATCGGCCGCTTGCGGGCGGATGATGGTGCGGGGCGGCAGCGTCAACGTTTCAGGCAGGCGGTTCACGTGAGGGGCCTCCGGAGGTTCATGACGGATAGGTCATGATGACGGCGATGAGTTCCAGGTTTTCCGTGCCGGTATTGCGCACGGCGTGCGATTCGCCTTTTCCGGTAAGAATGGCATCCCCGGCGGAAATCCCTTTTTCACCATGGCCGTCATCCAGCAGCCCGGCACCTTGCAAAACAATATAAATCTCATCTTCCTGAAGGTGTTGATGCAATCCAATCCCCGCGCCGGGCGGGATGGTGAGCTGGGCGCAAAGCCGTGTTTTGGCGGTGATCTCTTCCGGCTTGAAAAACTGGCGCACGGTGACGGCGCCGGCGCCACCCCTCATCTTTTCCCGGATTTCAACGGATTGTTCGGATGTTTTGCGGATCATAAGGGCCTTTCCGATGTCGGTGCTTAGCGGACAATCATGCATTGCGGCAGGGCGGCACGGATGCGGTCTTCCTCCTGCACGGGGATGGGGTTGTTGGAAATACGAAGCACCTTCAGATGGGTGAGCATGTTGATGGTCGGGGGAAGGGCCGTCAGCTGGTTGCTGGAAAGATCCAGCCTTTCCAGCGCGGTCAGATGGCAGATTTCATCCGGGATCATGGTGAGGAGGTTCTGCTCAAGTGACAGGGATTTGAGCGCGGTCAGGCTGCCGATGGTGCCGGGGATGGAGGTCAGGCGGTTGCCGCCGAGATTGAGAATTTCCAGGCGGGTCAGCTGCCCGATGGTGTCTGGCAAAGCGGACAGGCTGTTCTGTTCGATATGCAGGATATTCAAGTTTGCCAGTTTTCCGATGTTGTCTGGAAGCAGGGTCAGTCGGTTTTTGTTCAGGTTGAGTTCTTCCAGTCCGGCGAAGGCGGTGACCGTTGCGGGGAGCACGTTCAAATTCATCCCGCTCATGGAGAGTTGGCGCAACTGCTGTAGCCGGGTGAGCGAATCCGGCAGATTCGTGATGGCCGTGCGGTCCAAAACCAGGATTTCCAGTCGGCTGAGCTGTGTCACGGCTTCGGGAAACACGGTCAGGTCGCGGTCTGCCAGATTGACGACCCGGCTGTCAGGTGCATAGGGTAGACCGGAAACAGATGCGGCGGAATTGGTGTTGGCAGTCCCTCGTCCAGCCAGGGCGAGCAGGACCAGCAGGCTGTATAAAGCTTTTCTCATGAAACATCCTTTATGAGCTTTGGAAATCGGTTTTCGGGCTCACGGCAGATACTCTACCTGTCCTTGCGGTGCGGGTCAATCAGTTGTCGCGTCTGGGGTGAAGGTTTTTGGAGCAGCGTCACGGATGGGGGCTTGAATTCGAGCAGCAATCCGTCCCGTTGCGCCAGGAACTGGAACGTGGCCTGGGAAAAAAAGCCTACATGGGTTTCATCTGTTGTGTACCACCATTTGGAAAAGTCGGGGATCCCATCACGCAATTGGGTCATGATGCCCAGCCATCCTCCCGCCCGGAGCAGGCGCAGCCATAACGCCCACTCCGCTGCAGGTTTGAAAAAGTGTTCGATAGCTTCGGAGCAGACGATAAAATCATAAGGCTGGTCCAATGCGTCTGTTTTGGCGGCATAAAAAGGATCATATACATTCATGGTGAATCCGCGTTCTTTGAAAAGAACGGCATGCGAAAATGATGGGCCGCATCCAAAATCCAGGCCATGGCTGCCCGGCGCGAGGTGCGGAATCATGGGCTGTATCAGGGTTTCAAGAAACCGGCGGTAGCCGGGCTCGGATGGATCATCTTGGTGCAGGTCGTAACGGCGTTTTTCCCTGTCGGGTGCGGGATGGAATGCCGCAGGCACAAAAACATACGCGCAGGTGGTGCACAGGAAATACTGGCGGATTTTGTCCGCATTGAAAAACTGGACGGTTACGCTGTGGCATAGCGGACATATGGAAGATGGAGGGTTTTGGGGCATCAAAGCACCGGCGTCAGCAGATTGCAGAAGTTTTCCAGCAGTTGTCGGCGTGCCGGCCGTTTGCGCCATTCGATCAGGTCAATTTCATCGCTTTGTGCCATGTCGCGGGCGATGATGCGGTTGAGGTCGTAAATGAAGCGTTCATCGTAGACGACCAGATTGGTTTCGTAATTCAGGCGCAGGCTTCTTACATCCATATTGGCGGTGCCGATGATGGCCGCTTCATTGTCCGCAATCAGTGCTTTGGCATGGAGGAAGGGGGGGCGCCGTTCAAAGATGCGGACGTTGGCGGATAGCAGCTCGTCATACAAGGCTTGGCCGGCCAGGCCGGCATAGACATGGTTGTTTTGACGTGGTACGAGCAGTCGTGTGTCCACGCCGCGCAGGGCGGTGGCGCGGATGGCGTGCAGGATGTCCTTGGTGGGTACAAGATAGGGGGTGATAATTGTCAGCGTGCGGGTTGCGGCGGTGATGGTGGCGAAAAAGACATCGGTCAGCGTTTCCACGTTTTCGGATGTCGGACTGCCGTTCACCACGCGCAGGAGCGCTTTGCCGGCGGGTTCGGAGGGCGGGAAATAATCATTGGTCAGGATATGGTGCGGATCCTCATCGGTCATGAAATACCAATCCTGCAGGAAGGTGTATTGCAGCTCCTGCACGATGGGGCCCGCCAGGTGGAAATGATAATCCTGTTGCGGCATGCCGGCGGGGCGGGTGATATGTTCCTGCTGGATATTGATGCCGCCGGTGAACGCGGCTTGTCCGTCCACGATCAGCACCTTGCGATGATTGCGGAGGTTTACCTGGAATTGGCGTTTGACGGGGTTGACCTGCGTCCACGCCACAATGTCGAGTTTCGGGATGTTGCGGTAACGGCGCAGCATTCCGCTGAACCGGGCATGGGTGGATCCAAATGCGTCAAAGAGGAGCCTGACCTGCACACCGGCACGGGCTTTTTCAGCCAGCAGCTCGAGAAATTGCCGCCCCACCTGATCATTGCCCAGGATGAAGGTTTGCAGATGGATATGGTGTCTGGCGCCGCGGATCGCATCCAGCATGCGCGGGAAGGCTTCGTCGCCCGTGACCAGCGGTTCAATATGATTGCCGTCCAGCAGCGGGTATTCGGGCAGAACGGCATTCATCATCGTGTTGAGCTTCTGCCCGAGCGGGGACGGGGGTTCCGCCAGATGGCGTTGATGTACGGCCCTCCAGTAGGCCAGCGGCATGGTTTCTTCTTCGCGCGCCTGGCGGAATATCCGGAGCTCGCGGTCGGATTGGTGCTTGCGCCAGCTTTTACGTGTCACCCGGTTGATGCCAAAGGCTGCAAAGAGCAATGCGCCCGCCAGCGGCAACGACCAGACGGTGAAAATCCAGCCAAGGGTGACGCTTGAATCGCGGCGGTGGCGCAGACAGTAAAAAGCCACGCTGGCCGTGATCAACAGGTGTATAAACGACAACGACCACCACACTAGAGCCGTCCAGTGTGTGGCGTGACCCAGGGCCGTGATCAAGTTCCAGAGATATTGCGTCATGTCTGATTCCGCATTTTCACGGCGTCATCATTCAAAAAAAACGAAGAATTGTAAATACCTATTGACATCAGTTGCGGTTGTGATAAATGGCAACACTAAGAAGACAGCAAAGGAAGCGCGACTTGCTTCCGTCTTCTGAGACGTTCCCGCTAGCGGGAATAAGGAGTTATTACTACATGCAACATCAGCGTGGTTGTCCGGAGACCGTGGGCGACCTATGCGATGAACCTCCTCTTATAGAGGAGTCCGGCGCAGCGCCGGATTCGCAACACGGCCAGTTGTGGAATGACTGGCGGTGGCAGATGCGGAATAGGATCCGCACTCTTCAACAGCTCGGTGCGCGTTTCAAATCCCTGCCGGTGACGCAAGGTATGGCTGCGGCGACTGCCAAGTTTCCGTTGGCGATCACGCCGTATTATGCCTCGCTGATCCGTACACTGGATGGCAGCGATCCGGTGTTTCAGATGTGTGTGCCGCAGCGGCAGGAGCTTTATGATCCGCCCTGTCTCAAGGACGATCCCCTGGCCGAGGATGAACACATGCCGGTGCCGGGGCTGGTCCATCGCTATCCGGACCGCGCTTTGTTGATTGCGACCACCACCTGTTCGACCTATTGCCGCCACTGCACGCGCAAACGCGTGGCCGGGCAGCACGAAAGCAGCATTGCCGGCACCCGGTTGGGACAGATCACGGAATATCTATCCGTGCATCCGGAGATCAAGGATGTGGTGATTTCAGGGGGTGACCCGTTCACCATGGCTACCGATGCGATTGAAAAGGTGCTGGCCGCTGTGCGGTCCGTGTCCTCGGTGGATATAGTGCGGTTCGGCACCCGTACGCCGGTGGTGATGCCCATGCGCATCACGGATGAACTGGTGCAGATGCTGCGCAAGTACCATCCGGTGTATGTCAACACGCACTTCAACCACCCCGCCGAATTGACCCCCGATGCCATTGACGCCTGCCGGCGGCTGGCGGATGCCGGGATTCCGGTTGGCAATCAGACGGTGCTGCTGCGCGGGGTCAATGATGATGCACAGGTCCTGGAAGAGCTCTTCCGCAATCTGGTGCGGCACCGGGTGCGGCCGTACTACCTGTTCCAGTGTGATCTTGTGCATGGGGTGGAACACTTCCGCACGCCGTTGTCGCGCGGCATTGAAGTGATGGAATACCTGCGCGGACGGCTCAGCGGCCTGGCCATCCCCACCTTTGTGGTGGATGCGCCGCATGGCGGCGGCAAAATCCCGGTATTGCCGAATTATGTGGTTTCCTCCAGTCCTTCGCACACAGTGCTGAGGAATTACGAAGGTATGATGGTGGCCTATCCTGAACCCGGCGATCTGACCGCGTTTGGCGCCGTCCGTGAAGGTGAAACCAAGGGTGTGTGGGAGTTGCTGCACGGTGAAGGCACGCGCAATCCGCCGCGGATGGCTTCGGCCGCCCGCCGACGCAAGGCGGCGCGTGCATCGGCCATGAATGCCATGCAGTTGGATATGCCGTTCTAAAATGCAGCTGGATTCCCGTTGCATTGAATCCCCGTGTGTTCAACGATGCGGGGGCGTGGGCTCCATTTTATTCGTTGGTGCATCTTGCCGTGGTGACGATGCTCGTTTCGCGCTGCCAGTCGCAAGTCAGGTTTATAGTATGAAAGAATCTCTGTCCAATGGCGTGTTGATCATTTATAACGCCCCCGTTGATGCGGGAGCGGATGCGACCTGGCTGGAGTCGGACGCCGGCGTGGCGGATGAAGTGCTGGCGGTCCAACAGGCGCTGGTTGCGAAGGGCTGTGCCGTGCGGCTGGCCGCTGTACATACGCTGCAGGAGGCGGCTGCGGCCATCGGTGTGGGGTCGGAGCAGGTGGTGTTCAATTTGGTCGAGGCTCTGGCGGGCGATCCATCGGATTACTGCCAGATCCCTGTGCTGTGCAAAGCGGCCGGACGTGTTTATACCGGCAATCCTGCCGCCTGTCAGGTGCTGTGCCTTGATAAAAGCGTGGCCAAGCAGGTGCTGCGCGATCAGGGCATTCCCGTTCCCGCTTCGGTGACCATTGCGCCGCTGCAGGATTGGCGCACCATGGTCTTGCCGGATTTTCCGGTCATCGTCAAGCCCGTCCGGACGGATGCCAGCGAAGGCATTGAGGGTGATGCCGTGGTGCTTGCGCCGGATCGCGGGCATGTGGGCCGGCTGGTTGAGCGGATTCACCGCAATTTTAAGCAGTCCGCGATGGTGGAGCAGTATCTCGACGGCCGCGAGATCAATGTCGCGTTGCTGCAGGATGGTGATACCGTCCGGGTGCTGCCGCCTGCGGAAATCAGGTTTGTGGATTATCCGGCCGGCAAGCCGCGCATTGTGGATTATGCGGCCAAGTGGCGCAAGGATACGTTTGAATACAGTCACACCGTGCGTGCGATTCCTGCTGATCTGCCGGCTGACACGGCTGCCATTATCGCCCGCATTGCCGAGGATGCCTGGCGCGCCATGGGCTGCCGTGGTTATGCGCGTGTGGATTTCCGGCTGGATCATGAAGGGTATCCTTTTGTTCTTGAAGTGAATCCCAACCCCGATATTTCACCGGATAGCGGGTTTGCGGCGGCGCTTGAGGCGGCGGGCATTTCTTATACCGATTTTGCGGCCATGGTCTTGCGTGCCGCGACCTCTGAAATGCCCGAACCACCGGCGGTTGTTGTCATTCCGATGATTGAACCGGTGCTGCTGCCGGCTGCAGGTGCCCCCATCATCCGCCGGACAGTCCCGGCGGACCGCGATGCCATTCTTGAGTTTGTGAAACACACGGGCTTTTTCCGGGATGACGAAGTGGACGTGGCGCGTGAGGTCCTGCATGAGGCGCTGGATAATGGCTCATCAGGCCATTATCAGTCTTTTTCGGCGCTGGTCGATGATCAGGTGGCCGGATGGATCTGCTATGGGCCGGCCCCCTGCACGGTGGGCACCTATGATATTTACTGGATTGTCGTGGATGCTCGCCAGCAGCGCCGGGGCATTGGCGTGGCCCTGATGCGGGAGGCGGAAACCCGGATTCGCGCCCGCGAGGGGCGTGTGCTGATCATTGAGACGGCGGGCCAGTCGCTTTACGGGAGCACGCGCCGTTTTTACCAGCGCCTGGGCTATGTTGAAGAAGCCCGCTTGCGGGATTTTTACATGCCGGGTGATGATAAGATTGTCTACATCAAACGGCTTTAACCCGGCTCGAAGTCCAGGATCAGGGGCAGATGGTCGGAGTAAATCACTTGCGGTATCTGAAATTTGCTCACGCGGATTTGCGGGCTGTGCAATATGAAATCCAGATGTCGGCGCGGTTCCCAGCTTGGGAATGACGGCATGTTTGACGGATTGGCGTTGGTCAGCCGGGTGGCGGCCAGAAAAAGTTCAATTTCGCGTTCGCCCCAGAAGGCGTTGAAATCCCCGGCCACGATATGCGGCTTTTTGGTGTTTTTCACCAGGTTGTAGATGTCGCGGAGCTGGTCGTGGCGGACCCGGAAATTCAGCGAGAGATGCACCAGGAAGAGCGTCAGGTTTTCCAGTTCCAGTTCGATCACCAGCCGTTTGACGCCACGGGCGCAATAGTGGAACTTGGTCTGTTCGATGGTGTCGTTGGTGAGGAAGGCATTGCCTTGTTTGCCCAGCAGCGGCAGGCGGGCCAGCATGCTCGACTGGCTGTATTTCAGGCGGCAGGTGTGGTAGTGCCCCAGTGTTTGCGCGATTTCTTCCGCCTGGTTCTTGCCGCGCGAGCGGTAGGAGCCTTCGTCCACCTCCAGCAGGCCGACGATGTCGGGTTGCTGGGCGCCGATGAATTCGGTGATACGGTCAAGGTTGGCGGCCGTCTTGCGCAGATACCCGCTCCAGGGGAAAAGGAAATGCCTTCCACCTGTGCCGTACCGGATATTGTACACCATCAGCCGCATGTGTCCTCCACGACGATTCCATTTGGATACGATAGGCCAAATTGTCGCTCCCGTCCATTGGATTCATGTGGCGGCGCGGCAATTGGCAGTGCAAGATTGTTGCGGGAGCGTAATATTGTTGTGACCGCTCACCACTGATGAAATTGAGGGATGGAAGGTGGGAGCCCGAACCCCGCAGGTTGCATTTCTTTGCGCCCTCTGCGCCTTTGCGAGAAACATTCCGACTCTTATAGTGCCATCCGTGTTATCCGTGGTGAAACACACTCGGCGCCCAAGATCGCCGCATCCGTTTTCACCCGACCTGTCGTGAGCTTGTCGAACCGAAATGCAATCTGCTTTTTCCGTGCCGCTAGGCTGGAGTCATAACCCTGAGGCTTGCGTGACGGCAGATTGTTGCGGGAATGACTTGCCGGGATATGGTGCGAGCCGCTATCGTTCTGCTGTTGATGATTGCCCGTATGGCGGCAGGAAAGGATGATGATGAATCAGCTGGAAGAAGGCAGTACGCTTGAATTGGATTTCGGCAAAATCGCCAAGGTGTCCTCAAAATGTCCGGACGTGGTCCCTGTCGCCGTTCAGCATGCGGACACCGGTGAGGTGATCCTGGTGGCCTATACCAATGAGAAAGCGTTCCGCATCTCCATGCAGACCCGTACGCTGGTGTTATGGAGCACCTCGCGCAACGAGCTTTGGGAAAAAGGAAAAACCTCCGGGGAAACTTTTGAAATCATTGAGGCGCTGGTCAACTGCGAGCAGAACTCGCTGCTTTATCGGGTGCGGCCGCGGCGCGGCGGGATTTGCCACACCAAAAACCAGAAGGGCCTGCCGCGCAACTGCTACTACCGTCGCATTGATTTTGATGCGCAAACGCTGCATAATGTGGACCCGTGACGCATGAACCTGTCTCAAAATTGTTTTGACCATGACACGGCGGGTTCCGTCCTGTCCGCAAGGCGCACGCCGGGGGGCAATACCCTCGGCGGTCGGACGACTCGACAGGGACGCCTCGCCCCATCCATCGGGTGTTCCCCGGGTAGGGCGAAGTCTCCGACTGAGCCGTTCTGCCTGCGCCGGGTTGCGTTGTCTATTCGGGGAAATACCGCTTTTGGGTATTCCCCCCGAACATCCGCCTTGCCCGGCACGAGAACTCATGCCATCATGGTTCCAATGGGTTTTCGGATCGGCTCTAAATCCCGCGCCGCGCGGGATGAATATCCGTGCCATCCGTGGTTAATGATTTTCTTGGACAGGCGTGCCGGTTCACTGTGGACGGGCAGTGGCCGTGGTGGCGTGGGAAGCTCACAACAAGGAGCGGGAAACACACGTGAAAAAAGCGTTTATCACCGGCGTCAGCGGGCAGGATGGTTCATATCTGGCGGAACTGCTGCTTGAAAAAGGCTATGAAGTGCATGGCCTGGTCCGCCGCACCAGCACGTTTAGCCGCGACCGTATTGACCACATTCATGACGGTCCGCATGGCCGCAGCGGCCAGTTTGTGCTGCATTACGGTGACATGTGCGATTCCATGGGGCTGGCCGACATCCTGCGCGAAGTGCACCCCGACGAAGTTTACAACCTGGCGGCGCAGAGCCATGTGCGGGTCAGCTTTGACCTGCCGGAATATACCGGCGAGTCGACCGGCATGGGCACCCTGCGCCTTTTGGAAATGCTCCGCCGTTTTGACCACAATCCGCGGTTTTACCAGGCGTCCAGTTCTGAGATGTTCGGGAAGGTGCAGGAAGTGCCGCAGACGGAAACTACGCCGTTCCACCCCCGCAGCCCCTATGCCTGTGCCAAGGTTTTTGCCTACTGGCTGACCGTGAACTACCGTGAGGCCTACGGTCTGTACACCAGCAACGGCATCCTCTTCAATCATGAATCGCCACGGCGTGGCGAATCCTTTGTCACCCGCAAGATCACCATTGCGGTCGCCCACATCCTGGCGAAGAAGCAGACGGAATTGTCCATGGGCAATCTCGAGGCCCGGCGCGACTGGGGCTTTGCCGGGGACTATGTGGACGCCATGTGGCGCATGCTGCAGCAGCCCAAGGGTGACGACTATGTCATTGCTACGGGTGAAACGCACTCCATCCGCGAGTTCCTCGACGAGGCCTTCGGCCTGGTGGGGCTGGACTGGCATGATTTTGTGAAGCTCGATCCGCGCTTCCTGCGCCCGTCGGAAGTGGATCTGGTGATGGGCGATGGCGCCAAGGCGAAAAAGGTGCTGGACTGGACCCCCACGGTCACCTTCAAGCAGTTGGTCCGGCTCATGCTGGAAGCCGACCTGAAACGGGTTGGGATCGATCCCGACAAGGTCATCAAACGCTGATCAAAGGAGCTGTGCATATGACAAGCGGCCGCCGCCAGATTTCGTTGGAGCAATGGGTCATCCATCCGTTTGACCAATGGGAAAAACAATGGATGGTGCTGGCGGCCGGTAGTTTCAAGGAGGCGCACTACAATGCGATGACCGTGGCGTGGGGCAGTTTCGGCGTGATGTGGGGCAAACCCTTCGCCATGGTTGTGGTGCGGCCCACACGCTATACCTTTGCCTTCCTGGAGAAACATCAGGACTTCACGCTCGGCATCTTTGCGGAATCCTACCGGCCGGCCTTGCAGCTGCTGGGCTCGAAATCCGGCCGGGCTGGCAACAAGATTGCCGAGACGGGCCTGACGCCGGTGGCGTCATTGCATGTGGCTGCCCCCGGCTTTGCCGAGGCCGCGTTGACCGTGGAGTGCCGCAAAATGTACCGGCAGGATATGGATCCGGCTGGGTTTATCGATCCGGCGATTGAAAAAAATTATGCCCAGCATGATTATCACCGCATGTATTTTGGGGAGATCCTGGCTGTCACGGAACGCATGGAAGGAAAAAAGAAAATATGATTCTTGACCGTTTGGAGCTGGCGGAAGTGTACTTTCCTTTGAATCCCGGGTTTGCCAGGGCGTTTGAATTTTTGCGGCGCAAGGATCTGGCCGGACTGCCGGTGGCCAAGGGGCCGGTGAATGGCGACCAGATCCTGGATGTCATCAAGTGCCCGTGCGGCCGGAAAGCCGCCGAGGCGCCGCTGGAGGTCCACCGCAAGTATGTGGATATCCAGCTGGTATTGGCGGGCACGGACCGCATGGGTTGGAAGACGCTGGCAACGTGTCGCAATCTGCGTGATGCCTATAACCCGGTGCGTGACGTCGCGTTTTATATCGATACGCCGGATGTCTGGATGGATGTCCTGCCCGGCATGATGGCGATTTTCTTCCCTGACGACACCCACGCGCCCATGGTTTCAGACGGGCCAATCCATAAAATTGTGCTCAAAGTCCCGATCATCTAGGATGCAGGTTGATAGGCTGTAGGCCGTTAGACTGTAGGTAAAAAATCGGCGCCCGGAGGTTGCCTCCCACATTCCGGCGGGTAGGGTGAAGTCTCCGACTGAGCCGTGGTTGCTCTTTCCGTTTTCGCGATTTTGGCGCATTTCGTAGTTAAAGCTCTCACTCTTCCATCTGTGTGATCTGTGGGCGTTTCTTCTTTCTGCGCCATGCGCTCTGCACTCTGCCTCTCCGCATCCGTGCTATCCGTGTTGTCAGTGGTGGATTTCCCCGTTTTCTTGCAGGCAGCAACTAACAGCCTAATAGTCTACAGGCTAATCACCTTTTTTAAGTACCGCCATGATTGCGTCCACGGTTTGTGTCTGCGTCAGCCCTGTGGTGTCCACGGTTAATTGGGCATGTTGCCGGTAGAGCGGATTCCGTTCTTTGAACAGCATCTCCAGTTTTTGGTCTGGTGCGGCAATGATGCCCCGGGTGTCCCAATCGGTCAGGCGTTGGCGCAGCTGGTCCGGTGCGGCAAACAGATACACCACAATGCCGCAGGCTTTGAGGTGCGCCATGGCGCGCGTGCTGTAGATTGCGCTGCCGCCGGTGGCGATCACATGCTGCTGTAAGTTTACCTGGAGCAGCCATTGCTCTTCAATACGGCAGAAACCGGCCAGCCCCTTTTCTTTGATGATGGAAATCAGGCGGCGGCCTTCCTGTGACTGGATCAGCAGGTCGGTGTCCAGAAACTGATATTGCATCCGTTTGGCCAGCAGCACGCCGCAGGTGCTTTTGCCGGAGGCTGGCATGCCGATCAGCACGATATTATCTTTTGATGGAATGAGCGTGTTTTCAGGGTTCATATCTTTTAGATTATACCGCTGATGAACAAGGGAACAGTTCAAAAAATCAATTTTCTGCAAGTTGAAATCGGCCGCGGGCATCCGTTCTATCTGGACGGCATTATTTCCGGAATTCCGGCTGGCCGGGTTGGCATCGTGCAGGATGTGTTTGAGCTGGCTGCCGGTTCGTCGCGGCTTGTCTGGTGTCTGGTGCGTGCCCTGTATCATCTGGCTGCTTCAGGCGGGTGGGCGGGGGCCTGCTATTCGCAGTTGCGCCTCCATAACGACTATAACCGGCCGGGCCTGATGCTGGAATGGCTGGGCCGTGATATCCGGCGCCTGCATGTGCAGGGGCGGGATCCGCTGGTGGTTTCGCACCCCATTCTGGCGGCGATCCTCAAGGGCCGGCCAAATCTGGTCTACCAGCATGGCGAACTGGTGGTGCCGGGTGAGGCGCTGGTGCGCGGTCCCCACAAGGTTCTGGTGCCGTTGAACTCCACTGCGGATGCTTTCTGTGCGGCCGGCATCCCTGCTGCGCAAATTGAAGTGACCGGTCTGTGTGTTGAGCCGGCCTTGGTGGCGCAGGCGGATCATGCCTTTCAAGTCCGATGGGTCCGGCTGGGTGGAAAAGCTCCATTGACCGGCGCAGTATTCTCCTCCGGCGCGGAACCTCTGGCGCATGTGAAGGCGATGGTTGCGGCTGCATGGTCGGCGGTGCAGGCCGGGGGCAGGGTGCGGGTTTTCGCGCGTCATCACGGACGGCTGGAGAAACATGCACGTGCTGTTTTTGCTGTTGGCGGTGTGAAGTTGGTTCCAGCCGAATCTGCCGTGGGTGACGATCCTGCGGTCCTGTGTCTTTATGACTCGCGTCGCGCGCTGGATGCGCTGACCGCCCGATTTTTTGCGGAGTTTGATTACTTCATTTCTCCATCGCATGAACGCAGCAACTGGTCCATGGGTTTGGGTCTGCCGATGGTGATGGTCGGGCCGGCGGTCGGATCCTTTGCGCCGTTGAACTGGCAGCTTCTGATGAAATCCGGAGTGGCGCTCCCGTTGGAAAATCCATCGGCTTTCGGGCCATGGCTGGCGCAGCAACGGGCGGGCGGCGTGTTGACACGGCTGGCAACAGCCGGATATGGCCGGCATCCGGTCAACGGTTTTGCGCACATTGCCGAAATGCTTTTAAGCGATAGACGCTAAAACGATGACTGCCCGGATAGCCGGAAACTTGACTCACATCCCCGCGCGGGGCACGACCCTTGTATTTGTCGTGGGCTACAGCAATCAGAACGTTTCAATCCACGTGCCCCGCGCGGGGCACGACTCGGGGCGGCAAAACAAAACGCCTGCCTACTGGTTTCAATCCACGTGCCCCGCGCGGGGCACGACGATGCCAATGGCAGGCCCATTGGTGCCATTATTGTTTCAATCCACGTGCCCCGCGCGGGGCACGACTGCGTAAGTTCCTCCGTCCACGCTGGTCTTTTCGTTTCAATCCACGTGCCCCGCGCGGGGCACGACCACCGCCGATGCGATGCTGGACTGGGTGCTGGAGTTTCAATCCACGTGCCCCGCGCGGGGCACGACTGTTTTTTCCGGTGAAAACATTTGAAACACCTATAGTTTCAATCCACGTGCCCCGCGCGGGGCACGACACTGCGTGCTGTGGAGGCTCCTTACATCGTACTGTTTCAATCCACGTGCCCCGCGCGGGGCACGACTCCAATTCCTCTTGGGTTGCTAATCCATTGGCGTTTCAATCCACGTGCCCCGCGCGGGGCACGACTAAGGGTGGCGGGCGGGCGGGCGCACGGCAAAGTTTCAATCCACGTGCCCCGCGCGGGGCACGACAATCCGGCCAGACTTGAGCGGCGCACTGACCGGGTTTCAATCCACGTGCCCCGCGCGGGGCACGACTTGACCCGCGCAAGTCTTCCGACCAACTACCTTGTTTCAATCCACGTGCCCCGCGCGGGGCACGACTTGAGGTCCGCCACCAGCTGGACCAGCCAATCCTGTTTCAATCCACGTGCCCCGCGCGGGGCACGACCGCACCTTCCGCCCAACCCGACCCCGCCTTAGTTGTTTCAATCCACGTGCCCCGCGCGGGGCACGACGCCGTATTCGTTACTCGAATTGTGCGATGCGGTGTTTCAATCCACGTGCCCCGCGCGGGGCACGACCGGGAGCGGGAAGCCAAACGGAAGCAGGCGCAGTTTCAATCCACGTGCCCCGCGCGGGGCACGACAAACATCATCCCCGATCAACTCCTCCGTTGAAATGTTTCAATCCACGTGCCCCGCGCGGGGCACGACCCTGTTAAAACAAATCCAGATTCATGCCCGACGTTTCAATCCACGTGCCCCGCGCGGGGCACGACTTTCAGCGGGGAAACGGAATTTATAGCGCGGTTGTTTCAATCCACGTGCCCCGCGCGGGGCACGACTGTCCTTCACTGGGCGGAGCGGCTGATGATCAAGGTTTCAATCCACGTGCCCCGCGCGGGGCACGACGTTTCCGCGGCCGCGGCCGCGCCGGCTTCGCTTGGTTTCAATCCACGTGCCCCGCGCGGGGCACGACTGGTTCCCTTTCCGCTTCCGCCGGAACCATTGGTTTCAATCCACGTGCCCCGCGCGGGGCACGACGCACGGCGGGCGCGTTATTTTTGACGAATTTGGGTTTCAATCCACGTGCCCCGCGCGGGGCACGACAATGAAAAGGAGCGGCACAATCAGCAGTTGGTTGTTTCAATCCACGTGCCCCGCGCGGGGCACGACGGACGTTGGGCGCGGAAACATTCGGTTAAACGGTTTCAATCCACGTGCCCCGCGCGGGGCACGACCGCAGGGGTTTGGCTCCTGCTCAACCATGGAAAGTTTCAATCCACGTGCCCCGCGCGGGGCACGACTTACGCCGTGATAAACAATCAGTATTCCTTGACGTTTCAATCCACGTGCCCCGCGCGGGGCACGACTCCGGTGCCGCGTGTGCAAATCTGTTTAGGTTTGTTTCAATCCACGTGCCCCGCGCGGGGCACGACAAGGCGCGCGGTCTGTTCGTTCCCCGGTGGCATGAGTTTCAATCCACGTGCCCCGCGCGGGGCACGACATACGCACCGGAAATGCGCAGATCATTGTGAGGTTTCAATCCACGTGCCCCGCGCGGGGCACGACCTTTTGCCTGTAACCATGACTAGGATCAATCCATGTTTCAATCCACGTGCCCCGCGCGGGGCACGACGACCATGCGATGGCGCGTGTGCATCTGTTCCAGTTTCAATCCACGTGCCCCGCGCGGGGCACGACACTTGCGTTTTTATTGGTCGGTCTGGTGTCGGCGTTTCAATCCACGTGCCCCGCGCGGGGCACGACTCGGTCAACTGCTCCCTTGGGCATCCACCATCGTTTCAATCCACGTGCCCCGCGCGGGGCACGACTTCCGTACCCGCCGTGGTCGTGATTCCCGCCGGTTTCAATCCACGTGCCCCGCGCGGGGCACGACAGCCTCCACAAGGAGGGCTTCGAGGGTGGCGGCGTTTCAATCCACGTGCCCCGCGCGGGGCACGACTTGACGAGCTGAAGAACGCGCTGCTGAAGTGGGTGTTTCAATCCACGTGCCCCGCGCGGGGCACGACTGCTATTGCCGCGGACTTTCCCGCGGTAATTGGGGTTTCAATCCACGTGCCCCGCGCGGGGCACGACAAGAACAACAACGGCGAACCATTGGCCGATGGCGAGTTTCAATCCACGTGCCCCGCGCGGGGCACGACTGGGAACACCGGAAGAACCGGTTGAAGTAACGGCGGTTTCAATCCACGTGCCCCGCGCGGGGCACGACGTCCGGATCAACTCGACCACCGAAGCCACATGGGTTTCAATCCACGTGCCCCGCGCGGGGCACGACACTGAGGTCCGGGTATGCCTCCCGAGCCCGCTTGTTTCAATCCACGTGCCCCGCGCGGGGCACGACGGTGACAAATGAGAGCGTTTGACTTGGACATGGTTTCAATCCACGTGCCCCGCGCGGGGCACGACGATTTCCTCGTGGCTATCTGATTTTTTCGACCAGTTTCAATCCACGTGCCCCGCGCGGGGCACGACTCCTAGGTGTTCAAGTTGTGATTCAAACCATTGTTTCAATCCACGTGCCCCGCGCGGGGCACGACCTCCAGCGCGGTGGCATCCGCGATGTTTATCTCGTTTCAATCCACGTGCCCCGCGCGGGGCACGACGCGAAACTCGAACACCACCTTGCACCGCAGGGGTTTCAATCCACGTGCCCCGCGCGGGGCACGACGAAAATGCGGTGTACGCTTTTCTGCTTTCACGCGGTTTCAATCCACGTGCCCCGCGCGGGGCACGACGACGCGGCAACATGGAAAAATCAGAGGTGACAAATGTTTCAATCCACGTGCCCCGCGCGGGGCACGACCGGGGCGTGAATCGTTCCAGGGATATTTATTTGTTTCAATCCACGTGCCCCGCGCGGGGCACGACATAAGGGATTGACAGCGGGCCGGAAGTTTAACGTTTCAATCCACGTGCCCCGCGCGGGGCACGACGAGCGTCTAATATGTGCATGATTGTGCGATTACCGTTTCAATCCACGTGCCCCGCGCGGGGCACGACCGCGCATAGTGCCGGTAATGTACTGCCAACGTGTTTCAATCCACGTGCCCCGCGCGGGGCACGACACAACGCAACAAACAAGGGAGAGTGCAGGATGAGTTTCAATCCACGTGCCCCGCGCGGGGCACGACTGTAACCTTGCAAACATTACCCCAAATCACGCATGTTTCAATCCACGTGCCCCGCGCGGGGCACGACATTCAGCAGCTCTGGTGTGATGTAGGCCATGGTGTTTCAATCCACGTGCCCCGCGCGGGGCACGACCGTGTGAACATAACATGCTCGTACGCAAAAGGTCAAAGCACGTCTTCCGCGATGCTGCTGATTTTTAGTTGTCAAAGATCGCAATCCATATTGCCTCACAATGCAATATGTTTCTCTGCAGAGAGATACACCATGCGCGAATTCTCCAGTAACTATCTGTAAGCTGGTGGTTCGCGGAAATCAAATCACCAGCGGATCATTCCTCAGATCCAAGGTGGGTTTTGCGCCGTAATGTTCCACTCTCCGCTGCCAATTGCTCCCCAGATAGTAAAACCGCAGACTGTCGGAATCAGGATCAACAATGCTGACCAGCTCATTTTTCAGAGTTGTCCATTGCGTGGGATCAACATCACATTCGAACACCGAGTTCTGCACCCGCTGCCCGTAGTTCAAACAGGTCTTGGCAACTTTCCTCAACCGCCCTTTACCCGCCCGGCTCAGTGTTGAAACATCATAGCTGACCAAAACCATCATATGCGCCTCACTTCCAGATAAACGGTGGATAGCCATCAAGGTCGCCGCGCAAATGTCGCGCCAGCAACATGGCCTGAATGTGGAAAAACAATCCCAGCATGGCGGTTTCGTTCAAGAAAGGATGAAGCATTTCCTCCTGCTTGCGTTTCTGGTATGCCACCAGAAGCGTCTTGCGCGTTTCATCATTCATTTCCACCGCGCCGGAGTCGCTTGTTTTAAAACCGGAGGCCTGCACTTGTTTGAGGTTGATCAATGACAGAACCAGCCGGTCGGCAAAGAACGGACGGAACTCCTCCATCAAATCCAAAGCCAGGCTGGGCCGTCCGGACCGGTCGGCATGCAGAAATCCGACTTGCGGATCCAGTCCAACCGCTTCCAGCGCACCGGCGCAGTCATGCGCCAGCAGGGTATAGACAAACGACAGCAGTGCGTTGACATTATCCATCGGCGGACGCCGGTTCCGTTCGACAAAAAAGAAACTCTCCTTTTGCGCCGTGATCAAATGATCGAACACGCTGAAGTATAGCCGGCTGATATCGCCCTCCCGGCCACGCATGGACTCAATGTCGTTTTCAGACTGCACGTACCGGATCAGTCCTGACAGTTTGGTTGCGGCAATGTCAACGGCCTCCATGCCGGTTTTCCCTTCGTGATCGCGTACCGCCCTTTGCAGGACCGTCCGCGCATTGGCGGATTTACCAAGAATAAATGTCCGCGCCAGCACGGCGGATTTTTCCGGCTGATCCGCCCGCCGGTATTGTTCCCGGCGCAACAGCACATTGCCTGATACCGGCCCTTTAACCCGGGCAAGAAACCGGCCGTTCTCACTCAGAAAACTGATATGGACATTGTTTTCGGCGCAATGATGCATCAAAAACGGACTGCACATGACATTGCCAAAGCAGACGATTCCGCCCAGCGTATGGACTGGCACACGCAGTTTGACTTCCTTGTCCACGTTGACTGCGACCGATTCGCCCTCTTTGTTCAGATAAGCGCCCTGGGTTGTGACAAAAAGCGTGTTCAGATATTTCTTCATGCATCCTCCGAAACTTGCTGGTCCGGTAGTCCCTCTTCCAATGCTTTATTCAAATATCGAATTGCTGAATGATCGCCGGCAACGTTTTGCGGCAGACACAGGTCGAGCAGGGAACAGTTTTCGCATTTCTTTTCATACACCGGCGGCGGAGTGCGGCCCCCGGCAATCAACTTATGCAGTTGTGTGGCGGCCTTTTTTGTTTCTGATCTGAGAAAAGAGGAAAACTCCACGTCCATGCGTCGGCGGGGCAGGCCGTAAAAAATAGCGCCAGCCGGGATTGAAACGTTCAGCATCTCTTCAAGGCAGATCGCCTGCGCACAAAGCTGGATTTCATCGCAGGAATCAGGCTTTGGCTTGCCGCGTTTGTACTCCACGGGGAAAGGTTGCCACTGGCCATCCGGCAGATGATGGAATTCAACCACATCCGCCATGCCGATCAACCCCAGGTCAAGCGAACGTATCCGCAATCCCCGTGAGATGCGCACATCGCCGCGCGATTCATCCTCACGCTCATGGACCTTTTCGTGGAGGATGCGGCCTTCAGCAGTAAGCCGGTTTTCCTGCCAAAGGTTTTCAAGATGAATCAAAGCGCACTGCCGTTCACAAAACATCAAATGCTGCAGCGCGGAAACCGGCAATAACTGTTCTTCAGTGTACATAGGCAAAATAGGTCCTATGTTTTCCATAGTGTCCTATGAATCGTTGTTTTCCCGGCGGCGCTGCAAACGCGCATTGGCCATGCGTTCCGAAATGCCGCCATGCTCCAGAAACGCCTCTTCAAGCTGTTTCTTCAGCCGGTCCAGCAGGAATGATGCCTGGTGAATCAGGCAAATCACCGTGTTGGCGGCCATTTCGGGGGAGGATTCCTCAATATAGGTCTTATAAACTTGATAGGACCTATTCTCGCCATAAGCCATTTTCCGGATTTCCTGCATGCGCGGGTCTTCTTTGTCCCATTGCGGCATTCCGCGCTGCCGGAGGAAGTCCCGATAATCTGCCAGCAATTCTTCAAGGCTGGCGCGCGCCACCCCAATGAGCCGGAGTTCGGTCTTGCTGGAAGTGCCGGCTGCGGCGCTGCCCTCGACAATGTTCTGTTTGCCGCTGCGCGCAGCCTGCACCATCTGGTCATGTGTGCGCGACCGCTTGTCGATGAAACGGTCGCAGAACGCGACCGTGGCATCATAGGCAATTTCCGCCGCCTGATGCGCCTTCAGCGAGACATAGCCGCCATGCGGCATGATGATCTTGCCGCCGCGCCCGCCATCCGGGGTGATGCGTGCCAGCGTCCATTCCACGCTGGCACGCACGTCCGGATCGGCATCATGACTCAAGGCTTCTATATCGCGACGTAGAAACGCCAGATCGAGTTTGCCCGCCAGCCGCACCGCCAGCGCCCGCACTTTTGGCGATGCATCATGCAGCAGCAACGCGATCTCTTCTCCCGGACCATGATTGGTCATAGCAACCTTGCGGGGTTCAGGTTGTCATAAGTCTTTGTTAAGGCTTTTCGATTATCTCAACACCTTTCGGCAAGTTGGTCTTGTTGATGGTTACCGCATAATCCGAAAACGCGCGCGCTGGTTTCGACTCATCCGTCCGCTTTGCCGTAACTCGATCAAACAATGCATGCGCCGGAGCGTTGCCTAAGGCGTTGTCGTGTTTGAAGATGATCAGCTTGCGTGTGGACATCAGTCCGCGAGCGGCCGAGCGGTCATGCTCAAACATGCTCGCTAGGGCTTCCCACAACAGATTTAAGTCATCTTCGCAGAACCCAGTTTGGGCGGCCAGGTGAGCCGAGACGAACCCGTGCGCAACGTAGAGCCCGTAAGGGATCGTATTCTTGCGGCCCATGGTGCGGTTGTCACCGCTTTGCTTTTCCGCTTCGGCCTCTGTTGCCACAGCCATGCGGGTGATGGAATGTTCCAGCGTGACGACCGGTTCAATCGAACGACCAAAGGTCATTTGCACGGGGCCTCGCACTTGCCCGGCATTTTTTCCAGTGCTCATTACAGCGCCGAACGTGCGAATATCGAAATACTTTTCACACATCCACTTGCGGGCTGCCTCAGTCTTTTCGCCCTTTTCCTTGGCCTTTACGGATTCTTGTTCGTGGGCCTGATCAATCAGCATGTTCAGTACAGCCTTCTCCTTGATGAAAATATCGAACGTGGCTTTTCCGTTTTGTTTTGTCATCACATAGTTGCGCACTTTGCGCTTCAGGCACACATCCGTAACAATCCCATTGCCTGTTTCCGCATCTACACGCGGCAAGTTGCCTGCGTCCGGATCGCCATTCGGATTGCCATCCTGCACATCAAATATCAGCACGAAGTCATAACGGTTTTTTACTGGATCGCTCATTGCATGTCTCCTTTTGTTGTTTAATCCTGTTTTTCTTTTTTCGTATAGAAATCCTGCATCTGGTGGTAGTAACCAATTGCAAAACGACCCTGATCTTCCAGTTTTAGATGCGGCGGGAAATCCTTGATTTCACTCATAATTTCGCCAATCAACCGTTCGCGGACAATGCGAAGCCCATCGGATAGCTTTGCAAGATGATGGTTTTTCAGACGCATCAATGTCCCAAAAACCGTTGATGGTGTTCCGGATGCGCTCCCGTAGAATTTATCACGGATCGTCGCATTGATTCCGGGGCTGGCATCCTGCTGGATTTTCTCCAGTGTTGCGAACAGCCGCCCGAGGCGGTAGCCGATGTTTGTGTTGTTGGTATCCAAGCTCACTTTCAGTTCCTCCTTCTGTTCCTTGTTTTTATATCGAGTTGTCCTGTTGATGCATGCCTTGATCAGTGCTGCACGAACGTGAGTGATTTCATGTTCTGCCCGAATCCGTCGGATGGTGGCTTGCAACAACGTTGCAGGATACGGCAGGCCTTCCAGTATGGCGCGCATGGTGTCGCCCGCGAGATTGGGCGTAATATTTTCAGATTTGCCGAGCGCCGCCGTTGAAACGAACAGCCGCCATAGCGAGAAGTAATCCTTATCCTTCGGGCCATGCACCATGCGGAGATCATTGAAGTGCTGCTTGAATCGGTCGGCCATTTCAGCCACGGTTCCGCAATGCCAGAAGCGGACGGATATCCGAGCTGCGTTGGGTGACAATCCCAGAACGTAGAATCGCGTGTCACCGGCATTGGCGACAAATGTGCCGGTATCGGCGGCACGGTAGAGGGATTTCACTGCATCCACCAGTTGGTCCGGATTATCTTTTGGCGGTTCGTTGAAAAAATTGGTTATCGCAGTCTCAAAATCGCACTTCTTTGCGGCCCAAAAGACTGTTGTGGCATCGCCAACTTGAAGTTTCTGGCGCGAATCTTTCCCCAGCAATGTATTTAGCGCGGTCGTATAGGAAAAAACCGCCTTTTTGCCGATTGGGGCATTATCCCCTTGATCCTTGCCAAATGACCGAAACGCATCGAGATTAAAGCCGACAATGTTGGCGCCGGTGGTGTTGGCATCACGAACCCCTTTAATTGCCGGATGGAGGCGCTCGATTTCCTGCCGATCACCCGTAACAAGGCATATTTTTGTATTCGATGCACTGGGTTTGTTCAATGACGAGACGGCTGCAACAACTCCCGGGCAACGAAACACCGGCTCAGTTTCTCCCGCCAATTTGAAAGAAAGAAACGGGGCCGTCTCTTTGATGTCTTTCCATTGAGAGAGTTTTTCAAGCAAAGCAATTTTGTCATCCCGTTTCAGAAATGCACGCACAGCAATTATGGATTTGTCCTCACACGTCAGAGCGTTAATTAGAGCAACAAACGCTTCGTGCTGTTTTTTTACACGATCCGTCTTCCCTTTGATGACAACGCCCAACGCATATTCCGGATTATCCCAGAGAAGATTCGCTGCCACGCCAACGGTCCGCTTTACCGCCTGCGGAACAAGAAATGTTTTGCCGCGTTTCTTTTTGACGACCATTTCTTGGGTGTCGTCTATGCCAACTAAATTTCCGGATTCGTCGAGGATGATGAGAAAAGGTATCTCTTTCCGCTCCCATCCCTCCGGCGCAATACCGCTTTCCGGATCTGCCGCCTTCCTCTCGTAGTATTCCGTCAGCGCCTGCAAGATCATGAGCGCACCTCCACGTTTCGAAGATCAATAACGCCATTTTCCATTTTCGCCTGAAAGAATTGCGGCTTTGTATCGGCCGGATCGGAGAAGTCCAAGTCGTACAGCATCCAGCCGAGATCACGTGTTTCAGGAATCGGCTTAGCTGATTCGCTTTGCGGATTAACCAGCCTAAATGATGCCGAAAACTCACGGCATCCGAGATAGGGCTGGTTGAAGCATTGTCCTTTCCTGGCCCTGCGCTCGAACATGGCTGCATATTTGGCCTCAGTTTCATCCGGACGGATGTCGGGCTTTTTGAAGGATTCAACTTCCGCTGAATCAACCAGCCATTCTGGAACTGGGTTGTAAACCTTGCTGCGTTTTTCTGGTGGAATGAACTCGAATTCCGCAAAGAGGCGGTACTTCACATCACGCAGGAAAAGCCCGGCGCGTTGCTGACGCTCATCCTCAATGAAAATTCCTTCCGATCTGGATGACACCACTTTGCCCACCTCGTTTCGCCGCACGGAAATCCATTTGATGGGGGCAAGCACCTCGATCCGCTTGAGCCGCCAAATGATGGCTGGCTTCCATAGGATGGCATCGAAAATCGCGCGGGCCGCCGATGGCGTGATGACATCGTAACTCACGCGTTCCACTTTCATTTCCGGCCGCGTAAAACAGGCATACGGGCCACTCACTTCAAGACAGAATCCTCTCATAATCACCTCATACGATTAGGTCATCCACTGGCAACTGCGCCGCGTACACATCCAATCCGGTCACATTGTCGTACTTTATACACGCCTGCACCACGATGCCTGGCGCCTTTTTCTCATCCACTGATGCCAGCCGCCCATCGGCAAGCATGGCATCCACCATACGGGACGGCATATTCACCGTGTAGCGTTGCAACCTCCGCATAATCTCGCGTGTCGGGCCGGCAAATTGCAACCGCTCAAGCCACGGCTCTGAATCGCCATAGCGGACGATTACCGGACGCTGGGCGGTATCGTCGATGAATTTGAACCTTGCCGCCGCCGTCCGGAAAGGAATATTAGGCGTGTCCTTCTGAAGATACTTAATGAACTCGTTGCCTGTATCGTTTGCCCGCGAATAGAACAATTCGAAATACCTTGTGAAGGTCTCCGGTCTTTGCGGATCACAATCGGCCAATGCCCCCATTTCACGGGTGGTTGCCGCTGCTTTGGCCAATAATCCGTGCGGCGGGTCTTTCGGCGGTACAAAGACATGGACCTGCCCCTTGCCTGCCAGTTTTCCCTCGCGATTGCATCGTCCAGCCGCCTGCGCGATTGAATCAAGCCCGCCCAGTGCCCGATACACGACGGGGAAGTCTATATCAACGCCTGCTTCCACCAATTGCGTGCTGACAACTCGCACTGGTTTTCCTTCGCGTAATAACTCTTTAATTTCTCGAATTTTTTCCGATCGGTGTTGTCCACACATCAGGGCGGAAAGATGGATGGTCCCTTCCGGCATCAATTTGAACAAGTCGTGACAGTCGCGGCGCGAATTGACAATGCAAAGAACCTGCTCATGCTGTTTCAATTCATCCGCCACATCGGCCCATTGCATGGGTAGGTTCGAATCGGATGGCAGAATAATGTCGGTGCGCCGCAATGTTTCATAAAGCTCTGTCGGATGCGGCACGATTTCCGCCGGAGTCAGTCCGGGAAGGGCAGGTTGCGTGGCCGTTGAAAGCAGAATAGTCACGCCGAAACTATTTGTCAGTTCACGGATTGCATCCACAGATGGGATCAACCACTGTGGCGGAATGAGCTGGGCTTCATCCAGAATGACAACACTATTGACGATGTTGTGTAGTTTGCGGCACCGGCTTGATTTCGCCGCGTATAGCGACTCGAAAAACTGTACGTTTGTCGTCACGATGACCGGCGCATCCCAGTTTTCAGCAGCGAGCCGTGAACGTTCGGTTTCTTTTTCCGGATCGAGATTGCTGTGATGTTCGATAACATTTTCGTCGCCAAATATGTCGCGCAGAATCGAAGCGGTTTGCTCGATGATGCTGGTGTAGGGGATCACATAAATAACACGCGACTTGTTGTGGCAAACAGCATGATCCAGTGCGAATGCCATTCCGGAAAGCGTTTTTCCTCCGCCGGTGGGAACTGTCAACGAATACAATCCCTGTTTATTTACAGCCGCATCGCGACATGCCTGTAAAACCTTTTGCCGCATGTCGTTCACCGGCGTTTTCTTGCAGTCGGCGGCTTTTTGGATCATGTATGTGTCAAAGCGTGATTTCAGTTCGGCCAGAGAAGAAAACCCGGATCTGCCGGATGTCTGTCGCGGATTGATGAACGCTTCCGTGTCGAGAAAATCCGCATCCACAAGGCAGGAGTAGAGCATCCTGACCCATAAGTGGTAGTTCCCGCTTTTCACAAAAGGCGGCGCTTTGGAAGGTGTTTGAATCTGGTTGCTCCATTGGGTCACAATTGCCCGGATTCTTTTCAAATCTTCGCGCCCTTCTTCCAATCGCGCTGATAGGGCCGCTCCGCCGGTCTGATCAGAGAACCAGTCCGGCAACCCCGCATGATGCCCGGCCGCCAAGTAGGCCAGTGTTCGCCCCGGGATTCCTTTCACTTCATCCTCGGCGAAAGCAGCTCCAGCGCTCGAATGATTTACTCGTGCGTTCCCGGGAACGTCGTATTCCGCGTCATCCAATCCATTCTCGCGGACCAAATAGGCCTGAAACTCCGGGGCGGCTTTGCCCAAGTCGTGGATCCATCCTGCGGCATCTGCCCATTCTCCGGATGAAAACGGGGCAGCGAAAATTCGTGCTTTTTCTGCCGTGGCAAAAAGATGATCATCAAGTGTTTGCCACTTTGCGGGTGGTTGGTCAGGCAGGCTGTGGGCATATTTCGGCATACAGAAACTTAACCCTTTTACCCTTCGGCATTTATTCCGCATTGTTTCAGGACCGTGCGCAGATGGGGGATTTCTTTCGAGTCAGGGGCGCGCTGGTCGGCCGCAAGCAGCAGGTCGCCCAAGCGGCCGTTGGGAATCAAGATCCGCTTGGTGCTGTCGGGTTCGCCGTAATGGGTCTTCTGGTAGTGTGCATGGATTTGTGCTTTCAACTGCGCCAGCACATGGGGCGTGATCAGGTCCAGTTCTTCCAGCCGGTACAGAAAGGCTTCCGCGGACACGCCGAACCGGTGCTTGAGCCGCAGCAGCAAATCCCAGTTCCATGCGTCGGGCTCGACGCCGGTCTGCCGGACCGTGGCCTGCACAGCCTCGGCGGGCATGAGCAACAGGGCCGCGAACCGCCGCGCCGCGTGTTCGGCGTCCATCAGCTCCTTGCCGGCAATCTGGATGTTCTTCACGCCGCTGTTGTACAGGTAGATCCGGCCCAGCTCGTACAGCAGCCGGAAGAGCTGGCGTTCCACGTTGTAGCCCTGCGCCACGAAGATGAACGCGTTCTCCGCATCCCCGTCATAGCACGCAAGGCTCTGCACACCCTGGGGCAGGGGCAGGAACAGGATGCGCAGCCCGGTGTTTTCCAGCAGCTCAAGGTAGTCGAAGATGATGGCGTCGCCGATCCACAGCAGGTTGCGCACCTGGTTGACCATGGTCTCCAGCCCGCGCTCGGTAAGGGGAGGGGTCAGCTTGAGGGGGATGCGTGCCTTCTTCTGCACCCCGCAGATGTCTTCCAGCGCCAGGAACACATTGACCGCATTGTCCAGCTTGCGCAATGCATCCGCGTCCAGCACCCCTTCGCGGGAGTCCAGCCGGACCATGTTGGCCTTGTACCGCCCCGTGGCGTATGCGCCCACGGTCTCCCGCACATAGCTGGCGTGCGGATTCTTTTCAGGTGCCTCCTCGAAGAAATCGTCCGTGCGCGTGCCCAGCGCCCGGGCCATCCGGTACAGCACGGCGGTGGAGGGCAGGTTGCGGCCCTGCTCCAGATTGTTCATGTTCTGCTTGGCAATGCCGACCCGCTCCGCCAGTTGCGTCTGGGTCATGTTGTGCTGACGCCGCAGGGCCCGGATGCGTTCACCCACCTTCTGCAGCACCGGCTCGCTGTCCGGCAGCTTCCCATACAGGTTGTCTTTTGATTTCATGTGTTTTCTTTTCGCGCCTGCCCTGAGCATGGTCGATTCATCCTGCCTATCCTGTCCATCCATGTAAATTTTCTGTTTTCGCGTCTTTTCGCGCTTTTCGTAGTTAATCCCATCTGTCTTCTATCCGTGCCATCCGGCTCATCCGTGGTAAATCTCTTTTCCGCTGCGCGGCTCCGTCAGCAACTTCAGTAGATTGTCAGGAAATACAGGATTGATCTTAACCCGTTTTCTCGGACACGTGATGCGAAGTGATTTCATGTTTATACGGCAAGGTTCTTCTCGTAGTCAAGCGGCGAACAGTAGCCGATGGCGCTGTGCAGCCT
>Ga0118677_10000852_pt1 | contig 65911 bp, 50 predicted proteins | sample AliMusrvi5mmetaG_FD_86154 | JGI IMG/M metagenome (GOLD analysis project Ga0118677, IMG submission 86154) | reverse complement strand
ATACTGACCTTCCTTTTCCTGCTTCAATTCAATTTTCTTGGGCAAGGAAACGGTTTCGAAAATGTCGAAATTCGAGTAAGAACTTTGCAGTTTGATTTTTCCCTGCATGTCCTCCGATTTATATTCGACAATATTAAGGTCGCGAACATCCGCGGTATAGCGGGCGACATCATTTTTTAATGAGTCAATAAATGTCAGAAGATACTTATCCTGCACAACATCAAATGATGTCGGCTCTTTATAAAGTCTGCCGCTTAAATTCACCCCGCCGGTAAAGGCATCTATCAATTCGTTAAATGACAAATTCACTTTGAAAATATTTCTCAGAAGATCGTCATTCACGGGACCTGTATATGCGGTATTCTTCAATGCCTCATAAAAAACAAAATTGTTCTTGGTAACAAGTATTTGCGCAAGTTCAATGCTGAATGGTCCATATATTGTGAGAAACACCGAGTCCGGCTTTACAATAACGATTCTGAAAGAAGCGCTATTATCAAACGATGGAGTTTTGACTGCAATACTTCCCGTGCCTTCGAATGTGCGTATCTTTCTCCGGTTGGCTTCAAGTTTATTCACCAACCTGTCGGAAGAAAGATATTCAACAGTGGAATCAGGTTTCGCGGCTGAACATCCCTGCCAGAGGCTCATACATGCGATACAAATAAAAGGAATAACTAATAACTTATAATATCTCAAAGCGAACCTCTTTCAATTTTAGCCTTAATTTCTTTTTGTGAATTGTCCAAATCAAATGCTTTTTGCCAAATTTTCAATGCCTCATTTTTATTGCCTTGTTTAAATGCCACATCTCCAAGATGATCAAGAATAACCGCTTTTTCACCTCCGATTTTGATGGACTTCTCAATAAAGATTCTGGCCTGAACGTAATTACCCATTTGAAAATATATCCAACCCTTGGTATCCAGATAGGATGAATTTTCGGGTTCTTTTTCCAATGCCGTAGTTACCATTTTTAAAGCATATTCCAAGTTAACACTTCTTTTGGAAAGTGAGTACGCGTAGTTATTGTTGATAAGCGCGTTCACTGAATCAATTTTTAACGCTGCCTGATATATGCTGTCACAGTCCTGCCACATCTCATGCTCATCATAAATGAGTCCCAGCGTGCCCAGCAGGTCAACATTTTTAGGTGATAAACCGATTGCTCTTTTCAAGTATGCAACTGCCATATCTGTATTTCCGACTTTATTCAACGTGTAGCCATAGGCAATTAAGGCATTTAATTCCAAGCCATTAAGACTGACAGCCTTGGCAAGATACGGTTTGGCGCTTGCGTGGTCGTTTTCCTGTGCGTATGAATATCCGAGTATCAAATTTATAACAAAGTCTTCAGGGAATTTTTCAATTGCAACCTTTAGCATGCCGGTCTCAAGTTCCCCAAATATTCAACCTTCACCCATCGTTTAAGCGCTAAAATATTCTACTTTCGTCAAATATTGACTAATTGAATAACTATGCCGCTGATCATTATTGCTGCCGGAATCATACTCCTTTTTGTTCTGATAAGTGTTTATAAAATCAGCGCATTTCTTGCCCTGTTAATCACCTCTTTTGCTGTTGGTTTGCTCAACAGCATGGAACCGCTTGTCATTCTGCAATCCATCACTTCGGGACTTGGAAGTACAATGGGAAGTCTGGCACTCATTATTGTCTTCGGGGCAATGCTTGGGAAATTACTTGAAGAGAGTGGCGCGGCTTACCAGATTACAAATAAGCTGGTCGATCTTTTTGGACTTGGGAAGATACAGATCGCGATCATGATCACTGGTTTTCTCGTAGGATTACCCATGATTTACAATGCAGGTTTCCTTGTTTTGATTCCGCTCATCTATGCCCTTGCATCTTCAACCAAATTACCGCTGATCTATCTTGGACTCCCCTTATGTGCTGCACTATCTGTCACGCATGGTTTCCTTCCTCCCCATCCTGCTCCAACATCGATCGCTTTTATATTTCATGCGAATCCAAACCTGACCTTAATGTATGGAATGATGGTTGCAATTCCCAGTATTATTATAGCAGGACCTCTGTTATCAAGATTCTATACCAACTGGAAACTCACACCTCCCAAAGAATTATTTGCTGCGCGCGAATTCACGCCCGAAGAGTTACCTTCATTATCTTCAAGTCTTTTCACCGCGATAAGCCCTATTATTTTGATGTTATCCGGAGCCATTATTCAGATGGTAATTCCTGCAGAAAATAACAATGTCAAAATATTGAAGTTTATAAGCGACCCGACAGTGGCGCTTTTCTTTGCAGTTTTTATCGGCATTTACCTTTTGGGCATCCGAAAGAAACGAAAGATGTCGGATCTTATGAAAACATTATCCGATTCTGCTTCAGGTGTAGCAATGATCCTGCTGATCATTGCTTCGGGCGGCGCTTTCAAACAAGTTCTTGTTGATAGCGGAACAGCAGATTATATAAAAGTGATTGCAAGTGGGTTTAACATGTCTCCTTTGGTACTTTCATGGAGTGTTGCGGCATTGATCCGGTTTGCAATTGGCTCAGCAACGGTTAGCTGTATAACAGCAGCAGGCTTAACTTTACCTTTGATTACAGGAACCGGCGTTTCGCCTGAATTAATGGTGATTGCCACGGGTGCAGGAAGCCTGATGTTTTCGCATTTCAATGATATTGGTTTCTGGATGTTTAAAGAGTATTTCAATACATCAATTAAACAAACCTTCCTGGTCTGGACAGTGATGGAAACACTCATAGGCATCATCGGATTAATCGGAGTATTGATATTAAGTCACTTAATTTAAACCTTCAATTGCCCCATCCATAAAGAGTTGTTACATTTGTAGAAAATTGATATCATGTGGGATCAACTTAAAATACTTAGAGAGCAATACATTAATCAACGAATTACAGATTCGATTGATTATGAGAAATTCTGCATAATTTCAATTGTCTATAATTCGTCAAAGATTGAAGGTTGTTCACTATCTGAAACAGATACAAAAGTTCTGATTGAGAATAATATAACTGCGCAAGGAAAACCTTTGACTGACCACCTGATGATTAAAGATCATTACGCTGCTTTTTTAATGCTTAAGGAAACAGCGAGGGAAAAAAGAAAACTTTCAGTTGAATTTATCCGGGAAATTAACGCGTATGTAATGAAATCAACCGGAAGCAAAGTCAGCACAATTTCAGGTGATTTAGATACATCAAAAGGTGATTTAAGATTAGCACAAGTGTATGTCGATATCAAGTACTTCCCCGATTTTTCGAAAATTCCCGAACTATTACAGCAACTTGTTGATAATGTCAATAGCAGGATCGATAACATTCAGGGAGATGAGATCATCAAATTATCCGCTGATATTCACTATAATTTTGTAAACATCCATCCTTTTGGTGATGGAAATGGAAGGACCGCAAGGTTATTAATGAATTACATTCAATTGTATCACAAAGAACCACTTATAAAAATATTTACCGAAGATCGGGCACCATATATTGAAGCACTGAATGAAACTGAGGATAAAGGTGACTTAAATATCTTCAGAGACTTTATTTGTAGTCAGCAGATCAAGTTTTATGAATCAGAATTGGAAAAATTTAAGCAAAGTAAATCAGGATTTTCATTGCTTTTCTAAGAGACTAAATGACATTTTGATTGAACATACATCGAAAACAACCATTTTTCGTAAGAACAATAACCTTCATTGCATAGAATGCGAGGGAAAACTATTCAAATAATAATTTTCCAGTCATTATCTTAGTTTCGCTATACAGCAAATCATCCATTAATATTGTTTTATGATTACTTTTGTCGAGGCAATTATTACTAAAAGGAAGTTAAAGAAAGATTAATTAGTTGGATTACAATACCTTTTGTTCAGTTATAATTGAGATGGGAAAATTTGTAAAAAGATGAAGATACTGATATTAATTATAGTTGGATTATCATTTTGGATAAAAAATACTGTTGCACAGGATACAATTCATCTGAATCCAAAGGTGGAGTATTATTCTAAAAATGGAGAACTTTTCGATAAATTGAATAATTCAAAAGTCCTTTCAAAATATTCATCATGCGAAAAGATTCAAGTATCAAATGACTCCTTTAAAATCGAATATTGCTATTATATTGACAATAAAAGAATTCCTTTAAGCGGAACTGACTATTTTAAAATTGTTCATGATTCGATATTAATTAAAGATAATGAGAGTTGGTGTTTTAAGAAGTTAAGCGATAATGTGTATCGTGTTAACAAACAAACTGATGGTTTTATTGAAAAAGGTACCTCATATTCAATTATTCCATTTGTTAAAAATGGGGACTTCTTTCATATGAATAATCAGAATGATACATTGCTTATTGAGCACTTTAAAATGGGATATTATATTTGCACAACGATTCCCAAAATAGTATTTAAAGATACAATATACTCCGAAGTTGATGAAATGCCTAAATTTCCTTCAAAATACGGTGACCTACAAAGCTATATCGAAAAGCGATTAATATTTCCTGCTATTTATAACGAATCAAGTATTTCAGGAAAAGTCTATGTCAAAACAGTAGTAATGGCAAATGGCAAAATAAAAATTATTGAGGTAATAAGAAGTGTTGATCCTCCGTTGGACAATGAAGCATTGAAAGTTATTTCAAAGTTACCTGAATTTGAACCAGGTAAAAACAAAGGAAAAGAAGTTAATGTTTATTACACTATTCCCGTCAGTTTCATTTTAAGATAGAAAAACAAATTTGTCTTAAATCAAAGCTAATCAACATCTTCTATTTCGTTATGCTTTTAAACAATTATGATTATTTTTGTTGAAACAATCATTGCTAAAAAGAATCAATAGCAGGAATAAAATGATCGGTTACAATACCTTTAGGATCTAAAATTTAAAGAACCCACCAAACATGGAATATTCGGACGAAGAAAAACCAAAATTAACTTCAAGGGCAGCAATTCTTATTTTCTCATTCTTGCTTTCTACAATTTTTGGGGCATTACTCTTTGCTCAAAACCTGAATGAAACAGGTAAAACAAAAGCAATTATCAATGTTATTTTGTTTTCATGCAGCTGGAATATTATTATTTCGAAAATTCTCAGTCAAATAATCCACAATGGTTTGGTCGTTTATGGAATTACGAATATTTTGGGGGGATTAATTTTAATAATTCCATTTTGGAATTATTATCTAAAGGAAATAGTTGAGTTTAAATCAAGAAAAATAGGGGCGCCTTTAATTGTTTTGATGGTAATTGCAGTTGCATATTTTGCATTCATATTCTTATCCAAAAATCATTAAGGAATACGCAATATTTATTCAATTGGCGTGAGCATATAAATGTTTATAACATCAAAACAGCTGACCTCACCAAATCGAAACAACTGTTTTCCAAATTTAAGAACATATTAAGCGCCATTAAATGGAAAACTTTTCTTTAAAACTTGAACTCCGGATCGACTGGAGTGAGATTGATCTTTTTGGACATGTGAATAATTTATCGATCCTTCAATATATTCAGTCTGCAAGAGTTAATTATTTAGAGGCCATTGGACTGATGCCATTGAATTCTGAAATAAAAACCGGTCCAATTTTGGCTTCAACGACCTGCCAGTTCCGGAAAATATTGTTTTATCCCGGAAATGTAACTGTCTATTCGAAAGTTGATCTAATCAAAAACACAAGTTTCAGGATAATTCATGAAATCAGAAACGATCAAAATGAGATTTCAGCCGAAGCACACGATATCATTGTTTTATATAACTTCGAAAAGAATTCAAAAATCATTATCTCTGACGAGATGAAGAAGAAAATTGCAGATTTGGGATATATGAAATAACCCCAAATTGATTCCGCAGGATGAAACACCCCGGTTTGTTCACAACATTATCAAATCCATCGCATGATTAGGCTAATTCGTGCCTAATCTGTCATCGGATTATACCTGTTTGAATTTATTGCGATCTGGAAGATATTTTTCTGCAATGTTTTTACGATTTCTTTTGAATTTGTGTCAATAAATCCAGTTCTATTTTGTCAAGTTTCCTTTTCTTACTTTGTTCTTTTAGCAAGAGACCCGTAGTTTTGAGATCACTATTATACCCTGCTTGATCACCCATCTGATTTTTAATTCTTGATCTGAAATAAAAATAAGTGTATTCATTAGGATCCATGCGAATTGCCTGATTAAGATCGCCCAGTGCTTTTTGCAAATCACCCGATGCCTGATAAGCAAGACTTCTGTTGAAGAATATTTTCACCTCTTCAGGAAAATTAACAATGATCATCGTATAGGTATCAATGGCTTGCGGCCATTGTTTCATAGAATAATATTTTTGAGCTTTGTTTTTCAAAACTGAATAGTTGACCGGCCATGTGTTTGAATAGTTTTCATATTCATTGATAGCTCCTTTACTGTTACCTGATTGTTCCATCATTTCAGCGTGGGTAAGTATCAATGTTGCGTCCTGAGAATTCTTTTCTATTGCTTCTTTCAATAAAGATATTGCTTTATCTAAATCATTCCGGGCCAGTTCTGGGTTTGAATTATTCTTAAAGAAAAGAGCCCTTTCACGATAGGATGAATAATTGCCCGGATCGACCGAAATGGCTTTATCATAATCGGCTCTGGCTGCCGATCTGTCACCCTTCGTTATAAAAACACTTGCCCTTGCAATATAAAAAACCGATGAATTTGGATATCGTTCAATTATTCCATTCAATAAATGAAGGGCTTGATCCAATTGATTCATATTTTTGTACGAAACAGCCAGGTTGTAGGATACATGTGTATTATCGGGTTGCAGTTCAAGCATCTTTTTAAAATAAGTTATAGCTTTAGGTAAATCTCCTGTTTTTTGATACACCGATGAAATCAGATCGTATGCGCTATAATTATTTTGATCGGATTTTAAGATAGATAAACCATCCTGAATTGCACCTTCATTATCGCCCATCAACAATCTCAATTCGCCTCTTTTAATAATAAGTGATTTATCTCCGGGGTTCTGCTGAACCTGCTTTTCAATGAGTCTTTTTGCAATCCTTTTATCACGCAGATCATTGATTGACTTCGACTGTCCGAGAATAATATTTAAGACAAACCTGTTTTCGTAAGCCTCAAAAAAGGAACTATCTGCCTTAATTGCCTTATCAATGTTCGTTATGGCATCCTGATATTTCTTATCTGTAATATCGGATGTAGCCATCCGGTTAAAATAAACAGCATTCTGCGAAAAATTATCGGTCATCTTCCTAAAGTGATTGACTTTACCTCCAAAAAACTCGGGAATATTGGCTGCCTTTTTATCAAATGCCATATTTTCGAGAAAAACAGGTGGGGAATCATTCCCATTTTCATCAATATGGGTAAGATACAATTTAGTATACGGCCCTTTCAATTTTGAAGAAAAAACAATCCATTTACTATTGGGCGACCACGAATGCCATGAATTCATATTTGCAGTATTGCATTTCATTAAGCGTGGTGTTCCCCCTTCTGCCGGCATGATATAGAGTTTACTGTCGGGTTGCAACAACATGAAATTTGAAGACTGGCAAAAAATTACCCATTTTCCATCCGGAGAATACCGGGCAAAGAAGTTACTTTTATTGTTATTCGATGCTCCCGCGACAGGTATTGCCTCTCCCCCCTTTCCTTCATTAAAAGGGATACGATACAAGTCGAATTTGAACTCTTTTTGTCGTGTAATGAATTCTTTTGCATCCTCTAAATTAAGCAAAACGCTTTCTGAATTATCAATTTTGGAAGAAACGTACCTGTTAGCCCGTGTAAACATAACTTCAAGATTATCAGGCGACCAGTTGGGGTTGCTTTGAACGTATTTCTTGTCGGATGCTCCCGGAAGCTCATAATATTTTTTTGTTTCGCGGTCATATACGGCAATTATCCCTTTAATTGGGAAGAACAGCTGAGAATATTCGAGGTTATCAACGGCAACAAAGACGGAGCGGTCCTTCACAGTAGAGAGTACATATTTACCATCAGGCGAAACCTGTGATAATAACCCGTAAGTATGTGCACCATCTTCTCTTTTGTAATCGCTCCAGGTAATTATTTTATCGAAAGTCAGGCGAACCGTGTCCTTTAATGGCGCAATAATATACGATCCCTTGTCGTTCGCATAATCAATATCCATCGCGATAAGCCCATCCTTCGAAAATGAATGGCAATTGGCACATACGGGTATATGATCTAAAATCTTTTGTGGTGTGCCACCGGCAACACTGCCTGAATACCATTCTATTTCATTGACATTTCTGACTGCATAACTAAAAGGGAGGGGTACAGCCCTGTAAAAGATGGAAGCGCCAACTGAATCTTTCGAAAATGAAAAGGAAACCCTGCCGGATGAATATTTACTCCCAAAAATGCTGTTTTGATCACCTATAATTGTGCAGAAAACAGGATCTGTTGCTGCGGCTGTTTTTATATTCAACCACATTGCCGAATCAGGACGCCATGTTAATGATTTTACATCACCGCGATACAATTCTTTCCCACTTTGTGTTGAAAAACGGATGCTCCATTTCGCCGATGTTTTCAACGTATCGTGCCATATAAATTGAGGCGCCGGAAATTCGGGAGGGAAAATAGTACCTTCCCGCGGATAATCGATTGTTATCCCCGATGGATGAACCTGGTTTTTATCGATCGATTGAAATTGACTGTCATTCCTCCCGTTTTGGCAGGAACATATACAGAAAATCAGTAAAGTAATGGCCAAGTATCGTTGAAACAGATGCTGAATCTGAAAATTAATTGCTCCGGAATATTTCGGCATGATGCACTTATTTTTGAAATTAGTCCGCCTGGTTATCTTATTTGTCAATTGTTTGGTTATAATTATTGATTGATTCGAAAATTTTCTAATAAGATGTAATCGGTTGTTTTAAATGGTTCGCCAAAATTAAGTTTTAAAAGATAAATGGCAAATATTAAAGTCGAATTATGATTAAAATGCAGGGAGAAAAGGAAGTAATCTGCCAATGTTCTTTTGGGAAGATGATTATTAAGATATGGTTCCTGATAAAAATGATGAATAACTGAAAAAATACCTTTTAAATCATTTAGCTTTGACTCTCCGTAAACGCTCTTCTTCAAATCGTTTAATAAATATAACCCGCGAATTGAACGTTAATTCTAAGTTTAGTCTTTTCAGGAATAAAAGATTCAGGATAATGCACTAAGTAAGAAATCACAAATGCAATATCCTATCCGATTTATTAAAATTGGGAGAATAAAATCATTGATTACAGCAGACATTCATGCAATGCGAATCGTACTCTGAATAAAAAGAACTGCTATTTGATGAATGAGGTATGATATCATCTCAAATAAGTGTCCTATTTCCCAAATACCATCCGACATTTACCCAATGTTTCAAGTTATCCGACCAATAACTTAAAACATTCATCCAATGTCTTAAGTTATCCGACCAATAACTTGCGACATTAGCCAAATTCATGGTGGAAAAGTACCAATGCGTCAAGTTATACGACCAATAACTTGCGACATTGGTCAAATGCAAGGTTGAAAAAGACTAATGTCGTAAGTTATCCGACCAATGTCTTAAGTTATCCGACCAATAACTTGCGACATTAGTAAAATGCATAGTGGAAAAGTGCCAATGTGTCAAGTTATACGACCAATGTCTTAAGTTATCCGACCAATAACTTGCGACATTAGTAAAATGCAAAGTGGAAAAGTACAAATGTGTCAAGTTATACGACCAATAACTTGCGACATTAGTCAAATACATGATGGAAAAGCACTAATCCATAAAGGTATCTGACCATTAACTTGCGACATTAGACAAATACATGGTGGGAAAGCACAGAGGCGTCAGGGTATCTTACCAATAAAATGAAATATTTGCCAAATACATTGTCGAGTGTGGCAAATAACGGATGGAATTGTCACAATGTCAGAAGTTAGATGACCAATAAATTGAAACAATTTGCTGAATAGTTTCATTAATTCAATCTATTGATGATGAATTTCTACAGATTGCAGTAGAAATTCAACTAAAAAGCAAAGTTTACAGATGTGTTGGTTGAATATTCTAAAAACAGTCAATAAGGTTGTTTTTTGTTATTCCTATTTATTGTGCTAAGGTCGAAAAAAAGGATAAGGTTTTTAAACACTATTCTTAAAACTTTACCCGAATATCAATTTTAAGAAAGAAGCCACCAAAACCTGAATACATTATTGTTTTTCAAGTGTTTTATGCTTTGTTTCGGATCTGAATCAGGCTAAATACCATAAATAACCTGTGAAATAGTATTCAATATTTTATAAATATTTTAATTTTTATTAAAAAAAGAGATCAATAAATTAAATTTTCTTGCTTAACTTTATCCTATCAAACCTAAAATTAAAGAACGATGAGAATACACCATATTGTTTTTGATTTTATCAGGTGTCCATACGCCGAAAAGATTGCAAAAGGGAAAAATGTTTATGCGAAAATGAAGGGTAATCCCTATTTCCCGTCTCCTGATGTTGACCTGAACCTCCTAAAAAGCTCGACAGATGCCCTCGAAATGTATTATCAGGGTTCCTTTAGCGGAGACAAGCAAATAAAAGCCAAACTGCATCAGGAAGTGAAAGTTTGGGTTGAATTAATGCGTGATGAAGCCAAATATGTAGAACGGATCGCCAAAAATGATGTTGTAATTCTGCTAAGTTCCGGATTTAATCTCGCAAAACCATCCATCCCAGGGAAAAGAGCCGAATTTAGTGTGAAGGTTGGAGAAAAACCGGGTTCTGTTTTCGTTCGGAGAAAGGCATTAAAAAACGCTTACGCTTACATATGGCAATATTCCATCAATGTTTTGCCCGAAAACGAAGCTGATTGGACCTATGGCAGTATCACTGTTCAGGCTTCACACTTGCTAAGTAATCTTATCTCCGGAACAAGGTACTGGTTTCGGGTTGCAGTTGTAACGCCAAAAGGTATTACAGCTTATTGCAATCCGGTTTCACGCGTGGTACAGTAATAAAAACGGATTCAGGAATTTGCAATCAGGAATTGAGCGTGATTTCGGGATAGGATTCGAATTTAAATCCATGAAATTGCTCCCATTCATAGGCGGAACCGAGGCTAAATTCAGCTTTAACGAACGTTGAAACCGATTGTCCGGGAAGAATTTCTTCATCATCCTTTGCTAAAATAACAACGGGAATGAGCGGAACCTTTTTAACCAAAGCAATACTTGCTAAGTTATGCGCTTTCCATATAAATAAATCTCTGCCAAACTGAACAGTTTCAACAGCATTCGTTTGATCAAACTCCAATTCAACAATTGATTGGCCGATTTTTATTAATTCCTGCTGTTCGGTCTGACTGACCTGTTGTGTTGGATATAATAACTTTGGAGAAATCCAATGTTTGTTAATTGATGCATGATCCGAAAACGCAATAAATAAATCGGCAATCAACTTTGATATTTCTTCGACTGATGCATTCGTTGTGTCGACCACTAAATCATAATTGTCCAGGTCACCACAATCGACACCATATATTGATTTAAATCTTTTATCTTCCGCAGCCCTTCTTTCAAGAAGATTTAACGATTTCTCGTGAATATCTTCCATCACCTGCTCACTGTCTCTGTGACAATCGGCCATTACACGTTTAGCTGCGACTATCGGATTAACCGTAAGGTATATTTTAAATGAATTACGGATAAAATGCCATGCCATTCTTGAATCAATCGCAAAAGATTCCTCCTCATCATTTAGTTTTATTACAAAATCGTCGATGTATTTATCGATATCAAGGTTTTTTTCAGCAAAATAATTTAACTCCAAAGTATTCATACCTTGCTCTTTACCTATCTGGCGCTGAATTCCGCCCGTTGAGAAATATTTAAAGTTAAGCATTTTGCATAAGGCTTTTGCAACAGTGCTTTTACCACTTCCCAAATCGCCTGTAATTGTAATATCGAGTTTAATTATCTGTTTATTCATAATGGCCGCAAAGATATATTTTGTTTCTAAATTTTAATACCTTTAACCTAAGGAAACAATTTATAAGATAACATGGCACAATACAAAATGATTACGCTTTTTGCGGTAGCAATTCTATTTTCAGCGTGCGATTTCAGCAAGAAAGAAGCTCCCAAAGCAACACCTTATCCTGAATGGGTAAAAAACAGTGTGATTTACGAGGTCAACACGCGACAATATTCGCCCGAAGGGACCTTTAAAGCGATTCAGACCGATCTTCCAAGGATTAAAGCACTTGGTATTGATATTCTTTGGTTCATGCCCATTTACCCTATTGGCGTTGAAGGTCGTAAAGTGCCTGAAGGCGCTAAAACAAGTCTTGGAAGTTATTATTCAATCCGCGATTATAAAGCAATTAATCCTGAATTCGGAACAGATGAAGATTTTAAAAGCCTTGTAATTGAAGCACATACTATGGGCTTTAAAGTAATTATCGATTGGGTCGCAAATCATACCTCACGTGATCATGATTGGGTCAAAAATCATTTTGACTGGTATAAAAAAGATGCAAAAGGGAATATTGCAACCCCGTTTGACTGGACAGATTGTGCACAACTCGATTACAGTAATAAAGAGTTGCGAAAAACGATGATTAAAAGCATGAACTATTGGCTAAAAAACTTCGGAATTGATGGATTCAGATGCGACATGGCAGGACTTGTACCTACCGATTTTTGGGAAGAGGCGCGCACAGAACTACAACAGATTAAACCTATTTTTATGCTGGCCGAAAATGAAGATAAACCAGAGCTTTGCAATATAGCATTCGATTCAAATTATGGTTGGGAGATGCATCACCTGATGCATGCAATTGCACAAGGAAAGAAAACAGCAAACGAAATCTTAAATCTGCAAACTAAGATCGACACATCGCTTCCTCAAAGAGCCTTCAAGCTAAATTTTATCACTAACCACGACGAAAACTCATGGAACGGTACGGCAAAAGAGAAATTCGGTAAAGGAGAGAAAAGTTGTGCGGTACTTACTTACACACTTCCCGGTATGCCATTAATTTATAACGGACAAGAAGCAGGTATGACAAAAAGACTTCGCTTTTTCGCAAAAGATACGATCAGCTTTAAAGACACATTGATGTTTCCTTTCTACAGAACAATGAACTATCTCAAACATCGTAACAAGGCACTTTGGAATCCTCCATTTGGTGGCAAGTTAGTTCCTCTAACAAACAATGCTCCCGAGAAAATCGTTTCATTCCTTCGGTCATCAGAGAATGCACGTGTGATGGTATTAATAAATATGAGTCCCGACACCATCACAACGACAATTACCACCCCCATTGCTGACGGAAAATACATCAATGTTTTCAATAAGAATAAGATCAATTTCAATAGCGATAACCGTAAATGCTATTTCGAACCGTGGGAATATTTAGTGCTGGAAGGAGAGTAAAAAAAGGTTAAAGGTAAAGGGGTAAAGGGTAAAGGAAAAAAATTTAAGGGTAAAGGAAAAAGGTTAGAGGGTAAAGGAAAAAAATTCAGGGTTAAAGGAAAAAGGGTAAAGGGTAAAGAAGAAAGATAAAGGTTAAAGAAATAATTACGATTTGGGACAATTATTCTGCCTGAACGCACGACACTGAAAGTGTCGAATATAAATAACCCCGGGTAAGCGATCAAAGGAAGCGCAACCCGGGGTTATTAATGAAATATTTAAAAGCGCATCTCTAAAAGAGATACAGAGAAAATTTTACTGTATGCGCTGCAAATTAAAAGTTGGAATTAAAACCGTTTCTATTTCAGGAACTTCTCGCGTCTCTGGAGATTTGTTAAACCACCCAGCAAGAAAACAATACTGCTTATCGAGAGAAAGAGCCGGTTTTTCTGTGATATTTGCGACCAGATCATTTCATTCATCTTATCAGGAATTGAATAAGGGTTATGAAACACATTCCACTGTGTACGGTCGAGCGAATCGGCAAGAATCATTAAGAATACCCCAATAATAATCATGACCACCGCTGTTCCGTTGCCATTTTTGACAATTGTTGAAACGAGAAATGCAAGACATCCCAGGAAGCAAACCGGGAACATCAATTGCCACGACATTTCGAAGACGGGATAAGGGGTTAATCCATAATAACCTATCCAACAGAAAAGGTAAAGGAAAAACCATGTCAATAAAAAAATCATAAATAACCTTACTAACCAAACTTTATAACGGTAGTTGGGTATTCCGAAAAGTATCTCCAGAATCCTCGTATCGGCATCGCTCTGAATTCCGAACACTGTGGGATAAAAGACCAACAATAATCCCGGAAACAACAGCATCCCATACACCGATGATGAATTATAACTCGGAAAATTGAATACTACGTTAATAGAAAGCAGAATAAAAATTAAAAGCGCCGCCAATACGAACCATATGAACCTTCCGGCGAAAATGATTTTAAGATTATAACGGGCCATTTTATGGATCAGGTCGATCCAAAAGTAAAGACGGCTCTCTTTGGAAAATATTTTAGCTGTTGTAGTCATTCTTCTATTATTAAATTACTGACCAATTCCTTTTTCGTTGAAACGAAGAAACTCAATCTATCAGGAGTTTCAGTTTGTGGCACCTAAAACAAACCTATTTCAATCTACATTTGCTGATGCGCCTCTTAATCTCTCGTATTTCCGGCCCCGGGATACTTTCCTTTTGGTCACTCACCCGGGGTCATTCCTGCTAAACCATTTCAGTGTAAAAAGAAAAAATATTTCATTATCCAATTTTCAAATTGGAATATTAACAAATCTCCTTTCAACTTATTTCTTCACCTTAAGTCCCTTGAGCATGCACAAATACGCCTCTTCAAGAACAGGTTTTACAAGCACTGCATCTTCAGATGGTTTGACATCAGAAAGAAACCTTAATTTGATGTTATCCCCATCCCGCATATGATGAACAACCCTGTCTTTTGCCGGGAATGCATCAAAATCTTTTGCCGGAATTGTATATTGCCAAACAAGTCCCTCTGCAAGTTTTACCATATTCGCCGGATTTCCTGCATAATGAAGTTCTCCACGATTGACAACTGCCACCTGATTACAAGAACTTGATATGTCTTCGATAATATGGGTTGAGAAAATAACAACTCTTTCGCGGCTTAATTCAACCAAAAGATTCCTGAACCTGATTCTTTCGCGAGGATCGAGTCCGGCAGTTGGTTCATCCACAACAAGTATTCGGGGTAAGTGAAGTAAGATCTGTGCTATCCCGATACGTTGTTTCATACCGCCCGAATATCCACCAATTTTGTCGTCTTTGCGATCCCAAAGATGAACAGATGACAACACATATTCGATACGCGTTGCACGTTCAACAGGATTGGTCAAACCTTTTAGTATTCCTTGGTAATCAAGGAACTCATAGGCCGACATATTTTCGTAAGAGCCGAATTCCTGGGGAAGATAACCGATCAAACCTTGCAATTCTTCGCGTTTCTCCTGGGTATCAATTCCATTGATCCAGACCTTACCGTAGCTTTGTTCGTAGATACCGCAAATAATGCGCATCATCGTTGATTTACCAGCGCCATTCGGGCCCAATAAACCAATCATACCAGTTTCTATTTCGAGAGATACACCTTTTAATGCTTTGAAAGCATCGCGTTTACGCCCAATCAAAGGCATCTGTTCAACCAATTTATAGAATGAACGTCGTATTCCAGCAAAACGTCCCTGAAGCCTTTCGATATTAATATTTTCGTTGTAAAGTTTATCCGCTGTCCGCTGAACAATCAGTGCAAAATACCATAATACAGCAATCATGATAACCGAACCTATCGATTTCCACTCGATGTAAAACAGAAACAGAAAGATAAGCGGAAGTATCCAATAGATGAATGACTGTCCCCATTTGGATAGTTTAACAGGCCATTTCGTATGCTCTTTTTCACTTTTATATTCGAGATATTGGCTTACAGGACCCCAAATATATAATGATAAAAAGAAAATAAAATGGGCAAATATGAACATGTAGAGGCCGTTCTTTAAATACCCGAAACAAAAATAAAACATGAATCCCAACATAGGCACCAGCCAGACAAAGTCTTCAAAATCATTCCACTGGTGGTAATACTTTATCTGACCTGCTCTTTCGCGAATATGGCGGTTTCCAATCCATTCACGTTTGAAACGACTTCCCCAATCGTATATTTTGACAAGGTTTTGAACCGTAATACGGATAGGTTCTTTAGGATCAATAACAGTCTCTTTTGCCTTCCGCAAACTATTCATCATAAACCAGGTTGTTCCAGGAATTACAATAACAACTGCAATCATATCCAGCATTTGCCAAAGGAAAGAATCAACCCGTTTATAAATCAAAAAGATACCAATAACAAGTAGGACCATTTGAATGATCCGTGTTCTGACAGATAATCCCTTCATCCAGATAATGGCATTTTCGAGACCAAAATAGAACGTTGGAATAAATATTAAGGTCAGCATTGTGCTCATACTTAATCCACCGATTACGGTAATTGCAAACGGAGCGCCAATTGCACCCACATATTCGTTATCTCCCATTGCTAAAGGAAACATGGCCACAACAGTAACTATTGCAGTGATTAGAATGGGCCGAATGCGCGACATACCCGCAACAATTAATGCTCTTTCTGTACGGAAACCACGCTTTCGAAGGATGTTGGTATAGTCAATCAGGATAATTCCATTATTAACTACAATACCAATCAAAATAATAAACCCAATGAGTGTATTTGCACTAAAAAGGGAATTCCCTGTCATTATAAGAGCGACAAATGAACCAATTGCTGCGAGAGGAATCGAGAACATTAATACAAATGGCGTAGCAAGAGATTCAAATACTGAAGCCAGTATCATAAATATCAGGATAAAGGCAGCAAGGATCAGAAAATAAAAATCTTTCAGCTGATCTTCCTCATGAATAACCTGAACAGCAACACCGGCAGGTAACTTATAACTTTCGACAACCTTGTCAACCTCTGCACGATAAGTGGCTAATAAATCTTTCGAATCCTGAGCAGAACTAACAAATGAATAGGTCACTTCAATCTGTTTTTCACGATTGACCCTTGTGATATTTGCAGCACCCGTAGAATAAACAATCTCACTAATGCTCTGAAGTTCATGTAAACCTCCGGCAGCATCGGGCACCGGAAGTGTGCGAAGATCGTAGATAGTACGCGGTTTTTTCTGTTGTTCGAGTGTTGTTCCCAACTTTGGCATCTCTTTGATGAGAATATCATACTCATCGGTTCCTTGCTTAAACTGAATATTTGTATTAATCTCCTTACTGAATGAGTTAAGTTCACCTGAAATATTAGCCAATGAGACACCATATTCACTCATGGTCAATGGATGAAATCTTAGATGTACTTCGGGCCGGTTATCTGAATAACTTACACGAACCCTGTTCATCGATTCAAGAGATTCGAGAAAATACTGAAGGTCGCCTGCTACATTTTTCATAACATCAAAATCCTGACCTTTGATTAAAATCTTTTCTTCATTCGACCCGACGCCTAACATTTTCATCATACTACCAGTTCCACCACTACTCTGACGACTTGCAGTACCTCCACCCCCACCTCCGCTTGAACTTGTGGTTGTTTCAGAAGCATCAGCAATATCAATTACAGCTCCGGGAATATTTTCCACCCTTTTTTGAACATCTTGCCGTATCTGAGCGATAGTTCGTTTACTTGTTTTCTTAAAGTTCTCTTTCAGTAAAACATTTAAGGTTGCACTTTCAACCTGGATATTGCTTGTAATATCTTCTTTTTCAGCTAATGTATCAATCCTGCTTTCTATCTGTGCAACGATTTTATCTGTCGACTCAATGGTTGATCCGACAGGCATCGTAACACTGATTCTGAATGCATTGGTTTCGACTTGCGTAAGATTATTCATACTTACCGCAAGACACAGAAAAATAGTAACGAAGAAGAAAATTAAAACCCAGATAATGGTTTGTGCCGGCTTTCGTAGTGAATACTTCATCAGCATTACATAAGCCTGAACCAACTTATTGCGTGTTGAGACGACATTAAAGCTCAGGTTCATGCTGTTTTTCTTCTTCAGAAAAGAATAAGCCATCATCGGGACAAGGAGCATCGCAACAAAAAGCGAAATCGTAAGGGTTGAGATGATCGATACTCCAACATTTTTGCCGATGAGTGTGATCAGAAAATTATCGGAAAATAGAAATGGGAGAAAAACAGTAACAGTAGTCAGGGTAGAAGCAGTTACAGAGCGCCACACCTCGGTAGTTCCCTGGACTACGGCCTCTCGCGGAGACTTTCCGAGCCCCCGCAATCGATAAATATTCTCGAGCACCACCACACTATTGTCGAGCAACATCCCCACCGCCAATGCCATCCCAACAAGTGTTAAGCTGTTAATAGAAATATTACCGGCGTAGAAAAAATTGAATGCTGTAAGAACAGAAATTGGAATGGCCAATGCAATGATAGAGACCAGCTGAAAATTCTTCAGGAATATCCACAGAACCATAATTGCCAAAAGTCCTCCGACCAATGCAAGTTCTCCGATTTGATCAAGGTTTTTCTCCATCGTATCAGCTGCATTGTTCTGTACTTTAATCTGAATATCTTTCGATGCCAGGCTCTGGTTTAATTTGGCAATAACAGCCAAGGTATTATGAGAAAGATCGATAAGATTTGACTGAGCATCGTTGACCAAAGTTATTGAAACAGCATCCTTTCCGTTTACACGCGAATAAGAGGTTTCCTCCTTGGTACCAAAATAAACTTTTGCGACATCTTTTAATAAAATAGGACCAGTAGCAATCACCAGGTTACTAATTTCCTTCAGGTCATCAAACTCGGAGGTAACTTGTACGAAGTATTGTTTATTAGCCTCATACACATCTCCTGCGAAAGCACGGGCTTTATAATTCGCAGCTATTTTGTTTCGGATTGTAGCTGCAGTAATGTGATAAGCTTCGCAAACATCCATATCAAGCTGGATTTCAACCGACTTCTGGCGACCGCCAAAAATGTTTACTCCTGCAATACCATCGATATTCTCGAGTTCAGTTTTGATTTTTAGATCCGTTACGTTCCGGACTCTATCGACACCTCCCCCACCCAAAACCTGGAGTTGCATGAACTGATTGTTCATCTGAGTGAGATCAACCTTCACAACCGTCACCTTAAACTGTTCAGGCAGTGTTGCTTTAATTTCATCTACTTTCTCCTGAACTTTCAGATATGTATACTTAAAGTTGACATTTTTGTTGAACTCAACCATGATAGATCCCCGCCGGGACTCTGCAGTTGATTCCATATTCTGGATTCCCTGAAGAGCACCGATGGTACCTTCAAGTGGCACGATAGCCTGACTTTCCATGTATTTCGGGTCAACATCTAACTGACTGGTAACCTGAACATAGAGCATCGGGAGTTCAGCATTAGGGAACAATTCCATGGAGAGATTCTTCCACGAAAAATATCCCATCATACTTAACCCGAAGAAAAGCATGCTGATCAAAACCTTTCTGTTTATAATAAAATTCATAAGCTAAGAATTTGTTTTATAATGCTAATCCTCTTGTTTCATCGGTTTATTACTTGTCATCAAATCGTAAACACATGGAATAACAAAAAGAGTCAATAAAGTACTGGTAATCATACCACCAATCACTGCATAGGCCATTGGCGAGCGCAATGAAGCACCCTCTCCAAAACCAAAGGTTAAAGGTAAAAGAGCAATAACTGTAATAATACTCATCATCAGAATCGGTCTTAACCGCTGCTGACTTCCCGTTGATATTGCCAGACGCTTTTCCATTCCGGTCATTCTCAATTGATTTATCCTGTCAATGAGGATAATTGAATCATTAACAGCGATCCCTCCAAGCATAATAATACCAATCAGTGCCATTATATTAAAGGTTTGTCCCATGATAAAGAAGAGGACTATCGTTCCCACAATAGCGAAAGGTATTGTCAGAATGACAATCAGCGGATGAACCAATGACTCGAATTGGCTTGCCATAACCATATAAACCAATGCAATAGATAATAAAAGTGCCCATTTCAGATTGCTCATAGATTCCTCGCGTTTCTGTTCTTCGCCGGCAACCTTAATTGAATAATCAGCTGGCAGCACCATCGGTGCGATTTTAGCCTGAACTGCAGCAACTATTTTATCGAGTGGTTTGTTTTTATCAATTTCTGCCATCACCTTGCCTATCCTTGCCTGGTTTCGTCGATATATTTCTGTAGGAGCAACCGATTGGGTAAGTTTGGCAACTTCATATAATCTGATAACTGAAGTCCCGTTTTTAATGATCATATCTCCAAGAGCTGCAACACCAATTTTTGGAACATGAATCGTAATATCAAGAAGTTCACCATCTTTATCCATCTGTCCAGCACTCTCTCCTTTTAGCTTGGCTGTAACCTGACTAACAATATCTGTCACAGCCAGATTGTATGAACCCGCTCTGAACCTGTCAACTACAACATTGATTTCGGGATATCCACCCTCAACATTTGTCTGGAAATTGTATAATCCAGGAATCTCTTTAACAGATGCCTCCACTTCTTTTGTAATCTTCCTGATCTCATCGAGATCTAAACCACGAACTTCGACAACCAACGGAGCCTCCTGTGTACCAAGAATACTCTGCAACGCCGTTTCATCCTGCGTAAATGTGACCTGGAATTCAGGATTTTGGGCATACCATTTGGCAATCGCTTCAACAACCTGTGAAGCTACATATTTCCCGTTTTGCTTAAGTGAAACCTTAACCTCTGCGGTGTTTTCCCCTTCGTAAACCGAGGTCGATGACGTTGAAGTTTCTGTTGACGGACCAATCCTGGAATAGATTGATTGAACTTCGTCTCCCAATAACTCCTTTATCATATTTTCCATGGAAGCAATTGCGGTTGATGTGCGCGCAAGAGAAGTCCCTTCGTCCATTTTTACATTAATCGTAAACTGCTTACTGTCTGTTTTGGGCATAAATTCACTTCCGATGTATGGAATCAGGAGAAACGACAATCCCATCAATACCAATGAAGTAATAATGATAATCCATCTGTGTGGAAGTAACTTTGAAATAAAGTTTCCAAAACCAGCGAATTTTACGCCTTTTGGTACATGTATCTTTTTCTTACTAAAAAATTGATGATACAACATCGGGATTAGAAAAATAGCAACAAAAAGCGATGAAAAGTGCGAGAACGCTACTGTCCAAGCCTGGTCTTTAAATAATTCACCTGAAGCGCCATGCATATATACGATTGGAAGAAATACTACAATCGAAGTTAGCGTCGAAGAGGTGATTGCACTGCCAACTTCAGCTGTACCAACTATTGCAGCCTCTTTAGCCGACATTCCCAACTCATGATTACGGAATATATTCTCCATAACCACAATAGCATTGTCCACTAACATTCCGGCACCCAGTGCAAGCCCGCCCAAGGTCATGATATTTAATGTCAGATTATTGAAATACATTAAATTAAACGTAGCCACAATGGAAATAGGAATAGCAAGACTTACAATTAATGTAGTACCTATCCGCCTGAGAAAAAGGAAAAGAACAACAATAGCGAGTAGTACCCCAATTATCAAAGTGTTCTGAACCTCATCAATTGCTGTGCGGATAAAAGTTCCCTGATTCGTAACGATCGTAAATTTATATCCCGGCAGGGCTTTTGTAATACTTGTAAGCGCTTTTTGGACATCCTCAACCGCTTTAACTGTATTATACCTTGTTTCCTTATAGATAGACAAAGCCAGACATCGTACGCCATTAATTCGGACAATATTAGTTGGTTCCTTGTTAGCAAAACTAATTGTTGCTACATCCCGCAAATAGGTAGCAGATTTTTCGGCAGTTGTACTTCCAGCAACAGGTGATTGATAACCAATGATCAGGTTCTCGAAATCCGTCTTTTGCTGTAGGAGACTAACCCCTTTAACAACATATTGTAGTCCTGTTTCAGAAATCGTTCCTCCCGAAATACTTCGGTTAAAGGCCTGAATTTTTGTAGAAAGCTGATCAACAGTAATATTAAACGACTCAAGTTTATAAGGATCGGTATCAATTCTGACCTCATTCTCCTCAATACCCGATAATTCCACATCTGCTATTCCTTCCAGACGAACCAATTCATTGCGGATATAATTCACTGCAATTTTTCTAAGCTCGTTCATATCGGTAATCGACTCATGCGAAAGGCCAACGATTACAACCGGCAAGGTATTTGGATCATGGGGTGTTATTGTCAGAGCGTCAATTTGAGTATTTTGTGAATAGCTGGTTAATGCTTTCTGAAGGTCGAGAAACGCTTCATCCATGTCTTTATTCCAGGCATATTCAACTGTAATCTGCGCGGAACCGGTCCGTGTAACAGATGAAACCTCCAGTACACCACTCTGCCTGATTGCTACTGCTTCAATTTTCTCAACAAATAACTTCTCCATCTCTTCAGGAGGTCGCTCACCCGATTTTATCTCAACAAAAACCCGGGGAGACGTAAGATCAGGGAAAAGGTCGATCCCTAATTTCTGGTACGATATCACTCCAAGAAGCAATATCCCCAAAATGGCCATTAACACCGTTACAGGGTAATTGACTGCAAAAGAAGTCAGTTTTTTCATTCGCAATTACTTATTTAATTTATTGATCTTCTGCACAGATCAGAAAAGATTTATGCCGGGATTTAACTACAAATAATATTAATACCGCGAAGACTATTGATTAATAATCTTAACCTTAGAGTTATTTCTAAGTGTTTCGAAACCTTTGGTAACAACCCGTTCGTTCTTTTTTAAACCTTCAATCACTTCCACAGAAGTTTCATTTTCAAGCCCTATAGTGATAATCCGTTCGCGTGAGGCACCCTTTTCAACCACATATACAGTTTTTCCCCTGTTGCCGGTAACAATAATATCTTTTGAAATCACTATAGCACTGTCGCGCCTTGCAACTTCGATATCCGCTTTTACAAACATCCCTGGACGGAGCTTTAAATCAGGATTTTCGATCACCAACTTACCCTTAAAGGTGCGTGTTTCAGTGCTTACCACCGGAGATAATTCATTTATCTTTGCTTTGAGTGTATCTTTCGGCAATGTATAATTAGTTATTGACACATCCTGACCCACATGAATTGTGGTGATGTTCTTTTCCGGTAAATTAATCTCCATTAATAGCCTACTGTAGTCCATAAGCGTTACAACTGCAACGGTTGTGTTGATGTGGGTTCCGCTTGTAACTTGGGGCAAATCTACAATAGCTCCGCGGAAAGGGGCAATTACCTCCATCTTTGCAAGTTGAATTTTTGCATTCTCGTAATCAGTTGCAGCCTGAGCTTGTGCAACTTCGGCAGTCTTCATTTCACGTAATGTGACACCCCCTTTTTCATATAGTGATTTCTGCTTCTGGTACTCCAATTCAGAAATATCAAGATTTAGTTTTTTGGTAGCGATTGCAACGGTATTCTGTGTTTCGGGATTCTCAAGTCTTACAATTACCTGACCCTTCTCCACAATATCGCCTAATTTAAATTCGCCTCCGGTTTTCGGATTCTTTACTAAACGATAAATACCGGCCATTTCGGTGCTAAGGGTCGTCTGACTTGCAGCTGTTGCAGTCCCGGTCGTACTAATATATTGAACGATAGGCTTTTTCACAACATCCGATACAGATACTGGAATAGCGAGTTCGTTATTGAGCTGACTTCCCTGGTTTCCACACGCAGCCATTACTGGCATTAATGCAAACAATACCCACTTACTACTTTTTTTCATTTTAAATTCCATGATATGCTGTTTTATTTTGATTACTTATTTCTTGATGCCTGCCTGATACTCTTTTACAAACTTCTCCGGGATAACCGCTTCGTTGGTAGTAAAGTCGTATAGCGATTGAATTTTAAGGTTAAGAAGTTCAATCTTGTAGTTGATCAGCGATTGGGCATAAGCCATCTTATTATTGGAGAGTTGAACCTGGTATAAGTTGAGGTCCATACTTGTCAAATCGCCATTCTTATATCGCTCCAAATTTATATCGTATGTAAGCTGCGAATTCTTTTGGGTTTGAAGTGCAATTGTAATCTGGTTTTTCAGATTACTCAGATTCCGCACTACCTGACGGATATCCAATTGAATCTGGATTACCTGCGTCTCAACGTTTAGCTTCTGCGAATTGATCACAGCTTCCTGCGCCCTGATCCTGGCTTTTCGTTCCCCCCAATCAAATACGGGGATATTGAATCCAAGGCTAACGTGTGGACTCTTTGTTGATTTATCGAAAATATTTTCTATCGCAGGGTTATCACCAGATAGCCCCATTGATAAAACCATACTACCATTAAACTCATTTGTTGCTTTCACAGCTAACATATCAAACTGAGAGGTTTCAACACTGATCTGACGTTGCCTTAACTCCATGCGCGAAGCAAGTCCATGCTCAAGCGCCTTCTTTCCATCCACTTCAATTGGCGTTACAGCAACATCTGTCATCACTGCAATCTCTGCAAAAAGATCCATCCCAATATACTGTTTAAAAAGATCTTTCGCACTTTCAAGAGAAACACGTGCTGATTCAACGCTTGATTGAGCTGTCGCAAGATCCACTTCAGACTGGTAAAGCTGCTCTTTGGCTGCAAGTCCGGCATCTACCTTATTTTTAATAATCTCGTTGCTTTTCGTGGTATTGGCCAATTCCTCCTGTTTAATGGTCAGACTCATCTGCGCCAGATATACATTGTAAAAAAACTGTGAAACACTCTTCTCAAGTGCCAAACGTTGCATTGCATAACTTAGCATCGCATTTTCATTGTTAAGTTCCAGGGTTTTAATCTGAGTCTTTGTCCTGTTATAAGTAAAAAGCGGTTGTGTGAGACTAAGGTTAAGGTTATTGAAGTAAGATTTGTTTTCATTAGTAACACCTGCTGATGCTGATGTATTTGATTGCCATCCGAATTGATTTGAAAGAGAAATCTTTCCATCCGTATATAGAATCGGTTGGTCGACCCTGAATGTACCAGAAGTTGTAAGACTCTCATTGGTATACCATTGCGAATACCTCGCATCAAATTTTCGGCTGTTACTATAATCCAAAGGATTAGCGGTTAGCGAAAATTGCGACTTCAGAGCAGCCCGCTGAGCATTCAGTGTTTCAGTTGTACGTTGAAGATTATATAACGAAGTCTGCAAACTCGGACTTTGTTTGGTGGCAATATCGAGTGCCTGTTCGATTGTAATGATTGTTTGTGCTTTCACCTGTACCAGCAAGAGTGAAAATAACACCAGCAGGATAAATTTCTGTTTTTTCATTTTATATAGGATTCTTTTATTTTTCTTTGACAAGCTTGACAGCATCTGCAAAAATGTTTCTCGCCTTCGAAAGGTTAGTAAGTTCTATTTTGACAGTATCTGGAGAAAAATGATATGATCCGATTTCCATCCATCCGCCATCATTATCTTTCATGTTAACAATCTGATGATCCTGACCATCGTCATGAAAAATATTAAAATGGTACTCCTCATCGGTTTTCTCATCGCGGTTAAATCCTCCCCTGATTTTGGGAATGTAAGCTGATAATTTATAATATCCAGCCACTTTTATGGGCACATTCCATGTCACTTTACGATCGCCGCTTCCACCTTTCAGATAGTAAGCCGAACGGATCTGTTTTCCGTAAAACTGGTCATTCGTTGTAAGAGTCCATTCAACCGGCGGATTCCAAAATACAATCCCTTTATATTTAAGTTCCTTATTACCGTTTCCTGTCGAGGAGCCATTTGCAGGCATAAAAATTCGTTGGATTAAACTGCTCGATTTTGACTTACTTACGACAAATCCAAGATCTTCGTTGTCAGATATAATTTCGTTAGGCTCCACCCCTTCCGTATAAGGGATAACCTCCTCTGCTTCTTCAGCCTGTAGCTTTTCATCAATCTCTATTTTCCCAAACTGTTGCGAAATACTTGATGGAATGTTATGAGAAGCAAACGTATTTACTGTTATTGACCTTGGTTCGCGATTAAACAGATAAGTGATTTTTTTCGATACCTTACCATTAATCAAAACTGTCTTTTCGATGTTGTCGTCTGCACCGCCACCTCTCATCCTAAAACCACCACCGCCACCGCGTTGTCCACCACCCATTCTGAACGAAACAGAAACGGCACCGGCATCTTTTTCGGTATTGGTAATGACAAAAGATACCATAGTTTTAATCTGATCATCCTTTTTCAGCTTGACTGCAGTGACTTTTGAAACAATATAGCCAGGCAGTGATTTTGAGTTATACCAATCTGGAAGATATTGATTGAGATCAAGTTTGAAGGAATTCATTAATTGCGCGTTCAATGAATCAATCGAATAGGCCTGAAACTTTTTTCCTTCGATAAATTTGTGGATAAAGTCATCGAATTTATCGGAGCCAACTGCACCCTTCATTAATGCAAAAAGAAATCCGCTCTTTGTAAGAATTACATTGTCAATAATGTCCTGATCATCTTGTTTGTCGAGTATTTCAGCAAACGATGCATCCTGCAAGGCAATATTTCCTTTTTCATTATCTGACAGGCCGGTAAAGTTTCTCATAAATGAATTCCCGCTTTCGGTAGCCGCTTTCGAAAGATACGATTCAATCGCCCGGTTAACGATTGGATATTTATCGGATCTTACAAACGTTACAAACGTGTAGTAATTAGGAAAAATAAAATAGGGGTTTATCTCCTCTGTAGTTGGTGTTGGCGTACCAAAGTGGATTCCACCACCATTATTGCGGACAGGAGTTGTCTTACTACTTAATAAAACTTCACTCACAAACCTTTTCAGATAGTTTTCTTCGGTCTCTCTTGGACTGATTGTCTGGTTATCGCGGCTACCAAAACGCTCTGCATTCTTTTTTTGTTCCGCAAAATTGGCACTGGTCAATTTAAACCCTCCTTCGGGCAGGTATATCGTTTCTGGTTGTACTTGTTCGCCTGCACCGCTCCAAACGTGTGCAAAGGAACAAAACTGAACAGGAATTTCAATTAAATTCAATCTTTTATACGGATAGGTAAAACGCACCTTTGTTTCCCAGGTTTTTCGTAAGTCGCGAATTACAGGTGTAAGTGAATCGCGTAAAACCTTAAAAAACGGATCAAAATTGTTGTGTCCTGCCAAGAAAGTCAGATTGTATTTTACACTATCGACATCAATTGAGCGCGTTGTATACCTCCCAATAGCAAGGGACATTTGTGTCAATTTGTTTTCAGGAGCAAAGTCAAAAGATCCGTTCCCTTCATCGGTAATCTTACCCTGCGAGATGGCCTTAAGTCCATTAGTGGTTTTAACTTTCAGGTGAAAATCAGAAAACTGTGTGGTCTGCCATTTAAGTCCTTCTGTTGAATAGCTGATTCCAGCGGTTGGATACCAGCGTGTTTCAGGAGTCAGCAAAAGATAATCGGATGTTATAAACGCATGTTTTTTATCTGCAATTCCATTTCCCCTGTTTAACCACAATTCTAAACGTTCACGGTTCATATCAAGGTAGCAAAACGTTTCGTCAATTGTACCTTGATATGAAACTTTTACTTTTATTTCTCCTCCTGTTGGTAAAGGAGAATCGAGGGTTAATTTGATGATCTGTAATTCACGACTAAATTTTGCTCCGCTCAGTGAAGTTACTTCAAGACCCGGATTCAGCGTAAGAATAATCTTACGAAGTGGTTCATTTGTCAGATTGGTTAATATCAAATCCGCTTCGCCAATAATACCATCGCCTTTGTGCTCAAGAACCAGGTCACACTTTTTCACATCAACTTTTGGAGAGGAGGCATACTTGTTATTCAATTCGAGCATTTGAGTCCGATGAGAATCATTGGTATTGATATTCCGGATATATTTAACTCCCAATCCAAAACCAAGCGTTAAAAAAACAATACTAAAAACCAAAGTAGTTTTCCTTATAACAGGCGACTGGGGAAGTCGTTGTAATAACATGATCGTTAAACCAATAAAACCAAGACCAAGAAAGAAATAGATTCCCCTGTGGATCAGAATATCTTTTAGAAAACCGAATCCAACAAAATCGGAATAGGTCATAGGCAAGTGAAACGCCATGTAATCGAAGAGATAGTGATAGATATTTTGAAGGTAGAAAAGTGTTGCAGCAATATAACCTAGCAAAATCACAAAAGTAACAGCCTGGTTTTTAATTACCGACATTAGGAAAAAGGAAAAGCCAAGGATGAAAATCAATGTTGGCAAACTAATGAGGAAAAAATAGTAGATATAGGGTGCAAGTGAGAACTGAGTATAGGGAGAAGTAAGGTTAAAAATGGCAACCATACCCAACGCTATAAAATTCAGAACAAAAAATACCCAAACATTTCCAATGGTTTTCCCAATAACATAGTCAGCATTGGTCATCGACCTCATGTATATAACCTCTGTAGTATCAAGCTTTTTATCCCGTTTCAGAAAATCGGAAGCGAGGAATACAGCAATAATAGCTTGCGCGATATTTATGATATACAAGTTTGTAAACGGGATCATTGAAGGTAGGGCAACCATATCGCCGTTAGGCCAGCCAATACTTGTCTGGGTTGCCAGGTTATACAGGAAAACAAAGAGAAGTGCCAATATAGAGAAGATTCTGAAGAACCAGCTTCGGAACAACGTTTTCGACTCGTATTTTGATACTGTCAGAATATTGTTAATTGCTTTCATAATAGATAGGATGGAATTTTGTATTTAAGGAATTAGAAGCATTGTGGAGTAGCAAAAACATTCAGCATCAGATCTCATGCCAGTGTTGATTAAGTTCATTCTCCATAAAATTCACATAAGCATGTTCCAGATTTGGTTCAATCTGTTCACCTTTATAGCCATTTATACTTTTTGAAACCACCTGAACTTCCCATCCCTCCTCGGATGGAATAGAAGAGATTATTGGGTATTTATCCTGTATTTCATGATATTCCGTATCAGTTGCGTCGATGCGCCAGACATTATTCCGTGCTTGATTGATCAACTCTTCTGGCGATCCTTTAAAGGCAAGTAGTCCTTTGTTCATCAATGCCATGTCGGTACATGTGCTCGAAATATCACCAACAATATGTGTCGAGAGTATAATGACAACATCGCGTTCGCTGATTCGGGTGAGAAGATTTCGAAACCTGATCCGCTCTTCGGGATCGAGTCCAGTAGTAGGTTCATCAACAATAATTATTTGCGGATCACCGATAAGTGCTTGCGCAATTCCCAACCGGCGCTTCATCCCTCCAGAAAGGTTATTGGCAAAACGGTTTCGTGCTTCGTAGAGTCCAACCTCTTCAAGCATCTTCTCAACCGCATCATTTCTTACAGATGATTTATTCATTCCCGACAGACGGGCGATGTAATCGAGAAATTCATAGGTTCGCAATTTTGCAAAAAACCTGAAATCCTGGGGAAGATAACCAAGCATCGACCTGATCTCTTTTCGGTTTTTCTGCAGGTCGAGTCCATTTACAAGGACCTGACCCGATGTTGGTTTTGCCAGAGTTACAAGAATGCGCATCAAACTCGATTTTCCTGCACCGTTAGGTCCTAAAAGACCAAACATCCCGTTCTCAATGGTCATGCTCACATCTTTCAATGCGTGATTTCCGTTAGGATAGACTTTATTTAGTCCGTTGATCTCAATTTTCATACGAAAAATTTGTTTTTGAGTGGCTGTATGGAATTCGCATGAAGTTAATATTCATTACAAACTTTATTTTTACAATCATGCTCATTTCACTCTTAAGTTGTGTTACTGGTTTGCGATGGAATTACATTTCTAACTTGGTTTCGACTCAATTGGTATCAAAAGGTTTAATTAAGGCACACTTTAAATGAGTTATTTTTTTAACTTTATTTTCAATTCATTTGCATTGTTGTATTTTAGGTTATTTATTATCGTTTTGCTAAACCTTTAATGCAGTTGTTCGGTCTGGTAAAAACTCTTTTTTACAAAAACGCCAGGTTACATAAAGTTAATCTTTTAGATAAGCTTTGCGTAACCTGGTGATATTTGCCTTAGTGGCATTGGTTATAATCTGAACGCGTCTAATCAATAATCATTTACATTTATCTTACTCGTACCATCTTTCTTCAGTGAAATCTCCTGAGGTTGCCTGACACGAATTATTGAACTGTCGGACAGCGTGCCACTTATCATCCTTGCCTTTATTTCAAGATCAGCCTCCGAATTTTGAAGTACCAATCCAAGCGAATCGATCCTGAATTCGGAAGAATTTATCCGTGAATGATTCTTTGCCACTATATCCAAAACTGGGAAAGAAGATTTCACTAACGTGTCCTGATTGAACCAAAGCTCGCTTTTATCCAATTCGAAGAATAATTTTCCTAAACCTAACCTATCAATATTGATATGCGTATTTTTCAAATGAATCATATTCAATGAATCGGTTGCATGAATTGTGATTGAAACATTGCGATGCATCGACTTTTCAAAATCGCTTATCGTCAAAGTGTCACCCTTGATCGTATAATTCACCTTCGGGGCAATGGAATCTTTCAAATAGGCAACTTCAATAAATGAAGAATCATTTTTCACAAGCGTAATATTCATGCTATTGTACACCCGAAGCGCCCTGAAAACAGGGAGCAAATGCTTATCTACTTTAAAATCAGAGTGCCTTCCGTCGTTTCGACGGCCGTTTATCCGGAGATCAATCACACTGGCCAGGATTAATAAGGCAATTGTGCCAAGCAGCGATATAAATATAATTTTACTGGTTTTCATCTGTCTTTATTTATTGGTTGATTCGAAATAGGGTCTTAGTTCATCGAAATTGATATCAAGCATTTTGATCTGTTTCACGATTAATGGCAAATCAATTTCAAAAAACTCCTGTCGTTTCCACTGATGAATGATCCCAACCGCTTCGCTGCTTACATAGTAACCCACACCACGCTTATTATCAATAATTCCTCGTGTTTGAAGTTCACTGTAAGTACGCATTACCGTATTTGGGTTGACCCCCATTTCGCTTGCAAGATCACGCACTGAAGGGATCTTTTCTCCCGGAGGATATTTCCCCTCCATCACTTTCTCCGAAATGCTGTCAGCAATCTGGAGAAAGATTCCTTTGGTATTTTTGAATTCCATAGTTAAGCCTCCTTCTCTTTAAGTCTGAACCAGGCAATTGCCAGAAAGCACAAATTGATCACTGTTATACCAATTGCCAATGCTACGATGGCACAATTCTTGCCATATATAAAAAGAACTCTGTCATTCACAGGACGAAACTCCCTGATATTTAAACCCTTAAACAAAAGGAGAGTTAACATGGTATATGCCGCAACAATAAAGGAAAGAGTGAACATTGTTTTCAATAACGGTGATTTTGAAAAATAACTTGCTCCCGTAAATGATGAAATAAATACAAATAAACATCCCTGCAGAATTGCTAACTTAGCCCAGGTATTAAATTCAGGTTGTTTTGAAATTTCAGAAAATGCCTGTCCAAATGAAAAGGTATAGTTTTTCAATTCCGGAACAAAATAGTGGACGACCGAACCTTCAAGATTTGCAATTACCCAGAATAACAATGGCATCAGGAAAATAAAAAGGATAATCCTGTTTACAAATTCAAATAGAAATTTTTCAGATGCAGAGGCTGGCAACATAAGGTATGCCATGCTCTTCTCTTTCGATCGGAATGCCGGAAATGAGAGACTTGCGTAGATAATACCTAAAACAAAGAAAAGAGATGCGAAAGTGCCCAGGTAATCGCCGTTTTGCCAATTGCTAAAATTTTTACCAGACTGGTTGCCCCACAAAATTAAAAATAGTATTCCTGAAAAACCACCCAGCGAAATGCCAATCAGCTTTTTGTTGATGACGAACGATTGTTTGCCCAGCAACATCAATCGTTGAAATGAGAATGAATTATTTGTTTCCATAGTATTAACCAATTTTTTTCCCTTTTGTGATCGCGTTAAATAATAATTCGATATCGACTTCGGTCTCGGCATGCCCATTTGGCATCATCAAACGATATCCTCCCGGCACAGCTTCGCTGTAAATGGCACCTTCAATATCGTCAGATGTTCCAGATATAAAGCATACTTTTTGCGAGATCTCTGCGATGGTCTGCTGGAAAATCACCTTCCCGTTATCGAGCATGATAATCTTATCGATGAGGTTCTCCACATCTTTTACCTGGTGTGTGGATATGATTACCAATTGATTTTCGCCCAGCGATCCTGCAAGGATTTTCCGGAACAAAGATTTTGAAGGTATGTCGAGTCCATTGGTCGGTTCATCGAGCACAAGCAAACGACACCGTGTCGACAGCGCAAAGGCAATCAGGAATTTTTTCTTCTGACCATGCGAAAGGCTGTGTAAATTATTGTCAGACCTGAGTTCAAATTCAGCAAGGATTCTATCCTGCATCGCATAGTCGAAATTCGGATAAAACGGAGCGTAGGCTTTCTGATAGTCGCTGATAGAGATCGCGGGGAAATAAAATTCCTCTGGTACAAGAAATACATCATTGAGCATCGACACTTCCCGTTTCCGGGGATTGTGATCGAGAACTGAAATTTCACCCGATTGCGGATGAAGCAATCCTGTAAGCAGTTTTAACAGGCTGGTTTTACCAGCACCGTTTTTCCCGAGCAATCCGGTGATGCTCCCCGCTTCGAGGTGCACCGACAAGCCGCTGAAAAGCTCCTGCTGCCGGGGATAACCAAAATGAAGGTCTTTAATCTGAATCATAAGTTGAATATTTATTGCTTTAGTGTACTACTTTACTAACACAGTGCAAATATAAAACTATTCAATTCAGAAATCCTAATATTTTTGAAAAAAAATGAAAAACTTTTTTCTGCGGAGAGATAATCAATGCCCATACCTGATACTGATAATTGGTTCCAGTATTTCGGAGTTCATTGAAAAATTACGAAAAAAAATATTAATCACTCTAATATAGTACCTTAACTAAATTATTTCAGAACTATCTTATCATTTCTATCAATAATATTCAATGAACTATTGACAGTGAAATTCATGCCCATCGCAGTAATTTGAAAAATTTCACGTGTTCCGGATAAAAACGTCTCATTTTCGGGTAACAATTGAAGGGCTATTCATATTAATAGATAATTACCAACCATATTAACAATACCTAATTAGTGCCATTATGAGCTTTGAGCAGCACACAGAGAGGATTGAGCGATTAATCGGGTTGATTGAGCGCTCGCAAACGGGGACAGCCCAGGATCTCGCCAAAGTATTAAGCGTTTCGCGCCGTACTATATTCAACGATTTGGAACATCTGAAAGGGAGAGGATACACCATCTACTTCTGCAACGTGAAATTCAGTTACTGCTTTGAAATAAAAAAAAGAATTAATATTCATTCTTTTTAGGGAGTGCAATCCTGTTGCACTCCCGGGTTTTAATTTTATGGCAAAATTTAAAACCCGTCAACTTATGAAGATCTACAAAATTCAACATCTATTTTGTCTGGCCGTAATTATATTCGCGGCTATTGCTGTAAAGGCACAAGCCGATTCGTTCGATGCCGACATTGTTAAAATGCAACATTTGAATGGCTCTGCGGAGGCCATGTATTCGCAGATTGTGATGCAATTTAAATCGATCAAACCCGGTGTGACCGAAGAGCAGTGGGCCACGGTAAAAAAAGAGGTTTTCGACGTTGAGGTAGCCGAACTCAACAAACAATTGATCCCCGTTTATAAAAAGCATTTTACACAAGACGAAGTAAAAGCCATCATAGCTTTTTACGAATCTCCTGCCGGCAAGAAGCTCGCCGAAAAAGCCCCGCTGATAGCTGTAGAATTGATGCAAAACTCGCAGGCCTGGGCTATGGGATTGTTTGGTAAAATACAAGCCTATCTTAGTAAATAGAAGAAGAATCTGTTTATGAATTGGAAAGCTTAATAATTGAAAAATAGAATAATATCAACAATTTAATTTTTTAAGAATATGGAAAATAAAGTATCGGTTACCATTAGCGACGAAGCAGTTACCGCCATTAATGAGGCGATTAACACCATCATCCAGAACCTTCCGGATTTGATTAATCTCACGTATGAAGAAAGGAAATCAATCCCAAAGATGGGCGACAAAACAGTTGCCTTTGTGATCAAAAACCTGGAGTATGCCAAACGGAACCCAAGAGTGGTTCCTGAATTCCTCGATATGAATGAATTTGAAAAAGATGCATTAGCAGTTAGCGGACTGCACGGCGTTTTAGTACCTATACAGCAATTGAGTGAAAAATTAGATGACACAACAATGCAGGCAGGTAGAGTGAGGCCTATACTGCTGCATTAATCTTTTATAATGCGGTAAAAGGGGCAGCCAAGGCAGGCGAACCGGGTATGAAAGCGATATATGATGATTTACAGACTCGTTTCCCCGGCCGTACAAAAAAATAAGACCTCTGCACCGAAATAAAAATAGGTAAAAGGCATCTCAATAAATTTAATTGCCCTTCCGATGAGCAAAATTGCCCCCTGGAAGGGCAATTTGATGTCCAGAACTCCGGCTTTGTATAAATGAACTCCGGTCTTGTATAACTGAGCACCGGCCTTGTATAAATGAACTCCGGCTTTGTACCTCAGAGCACCGGCTTTGTATAATTTAACTCCGGCTTTGTACTTCCGAGCTCCGTCCTTGTATAAATTAACTCCGGTCTTGTATAACTGAGCTCTGGTTTTGTACCTCAGAGCATCGGCTTTGTATAAATTAACTCCGGTTTCGTACTTCTGAGCTCCTGCCTTGTACGAAATAAATAACTGAGCAGAAGCTGTAAAATCAATGTCTGAAAAATCAGTCTCGAAGGCTGTAATTACAAACTTATCAATGAATAACAGCGGTGGATTATCAGCTTTCCCGAAAAGAACAGAGTACTTCGTGGTATTATCAGAAATATTCCATACCTCCTTTTCAACTTTCCACCAATAATAAAGGAGCCCAATGAGCTCCTTTTCTTATCTGAAAATTTATTTCGCCTAACTTTTCAAATTACTTTACCTTGTTAACAATTGCGCTGAATGCAGCTGGATTGTTCATTGCCAAATCGGCCAGAACCTTGCGGTTAATATCGATTTTGGCAACCTTACACTTACCCATAAACTGTGAGTAAGACAGACCTTCTATGCGAACTGCAGCGTTAATACGCTGAATCCATAATGCACGGAACAACCTTTTTTTGCTTTTTCTGTCACGGTACGCATACCCTAATCCTTTTTCGTATGTGTTTTTGGCAACCGTCCAGACATTTTTACGTGATCCAAAGTATCCCCTGGTAAGAAGCAGAAGCTTTTTCCTTCGGGCTTTCGATGCTACATGATTTACTGATCTTGGCATTTCTTTTTGTTTTAGAACAATGGCGTTCCTGATGAAAGGAATCTTTTTAAGCTCATTATTCGGTTAAACCTAATTCTATTTTTTTACTAAAAGCGAAACATTATCTCATTGCAAGGAGCCTTTTGACGTGATGCGTGTCAACTTTGGCTACCAAACCCCAATAGGTGAGGTTACGTTTGCGTTTGGTGCTTTTCTTGGTCAAAATATGACTTTTATAAGCATGTTTCCTTTTAATCAACCCTGATCCGGTCAGCTTGAAACGTTTCTTAGCCCCGGCATTCGATTTCATTTTAGGCATTCCTGTCTAAGTATTAAATTATTTTTTCTTTTTAGGCGAAATAAATATTGTCATTCTCTTTCCTTCGAGTTTCGGAAGCTGTTCAACTTTTCCGACTTCTTCCAACGCATTGGCGAAGCGGAGCAGCAAAATTTCTCCTTGCTCGTTATATAAGATCGACCGTCCTTTAAAAAACACGTAAGCTTTAACTTTAGCGCCTTCCTGAAGAAACCGCTCTGCATGTTTTAACTTAAAGTTGTAGTCATGGTCATCCGTATTTGGACCAAAACGAATCTCCTTCACAATAATTTTGGAAGCTTTGGCTTTTAATTCCTTTTGCTTCTTCTTTTGCTCGTAAAGAAATTTCTGAAAATCGGTAATTCTACAAACAGGCGGCTCGGCATTTGGCGAAATTTCAACCAGATCAAGCTCCAATTCGTCAGCTTTGCGCAGTGCATCCTGAATCCTGAAAACCCCTGGGGTTTCGATATTTTCTCCCACTAACCGGACCTCAGGAACACGTATCTGATGGTTAATCCGAAATGGTGATTTCTCTTCTTCTCTTGGACCTCTCGGCCCGTTGCCTCTAATAACTGCTATGGCTTTATCCTCCTATTTTTTAATTAATTAACGACTATTTGTATGCTTCCGCCAACTGTTCGCTGACCTCTTTACCGATGAACTCAGCAAACGAATCTATCGACATTGATCCCTTGTCTCCTTCTCCCTGACGTCGCACTGAAACAGTATTACCTTCGCATTCTTTTTCACCAACAATCAGCAAGTATGGAATGTGTTTCATTTCATTATCCCTGATTTTTCTGCCGATTTTTTCATTGCGGTCGTCAATTCCGGCGCGAATATCGGAATTATTTAATTGATTTGAAACTTTTTGAGCATAATCGTTGTACTTTTCGCTGATTGGTAAAATTACAACCTGATCTGGTGTGAGCCATAACGGGAATATACCTGCAGTATGTTCGATGAGAACAGCTACAAAACGCTCCATCGATCCGAAAGGCGCACGGTGAATCATAACAGGACGATGACGTTTATCATCGGCTCCAATATATTCAAGTCCAAAGCGTTCCGGAAGATTATAGTCTACCTGGATCGTTCCGAGCTGCCAGCTGCGACCCAATGCATCCTTGATCATAAAGTCGAGTTTTGGTCCGTAAAAGGCGGCTTCGCCCAATTCAGTTTTGGTTTTCAGCCCTTTCTCGTTGCAAGCATCAATAATTGCAGACTCAGCCTTTTCCCAGTTTTCGTCCGAACCAATGTATTTTTCTTTGTTCTTCGGATCACGCAGCGAAATCTGAGCTGAATAATTTTTAAAATCGAGCGCTTTAAATATGATGAAGATGATGTCAATCACTTTCAGAAACTCCTCTTTCAACTGATCGGGACGACAGAAAATATGTGCATCATCCTGGGTAAAGCTCCGAACACGTGTTAGTCCGTGCAACTCACCGCTTTGTTCGTAACGGTAAACGGTTCCGAATTCGGCCATACGAACCGGCAAATCTTTGTATGAGCGTGGTTTAAATTTATAGATCTCGCAGTGATGAGGGCAGTTCATCGGTTTCAGCAAGTACTCTTCACCTTCGTTTGGCGTGCGGATTGGCTGAAACGAATCCTTTCCGTATTTCTGAAAGTGACCCGAAGTCTTATAGAGTCCTACATCGCCTATGTGAGGAGTGATTACCTGTTCGTAACCAAATTTTTTCTGAACCTTCTTCAAAAACTTCTCCAACTGCTCACGTAAAATGGCGCCCTTCGGTAACCAAAGCGGCAATCCCAGACCCACAGCAGGTGAAAAAGTGAACAGTTCCATCTCTTTACCAATCTTGCGGTGATCCCTCTTCTTCGCCTCTTCGAGCAAAACAAGATATTCTTCAAGCAATTTTTGTTTAGGGAATGTGATTCCATAAACACGAGTGAGCATTTTGTTCTTTTCGTTCCCGCGCCAGTAGGCACCGGCTATATTTGTCAACTTAACCGCCTTGATGAATCCCATGTTTGGCAAGTGTGGCCCACGGCATAAGTCAGTAAAATTTCCTTGTTTATAGATCGTTATAGTACCGTCCTGAAGATCGGTAATCAATTCAAGTTTATACTGATCCCCTTTTTCGGTAAACAATTTCAAAGCGTCAGCTTTCGAAATTTCCGTTCTGAAGATCTCTTCTTTAGTCCGGGCAAGCTCAAGTATTTTTTGCTCAAATGCCACCAGATCTTTGTCACTTAATACTTTTCCTTCCGGAAGATCGATATCGTAATAAAACCCGTTGTCAACTGTAGGTCCAATTCCAAACTTTGTTCCCGGGTAGAAAAATTCAATGGCCTCGGCCATCAGGTGAGCTGACGAATGCCAGAAAGTTGTACGTCCTTCAAGATCATCCCACAAAAGAAGTTTGATAGAAGCATCTGCATCAATAACCCTTGTAAGATCCCTAACTTCGCCATTGACCGATATCGCGAGTACCTCTTTTGCCAGACGGCTGCTGATCGATTCAGCAATTTCGAGACCCGTAACCGCATTATCAAATTCCTTTACAGAGTTATCAGGAAGTGTAATTTTTATCATTCTTTACTTTTTTTGAAGGTGCAAAATTAGTTATTCTTGCCTGTTCTTCAAAAATATCGGCAAGTTTAATGAATGTATTTTTAATGTATCACAACAAATTTTCACAACACTCTCCATTTTTTAATATTTTTGAGGTGGAAAAACAAATAATACACTCCTATTTATGCGCAAGATTTATTTACTGTTATTTTTTATTTCAGCTTGTTACTTTACATTACAGGCCCAACAAATCACTCTGGATGATCTATTTGTATCAAGAAGCTTCCAGCAATCGACTGTAAATGGTTTGGCTTCGACAAACGACGGATTAAATTATACAACCCTCGAAAATAATGGTCAGCAAATTGTGAAGTACAGTTACAAAACGGGTGAAAAGGTAAGCTTGCTTCTCGATATTCATACCCTTAAAAATGACTCTCTTAGATCGATAAGGGAATATGTTTTCTGTGCCGACGAATCGAAGGTGCTGCTGCTGACCGACCGTAAACCCATCTATCGCAGGTCGTTTACGGCTGTCTATTTTGTTTATAATTTTGTCACAAAAGAACTTTCAAGATTATCAACAGGGAGACAGCAGGTTGCAACTTTTTCACCCGATGGCGAACGGATCGCATTCGTCCGCAACAATAATCTTTTTGTAAAAAGCCTTCGGTTCAACACCGAACGTCAGATGACCACAGACGGTGAATTCAATAAAATCATCAACGGAATCCCTGACTGGGTATATGAGGAGGAATTTGAATTCAATCGCGCTTTCGAATGGTCACCCGACAGCAAACAGGTTTCATACATCAAATTTGATGAAGAACAAGTGCAGACTTTCGGTATCCCAATGTACAAAGGGTTAAATCCTAAACATGAGGAGAACAGCGTTTATCCCGGAGAGTACAGGTTCAAATATCCCAAGGCCGGTGAAAAAAATTCAATTGTTAGTGTTTGGGTGTATGATATAAAAGCGGGACAAAATATCAAAATGGATATTGGTACAGAAACCGATATCTATATCCCTAAAATCTGTTGGACCTACGGTGGAAAGAGCCTCGGAATCGTAAAGATGAATCGTTTGCAGAATAAACTGGAGCTGTTATTTGCCAATTCATATACGGGAGATACCAGGATAATCTTCACCGAAAAAAACAAAAGGTATATCGAAACCGATTTTCTCGATAATTTTCAGTTTTTACCTGATGACAAAACCTTTGTCACACTAAGCGAACAGGATGGCTACAAGCATCTTTATCTCTATGATGCAGGTGGCGTAAAAATCCGGCAGCTCACAACTGGCAAATTCGACGTAATCAAATTTTACGGGTTTGATCCGGTAACCAAAATGTTCTATTACCAGGCAGCAGCAGTATCCCCACTCCAACGTGAAGTTTACGGTGTTAGCATTGACTTAAAGAAAAAGGTTCTCCTTTCATTGCAAAAAGGGAGTAACAATGCCGATTTCAGCACAGGATTTAAGTATTACATCAATGAATATTCGAATGCCACTACCCCATTATTAGTAACACTTCACGAGATTTCGGGAAAACAGATCAGAGTGTTGGAAGATAACAAAGAATTGAAATCGAAGATAGCGGAAAGGAAAATCCCTCAAAAAGAGTTTTTCACTTTTAAAACTAAGGAGGGAATAGAACTCAACGGATGGATGATCAAACCATCGAATTTTAATCAAAGCTCTAAATATCCCGTTTTAATGACCCAATACAGCGGGCCAAACTCACAGGAAGTCCTCGATAATTTCAAGATTGGCTGGGATAATTACCTCGCAGAGAATGGTTACCTTGTCATATGTGTCGACCCACGAGGAACCGGAGCGCGCGGTGAGGATTTTCGCAAATGCACGTATGGTCAGTTAGGAAAATATGAGTCTGACGACCAGATAGAAGCTGCCAAATACCTGGCCGGTCTGCAATACGTGGATGGAAAAAACATAGCGATCTGGGGATGGAGTTACGGCGGATTTATGTCGGCGATGTGTCTTGCCAAAGGTGGTGAAGTATTTAAGGCAGGAATTTCGGTGGCTCCGGTAACCAACCAGCGTTACTACGATACCGTTTACAGTGAGCGTTACATGGGTTTACCAAGTCAGAATCCGGAAGGTTATGACGAAAACTCTCCCATCACGCTTGCCAAAGGGATCAAAGGAAAATTGCTGCTTGTTCATGGTACTGCCGATGACAATGTTCATTTTCAAAACTCGCTCGAATTTGCAGAAGCAATGGTTCAGGCAGGCGTACAGTTTCAGATGATGTCGTATGTAAACCGTAATCATGGCATCAGGGGTGGAAACACAACAATGCATCTATATACTATGTTTGACAATTTCCTGAAGGATAACTTGAAATAATAAATTGTAAAAAACGTTTAAACCGTTTGGTGTATCTGAAATTCAGCCTATATTTGCACCCTCCAAGCCCAGATGGTGAAATTGGTAGACACGCTAGTTTCAGGGACTAGTGACCGCAAGGTTGTGCAAGTTCGAGTCTTGTTCTGGGCACTTTCAAAGCAATTATCTAATCATTAGATAGTTGCTTTGTTATTTTAATTAATTCGACATCCATTGAAACCAAGCACCAAAACATGTCCGCCGTAAACAATACAAAGGGGTGCATCCCAAATCCTTCAATGACGATGGCAAAAAACTTCGACTATACCTTTATCCTGAAGATTTCGCCAATGTGATGGATCATAGACGGACATCGGTCAGAATACATCGCTTAATATTTGAGTCAACGAAATAATGGAGATTCTTTAAATTAACCACAAAAAATGGGGTTAGATACAACTTTGGGTTTTGGAGCAAATGTCAATTATACGTTTAATCGGTTACAACCATTAGGGGGACTTTATGCGATTTATATTGATCAAGTGGACATATTTATAGTACCAGGATGAATAAATATTGAACTGCGATTTGCAATTTCGTAAATTAAAATGGGGATAAAAAATCGTCCTGCAATGTTGACTTTCGACTTTTGGGCTCCGAAATTTTTAACACAAGAATATTTTTAAGGCGTTTAAAAATGGTATGATCCGATCACCAGACATTAGGCACAGTCGCCAGATCCACAGTTTTTAACTGCGAAAAACTAAAGGTAATTAAAATTGGAGATCTGCATTAGAGTCCTGTCACCAGACCAGATTTGCTCTCGAGATAAAAGAAACTACGCCCCCTTCTTCTTCAATAAACTCAGTACCCCGTTAATAAATGTCAGAGGGTGGATTGGATTTCCGGGAACATAAAGATCCACCTTATGGTTGGATAAAAATGTGCGGTTGATCGCGGGACTATCCACAAAGATTCCGCCGCTGATGGCATCGGTTCCTGCAAGGATGATAATTTTAGGACTCGGTACTGCATTGTAACAACGCTCAACAGACTCAGCCATATTCGCCGTAATCGGGCCTGTGATGACAATCCCATCTGCATGACGCGGTGAGGCGACGAAATCAATTCCAAAGCGGCTTACATCGAACTGAACGTTGTTCGACGAATTGAGTTCCCACTCACAGCTATTGTCTCCTCCGGCCGAAACGGATCTTAACTTTAGCGATCTGCCAAAAAGACGGTGTATCTCCGGACGAATCAATCCGGGATTGAATTCAATGGGATGATCTATTCCTTCCTTAACAATCAATAGATTTCTGTCGTTGCTCGAAAGTTTGTAATCTTTTGTAAACGCAATTTTGTCAGGAAATTGGATGGCACACTCACCACAAAAAGTACATTTCCCCAAATCGATTGATACTGGATTCGTCGAGATAGCCTGGGTCGGACAAAGTCCGGCGAGAAGAAGTTCGTCAACTTTTACATCACTGATTACAGGACGTCCCCTGAAAATGCCCGGAACTTTTGCAGTTGTAACATCGGGAATAAACTGTTTCCCCTGGTGCCATAGTATTTTTAAATTATTCAGCATAGCTTCTTATTTACTTTGCATTCAAAATATGTTTTCAGCATTCATTCGAATATAATCTTAAATCAATGCCGTTTAGTTAGTAATAGCAGTTGAAATTTTACCGCAGTGATCGCAAAGTTTTACGCGGAGAACCGCAAAGAAATTTGAGAATATCTACCTCTGCGGTTCTTTGCGCCTGCTCTGTGCTCTTTGCATTTAAATTATTTATTCTCATAGACCTTTACCAAACGACATTGAATCATAAATCTTAAATCATAAATCTTAAATCTTCATAAGTCATGCCCACTGTACGACAGGCTAAAACTCTTGTTGCAGATCGGGAAATCGGAGATATCATTGTTTCGAACCGACTGTGCGAGTGCCATCCAGTTATGGAAAGAAGGATCTTTTATTTTATAAATGATCAATTCACCTGCTTCGTCAGTTACGGCACAATGGCAGATTTCGCCACGCCATCCTTCAACAAGCGAAAGAACAAATTTTCCCCTTTGAGGAATGAAATTAAAATCATCGGGCTTCTTAAATTCAGGAACTTCCTTTAGCAATTCCTTTATATAGGCAACCGATTGTTTGACTTCTGTCTTCCGGATCTGCACGCGCGAATAGACATCGCCATGGTGCTTGATAACTGGCTTGTGATCAAATTTATTGTAGAGATTATTAGGATGCGACGCGCGAATATCCCTGTTGAGTCCGCTCATCCGTGCTGCCATCCCGACCGTTCCAATTTCAAGCACTTCGTTATAGGAAACAACGCCGGTTTTTTCCATCCGCGACAAGGCACTTGGAAGGTTGAATAGCTTCCCGGTCATCTCAATAAAATCGGGCTCATAGGCTTTAAATACTTCTGTCAGCCGTTCACCAAGTTCTTTTGTAAATGGGAAGTTCATCTTCCCCGCCCTGATCAGCCCTTTCCCAAGGCGGTTACCTCCCCATTCCTGGAAGAAATTGACCATCGGCGTGCGTAACCTTCCAAATACAGAATTACCAAGTTGATAGGCGATGTCGGCACAAATCCCTGATAAATCACCCGTATGATTAGCGAGGCGCTCGAGTTCCAAAGCGAGTGTACGCGCATAATGCAACGAATAATCGGGTGTATAGCCGCACAAACTTTCCCAAAGGTTTGCAAACGCAGTCGTATGGCCAACAACCGTATCGCCGGCAATGCTTTCAACAAGTGTGGTCCGCTCCAGTATTTTTTTCTTCTGAAGAAACAACTTTTCCAGCCCCTTGTGCTGGTAACCCAATTGTATTTCGAGGTGCATAATCTGTTCACCGTTGCAGATAAACCGGAAATGGCCCGGTTCAATAATCCCTGCATGAATCGGCCCCACTCCCACTTCGTGCAGCTCTTCACTATCAACTTTATAAAACGGGTAATTCTCAATCTTCTGATCCTTATCAGCACGGTTGAAGGCATACCTCAACGGTTTTAACCAGGGGTGATCGCGGTAACCGATTCCGAAGTTTTCGTGAATTTCGCGTTCATACTTCTCAAAGTTATGATTCTGTGCGGTAAACGAAGCGAGATCTGGAGTTTTGTTTACCAGTGCAGACGAAACCATGATTTCGTGGAGCTCGTCATCGGCAATACAGCAAATCAGTTTTATTTTATCTGCATCGGGAAATCCAAAATAGCTGACGCAATGCCGTGCAGGATGGTCGTGCATTAGATCAAGATTGATCGCAGCAAAAAACTCATAGTCGTGTACAGGAATATCGCTCAAGGCAATCACCTGGTTATTGGATATACTGATGTATTTTATTGTTGTCATTGGATTAATTTAACGGCGTCCTGTAAAAGGGTGACAAAGAGAACAGGCGGGTTATATGCCAGATAAACAGCCAGTCCCAGCAATAAATATTGCGAAAGCGATTCCCACGGTGAAATAGGTGGTATCTTCGATTCATCGATTGTCAAAGGTGGCGTAAACAGCAATTTAAAGATGTTTTTACCAAAGCCCCAGATGATCATGGTGAGAAGTACCAAAACTACCAACAGGATGACAATGAAATGAGCTTCAAACATCGACTGGAAGATCAGGAATTCACTGATAAACAAACCGGATGGAGGCATTGCCGTGGCCGAAATAAATGCAAGCAGCATCAAGATGGCCCCGACTTTATTGTATTTAAAATAGTTACCCACATCGTAAATACTCTTGCTGCGATAGACCCAGTAAACCTGGTTGAACTGTAAAAACAGGGTTGGCTTGATCAAAGTATGCAGGATAATATGCAGGATGGCAGCATAGACCCCAATTCCGCCCGCAGCAAGTCCGAGTATAACCAATCCCATGTGCTCGATGCTCGAATAGGCAAACATACGCTTGATATTTTTAATTCGGGTCATATAGACGGTCGCTACAAAGATCGAAAGGAGCGCTGCTATTATCATGATTGTATTTGCCCAGTGCTGAAGCGAAGTGTGCGACATCACCGCATAGATCCTATAAATACTTACGAATCCGGCATTCATTAATATACTGGACAGTAAGGCACCTGCAGGTGCCGGGGCTTTATCTTTGGCATCAATACCAGCAGTGTACATGGGAACCAAACCTAGCTTGGCAGTAAAACCGGTGAAGATAAACAGGAACGCCAGTTTTAACCAAAACGGGTTCAGCTTATCGGCATTCGCAATCAGCGAATCAAACGACATATCTTCGATGCCGGCATCTTTGAGTGATAAACTAAGAAACAGTATTCCGATATATACAAATGTGATGCTGATGGCGCAAATAAAAACATATTTCCATACACCTTCCAAAGCCCGCAGATTGCGGTGATGATAGATCAGTGCAGAAGCACTAAGTGTTGTTATTTCTATAAAAATCCATGTAACAGCTATATGCCCTGACATATAGACAACACTGCAGGCAGATATTAACAGGACCATCGCTCCGAAAAATACCGCTCTCGATTTTGGCGTTTCATCAACATTGTGCGTTTCGATATACCGGGAACCATGTATGATGACCACAATTGAAACAATGGTTAATGCGAACAATAAGAGGACCCCCAGTGAATCGGGTTTGAAGAACTGGAGTTCTATGCGATTTAAGTTATTGTATTCAGCAACACTAAACACAACCAGCATTGCCATGAAAATAACCAGCAAAGCATAATTGATGAATTTATTCCGGTTAAAGAACAACCATCCGCTAATGGCAAAAGCTCCTGATAAAAATATCCCAATCATAATCTCTTAGTCTTTAAGGTTACGTAAATGGTTAATGTCAGGATCTTTTAATAAATCGCCAATACGATTAAAGAAAACACCCAAAATAAGCACACTCGCAAAGATGTCAAGCATAATACCGAGATTGACCAACATCGGCATCTCATTGCCTACTGCGAGCGAAAGCACAAAAACCCCGTTCTCAATGATAATATATCCGATAACGTGGGTAATAATTTTTTTACGCGTTACGATCAGGTACAATCCCGTGAAAATTGTTGACAATGCAACCACAAAAAAAGTCTTGTCGAGGTTTGGATCTTTTATCGAACTCGACAGGATGATTGTTGACACTGTAATAAATGTCACAATTATCAGCGAAAGGAAGTTTGGCAGATAAGGCTCTGCTTCGCGCGTGATACCATTTCGTTTTATCACATAGTTTATAAACCATGGAACTGCCAGGGCTTTGAAAACAATCGTTTCGAGCATGATGAGCATCAGGTTTGTCGTGCTTATCTTCGTAAGCGTAAGATAAGTAACCCCAAAGAGGATAAACCCCTGGAAAACCAGGATGTTCAGGTACGTATAAAGCCTGTTTGCAATACTGATGTAAAGCAGCGACATGGCCAAAGCGATTAAAAGTATATCTGTCATAGATCTGATATTTTATGCAAATTTTCCCAAAACCAGTAACACTCCGAAAAAGATCAGCAGCGAAACGGAAGTAAGAATAAAGACGAATTGCGGATTATGCCCCATCCGGAACCGCGCCATAAAGGATTCGATGACTCCTACTGAAACGGCAAAGACGATCTGAATGAAGAAAAACATCGGTATTGAAATTTCATAGGGCAGCATCCCAATAAAGAAATTGGATATCAGGGCGCCATACATGGCGAATTTCAAATTGGTCGTGTACATGATCGTTCCAAGATCAAAGCCACTGTTGTCCAGAATCATCACTTCATGAACCATCGTGAGTTCAAGGTGTGTTTTTGGATCGTCAATCGGCATCCGGCTGTTCTCGATCATTGCAATTAAGACCAGCACAAATGAGGCTAATCCTCCCAGCAAGTAAGATATCTGCGAGCCGTAGTGCAGCGTGCTGAATATTTCGTGAAACGAGGTATGTCCTGTAAACAGGGCGAAAGATCCTAACAGGATAAAAAAAGCAGGTTCAACAAGCATCGAAAAAAGGGCCTCGCGGCTGGCGCCCATCCCTTCGAAACTACTTCCTGTATCAAGCGCCGAAACGATCATCAGGAATTTACCGAAAGCCAGTAAGTAGGCAAACATGATGAAATCGCCATCGAAAGAGATAAACCCCGGATTTCCTCCCAGCGGAATCATCAGGATGGCCATCAAAACAGAAGCAAAATAAGCGGTTGGTGCCATCTGGAATATAAAACTGGTTGTGGTGCTCACTACGGAACCTTTCTTCCATAATCTGATAATATCTCTCATCGGCTGAAAGATTCCCGGCCCTTTTCGCCCGGAAAGGATGCTTTTTGTCCGGACGATGAATCCCGAAAAAAACAAGCTCATGAATAAGATGAGTAATAAGCTGACCATATTATAATTGGTTTAAAAATTTAATTATCACAACTATCTTTTCGATGAAGGAGGGTAAAAGCAAGGCAAGACTCACAAAAACGAACCCATAAAGTATATAAGCCTGAATATTGCCGTTTTGCAGGAAGACAAATGAGTTTAAAACCTTTCGGAACAATAGTAATGGTTTATCGATGAGCCAGGTTTCGATTTTATCGTGGGCATGCGTTTTCTGCATGATATTTTGCGGATACAATCCCGTTGCCTCCACTTTGTCTCTTTTTATTGAAAGAACCGGCTCGGCTAGTTTACGGTAAGTGCGGATAAACGACGAGGCAGTATACTGCATTTTCACGGTCTTCCCGGTGTACGCACATCCCCAGGTTGATTCCATATTGACAATCCGTCTTCTTGTAATCATTCTCTTCAGAAAATACAATATTGAAATCAACGCGACAAATCCCAAAGAATACCACCCGACAAATGTAAGATTGGTAAGTATTTCGCCAAACTGTACTTTAACCTGCGGGTCTAAACCAGGCTGGTAAAGGCCAATGATACTTAATAAAGCGCTTTTAAACAGGAAAGGAAATAAACCGATCAACATTATTGCCAGTACGATAAGATACATTGGCCAGATTCGCTGCGGTACTTCAATATTATTATCTTCATTTAATTTTTCGCGCGGAGAACCTAAAAAAACGATACCGAATGCCTTTGTGAAACAGATCAACGCGAGCCCTCCGATACAAACCAGGCCCAGAATGGAAAACAGCAGGTTCAGAATCAGCTTAAAATTACTTGTGACCAATCCATGAAATAAGCCATTGTATAAAAAGAACTCCGATATAAATCCATTAAAAGGAGGCAAACCGCAAATAGCCAATGAGCCGATCAGAAACAGGTAACCTGTATTGGGCATCTTTTTTATTAAACCTCCCAAAGACTCAATATTCATCGTATGTCTTGCCTGGTAAACATTCCCTGCACTAAAGAATAGCAGCGATTTGAAGAGTGAATGGTTCAGGACATGCAATAAGGCACCTCCGAATCCCGCAACAACAAGTATTTGATTGCTATAACCAAGACCTAAACTGCCCAGACCGATTCCTATTCCGATGATCCCAATGTTTTCGATACTATGATAGGCCAATAATTTTTTCAGGTTGTGCTGGACAATTGCTAACATCACACCATAGACACCAGTGATAACTGAAACAAATAAAATAAAATAGCCAATTGGAACCATGTCTGTCTTAATCAGCATCAGCATGCGAAGAATGCCATAGATACCAATCTTGATAATCACTCCCGACATAATGCCTGAAATATGAGCCGGTGCTGCAGGATGTGCCAATGGCAGCCAGGTATGAAAAGGGACAAACCCAGCTTTAATCGCAAATCCTGTAAAGAAAAAGATAAAAAGTGCCAGCCCTGTCATTGCGGGTTGTGAAGCAGTAAACGTGGATATGGCATTAAAATCGTAAGTGCCTGTCTTGACCTTTACCCAAATGAAAGCCAAGGTTATCAGGAGTATGCAAATATGCGATTGCATTAAAAAATTAATGCCTGCTTTTAATGTTGCACTCTTGTAATGCTCAAAGATCACGACAACAAATGAAGTCAATGCCATGATTTCCCATACTACAAGAAATACAATACTGTTTTGCACCATGCATATGTCAATCAGTGCCGTATAAAGCAGGATGAATGCGCCGGCATGAAGCGCCAGATTGTCGCTCTGTTCAATATATCTTTTCATATATTGAATCCCATACCAGGCACCGGTAAAGAAAGTAAAACTAATGACAAGTATAAACCAGGCTGACAAGTAATCAATCCGGATTGGAATCATCCCTGTAATGAATGATCCGGGATAGAAGTATTCAACAGATCCGTATGCAAACACTGAAAAAGCAAGCACGCAAATGATTACAACCTGAAGCGAAATTAAGCCCATAGTAAGAATACCCCTTCCTTTTGTTTTTAGAAAAGGGATACAGACGATTGCTAAAATCGCAATCAGGTTAAATATTTCGACGAGGCTCTTTTCCATTCACAAAATCAATAGATAAGATTGAAAGCTGTTCCCAGAAAAACCAAAATTATAAAAAACAGGCCATAAAGGACATATGACTGTATTTGGCCATTCTGTATAAACTGAAAGTAGTTCAGGGTAAATGTTAATCTTTTAGCCAGTGGAGCCACCAGGTATTTTTCAAGCATATCGATGTAACTTGTTGAAAATTTGATTTGATCAGGAAAGATCTGCTCTTTGGGAATCTTATCAATATTCTTCTTCTCTTTAACCAGGAATGTAAACAGCTGACCAAACGACTTTGTGAAAGACCTGCCTGTATACTGGGCTTTTCTTACAGGTGAAACATATCCGCAACCCCAGGTCGCATAAGCGACTGCCGGCCGTTTGTGCACAATCAGCCAGCGAATTCCAAACACAGTTGCCATTAATAGAATAAAAACGAATGTCACCATTCCTATGTAAGCTATATTATCGGCTATTGGCGGCAACGCAACTACAGAACCCTGTAATTCAGAACCAAATGAGGCCAATACGATCTGATTGGCATACGAGAAGAAAAACTGTGGCACCAATGCCACCAATAACATCGCCGCGACAATAATGTATTGTGGTAAGAGCATGATGAATGATGCTTCCTTCGTTTCATGAGGCAAATCCTCGCGCGGATTTCCGAGGAATATCACACCAAAAGTTTTCGTGAAAGTTAACAGCGACATCCCTCCAACCATTACGAGACCTGTAATGGTTAAGATGAGCAGGATAGATTGTGAAATCCCCTGAATATCCAATAAACCTTTGAAAAGTCCGTTATAAATAATATACTCCGATACAAAGCCATTGAAAGGGGGAACTCCCCCGATTGCCATCGACCCGATCAGAAATAATCCTGCGGTGATTGGCATTTTTTTGATTAAGCCCCCAAGGCGTTCAATATTCCGTGTATGGGTTTGCTGATAAACGCTCCCTGCGCCAAAGAATAACAACGATTTGAATAGCGAATGGTTAAGCGTATGAAGAAGGGCGCCGCTGAAGCCAAGGATGGCCATTGTCTGATCGCCATTACCGATTCCCATCAATCCAACTCCAAGCCCGATCCCGATGATGCCTATATTTTCGATGGTACAATAAGCCAGCATCATCTTAAAATCGAACTTAACTGCTGCATTGGCGATGCCATATATCGCTGTTATTATTGACAAGATCAGGATTACTTCACCAAACAGCACCCAATCATGCCGCAAATACATGATGATCCTGAAAATGCCATAAATGCCCAATTTGACAATAACGCCTGACATCACGCCCGAAACATGGGAAGGAGCCGCCGGATGTGCATGGGGCAACCATGTATGAAAAGGGATAAAACCTGCTTTTATGGCAAAACCAGAGAAGAGCAGGACAAAAATCCAGACGGAACTCTTTCCTGAAGGCAATAGTGCCAAAGCTTCAAAATTAAACGATCCGGTATTGATATAAAGCAGAATAAAGCCGAGTGTAAGTAATACAACACTTAGGTGCATCTGCACCATATAGTTGATTCCAGCTTTTAATGTCTGTTTGTTTTGGAATTCAAAAATGACCAGCATTAAAGAGGATAGAGACATGAGTTCCCATGAAATGATAAAACCAATTCCTTGCTCAAATATGCATACCCAAACCATCGAAAGGTGGAAAAGGATATAAAACACCCAGTGCATTTCGAGGTTCGCTTTTAGTTTTGAATAGGACTTAAGGTAACCTGTGCCATATAAAACACCCGTTATTGAGGTGAAATTGATAATCAGAATAAACCATGCAGAAAGACTATCTATCCTTAAACTGATATTACCCAATAAGTGAGGTATGCTTATGACGCCCGTTTGCGGCCCGACAGTTAATGCCAATACTGAAGGAATTGAAGACAAGGCTGTATTGGCGAGTACAATCAATAAAACAAGAAGTGGCCTGTATTTTTCTTTAACAATAATCAGCCCAAATAAGCCTGCAGTCAGCACAAGCGCCATCCATCCCATCAATTGTGTTATTCCCATATATTCTAAACAAATAATACCAACGTATTAGAATTTGCGAAATTAGACATTTCTATGCTGTAAATATTTTGCACAGGTCAATCAAAAAATTGATTTATGTCATTTTTTTGATAATTTTGTTCCACTAAAAAAAGAATTCATAATGTCCATCAAGACAGACAGCGTTGCTGAAAGATTCATTTTTAAAAGCGATATGGCTTTTTCAAATTTGCCCGATAACATAAAAGAGGTATTCTTAAGCCAAATGACTGTTAAACAGTTCAGAAAAAAACAAAATATATTTACCGAAGGTACTTACCCAGCAGGTATTTACTTCATTAAAAAGGGAAAAGTCAAAAAATACAAATCATTGAATGGCGGGAAAGAGCAGATTCTTTATGTGTGCAGCGAAGGTGAATTACTGGGATATGCTGCCTTTTTAAGCGAAGAGATGTATCCCGATTCCGCAGCTTCGCTAACCGATGCTACAATTGGATTTCTCTCGAAAGATAAATTGCTGAAACTGCTTGACCAATACGACGAATTATCTAAAATGCTGATGAAGAACCTAAGCCATGAGTTCGGGGTACTTGTCAATTTTATCGCAACCTTTACGCAGAAAACCGTGAGGGAAAGGGTCGCCTTGACATTGCTTATCCTTCAAGAGAAATTTAAGGATAACATTGATGAAAACAATGAAATTCAAATTAATCTCACCCGGGCAGACTTTGCCAATATTGTTGGGACGGCTGTTGCAACGCTTGTTAGATTGCTGCACGACTTTAAAGAAGAAAAACTAATCCGCACGCAAGGCCGCAAAATAATCATCACCAACAAGATTCAGTTGCTTGAAATAGCAGACGTTGCAGATATATATTGAGCGAAAAGGAAAGGTTATTTATGAAAGTAATTACTAATTGCTTCTACGAATTCATCATTCTTCAATTGGGTTTTAAACCTATGCCAATTATATTGCGCCCAGAATTTCCAGTTTTTTTAAATTTTCTCAAAATCTTCACGGTATAACAAAACCGTAAATCAAAAGTTTGTAACTTTAATGGAGATTTATTCCATTGAATGAGCCAATTCAGCGACAAGTTACACACGGCACCGTTCGTCAGGCTTCTGGTCCCATTTATTGCAGGAATCGTTTTAGGCGACTCGCTTCCGCCTGAACATAGATGGTATTACCTTGGTTTGTCGCTAATTTTCTTGCTCTTGCTCCTATTTTTCTTAAATACTTCGTTTAAAAGGCAATCTATTTTTGGCATCCTCTCCATTCCTGCCTTACTTTTCCTTGGACTTTTCATTGATTGCGATCTGAAATACCATCCGGAACCATTATCAAAAGATGAATATTTTGCTGTTATTCACGAGTATCCGCTCGAAAAAGAGAAATCATACCGGGCAGTGATCCGCTTAGCCCAACCGAAAATACTGGTACTTGCTTATTTCGAGAAATCGGAGCAAATTTCCAAAGCGGAACCGGGTGACGTTGTGTGGTTCCATGGAAAACCTGAATTGCTACAAAAGACTGGCAACCCTTATGAATTTGACTACCAAGCCTACGCAGTAAGAAATGGAATAGGACATCGCATCTATTTGAAGGGCAACGATTTTTATGCCTTACAAAATGAAAAGAATCCGGATATCATTGAAACATCTTTGATTATCCGAAACAGATTACTCCATATAATAGAAAACTGTGGTCTAAAAGGGGAAATCTTTCATTTGGTTTCATCCATCTCGTTAGGTGCTCGCGAGGAGCTGGAACCCGAAACCACTCAAAGTTTTGCGAAGACTGGCACCATTCATGTTCTTGCTGTTTCCGGAATGAATGTTGCCATTATCTTTGTTGTACTCGATTATATGTTTCGTTTTTTAAAGCGGGAAAAAGGAGGAATAATTCTATATACACTGCTGATTCTTGCCGCGGTTTGGGGTTATGCACTTATCACAGGTATGTCAGCATCGGTGCTTCGGGCAGCCGCTATGTTCACATTTATCGTGATCGGGACGGGTATGAACCGACATCCAAACATTTATAATTCGCTCGCCGCTTCTGCGTTTGTTTTGCTTTGCACTAATCCTTCGCTTGTATATGATGTTGGTTTTCAACTATCTTATGCTGCAGTTTTTTCAATTGTCTATTTTCATCCTCCCATTCATGGATTGCTCTATTTCAAATTCTGGATTCCGGATCAAATCTGGACTTTGTTGTCAGTATCATTTGCGGCGCAAATCGTAACACTCCCTTTGCTTTTACACTACTTTCATCAATTCCCAACCTGGTTCTTGCTCGCCAATCTGATGGTCATACCACTTGTATCTGTTATCCTTTATCTGACATTTATCGTTTTTGCGATTGCTCCAATTTTTCCATACCCCGGAGTTCTAATGACAAAGATTCTGGAATGGTCAGGTCAGGGAATGCTTTTCTCAGTTCATTTTGTTGAACATCTGCCTTATTCAATAATTGATGGTTTATATCCTTCGGATTTAACCCTTTTTCTGGTCGTATTATTAGCCATTTCGGTTACCCTTTTTATCATCCACAAAAAGCAGCGAACATTGATGGTTGCTTTAACTTTACTTATTACACTTTTAATATTCAATAATATTTCTGTCTATCAAAAACTTACACAGAAAGAAGTAGTCGTTTTTAATCTTCAGGGCAAAACCTTAATCGCATGTACCAGTGGAATTGTTACTACCTGGCTTACTACTGAAAAAGGTAATACGATTGAAAAGCTGAAATACTATACAAAACCATACGAAGGGTTTAGAGGCATCACAAAAACTTCATTAATCTGTTTATCTGACACTTCAACTTTAATTTCAGGCAAATTTTCGTCTCACGGTAACTTCCTGAATTTTGATGGGTTAAAATTATTTTTATTAAAAGATCGAAATCTTGGTAATATCGATTGGAAACATTTTCCATGCACGGACATAATCCTGCTAACTGAAAAGTCTTCATTTGATCCAGCGTTGATACGAAAATATCTTCCGTCAGTTGTAATTATCGAAAATCAATCGATTTCCAATGGCAATGACCCCATACTAATTGCTTCAAATGATCATGAAATAATGAATTCAGCAATTGGAGGAGCGATAAAAATTGAATTCAAGCGTAATGATGACAGTGGAAAAAACGCGTTTATTTGCGGTTACTTTAATCGTTGATAACCCTTTAGTTCACATGCAAATTCGTAATTTCATGAATATAATTGAATAACTTCGTTGCATTTAATTCATAAATTAAAATAGATCATAAGATATTGGTTTTCAATAATCCAATTGCTTTGAAAAAATTTCCGGAATATTACACTTTCATTTGTCATAATATCACAATAAAAAGAACGAAAAAATTCAGGTAACTTACCTGATATAAAAATAAAATTGGCATGCTGATTACCTAAAAAAGCAACTAACACGCCAATTTATTTGATATAAGTAATTGGCAGGATATAATATCGTATTCCTACTTCTTTTTGCTTTACCTTCTCTTTAGTTTTGGTAATATTCATGTAACCTTGTTGTAATGCTTCTGTATCATTTATTACAGTTACATTACACAAACATTACAGAAACCTTACACAAACAACGGTTTTAATATTGCGAAAGCATATTTAAAGCAATGGGTGAATCCTGCCCATGGCTGGATGAGACGTGAACTTCTTGACGTTTTATTGCTATTTGATGGTCGATTTTGTGTTTATGAATAAGTTATTTAATTACTCGTAATACTAAAGTATTTTAAGATAATATCCCAATTAGATAAAAAGCTGATCTTAACTTTTCATTCTGTCAGGCGAATAATCAACTTTATCTTTTCTATTGATTGGGAGAACGCCACCCATTTCACCCATCACATTCACAAGGTCTGATCCCGTAGGAACCACAATCTTTGAATTGTCTTTCAACGAAGTTTCCATTGCCTGAATTCTACGAAGTAATTGGGCATTCCCTACAAAGTATTTTTCCGCAGCTTCATTTACAAGCTGAATTGCCTGCGCTTCTCCTTCAGCACGTAGAATTGCGCCCTGTTTGATCCCTTCTGCACGACGGATTTCTGCACGCTTTTCACCGTCAGCTTTTGTTTCAGTAGCAGTTGCGAAATCGATGGCAGCTATCTTCTCATTTTCAGCTTTTACAATTTTGTTCATGGTTTCCTGAACGTCTTTTGGAGGATCAATCTCCTTTAGCTCAGTACGGACAATTTCAATTCCCCAATTCATCGTTTCCTCAAGTAGTGTTCCGTGAAGTTCCTTGTTGATCTTGCCGCGTTCACTGTTGGCTGACTTAAGTGTCATCGTGCCTATTATATTTCTTAATGTTGTACGGGCCAGGTTTACAATCTGGTATTCAATACTATTTACATTGTATTGTGAGTTTTTCACGCTCTGCTCATCCGATTTAATTTTGAAATAAACCTGGGCATCCACCTTGGCATTCAGGTTATCGTTTGTAATGATTTCCTGTGGTTCCGCATTGATCATCTGCTCTGTAATGTTGATAGTATACATCTTGTCAATTCCCGGAATGATCCAGTTAAAGCCATATCCTGCAAACCGATGGTATTTACCAAGACGTTCTACGAGGGCACGACTTGTTGGTCTTACAATGCGAATTCCGGCAAAGAAAAATAGTAGAATGGCCGCAATTGGAACAATAATCAAATTTTCCATAATAAAAGTTTTAAAATTGAATAAATTGATGAAGGTTAACGCAAACTTGCTTATGCACAAATATAATCATTTTAATTTGCGTACATAAGTTTATTCTTCCCCAAATTCGGATAAAAAACCGGTTTGTTTCAATAATTTGTTTTTTTATCATTTCCGGTTTATGGGTATTTAGAAAATTATACTTTTAACCAAAAAATAATTGAGTATCTAAAACGTAATTTACCGATGGCCAAACAATTCGGAAACACCTGGTGGGGAGCTCACTGGCTTAAATCGCTGGACAATATTGATTACGATAACCGTTTGCCACGAGGAGCAACATATGCCCGCAATGGTCATGTTGAGGAAGTTAAAATAAAGGAAAATCAGATTACAGCAAAAGTTGCAGGTAGTCGGCCTAAGCCATATAAAGTCACCATCATTGTGCCACCGTTTTTTCCTGATAAGATTGATCTTTTAATAACGGAAATTGTCGAACGCCCCATGCTGATATCACGGTTATTAAATCGTGATTTAGATCCTGAAATTCTGGAGATAGCGGAAAAAGCAGGTTTGAAAGTTTTCCCACGTCAATGGACAGATTTTAAGATGCAATGTTCGTGTCCTGACTGGGCTGTTCCCTGCAAACACTTAGCATCCGTAATTTACATGGTAAGTCAGGAAATTGACAACAATCCTTTTTTAGTGTTTCAAATACACAATGTAAACCTGATCAATGAGCTAAGCAAGCGAGGAATTCATATCGAATCAAACAAAAAGACTGAAATAGGACAGTTGGCAGACTTGCTAAAAGGTGATAGTAAAATCAAGACAACTGATTTTAACGTTGAATTGGCATATGAGCGGGTTGATTTTTCGCAACTGCAACCTATAACAGAACCATTGATACTCATCCTTCCTGATAATCCACCTTTTTACAATCAGGGTAATTTCCGTAACCAATATTCTTCTGCTATTCATAAAATCACGAAAGAAGTGGGACGAATTTTCAAGAAGAATAATCGATTAGACGACTATTTCCCTACTTCGAGAATCATTTCACCCTTGAGTCATCACTCCGAGATAAAAATCATGGCCAATTATAATGGCGATTGGGAAGTGGTAAATGAGCAACAAAAAGCGTTCAAGAACGAAGAATTCTTGCTTCAACTTTGGCGACTGAATCCAGACCATCTGAATGACTATCAGCCTTCGGTTGCGGCCTTGCATAAATTGCTTTTTGCAGCGTTACATTTGCTGGCAAATGGCGCAGTTGTTCCCCAAATCGTACAACTCGAAAACAAGAAATTCTATATTCGCTGGCTTCCTGCATTGATTGACAACCGGGTTAAGATACTGTGCAATAAACTTAACACTATTTTGCCACCAGATCTGCTTCTTTCACAACAAATCCTACGTAGAAAAGAGACTACCCAACCTGCTGATGATTCAGCAATCAACTTGTTGTCATTGTTTCTTACACTTCTAATTTCACGTTTTTCAGGCAATGTGATGTTCGACGAGATAATGGATTTGTTCTTTAAAAACCATCCTTATAGTTTTACTGGCGTTAGTGAAAATGCCCTTAGCGGCGGGATCAAAGTATGGCTTGACCGCTTTTTCCTGACTTCTGAAAACTACAAACCTGTAATTACAGTAACAGAACTACCATACGATACATTCGAAGTGAGCATCAGTATCGAAGACATGGCTCATCCCGACCAGCCTCCCATTTCACTTAATGATATTCTCACACAAAAAGAGCACCAGAATTACCGTTTTAAAATATTGCAATCACTTTCCCTACTTTCTCCATTTATAAAAGGCCTTGATCAACATATTAACCAACAGGCTAAGCAATCAATTGTATTTGATTTCAAAGAATTTGCCCCGTTTTTAATGAATATGTTGCCGGCCATTCGCTTGCTCGATATCAAAACCTTTTTGCCCAAATCTTTGCAGGAGTTATTACGGCCAAAAGCATCGGTTAAGCTTAAAAGCAAATCAGCTACCGAAGGCAGTTTTATCAGGCTTGACGATTTACTGACTTTCGATTGGCAGGTAGCTATTGGAGACCAAGTGATGACACCTGATGAATATAAAAAATTGATTCTTAACGCATCGGGACTGATGAAATTTAAGGAGCGTTACATCTATGTTGATGAGAGTGATCTTGAGAAATTGTATAAACACTTTGCTAATTCCAAACCACTATCATCCTATCAGTTGCTACAATTGGCCTTAATGGAAGAATACGAAGGTACTCCTGTAACTCTAACAAATGAGGTGAAGAAAATGATCAAAGATTTGACTTCCGATAACGACATCACCTTGCCAAAGGGCTTGCAGGCTAAACTACGGCCTTATCAGCATCGTGGCTTCTCATGGATGTACCGTAATATGAAAATCGGATTTGGGAGCATCCTTGCCGATGATATGGGTCTTGGTAAAACTGTGCAGGTGATTGCTATACTGATGAAAATGAAAGAAGAGGGAGCGATCAATGCGAAGCAAAAAGCATTGATTGTGGTTCCTACTGGTTTACTGAACAACTGGCAGGCAGAAATTGAGAAATTTGCACCTTCGCTTTCGACGCATATTTATCATGGCACAACCCGCGATTTAAAAGATTTTGACGCTGATGTAATGCTCAGCACTTATGGAGTTGTGAGAAGTGATACCGATCTTCTAAAGAAAAAGAAATGGCAAATTCTCGTGATCGATGAGGCACAAAATATTAAAAATAATGATACTGCACAAAGCAAGATGGTTAAAAGTCTGCCATCGAACATCCGGATTGCGATGAGCGGAACACCTGTCGAAAACCGCCTTTCTGAGTTTTGGTCCATCATGGATTTTACGAATAAAGGATATCTGGGTAATGAAAAATCATTTAAAGAAGATTTTGCCTCACCTATTCAACTGTTCAATGACGAACATGCGATATCGCGTTTCCGCAAGGTAACTGCTCCGTTTTTGATGCGCCGCCTGAAGTCGGATAAAAGGATAATATCAGATTTGCCCGATAAAATCGAGCAAAACCAATACAGTACATTAACCAAACCACAGGCTGCTTTGTATGAAAAAACATTGCAAATTGCAATGGAGGAAATTGAAGGGATTAGCGACTCTGACCATCAATCGATGTTTAAACGACAGGGTTTAGTCCTTCAGATGATACTGGCTCTTAAGCAGATCTGCAATCACCCTACACAATTCCTCAAAAACGGGAAAATAGATGCGGCATTATCCGGTAAGTCAATCCTATTGCTCGATATGCTTGAAACAATCATTGAAAGTGGCGAAAAAGTTTTGATTTTTACCCAGTTCCGCGAAATGGGAAATTTGCTTCAACTATTCATTAGTGAACGATTCGGTGAAGAGGCTATGTTTTTACATGGTGGCTGCAACATCAAACAAAGACAGGATATGGTTGATCGGTTTCAAAATAACCGGGCCGATAAAATATTCCTGTTATCCCTCAAAGCTGCGGGTACCGGATTAAACCTTACTGCGGCGACACAGGTGATTCATTATGATTTGTGGTGGAATCCTGCAGTCGAAGCCCAGGCTACTGACCGTGCCTATCGAATCGGGCAAAAGAAAAATGTGCAGGTTCACCGTTTTATCACAAAAAACACTTTTGAAGAGCGTATAGATGAGATGATCCAAAAGAAAAAACACCTTGCTGATATGACAGTTGCAACCGGAGAAAATTGGATTGGGAAATTCAGCAATAAAGAACTAAGGGAAATATTTGGTTAGAAAATGAATGAAGAGATAATCGTGTGATCAATTTTTGAGATCCCTATTCTCACTCCCTCTTCTTCTCTTTCTTCCTTAAAAAGTGTTTTGAATCGCCCCATTCTCCATAACCAATTTCACCATCGGCCAATGAAATGCGGGCATCGAGGCACCCTTTGCATTGCGCCGGCTCTTCATCGACGCATGGTTTATTTTCATACAAACTGTAATCATTGCGATATATCCCCGGTGTAACATTGGGCATGATAATGTTTGCCCCGACCTTAATACCTTTCTCGCGGCCAAGAGGATCAATGGCTTGAAGTGCGGTGGCTGCAGCAATATTGATGTCCTTCATCAGGATACGAAGTGCTGCTATCATTTTTAAAGATAGATCGAAACGATCGAGAATGGGTAAAAGCTCATCCCGAAAAGCATAAAGCGGGGTATCTGAATGTTCAATATAAGGTCCCATTCCTACCATATCTATTCCGAACCGTTGAAAAAAGAGGAGATCATCAGCCAAATCGGAAGTTGTCTGAAATGGCAAACCAATCATTACCCCTGTACCAGTTTGAAATCCGATCGCTTTCAATGAATGGAGACAGTCCATACGATGGTTAAAATCATGCTGCTGATCCAAAGGATGTATTTTGTTATAAAGGGATTGATTTGATGTTTCGATGCGCAGCAAATAACGGTGAGCGCCTGCTTCAAACCAGCGCCGGTAAACTGCTTCAGAGTGTTCTCCTACCGACAAAGTAATTCCAAGCTTTCCATTGCTCAATTTTTTGATTTGTCTGACTAAATTCGTGATTCGATCGGCAAAAGCAGGAGAACCATTTTCGCCTGACTGAAGCACAACAGACCCGAATCGATTCTCATCCGCAAAACGGGCAGCATTGAGTATTTCGACATCAGTCAAATTATAGCGACGAACCAAAAAATTGGAATTACGTATACCGCAATAATAACAATCCTTGTCACAAACATTTGAAAACTCTATTAAACCCCGAAAATAAACCTTATTGCCAACAAATAAATTCTTAACCTCACCACCCTTTTTAAACAGCAAAAGCTTTTCATCCCCTTCACTAAGCAAGAGTTGTTGCAGATCGGACTGCGTCAACGATGATTGCTCTAAAATTTTGGAAATGGCACCCATTTTTTTCATCTATTGATCAGGTAAATATACCATATTCTTTTATATCAAAGACCAGTTTTTTTTTGGAAAAAATGACTTTGATTTCGTAATTTTGTACAAAGCAATTGAAAATGAAGAAGGCTCTTTACTATAAAACGCTTGAAAACGGTGTTGTGAAATGCAAACTCTGCCCCCATTATTGTCTGATAGGCGATAATGAGCATGGGGAATGTAATGTGCGCGTCAACAAGGATGGCGATTTATATAGCGAGTTTTTCGAAAAAGTGACGGCTGTAGCTCTTGATCCGATTGAAAAAAAACCACTCTATCATTTCTATCCCGGATCGTCTATTCTTTCTGTTGGATCGCTTGGGTGTACAATGAGATGTCTCTTCTGTCAGAATTTTAGAATTTCACATCCAACACCTCAAAGTTACGACGGCACAAACTTATTCACTGTTAAAGCAATAGTAAAATTAGCAATAGAACAGGAAAATAACATTGGGATTGCTTTTACTTATAATGAACCAGGCACCTTTTATGAATACATGATCAGCGTTGCGATGAAGGCTAAACCTGCCGGACTTAAAACTGTGATGGTCACAAATGGTTATATTAACCGCGAACCACTCGAAGCGATTATTCCCTATATTGATGCCTTTAATGTTGACCTGAAAGCATTTTCGGAGAGTTTTTATAAATCGATAACACATTCGCATCTGGCACCTGTCAAGAAAACAATAAGCAGGATAGCATTATCGCATAAACATATGGAAATTACCAATCTTGTCATACCCGGGATGAATGACAATTATAAAGAATTTGAAGAGATGGTTCGGTGGATTGCGTCAGAAACTGGTGATCGGACTGTACTTCATATTTCGAGGTATTTCCCCAATTTTCAAATGAAGATCGCGAGTACCCCAATTAATATCCTTCTCAATCTTTACGAAATCGCGAAAAAACATCTTAAGTTCGTTTATCTTGGAAATGTTTCTGATATCGGGCGAGACACTACCTATTGTGATCAATGCCATAATAAACTGATCGTTAGAGAGCCTGGCAAAGTACTAATTGAAGGGCTCGACAAAATGGGAAACTGTACCAAATGCGGGAACCATGCAATTGATCATGTCTATTTTGAACAGGCATTGTAAATAGCGAATTCGGCGTTCTGACGATTAGGCAATTCGTTTATTTGACAAGTTTAAAACCAGCAATACTAATGAATGATTTAGATGAGAGAATCAAATATTAATATATTGCAGAATTGTCAAATTGTCAATTTCATTCAGCTTTTTGGAATTTTGATTCTGTAATTAGTGGATACATTCCCTTTCGAGATATCCAGAAGCTTGCCTTTCAATAACCTCTTTTTGAGAGGGGAACAATAATCAACAAACATGATCCCGTCAAGATGGTCGTATTCGTGCTGTAAAACACGGGCAGTAAATCCGGAATAAACTTCGTCATATTCAACCCAGTTTTCATCGAAATACTGAATCCGGATTGTACTAAAGCGGAGTACATCTTCACGTAAACCAGGAAGGCTTAGACATCCTTCGTCCATCAATACTTTTTCACCCTCTTTTTCAATAATATGGGCATTAATAAATGCTTTTTTAAAATCTTTTAATTCTGGTTCGTCTTCACCAAGAGGTGCGAGATCGACTACAAATATCCGATCGGTGAGGCCAATTTGTGGTGCAGCCAGGCCAACACCTTCAGCATTGTGCATAGTCTCGAACATATCGTCAACTAAGGTTTTAAGACCTTCGTAATTTTGATCAATATCAATTGTTTTTTTGCGAAGTACGGGGTCACCAAAGACTGTTATGGGATAAATCATTCTGTTTACTTTAAAAATTTTTGTTCTTCAAGATACGATTGCAATATAATTGTAGCACTAACACCATCAATCGTCGCTTTGTTCTGTCTGTCCTTCTTTTTTACACCGGCATCTATCATGGTCTGGAATGCCATCTGAGATGTAAACCTCTCGTCCATAAGCTTCAGAGGCATATCCTTATAAATCAGTTGGAATTTTTTCAAAAAAGGATTAATATATCTTATTGCATCAGACGGCTCATTATTAAGCTGCCTTGGATATCCAACCAATACAAGTTCAACTTCTTCATGGGCAAAATAATTGGCTAAATAATCCCATATTTCATTTGCTGAAACAGTTGTCAACCGGGTTGCAATTATTTTTAGCGGATCGGTAACTGCCAAACCTACACGTTTATTGCCGTAATCGATGGCTAAAACCCTTCCCATTCAATTTATTATTTTATTAATTCGCAAAGATAATCGATTTATTCGTTTTGGATTATCCGCCTTTTGTTAGAATAACAATAAAACATACCTGGTGAAAATGAAAAATAGTGCAGGAAGATATTTCTAAAATAACTCACATGATTTCAACAAAGATCAATGTTTTTCATAAAGCCAAACACATTTATTGATGTATGTAATATCCGATAGCTGTTCGAGTAGAAAGGAAGCCACATTTATCCTTGATATCTGAAGATTTCCTTTCAGTATCATCTTTTTGCATCCATAGCAGTTATCTCCCGTTTTGGGACCATCAGTAAGGCCGCCAGGACGCACAACTGTCCACAATAACTTGCTATTCAGAAGTCGTTTTTCATTTAAGGTATGATCAGCAAGCGGCACGCGAAGCAGAATGTCCGCAAGTAGAAACCGAAATATTGGCCTCATGAAATAACGGCTTTCACCCGCTCCTATACTCGACAAGTATAGCAAACGTTTAATTCCCTCCAGTTCCATCAATCTGACAATGCAGTCAATTCCTTCCCTAATTTCCGTGGCATGCCTGGTTAATGAACCACCACCTAACGTCGAAATACAGGCATCTGCTCCTGTTAAAGCCTCTTTCAAACTGACAGTATCGCTAAGGTTTCCGATTACTACCTTAAGATTCGGGTGTTGTTGCACGATTGATTCTGCCCTTCGAACATATGCTGTCACCTGATGGCCTTTTATCAATGCCTCCTTCAATAAAAGGGTACCTGTTTTACCACTCGCACCAAAAATTACTATTTTCATATATTGAGCTGATTTAGTAAATGAGTAACAAAAATAGTGATTTACTGGCACAACATTATTATTTTGGTGAGATGCCAATTCAGGGTTCAATCTGTATCTATTTTATTTTTTAAGCGACAGATGAAAATGAAATTTAGCGAAGCTATTTGTAATGCTTAAAGATTCATACTGATTAATAATTGTACAATCATGGCTATTTCGTGCCTTATAACTAATTAAAGCTATTTTTACAATTGACAGGGAAATAACAAATGTGGAAATACCCGCAACTTTGGAGACGCATTTGTGTTATGTTGTATTTATTGACAATCAGTATATAAGATGATAAGTTTAAAGAATATTCAGACAGAAATTGACGCAAGTTTTCTATATAAGGTTTTGGGCGATCACGAAGAAGATCCCAATGTTGCGAGTGTATTTCACCAGATGAGTGACATCGAACACGGTCATGCGCTCGCCTTTATGAAGAAGAATAATCTGGACACGACTAAGCCATTCCCCCCTTCGGCAAAAGCCAAAATACTCAATTTGATCGGGAAACTATTTGGCTATGACTATATTTTAGGGGTCCTTTTAGATACCGAAAGAAGCCTTTCATCATCCATCATTAATTCAAGGAAAACAAATAATGCGGTCAGTTCATTATCCGATACCGCTCATGTTACAATACTTAAAAACATATTAAGTAACCATCCCAAAGTTTCAGGTTCAAACCTGGCACGTTTCGAAAAGCGACACCGCTCGATTGGTGGCAATGCTCTGCGTGCCGCGGTATTGGGCGGGAACGATGGATTGGTTTCGAATTTTAGCCTGGTGATGGGGATTGCAGGCGCAACAAGTGGGAAGAGTGTCGTGCTATTGACGGGACTTGCAGGATTAATTGCAGGAGCCTTATCAATGGCTTTGGGTGAATGGATTTCTGTTAAAAGTTCAAAAGAACTCTTCGAAAACCAGATGCAACTGGAAATGGAGGAATTGGAAAATAATCCTGAAGGAGAAGAATTGGAACTTGCATTGATTTATCAGTCGAAAGGAATTCCCGAAATGGAAGCAAGAAAAATGGCAAACGAGATTATTCAGGACATCGATCACGCACATGAAGTATTAATTAAAGAGGAGTTGGGGATCAATCGCGAAGATTTAAAAGGATCGGCAATGGAGGCGGCGGTTACTTCATTCCTTTTGTTTTCAGTAGGCGCTATCATCCCGGTAATCCCCTTCTTCTTTGTGGGAGGTTTTGAGGCTGTCATCATCAGTACTGTTTTAAGTGGTTTTGGACTATTTTTAATAGGAGCATCTATCACGCTGTTTACCGGAAAAAGTGTCTGGTATTCGGGTTTCAGACAGGTATTATTCGGACTTGCAGCGGCGGCAGTTACTTTTGGAATAGGAAAACTGATTGGCGTTTCTGTGCTTGGATAGAGCATGCAATAATATACCAATGAGACTATTCAATAACTTATAATTCGCATCATGGAGTTATTTACAGGGTACCTGAAAATCGCATTAAGCAGCGGAACAATATATCTGTTTTTAATCATTGCTATCAGGCTGTTTGGGAAGAAAGAACTGGCCCAGCTTTCAATCATTGACCTTGTCTTTATTTTACTGATTAGCAATGCCGTTCAAAATGCAATGGTGGGATCTGACTCGTCCCTTTCGGGAGGTCTGGTGGCGGCTTCTACCTTGTTTTTGGTGAACTTTTTATTCAAATACCTCCTTTACAAGTTCCCCAAATTGGGAAGTATTGTGCAAGGATCTGATTTGATGCTTATTTATAACGGGCAGCTTAACGTCGGAAATATGATCAAGGCGCGCATCACACACGAAGAACTATTAGAAGCTGTTCGCGAGCATGGTGTATCCGAAATCCGCGATGTTGATTTGGCCGTACTCGAAACGGATGGCAATATCAGTATCATTTCTAACGGGTATAAAAGCAGAACGACCAGGAGACGTAAAGGGCGGAATAAGGTGATGAAAACTCAATGATCTGATCACCAATCCGGAAATATCATTCAAAAAGGACGTAAAAACAGGCCATGGTTATGAAATAGTACTGTGATATAGAGACTTGATAATTCAACTTTAAGAAATAAAATTTTGTCCTGATTTTCCTTTCTTTGTGTTATCTTCTCATTTCCGGATACCCAAATTTTAAATATTTAATTTATCCTAAAAAAACTTTCATTTTTGAGGTAACAATTGATAGCTATTTCCTATTAATAAGAACCAGAGAACTTTTTGGAAGATAAAGTGATTACTTGTTGTAGCTGACATAAGTATGCTGATAAGTATAAGTAAATTGTTAATAAC
>Ga0118677_10000851_pt1 | contig 66097 bp, 62 predicted proteins | sample AliMusrvi5mmetaG_FD_86154 | JGI IMG/M metagenome (GOLD analysis project Ga0118677, IMG submission 86154) | reverse complement strand
CTCTTAATTAAGTACGTATCTCGCCATGACCCATGACGATATATTTTAGGGAGGTAAGGCCATCCAAACCGACTGGTCCACGTGCATGTAATTTGTCGTTAGATATACCAATTTCTGCACCAAGACCGTATTCAAAACCATCGGCAAAGCGGGTGCTCGCATTAACCATCACGCTTGCGCTATCCACTTCCCGCAAAAAGCGATCCGCTTGAGCTTTATTGTTGGTAATGATGGCATCGGTATGTTTACTGCCATATTGCTCAATATGATTCATGGCTTCATCTATATCCGCTACTGTCTTAATCGACAAAATAGGCGCCAAGTACTCAGTCTGCCAATCCTCTTCAGTGGCCTCGACTAAATTCTGAAAACCGGCAGATTCTAGAGTCTGGCGAGTCAAGGAGTCGACGCGAAGCTCCACTCCTTTATCCTGATAAATCTTGCATAAGGGTGGAAGTACCTTTGGAGCAATAGCCTTGTTCACGAGCAATGTCTCCATTGCATTACAAGGCGCATAGCGCTGGGTCTTGGCGTTATCACACACTTTTATAGCCATAGCAATATCTGCATCCGCATCAATATAGGTATGACAAATGCCATCTAGGTGCTTAATCATTGGTACACGGGCTTCAGCCATTAAGCGGGCAATCAGGCTCTTGCCACCACGAGGCACAATCACATCAATATATTGTGTCATCGTGATCATTTCACCAACAGCGCTTCGATCGGTAGTGGTAACCACTTGGACAGCATCTATAGGTAAATTAGCGGCCTTTAAGCCCTCTTGAATCATCGTCGCCAATAAGGTATTGGAATCAATTGCCTCAGAGCCGCCACGTAAAATGACCGCATTACCTGACTTTAAACAGAGAGCTGCGGCATCGATGGTGACATTAGGACGAGATTCATAAATAATGCCAATAACCCCCAGAGGAACCCGCATCTGTCCCAACTCAATGCCTGAGGCTTGCTTTTGAAGAGTGGTAATTTTTCCAATTGGATCTTCAAGAGTTGCAATTTGCTCTAAACCCAAAGCCATAGACTCAATTGTTTTAGGCGTCATGGTGAGTCGATCAATAAATGCGGCATCTTGACCATTGGCCTTAGCGCGCTCCACATCTACATGATTAACTTTTTCAATCTCAAGCGCTTGTTCACGAATGAATTGAGCAATATAGAGTAACGCTTGATTTTTACGTTCACTAGAAGCACGAGCCATCGCACGTGATGCTTGACGAGCACGCTGACCAATCTCCTGCATCATTTGTTTAATTGAATCGCTCATTTCTAAATTCACCGCTCACTCTTAAATAAATTATTAAATTTGTTCTTGCCGTTTATAACCATTAGCGCAATAAATTTCCCACTAAACGTAAACCATCCCAGGGGTCAGCTGGCAACTCAACTGCATGCAATCCTTTAGCTTGGCGGTCCAATCCCGCAGCTACATGCATAGCACGACGCAACCTCATGGGTTGAATTCGTTTCAGTGCCATAGGATATAAACGCTCTTTATTCCCCCAGATACGATTAGCACGCATTAATTGCTGAATTGACTCGCCGGCATCACCCGCGGCTTTTAGCTTCGATAGTAGCCGAAGCTCTTCAGTAACGCTCCACAAAATGAGGACTAAAGGCTCACCCTCACCCTTTAGGCCATCAAGCATCCTGTTTAAGCGCGGTAAATCTCCCGCCAGCATCGCCTCAGTTAATTCAAAGACGTTATATCTAGCTACTTTTAAAATAGCTGAACGAATTTGCTCCTCGGTCAGAACACCTGTGGGATGCAATAAACCCAGTTTTTGAATTTCTTGATGGGCTGCGATGAGGTTGCCCTCCACTTGATCTGCAATAAAACTCAATGCACGCTGACCTTCCGATCCAGATTCAACCTCTTGTCCTTGCTTTTTAAGGCGCCCAGCTATCCATTGCGGCAATTGAGTGCGCTCTAATGAGTCGAGCTGAATGGCCATACCAGCCTCATCTAACGCGCTAAACCACCCAGAAGATTTAGTCTTGCTATCCAGTCTTGGCAGAACAATGCATACAATCGTATCCGGCCCTTCTGCACCCACTGCCTGAGATTGAATTTGAGCAGAGAATTGTTTTAGTGCATCAGCACCGTCACGCCCTGGTTTACCAGTTGGAATACGTAATTCGACCCAGCGCTTATCTCCAAACAAGGACATAGTTTGACCAGCATTTAAAAGCGCGCCCCAATCAAAGCCACGCTCTTGCATCAGCACTTCCCGATCGGTATAGCCCATTTGTTTAGCGGTAGCGCGAAGCTGATCCATTGCCTCCATCATGAGGAGGGGCTCATCTCCACTAAAAACATACAAAGGATTCAAGGAGGCCGGGGAATTCAGCGACCTAAGGTGGACTTGAAAGGTATCGCTTTTAACCATGCGAACTCATCATCATTCTTTAAAAGCTTCTCGTTTGCGAGGATTTTGCAGAAGCGGCCACGCGACGCAAAATTTGAACAGCAAGATCTCTACGCATTAAGGTAAGAAATTGTTGTTGCTGTACATCAGTGGACAGGACGGTTGCATTGGAGAAGTCCATGTCCCGTGTCATATAAATTTCTGCATCTGGAATTACTTCTGCACCAGATAAATCATATGCCCTAAAACCCACTCGAATGTTTAGACGGTAAGCGGAAATTTGACCTGTAGCGTTATAGGCCAAAATTTCACGGCCAGTAACATCACTCGTAATTTCCAAAACGAGATCTGCGTCCTTGGGATTAATCGCTACCTTTACATCACTTCCCGTCAAGATGGCTGTTTGCAAATCCGCGCGCATAGGGGGGGATGGATTGCCTGTAATGGCAATGACCTTATAAGGTAAATCGACCATACCGCGTAAGCGAAAGCCACAAGCAATTAAGCTACTCACGGGAGCCAATGCAAATAATCCCAACATCGCCCTCCTCAGAGAATCGACTCTCAAAGGACTCAAACTATTTTTAGTCTTTTGTTTGCTTGCGTTCATATGTTTAATTCATTTAAAAAGTTAAGGGGCTACGCCACAATATTGACTAAGCGTCCAGGAACCACAATGACTTTTTTGGGTGAACCACCATTTAAAGCCTTGAGTGCTGCTTCGCTTTGCAGAGCCAATACCTCAATCTGCTCTTTGGTAGCCTGTGCGGGCACTAGAATTTCACCACGCAATTTCCCATTGATTTGCACCATGATAGTTAACTCTGTTTGCACAAGCGCAGACTCATCAACGGCTGGCCAAGGGGCATCTAAGATAGGGCCAAAAGATGATTCATACCCCGTCTGTTGCCAAAGTACATGGGTTAAATGAGGAACTACTGGGTATAGCACCCTTAATAAAATACCTAAACATTCACGCAATACTGGGGCTCCAACAGCGCCCCCCTCAACAATTTTCACCGGCTCTAATGCATTAAGCATCTTCATGGCAGCGGATACGACCGTGTTGTACTGGCGACGCTGATAGTCAAAATTCGCTTGCTTGAGAATCGAGTGCACTTCGCGACGTAATACTTTTTCAGCAACATTCGGATTTGCGCAAAGAACGTCACTGGATTCGCGAATAGCATTAGCTTGGCTACTAGAGTACATCCATACTCGACGCAAGAAACGCGAGGCACCCTCAACGCCAGCACCAGACCACTCTAACTGTTGCTCTGGGGGCGCTGCAAACATGACAAAGAGGCGCGCGGTATCGGCGCCGTATTGATCAATTAAAGCCTGTGGATCAACGCCATTGTTCTTGCTCTTGGACATTTTTTCAATGCCGCCAATGATGACTGGCGTACCAGAGGTGTCGCCCTTGAGCTTAGCGCTTTGTGGGCGACCTTTTTCATCCAAATCCAATTCCACATCGAGGGGATTTAACCAAGTTTTCTTACCCGAAGCTTCTTCAGAGTAATAGGTCTCATTTAAAACCATGCCTTGAGTTAACAAATTCTGGAATGGCTCATCAAAGGTAATAAGATTGAGATCGCGCATAACTTTGGTCCAGAATCGCGCATAGAGTAAATGTAAAATCGCATGTTCAATGCCGCCAATGTACTGGTCCATTGGCATCCAGTATTCATTGCGCTCATCGACCATGGTTTTGGCATTGGGCCCGGTGTAGCGCATGAAGTACCAAGAAGAGTCCACAAAGGTATCCATTGTGTCAGTCTCACGTCGCGCTGGTTTACCGCACTTGGGGCACTTCACATTTAAGAAATCAGCATGCTTGTTTAGTGGATTACCACTCCCATCGGGGACGCAATCTTCGGGCAATATCACCGGTAAATCTACCTCGGGTACGGGGACTGCTCCACAACCAGGAACTTGCTCATCACCACAATGAATAATAGGTATTGGTGTACCCCAATATCTCTGGCGAGAAATACCCCAGTCGCGTAGACGGTACGTAGTTTTCATTTCGCCAATGCCCATCTTTTCTAAATCTTGAGCAACAACATTCACTGCCTCTTCATGTGACATGCCGTCGTATTTGCCGCTATTGAGGCATTCAACATCATTCTTTTGCACATACCAATCCTGCCATTGCATTGAATTGAACATCTCAGAAGGGCCTCGTAAAGCAATCACCTGTTTAATGGGTAATTCATACTTGAGGGCAAAAGCAAAATCGCGTTCATCGTGGGCAGGAACACCCATTACTGCACCATCGCCATAAGACATTAAGACATAGTTGCCCACCCAAACAGGTATTGGCTCATGCGTCAAAGGATGGGTTACATATGAACCAGTGAACATGCCCTCTTTTTCTTGAGTAGCAAGGTCTGCCTCGATCACGCTACCAGTTTTACATTTCTCAATGAATGTCGCCAGGGCGGGATTATTGATAGCAGCCTGAGTAGCTAGTGGATGCTCAGCAGCTACAGCGCAAAAGGTAACCCCCATGATGGTATCAGCGCGCGTGGTAAAGACGTAGAGCTGACCATCTTGAATGAAATTACCTTGCGCATCAGCAATCTCATGCTTAAAAGCAAACCGTACACCCTGACTTTTACCAATCCAATTTTGCTGCATGATCTTGACGCGCTCTGGCCAACCTAAATCATCCAAGCCAGAAAGAAGCTCTTCTGCATAAGCTGTGATGTTGAAGTAGTAGCCTGGAATCTCACGCTTTTCGACTAAAGCGCCAGATCTCCAACCTCGACCATCAATCACCTGCTCATTGGCAAGGACAGTCTGATCAATTGGGTCCCAGTTCACCACTTGTGTCTTACGATAGGCGATGCCTTTTTCCAGCATCTTCAAAAAGATCCATTGGTTCCAACGATAGTAATCTGGGTTACAGGTAGCGACTTCGCGAGACCAATCAATTGCTAGACCCATCGCTGCCATTTGCTTTTTCATATAAGCAATGTTGTCGTAGGTCCACTGTGCAGGAGGTACTTTATTTTGGATCGCTGCATTTTCAGCAGGCATCCCAAAAGCATCCCAGCCCATAGGCATAAGAACATTAAAACCTTGCATGCGCAGTTGACGCGTCATCACATCGTTGATGGTGTAATTGCGCACATGGCCCATATGTAACTTGCCAGAAGGGTAAGGCAACATCGAGCAGGCGTAAAACTTTGGCTTAGGCTTACCGAAGGTATCTACTGCATTTTCTGCAACCTTATAAACTTGCGCACTTTCCCAATCAGCCTGCGCTGCCGCTTCAATACTGCGGTGATCGTAATCCTTGCTCATTCAATACAACTCTTTTCTTCTATTGTGATCGGCTAATCATATTTTGTGGAAAGCTTACTTACGCAGTCCCAATACATCTTGCATGTCATATAGACCGGAAGCCTGGTTTTGCAAGAAACGCGCGGCACGCAAGGAACCCTGTGCATAAGACTGTCGGCTAGAAGATTTGTGACTAATCTCAATGCGTTCACCATCACCAGCAAATAGAACGGTATGGTCACCAACGATATCTCCACCGCGAATGGTGGCAAACCCAATAGACCCCTCTTTACGCTCGCCCGTATGCCCTTCGCGAGCATAAACGGCAACATCATCCAATCTCTCGCCCAAAGCTTCAGCAATCACTTCGCCCATCTTGAGTGCGGTGCCTGAAGGCGCATCTACTTTATGGCGATGATGCGCTTCAATGATTTCAATGTCATATCCTTGATTGAGCATCTTGGCAGCAATCTCGAGCAGTTTAAAAGTAACATTAACACCCACACTCATATTGGGAGCAAAAACAATGGCTAATTTCTCAGAGGCCTTTTTAAGGTCAGCAATCTGATCTAAGCTAAGCCCCGTAGTACCAATAATCATTTTGGTACCAGTATTTTCGGCAATAGCCAAATGGGCCATTGTTCCTTCTGGTCGAGTGAAATCAATCAGGAATTGCGCATCACTCAATGCCTTGGCAATGTCGGCAGTGATTTCTACGCCTGTTTTTTTACCTAAAAATGCTCCAGCATCGTCGCCCAATTGTGGGCATGAACTATGCTCCAGTGCACCAACCAGCTGAAGATCAGGAGCATTGATCACAGCTTCAATCAGCATTCTTCCCATGCGACCAGTTGCTCCAGCAATTGCAATCTTCATCATTTATTTCTTCGCTTCTTATTAAGGGTATCTAAAGCTATTTGCTCTAGCATTAATGCAAAAGTAATTCTTCTTACTACCTATGGCTACTTCGTAGTGCTAGCCGGTAGCACATTTAAAGCGCCGGGTCCCAATACTTCAGGCTGCGTTACTGGTTGAGCTTCTGGCTGTTTATTTGAAAAACTCAAGAAGTCCCAGAATGAGCTTTTGCTTGCACTATTACTAGTAGGTGTAGGTATGGGTGTGCCCGTAGGTAAATTGTCAGTTGGGCTAGGCACCAATAATTCAGGTTGCTGTAAGGGCGCAGTAACTGGGGCTTTATGTGTACCAGTAATTGTTTCCCAGAATGAACGTTTTTGTTTTGAGTAGTTATCAATTTCAGCAACTAACTCTACTTCTGTTGGCAACGCATCGCCATCAAACTTTGAAACTTTGTCACCCTCAAAGAAAACAGTGACACGACGCTCTTTTCCCATTTTTTGACCGGCCCGCTGGAATTCAAAAATATAGTCCCAGCGATTTGCGTGGAAATAGTCTGCCAGTAAAGGTGTTCCCAAAATTTGCCTTACTTGCTCACGGCTCATACCCACCTGTAACTTGGAGTACTGTTCGCTAGAAATAAAATTTCCTTGAATAACATCTGGGACATAAGGTCTAAAAATCTTATTCATCCAAGCGCGCTGAGTTTCATCGACCGAAGTAGTGCAACCAGCGGCGACAAGAACACTACCAAAGAGGGCTATTAATAAACCCAAACGAGCAGAGCTGAAACCTCTTGAAATCCAGTTCAAAAGGCGTATAAAAAGTTGGGGACAATTTTGCATGGCTAGCCGTATCATTAAGGTATTGATTTTAGCTCCCAAAGCCACGAATATGAACCAAAACTCCACGCCTGCAGATTTACGTGACATTGGCCTCAAGGCTACTGGTCCACGCATGAAAATCTTAGACTTTTTCCATCACAATGGCGGCACCCACTTTAGTGCGGAAGATGTCTTTGTAGCCCTAGCAAAAGATGACCAGGAGATTGGTTTGGCTACTGTTTATCGAGTGCTTACCCAATTTGAACAGGCCGGCCTCCTCCTACGAAGCCATTTTGAATCCAGTAAGGGTGATAGTAGGGCTATTTATGAGCTAAATGAGGGGCAACACCATGACCACCTTGTGTGTCTTGATTGCGGGCATGTAGAGGAGTTTGTGGATGAGGCCATTGAAAAGCGACAGAAAGAAATCGCTAAAAACTTTGGATTTAAGCTTCAAGAACATACTTTGGCAATGTACGGACATTGTCAAAAGAAGAATTGCAGAAATAAGCTAAAAGTTTAAATTCAAGGATTTAAGCGCATATAAAGAAAAAAGACCTCAATTGAAGTCTTTTTTTAATATAAGTCTAGTTTTAACGACTTTTAGGTGCTAAACAGCCATTAAAGCCTCTGCAGCATTGAGCATTTGCACTGAATAACCCCATTCATTGTCATACCATGCAAGCACTTTGACCAGTTTGCCGTCAGCAGACACGCGAGTTTGTGAGGCGTCATAAATACTCGGACGGGGATCATGATTAAAGTCAATCGATACCAATGGCAAGGTATTAAAGCCCAATATTCCTTTAAGCTCACCTTCGCTGGCCGCTTTCAAAATGGAATTGACCTCATCTACGCTGGTGGGACGGCTAGCCATGAAGGTTAAATCCACAACAGATACATTAATAACGGGAACGCGCATAGCAAAGCCATCAAATCGCCCTGCCAACGCTGGTAATACCAAACCAACGGCTTTGGCTGCACCAGTCTTTGTAGGGATCATGCTGGTCACTGCAGAGCGGGCACGGCGCATATCCTTGTGATAAACGTCTGTCAGCACCTGATCATTGGTGAAGGCATGGATAGTGGTCATTAGGCCAGACTCAATTCCAATCTTTTCTAACAAAGGTTTAACCAACGGTGCCAAACAGTTAGTAGTGCAACTGGCATTAGAAACCACAACATCACTTGATTTGAGTACTTGCTGATTTACTCCATAAACAATCGTGGCATCCACATCTTTTTCACCAGGCGCAGAAATTAATACTTTCTTTGCGCCCTGAGAAATATGCACCATGGCCTTTTCTTTAGAGGTGAACTTGCCCGAGCATTCCAAAACCAAATCTATACCCAGCTCGCCCCAAGGAGTTTCCAAAGGATTTCGAGTGGAGAACATTTTGATGCGATCGCCATTCACCACCATGCAATCGCCATCTACTTTTACTTCTGCAGGAAAACGGCCGTGAGCTGAATCATATTGCGTTAAGTGCGCATTGATATCTATATCACCCATGGCATTAATTGCCACAATTTGAATATCCCGTCTTGGTTTTCCATTGAGCTGATCTTCATATAAAGCACGTAGCACCATTCGACCGATGCGCCCGTAACCATTAATTGCGACACGAATTGTCATTCCATTCCCCTTGCTAATTTTGAATTCTAATTCTTTAAATAAAACTTTTTAGTTTTTGGCAATACATTGCTTCACAGTTTTTGCAATTTGAGCAGTCGTTAAGCCAAAGTATTCGTAAAGTACTGGTGCAGGTGCTGACTCACCAAAGGTATCGACGCCATGTACAGCTGCACATCCATATTTCCACCAGAAATCACTCACACCCGCTTCAACTGCAATACGTGGAATCTTGGCTGGTAGCACTGTTGCTTTATAGGCAGCATCTTGTTGATCAAAAATGCCAGTGGATGGAATGGATACCACTCGAATACCCAAACCTTCTTTTTCTAAATGCTCTGCAGTTTGAACTGCCAAGGCAATTTCAGAGCCTGTTGCAATAATGACTGCATTAATCTTTGCTTTCTTGGACTCACGCAAAACATATCCACCGCGAGAAATATTTTTTATTTGCTCACTACTACGTGAAATAAATGGGCAATTCTGGCGACTGAAGATTAAGGCGCTTGGGCCGTTTTTTCTTTGAATGGCCGAACCCCAGGCGACTGCACTTTCAGTGGTGTCACAAGGACGCCAAACCATGAGATTGGGAATCAGTCGTAAGCTGGCAACATGCTCAACGGACTGATGAGTTGGACCATCTTCACCCAAACCAATTGAGTCGTGTGTAAATACAAAAATGCTACGTAACTTCATTAACGAAGCCATACGTATTGCATTGCGACTGTAGTCAGAGAAGGTGAGAAAGGTGCCACCAAAGGGAATATAACCGCCATGTAGCGCAATCCCGTTCATGATCGCACTCATACCAAATTCGCGTACGCCATAGTTAATATGGTTGCCCCACTGATCGGCACGTACTGCTTTGCATGCCGACCAATTGGTGAGGTTTGAGCCCGTTAAATCTGCAGAACCACCCATAAATTCCGGCAAGGCGGGAGCTAAAGCCTCAATCGCATTTTGACTTGCTTTGCGAGTAGCAATAGTTTCGGCTTTCGATTGACAAGTTTTAAGATAGGCATCAAGGGTTGATGAAAAATCTTTTGACAAGTCACCCTGCATGCGGCGCTGTAATTCAGATGCAAGTTCAGGATATGTATTTTTATATGTTTGGAATTTTTTATTCCATTCATGCTCAGCCGCTTGACCGCGCTCCTTAAAGTCCCAAGCCTCATAAAGATCTTTTGGAATCTCAAATGGGGCATAAGGCCAATTTAATGCGACGCGGGTTTCAGCAATTTCAACAGCACCCAATGGTGAGCCGTGAACTTTATCGCTACCCGCCATATTAGGAGAGCCTTGACCAATCGCAGTTTTGCAACAAATTAAAGTAGGTTTGTCACTACGCTTGGCTCTGGTAATCGCTCTCGCCACATCTTCAGCTTTGTGTCCATCCACATCACGAATGACATTCCATCCGTAAGCTTCAAAACGTTTGGGGGTATCTTCGTTAAACCAAGAAACGACTTTGCCATCGATGGAGATGCCATTGTCATCCCACAAAGCAATCAGCTTATTTAATTTTAAAGTACCGGCCAGCGAACATACTTCATGGCTAATACCTTCCATCAAACAACCGTCACCTAAAAATACATAAGTGTGGTGATTAACAATGTCATGACCTGGGCGATTAAATTCTTCTGCAAGCAGTTTTTCTGCCAATGCCATTCCAACTGCATTAGAAATACCTTGGCCAAGTGGTCCAGTCGTTGTTTCAACACCAGGAGTAATTCCATACTCAGGATGACCGGGAGTTTTGCTATGTAACTGTCGGAAATTTTTTAATTCACCAATAGGTAAATCATAACCAGTCAGATGTAACAGTGAGTACAGCAACATTGAGCCATGGCCATTTGATAAAACAAAACGATCACGGTTCATCCAATGGGGATCGGTTGGATTGTGTTGTAAATGTTCATTCCAAAGCCCTACTGCAATGTCTGCCATGCCCATCGGCATTCCGGGGTGGCCTGAATTGGCTTTTTGAACTGCATCCATAGATAAAGCGCGAATGGCATTAGCCATACGAATTTGAAGATTTGACATCGTAAATTTGGTCTCAAGGAAAATAAATCGGCTACATTTCAGTAATGCCTCAATTTTATCTTCCCGGGCCATGGGAAACCCAAAAGCCAACTGCACTCACCTCTGAGCTCGCCCATCACTTGCGTGTTCGCCGCATTCAGGCGGGTGAAATCTTTCCGGTATTTGATGGAAACGGTCAAGTTGCCAATGCCAACCTCCTCTCCTTGACCGGAAAAACAGGGGAAGTTCAGCTTCGCGACATCCGCACCGACACTCACCGCGAGGCCCCATATGCCATTACCTTAGCCCAAGGGCTGGCTGGTGGGGACAAAATGGACTGGATTGTTGAAAAAGCCATTGAAACTGGCGCAAAAAATATTGTTCCGTTGCAGTGCGAACGCTCTGTTATTAAATTAACCCGCTCAAGTGATGCAGATCGCGCCCAAAAACGAATCATTCATTGGCAAGGGATTGTTCAAGCTGCTTGCGAGCAGTGTGACCGCACTGTATTTGCCACCATCGAACCCATTCAAAACTTTGAGCTCTTTCTTAAAAAAGCTACAAATAAACAACTTAAGCTACTTTTAAGCCCTGATGCAAGCAAAAGTCTATCTTCAGTATTGATAGTACATAAACCTCAAGACCTCATATTGATGATTGGTCCCGAAGGGGGTCATACACCTGAGGAAGAAGCTCAAGCAGAAGCAGCGGGATACGAACTCGTCTCTTTGGGTTCACGAGTGCTTCGAACGGAGACGGCTGGTATTGTTGCGATCACCACCGTACACAGCATTTGGGACTCAGAAATGCAAAATCGCCCCGAGTAGAGGCGATTTTGATTGGATTTCGTGTAAGTTAGACGAAAGAATAAAAAACTCGATATGGTGTTCGACGCTCTGCCCAAAAATCAACTGCATCGCGAAATACGTCCAAAAGAGTTTCACGCGCTTCTTTGTCAAACTTCTGAGTGCAAGGCAGACCTTCAAGTACCACAACAAAACCAGGTTGCGGACCAGTTTTATCTATCATCGTTGTTAAGGCATCCAACAAAGGATCGAAGTTCTTAGCCTGTTGCTTCGTAAAGGTATAGGCAATAGCAATTGCTTCAAGAACCTCTCCTTTAGTCATTGCATTCGCACAATTAGCATAGATGTAGTGTTGGCCTAGTTCTGTAGCTGCCTCCTGCAAGTCTGGCGTACGAAACGCACGGATAGATTGCACAATATTAGGGCGCACGCTGCGCAGCATAGCCGGTGGTCCGGCATCACGAACGGCCAAAGCGGCGCGCCAAGAAGCAGTCACTTTTTTTCCCGTAACTTGATTTGCTGCGTAGGTTTGTAAACGAGATAAACCACCCTGCGCGTAAACATTGGCTGCAGATGATTCGGATACAAGTCGATCATTGCTATCCCAACTTTCAGCGCGACTGTGTTCATCAAAACTAGCTGTACTGGTGTTTTCAGAGCGATTATTCATGATGGATGCAAGGTTACCCCTAACACGCCACCAAATCAAGCCTAATTAAAGCACTTTTTGTATAAACTGTTGATTTGTATAGAAATAAATTAAGTTAGTTATCCTTAACTAACTTAATTTACGATACAACAGTAAGCTTTAAGCAACCCCTCTTGCATTGCTGGCTGCTTCAACCACGGCCAAGGTAGTCACATTCACAATTCGACGGACCGTAGCTGCTGGGGTGAGGATGTGAATGGGCTTGGCAACCCCTAACAACAAAGGTCCAATTGCAATACCGTTACCCGCTGCAGTTTTTAGTAGGTTGTAAGAGATATTTGCGGCATCAACGTTAGGCATAACCAGTAAGTTGGCATCACCCTTTAACGAGGAGGAAGTCACTGCAGAAGCACGAATGGTTGCATCCAACGCGCTATCACCATGCATTTCACCATCCACCTCAAGAGCGGGATCAGCTTTCTGAATCAGGCTCAATACTTCTCTCATCTTGACAGCAGAAGGTGCATTGCTTGAACCAAAATTAGAATGCGACAGAAGCGCTACTTTTGGAATGATGCCTAATTTACGCATTTCACTTGCGGCCATCAGCGTCAACTCAGCCAACTGTTCGGCACTAGGATCAAGATTGATATGAGTATCGACTAAAAAGACTTGACGTCCTGGCAAGATCAATCCAGACATAGCACCATAGACATTCGCGCCAGCTTCATGACCGACAACCTCATCAATGTATTTCAAGTGTGTCGTTATGTTGCCGATGGTTCCACAAATCATGCCATCTGCCATACCCTTACTAATTAGCATGGACCCGATCAAACTATGACGGCGACGAGTCTCTAATTTTGCATAAGACTCGGATACCCCTTTGCGCTCAGTTAAACCTAAATAGGTTTGCCAGAAGTCACGATAGCGTGAATCATTTTCTGGATTGACAATCTCTAAATCCTCGCCAACCTTCATCCGTAAACCAAATTTTTCAATTCGATACTCAATTACTGAAGGACGTCCGATCAGAATTGGGGTTGCTAATTGCTCATCAATAATGATTTGAACGGCACGCAATACACGCTCATCTTCACCTTCAGCAAAGACAATACGTTTTTGGCTGGCTGGCACCCGTTTAGCAATGCTAAATAAGGGCTTCATTAAAGTACCAGAGTGGTACACAAATTGCTCAAGTTGATTGCGATAGGCATCGAAATCTTTAATGGGGCATTGGGCAACGCCATCATCCATAGCTGCTTTGGCAACCGCTGGTGCAATCACAGTAATAAGGCGTGGGTCAAATGGCTTTGGAATTAAATATTCGGGGCCAAAAGATAAATTCTCAATACCATATACCGAGGTGACAACTTCGCTTTGCTCTGCCTGCGCTAATTCAGCTACAGCCCTAACAGCAGCTACTTCCATGCCACGAGTAATAGTCGTGGCTCTGACGTCTAAAGCCCCCCGAAAAATGAATGGGAAACATAAAACATTGTTCACTTGATTGGGATAGTCAGTGCGACCAGTTGCCATTACCGCATCTGGTCGAACCTCTTTCACCTCCTCAGGGAGAATTTCTGGGGTGGGATTTGCCAAGGCAAAGACCAATGGCTTAGGAGCCATCTTTTTGACCATGCTTTGCTTTAATACGCCGCCGGCTGAAAGACCCAAGAAAATATCCGCGCCTTCAATGGCTTCATCCAATGTTCTCAGGGTAGTTTCTTGGCAGAATGGCTCTTTCTCTGGATCCATTAACTCTACGCGGCCCTTATATGCCACGCCAGCCAAATCCGTTACCCAAATATTTTTACGGGGAATTCCTAGGTCTACCAGCAAATCTAGACAGGCTAAGGCTGCTGCACCAGCGCCAGAGGTCACTAACTTTACATTCGCTACATCCTTACCGACGACTTTCAAACCATTGAGAATCGCTGCAGCCACCACAATCGCTGTACCGTGCTGATCATCATGAAAAACGGGAATTTTCATCCGCGCTTGTAATTTACGCTCAACTAAAAAGCAGTCTGGCGCTTTGATATCTTCCAGATTAATACCGCCAAAGGTTGGCTCAAGCGCTGCAATAATTTCTATGAGTTTCTCAGGATCGCTTTCATTTACCTCAATATCAAATACATCAATACCGGCGAATTTCTTAAACAAAACTGCCTTACCCTCCATCACCGGCTTACTCGCTAGCGGTCCAATATTTCCTAAGCCTAAAACGGCGGTTCCGTTTGTAATAACACCCACTAAATTGCCCCGGGCTGTGTAGCGAAAGGCATTTGCAGGGTCTTTGACAATCTCTTCGCAAGCTGCCGCAACACCAGGAGTGTAGGCAAGCGCTAGATCTCGTTGATTAGTTAATTGCTTTGTTGGAGCAATTTCGATTTTTCCTGGGACAGGAAACTCATGGTAGTGCAAGGCTGCCGCTCTTAGGTCTGCTGCCTGCTCTTCTTTGATGCTATCGCTCTTTTTGCTCATCAGTTAACTCATCGCTATGACGTATTGAAGTCTGTAATTCTAATCCTCTCTGATGTCCAGCTCCCAAGGGTCATAAAATGGGGCATGGAATCTCAATCCCCTCAACTTAGCGAATTTGAGCTTATTGAACGTTTTTTTAAAACGCACTCTGAAGCTATGCTCAATTCCAGAGACAATATTGTTGCGCTGGGAATTGGAGATGATTGCGCGCTTATCACGCCCAACCAAGGAGAAGATATTGCCATCACCAGCGATATGTTGGTTGAAGGCAGGCATTTTTTTGCAGATGCCAACCCTGAGTGGCTGGGACATAAGGCCTTAGCAGTCAACCTCTCAGACCTAGCTGCTATGGGTGCTAAGCCTATAGGCTTCACACTCGCACTTGCACTGCCAGCAGCGGATCCAGTGTGGCTTAAGGCTTTTTCCAAAGGATTATTTGACATTGCCAATGCTTATTCCTGTCACCTGATCGGAGGAGATACAACTGCTGGTCCACTGAATATTTGCATCACTGCTATTGGCAGTGTTCCCAAAGGAAAAGCCATTAGAAGATCAATGGCATTAGACGGGGATGAGATTTGGGTATCGGGCACTGTGGGTGATGCCAGACTTGCTCTTGCTGCACTGCGTCATGAAATCACATTGGTGGATTCCGATTTGGCAGCCATTCAATCTCGCATGCATCAACCAACCCCTAGAGTTGAATTGGGAATTGCTTTAAGGGGGGTTGCTACCGCTGCATTGGATATTTCCGATGGCTTATTAGGTGACCTCAAGCACCTCTTGGAGCAATCTAAAAAGGATGCGGAAATCTTTTTGGGCCACATTCCAAAGTCAGCAATTCTGCTTAAACAAAACCCTCAAATCCAAAACCAATTTGCTGCCTCCGGTGGAGATGATTACGAACTCTGTTTTACAGCACCCCTGAGCCAGCACGCAACAATACAAGCTATTAGTAAAAACCTCCATTTGCCTTTAACGCTTATTGGTAATATCAAGCCTATGCAAAGGCAACAAGCCACCATCACCCTCATAAATTCCGATGGGAAGCGTTACGATGAAAATGAAACGGTAGCTCTTCTCAAATCTTTTGACCACTTTGCATGAACGCAAACAATAATCACCCCCCAATAGCAACACCGTCTTTTAAATGGGTATTCGCCAGCGCTAGTCGCACCATTGCGTTTGGCTTTGGGAGCGGTCTTGCTCCAATTGCACCAGGCACAGTGGGGACGCTATGGGCATGGGCTACTTTTTTGCTCGGAGATTACTTTCTATCTACTGAAGATTTTCTCTGGATGATTGGCGGCGGCATTCTATTGGGCTGCTGGATCTGCGGTCATGTTAGTGAAGAATTGGGTAAGAAAGATTTTGGTGGAATAGTTTGGGATGAAATTGTGGCTTTTTGGCTTGTTCTTGTTTTGATCATGCCAGCAGATCTTTGGCTACAAGTGTTGGCATTTGCACTCTTTCGGTTTTTTGATGCTATTAAGCCAGGCCCCATTGGCTTAATAGATCGACACTTCAAGCATTTAGAGGGCGGAAATGACTCTTCTTCTTCGAGCCTAAGACAAATTCTGTGGCGTGGTTTTGGGATTATTGCTGACGATCTGGCTGCAGCATTCTTCACCCTGTTTACCATCGCCCTTTTACGAACAGTCATCAACCTATTTATATGAACCCTCATTTAGGCTCTCGTGTTGATCTGGCAAAAAAAATTGCTAGCACCTTGATTGATCGAGGCTGGACTATCGCGCTAGCTGAATCCTGCACTGGTGGCTTAGTTTGCGCAACCCTCACCGATCTCGCGGGCTCTAGCGATTGGTTTGAACGGGGATATATTACTTACAGCAATCAAGCTAAAACAGATTGCCTAGGCGTTCCTACGCAAATGATTGAGTCATTTGGCGCCGTGAGTGAATCAGTCGCTAAAGCCATGGCAGAAGGTGCTCAAGCTCATGCCCACGTTAATCTTGGTATTTCAATTACTGGAATAGCTGGGCCCTCAGGGGGTTCACTAGAAAAGCCTGTTGGAACCGTTTGTTTTGGATGGGCCATAAAAGAACAAGTCTCAAATGACATTGCTTGTGTCACCACCACTAAAACGATGCATTTTGCGGGTGAGAGAAAAGCAGTTCGAGAGCAAGCGTGTCATTACGCTTTATCTCAGTTACTCCAATTAATCTCAGCGTGAACTGAGCCATCCCTTGTGGCGGAAGTACCATAATGGAATCATTGCTGAAATGACCATTGAAATAATAGCAACAGGGTAACCCCAGCTTTGCTCTAATTCAGGCATATAACGAAAGTTCATACCCCAGATACTGGCGAGCAAGGTTGGCGGCATCAAGGCGACCGATACCACCGAGAAGATCTTAATGATCTTACTTTGGTTCAAGTTAATAAAACCTACTGTCGCATCCATCAAGAAGTTAATCTTGTCAAATAAAAATGCCGTGTGATTCTCCAATGAATCAATGTCTCGCAAAATCTGGCGTGCCTCTTCTTGCTGCTCATCGGATAATAATTTACTGCGCATTAAAAAAGACAATGCCCGACGTGTATCCATCACATTGCGACGAATACGTCCATTGGTATCCTCTTCTTTAGCAATGGTCTCGAGAACTTCTTCTGCATCAGTATCGGTAATTTCATCTTGCAAAACACGCTTTCCAGCCCGCTCTAGATTTTCATAAACCTCTTCCAGAGCATCTGCGGAGTACTCTGCATCAGTGGAGTACAAGTCAAGTAAGACGTCTTTTGCGTTACTGACTGAGCCTGGACGCAAGCGCGCACGTAAGCGCACCAAGCGGAATACAGGCAAATCTTCGTCATGAATCGAGAATAAAACCTGCTTGGTCATTACAAAAGCAACTCGGACGTTGCGAGAAGTCTCTTCTTCATCCAATAGAAAATCAGTGCGAATATGGAGATGGCCGTCATCTGCCTCAAAATAGCGAGCAGAAGCCTCTAAGTCACCCAAATCATCCAATTCAGGGAGAAGGACTCCAAAAGCCTCTTTAATCCAGATGAGCTCTTCCTCTTCTGGGTCAACCACGTCGATCCAGATGGGGTTTGAATATTGCAACAATTCATTGCGATCTTCGACTTGCTCTTGAGAGAGGCGGCCATTTTGCAGGACGAACAAGTTGATCATGGTGAACTCCTAATGAATGTGCGCTAGTTTATCCTATCGAAGATGATAGTTTCACTAAAATAAGATCAAACCCAATGAACTCCAGATCCAATACCTTTACCCAACAACTCGAGTCTGCATGGACTTCCCAAGGCAGTATGTTGTGCGTGGGATTCGATCCGGATCCTAAGCGCTTGCCCCTGTCACTACAAGGCAAGCCCGAGGGAATTTTTGAGTTCTGCCGAGAGATTGCCGATGCGACAGCAGATTTAGTCTGCTCCTTTAAGCCACAATTTGCCTACTTTGCCTCCCAAAGGGCAGAACCTCAGCTGGAAAAGCTCATTAAGCACCTCAAAGATAAATACCCACATATTCCCGTAATCTTAGATTCCAAGCGGGGTGATATTGGCAGTACTGCGGAACACTATGCCTTAGAGGCTTTTGAGCGTTATGGTGCCGACGCAGTAACCGTCAACCCCTATATGGGCTTTGATTCAGTAGAGCCTTACCTGCGTCATTCTGGAAAAGGCGTCATTGTTTTATGTCGCACATCTAATCCTGGTGGCTCTGACTTACAGTTCCTCAATGTTGCCCCAGACGGCGCACCCCTCTACCTTCATGTAGCAAGACTTGCCGCAGAAAAATGGAATAGTTCAGGGCAACTTAGTCTCGTTGTTGGCGCTACCTTTCCAGAGGAAATTGCAAGGGTGCGGGCTATCGTGGGTGATATGCCTCTATTGATCCCAGGTATTGGTGCTCAGGGTGGAGACATTAATGCCACAGTAAATGCGGGAAGCATTGCTCATAAACCAGGTATCGGCATGATGATCAACTCATCCAGAGCCATCTTGTACGCCAGTTCAGGCAGCGATTTTGCACAAGCAGCTAGAAAAGTGGCCTTGAGCACACGAGATGCTTTAAGAGCTGCGACTGTTAAATAACTTAAGTGCTTGCGCAAAGCAGTTGATCGGGGCTTGATTATGGGTGACATTAGACCCCCAGATAAGAGTGGCGGTAAGTCCGAGTAGTGGAAGGTGGGTTAGTAAATGCCAACCTATAAAACGAGAAAAGGGAAGAATCAAAAGGTGGAGCCCAATTCTGCCCCACTGAGAAGCACAAAACATGGCAATACTATGCAAAAGTAGTAACGGACACTAGCAGGCTCAAGTCCACAAAGCAAACTGAAATTGTGCTAGATAAAGGCGGTTTTGCCAACTTAGGTCCAGTAGTGCGCACGGCCTTTGCAGAAATCATTGAGCGATACATCACAGAGGTCTTACCCTGCATGAGCGGAAGGAAGACACCCGATAGAACAACTGAAAATGGTGGGTCTATAAACGCAGGGTACAAACTACAGCATAAAAATAGAATAACTTAAAACGACCGCTCCACCCTAACGATAACAATCATGTCTGGTTTTTTATCAGCCCTCGCTAAATCTGCAGGCAAATCTTTGAGTTTGTCACTCCACTGACCGACATAGCGAACTTCCTTAAAAGTCCCATTAAAATATTGTTTTAAAGCACCAGTGAATGAGTCGCCAACAACCCAAATATACTTATTTGAAAGTGGCCTCTGATTGGTCACAATAGTGGCCAACCCAAATGCTGTTTTTTGCTCATCTGGTATTTCATTTTCTATCCAATCTGGCTTATTTTTCCAAATCACATCCCAGTTATCCTCACTATGAAGAGGAAAGTTTTCTAATCTTGCGATAGCAATAAGGTCACCACTATGAGTAGTGCCGCGTCGAAAATCAATTTTCGGTACAGGCAAGCCAAGAAGTTTTGAAAAACCTGAGTAGGTTAAAAAAGCGCCTTTATTATTCCAGTGTGAGTCCGTCATCCAGTAAAGTATTCCCTCAGTTTTTTTGAGGCGAAGCAGATTATCTGTTGGGTCATAAACAGTAAGATTTGGTATATCTCTTAGACTATCTAAAAAGAAACTGCTGTATTTTAGGGTTGATGGAACGATATCATCTGGCAAATACTCTGGGTAAATACTTGACTTATCTGGTCCCATTATCAAAATAATTTTTGTATTGTATTCAGCTCCTGTTTTAGCAATTTGCGAGAACAATTGCCTCGTCGCTTCTATTTCGCTTTCAGGAGGTTTAATCGATAGCTTAAGCTTGGCCACACCGTGACCGTAGGCATCACCCAAAAATAACCAATCTCCCTTTCCTTTGTACCAGCCCAACCTATTAATATTTGCAATTACTGCGGTTTTGTGGGCCTGTCGAAACTCCAATCCATTGCGACTATATGTGTTGTATCCAACAAAACCTACAACCGTCATTAGCACCACTAGAGTCGTAACCGTAACTTTGTTATGCCTACTAAAACGCAGAGGATACTCAACAAACCTATAGGTAAACCACGCAAGGATGAGGGCAAGAAGAAGGGCTGAAATGCGAATGCTAAGACTTGGTACTTCGCCCTCGACTATTCTAGCAAAAGACAATAATGGCCAGTGCCATAAGTACAGGGGAAAACTAATTAAGCCAAACCAGATAGCAATCTTATTGGATAAGATTGTGCGATTAATCCAAGCTTTAGAACCTGCGGCGATAATTAATACAGCACCTAAGACGGGGACTAACGCCAATTTACCTGGAAAACTTAAGTCTTTATTAATTCGCCAGAATCCAAACAACAACAAAAAGAATCCAATAAAAGAAAGAAGGTTAGATAAATTTTTACCAAGATTTTCTTGCTTAATAGCATGCACATTATAAGAAAACCAAACATCGATTTTACTTTTAATATTTAAGGGTGAGCCCCTCCTATATAAAGTAACCCAAGCTAACAAACTTCCGCTTAACAATTCCCAAAATCTTGATTGCGGAGAATAAAAGGTGGCAACCATATCATGCTTAACGCCATTAATATTCAGAATAAAACTAGCACCGGCAACAATAACTGTAATTATTAAAAGATTAAAGTTACGCTTCCAAGAAAACCATAACAAAAGAGGCCAAACGATGTAAAACTGCTCTTCAATACCCAGACTCCATAAATGTAGCAATGGCTTGGTATCCGCAGCATTATCAAAATAACCAGCCTCATTCCAAAAAATAATGTTGGAGATAAATCCAGCCCCAGCAGCTATGTGTTTACCTAATTGCCTGTACTCATCGGCAATTAAAATAAACCAACCAAAGACAAAACAAGTAGTTAGAACAAAAATCAGCGCAGGAAAAATACGTTTAATGCGACGGATATAGAACTCGGAGAAACTAAAAGTCCCCCTGTCTAGGTTTTCAAAAATAATGGTTGATATAAGATAACCTGAGATGACAAAAAATACATCGACCCCAATGAATCCGCCTTTAATCCAATTTGGGAATGCATGAAAAGCCACAACAGCAAGAACAGCAATCGCTCGCAAACCGTCAATATCAGGGCGATATTTTGGATGAAGTTGAGGATGCAAGGGATTATTCAAGATTAGTTTGCATTTTAACCATTCATTTGAGAAAAATATGGTGAAGGGATTGTCTGGATGGGGCCTTTTTAAAAAACCGAGTGGGTAAGAGGTAAGTAGGAGTTGGTTCCTAAAAAATCACAAAGGGGGCCGCCCCGTCTAATATGGGGGTGGATTCAATCTTGTACAACTCTCTTACTATTTTTTTCGCGACTAGCGAGATCCGCTTTTCTGTATTGGCGCCAAAGAAACTCTATCCATATTTTCCAAAATAAATTCTTGGCGAGTGGGAAAGTGAATATTTGCTTTACGGCAATATTTGGCCTTATCGAAACATTTAGGCGCTGGTAAAGCAGAAGCCAGCTCAGCTGCCTGCTCCCTACTTAGAAAGGCAGGACTGACCCCGTAATAATGCACAGAAGCAGCGCCAATACCAAAGATCCCCTCACCCCACTCAACCGAGTTCAGATAAATCTCCAATAGTCGTTGCTTAGATAAAAATGCCTCCAGTAAACCAGTAATGATGAGTTCCTGGCCTTTGCGTAAATAATTTTGCTCTGAAGATAAAAAAAGATTTTTTGCTAACTGCTGGGTAATCGTTGACCCTCCCCGTAAAGCAATTTTGGACTTTACGCTTGCATATTGATTATGTTCTTGATTTTTTGCCCAAGCTTTTTGCATATCCTCTATCCTCACTCCGTTATGCTGAAAAAAGATATCGTCCTCGCTCACCAAAACAGCGCGCTTGAGATTTGCAGAAATGTTGCTGTAAGGAACCCAGGACGATTGAATGTGGCATGACCAATGCAAGCCACATAAACGCCAACGTTCCGCCCTTTGAAATGCAGTACTACTGGGATCCAGACCCGTCCACATGGCAATCTGAATAACAAAATAAATTTGCATGGCAATGCAGCCACCGAGCAAACACTTTAAAAAGTAGCAAAGCTGGCGCATGAAATACGTTAGCTACGCAGTTCGGCCAAAACCAAGCGAGGGTCAATAGCCTGACTCAACTCGGCGCCACGCCAAATCAGAAAAGCATCGGCAGCTTGCTCAACTAACATGCCCAAACCATCGCTGACGCGGGCACCTCTTTGTAAAGCCTGCTGCATGAAGGTGGTAGTTTTTCCGTAGACCATGTCATAAGCGAAAGAGCTGGGACTAAAGATATTATGGGCCGCCTGAGCGCTTAAGGGGGACTCATCACTAAGCCCGGCTGCCGTGGCATTAATGACTAACTCAAAGGGTGAGCGTATTTTTTCTTGGTCCTCCAGAGTAATCAAGCTATGTGATGTCATCTCAACACCGTGGGTCTTAGCAAGCCCCTCAAAGAGCCTGACTAGATCACCTGCTTTAGCGCTGGAGCGATTAGCAATCATCAACTGCTTTGGGCATTGTTCAAGTAAGGGACCTATAACTCCTCGAGCGGCACCCCCCGCCCCTAACAATAAAATACGTGCGCCCTGAATGTGAATGCCTTGCGCCAGCAAATCTCTTACCAAGCCTACGCCATCCGTATTGTCACCCAAGATTTTTCCGTTATGAATATACAAAGTATTTACAGCGCCCGCCAGTTGCGCACGGGGGGTTAATACTTCGGCATACTCCTGCGCATCTAACTTAAACGGCACAGTAACATTCAGACCCTTACCACCTGCTGCAAAAAAGGATTTGGCTGCTGCTGTAAAGCCCCCAAGCTCTGCCCTTATCCGTCCGTAATATATTTTTTGTTTTGCCTGCTCAGCAAATCGTTGGTGAATGACGGGAGACTTACTATGGCCGATGGGATTACCAACCACAGCATAAACATCCACTCCCGGAAATAGACTGGGATCGGTATACATGTCAGCGGAATTAGTTGGACTCATGTTAGATAGAGGATAAGCGAAATTCTTTAATGAATTTCTTTAATTTACTGGGTGACGTAACTCAAGGAGATCAGTACCGTCTCTGGCAAACTCAAAAGTAGAAATCCAATCAAGAATATCAATTTGATTACGCATTTCCGCAGGGAAAGGTCCAAATGGTGCGGCCGCTCTTACGATGGCAATGGCCTGGCGATCAAGCTCGGGGTTGCCTGAGCTACGACCAATACTCAGACCCTCTTTACCCATTGCATTATTGGCAATATTTCCCTGAGAATCCACGCTCACCACAATAATGAGGCTGCCATATAAAGGATGCCCGTTTGCGCGGGGAAAATAGGTGCTTCCATAAACCTCTATTTTTTGCCTCATAGCATCGTAATAATGGGCAAATACAACCGCCTTGGTGCTCGCCCCTGTTAATACCTTGCGGCGAGGCTCCCTGCCATCAGCATGCAGTCGTTTGGAAAGTTCGGCCTCTAAAGAATTTAATTGCGCGGCTGCTTTTGTGTCCTCACCACTTTTGCGCCCTCCCGAACGAGCGCGATCAGCATCTAATCTAGCTAACATTTGTTTTTGTTGTTTCTCCAGAACCTCAAGCCTGGCTTCAGATCCTAGTCGGGCACGATGCAATGCGGTCGCATCTTGATCAGGGGTATTGCCCCCGCCCTGCAAATCAGCTTGGGCCAGCTTATTTGCTTTTTTGGGTGCGTTTGGATTACTCGCGTTGACCAACACCACACTGAGAGGCGTATTAAGACGGCGACTTTGAATTTCCCCGATGCCCCAACGGATGGATAAAAAAATGAGATGAATTACCAAAGAAATGCACAATGCCAAGCGAAATGGATAACGTCGCCAAGTGCTTTGAAAGTACAACTTTAATGAATGCAATTTAGCTAGGGGTTGCATCATTTACAAGAACTTCTGGAGTCTCTATATGCAGCACCCGTACACCGGCACTTAATTGCAAGAGATCTACATCAGAAATAGCTACTTCAGCACGAGTCATGCGCGGATGCATTGCTAATTCAGGAACTGGTAGATGCAAGGGGATCGACTCCAAGCGAGACATGCCTTCCTTGAGGTGCCGCACAAATACCTTCTTTGCCCCGCCATCTTGCGCAATCCAACGCAAACACCAGTATTTTTCTAGGCGATCTTGATATTCGCCATAGGCTTGATAGCAAGCCTCAAAATCTGCGGCAATACCCATCAAGTTAGAATCCTTTGGCGGAAAAGGCGCAACCATCTTGGCAGCTACCCCATGCTTAGCCAAGGCAATCAGTTGCCATTGATTTACCAAGTCAGAATACCGACGTAATGGGGATGTACACCAAGCGTAATAATCCAATCCCAAGCCTTCGTGCGGACCCGGGGTAGTTTGCATGCGAGTGCGCAAAGGACCCCAGCCCTTTTGAGTACGGAAAAGTCCAGGCAAACCATGCTCAGCCAGTAAATGTCCAGAAGCACTATTGCAGTAGATCATCCACTCGGCCACAATCGTATCCAATATAGAGCCACGCTGACGTGGAGTAATTTCTACTCGATCTACGCCTTGAACAGCGGTAATCTGAAAATGGAAATCCCTCGGTAAAGCATTGGGATCAACCATGCCTAATTGTTCAGGGCGCAAGCCGTTAATGACCCTCTGCCCCTGACGGCCTGCATGCAAAAGCTTTGCTGCAGTCCACAAAACACTGAGTTCTTGACGATATGAAAAGTATGAACTCTCATCTGACAAGCTTTCCTCGGTTACTTGGTGCTCTAAATCTTCAAGACGCAGGTTGGCACCCATAGGAACCATCTCCGTGCGCATCTGCAACGAATCTTTATCCAAAATCCCTGAACTATCGATATCTACATAAATAGATAAAGCGGGCCGAGCTGCACCTGCATCCAAAGAAAATTGTTTAATGACAGAATCAGGCAACATCGTAATTTTGTTACCAGGAAAATATACGGTAGACATTCTGGTACGAGCAACTTGATCTAGTGGATCATCTTTGGCAATTGCAAGGCCCGGCGCAGCAATATGAATCCCAATCCGATGCTTGCCATCCACTAATGCCGTAACCGATAAAGCATCATCAATTTCAGTAGTTCCAGAATCGTCAATTGAAAAAGCATTTACTTGCGCAAGCGGTAACTCAGAAATTACCCTGTCCAATACAGTCTGGTCGACCGCAAGACTTTCTTGGTGCGCTGACCCATTAGGAAAATGAGCCTTGAGAAACATCCCTTGGTGGTAATCCAAAGGGGAATCAATCGCGCCACACCGAATCATCAGCTGAGCCGGTGACTCCCCAGTTTCTGTACAGGCCGCAAGGAAAGCTTTATAGGCTGAGGTATTTTTGTCAGGCGAAAACAGTAATTGCTTTGCTTGGGATTGAAGCGCCGTTGGAAATACCCCCGATACTAAGTCTTGTTGCCAAACAGCCTGCTGCTCTAATTCTTTTTGCTTACGCTCAAGTGCAGCTAAGCCAGCCTGTAGCTGCTCCAATGGCGCCCTCTGAAATCGCCCACGACCTTTGCGGCGAAAAAATACAGGCGCTCCTTGCAATGCAATCCCTAATGCTACTTGCTCTGAAATACTCGCTTGTGCGCCAAAGTACTCTAGCGAAACATCGACTAAACCAAACTCTTCATCGGGGGCGCAGTCCCAAAGCAATTGCAAGTCAATATCCTTGGATAAAGTTTTTGCCTCATCCATGACCTGTTGGGCTTGCGGCTTTTCAAAACGTAACCAAACCTCTTTTGCCTTAAGTTTGATCTTCTTACCAGACAGACCAGTTGCTTGCCATGACTCCGCATCTCCTGAACCAGATGCAGACTGAACCGTGGCGATCTTGATGTCGCCACCCTCCTCATATAAAAGATACATATCTAGAGTGAAATCCCGCCGCTGGCCTCAAATGCAACGCCATTGACATAACTTGCTTCATCGCTAGCCAAAAATAAATACACATTTGCCATTTCTTCTGGGGTTCCAAGGCGACCAAGCCAACTTCGCCTTTCAATATCCTTCAAAATATTTTCAGGCATCGCCTTCACCATTTCAGTAGCGATAAACCCAGGACATACAGCATTCACGCGAATACCCTTGGGGCCCAGTTCACGTGCCCATGTTTTTGTAAAGCCAATCACACCAAATTTAGTTGCCGAATAATTGGTCTGGCCAAAATTTCCATAGATACCAACAACACTTGAAGCATTAACTACTGCGCCAGAACCAACCTCAAGCATGTGAGGCACCACTATCTGCGTGCAATTAAATACACCTTTCAAATTCACGTCAATCACCGTATCAAACTGTGCTTCTGTCATTTTGACCAAACGGGCATCTTGTGTAATCCCCGCATTATTAATCAAAATATCAATATGTCCATGACGTTGCATGATTTGATCAACTGCAGCCTGAATACTGGCACGGTCTGTCACATTCATCACATAAGCTTCTGAGCTCGGAATCTGAAGGGCGGCAGCCTTTAATGCCTCAAGGCCAATATCCGCAATCATGACTTTGGCACCTTCTTGAGCAAATCGTTGTGCAGTAGAAAAGCCAATCCCTTTTGCAGCGCCAGTAATGATTGCTACTTTATCTTTTAGTCTGTTGCCCATTTCCATTCTCTTTTCAGTTTTTATCTGCCAATTGCTTGCAATATTTTTTGGTGGACGCCACCAAAACCCCCATTGCTCATCACTAAAATGTGATCTCCAGGTTTAGCCTCCTTTGCGACAGCTGCTATCAAGACATCAAGCTCATCAAAAGCTTTTGCCTTATCTGGCTCCAATGCATTTAAGGGGAACAGGACCTCTTCTAAATCCCATCCCAATGATTCTTTGCCAGAATTTGCGCCGTAAGCAAATATCTTATCTGCCTCTTGCAAGCTATTTGGAAGTTGCGCTTTCATGACGCCTAATTTCATCGTATTAGAGCGTGGCTCCAGCACCGCTAATATTCTGGCTTTGCCTATGCGTCGCCGTAACCCATCTACCGTAGTTGTTATGGCTGTAGGGTGATGTGCGAAGTCGTCATATACCGTAATCTCATTTGCCATGCCAATGGTCTCAAGCCGCCGTTTGACATTCTTAAATTCGCCTAAAGCTCGTGCAGCATCTACTGGGGAAATACCAATGTGATTTGCACTGGCAATTGCAGCAAGCGCGTTAAGTTGGTTATGCCGGCCCATTACTCCGGAATCAGGAGCCCAGGTGACTGTTGCCGCCTCCTTGCCCATGTGCAAAACAACAAATCCATCGCTCTCTTGAGAAACTAAAGACCAATCATTTTTTGAATCCTGACCAAAATGCTCTACTGGGGCCCATGCTCCACGAGCAATTACCCGCTCTAATGCTGGCTCTTCACCATTAACCACCAATAAACCATCGCCTGGCACAGTACGAACTAAATGATGAAATTGGATTTCGATTGCAGCAAGATCAGCAAAAATATCTGCGTGGTCAAACTCTAAATTATTTAGTAAGGCGGTGCGCGGGCGGTAGTGCACAAACTTGCTACGCTTATCAAAAAATGCCGTGTCGTATTCATCCGCCTCAATTACGAAGTAGCGGCCTTCACCTAAACGGGCAGACACTGTGAAATTAAGTGGCACACCACCAATCAAATAACCAGGCTTATAGCCGTTAAATTCCAAAATCCAAGCAAGCATGGCTGAAGTACTTGTCTTGCCATGGGTGCCAGCCACAGCTAAAACATGTCTGGAAAATAACACTTGCTCTCCCAGCCACTGTGGGCCGGAGGTATAAGGTAGACCTTGATTAAGAATAGCCTCCATTAAAGGATTTCCACGAGAAACGACATTGCCGATCACAAATAAATCAGGCATCGTTTCAAACTGTAATAATTGGTCGGGCGAGTATCCCTCAATTAGCTCAATGCCTTGCACTTCTAGCTGCGTACTCATAGGTGGATACACGTTGGCATCGCAGCCAGTAACACGATGTCCAGCCTGCCGAGCGATTGCGGCAATGCCGCCCATGAAGGTACCGCAAATGCCTAAGATATGAATATGCATTAACGAATTTTAACTAAGGAGTTGCAATGAACCGAAGGCAATGGATCATCATCGCTGGTATCAGTCTTTTGGCACTACTCGGAGGTGGACTTACTTCGCAGTGGATTAATAAAACTGACTCTGCTAGCGACCTTGCCGTAAGAGCATTTTTTAATAACCCATGGCAAACACCCGATGGAAAATCTTTAGACACTCAACCATGGCGAGGAAAAGTGTTAATTGTGAATTTTTGGGCCTCTTGGTGCCCACCTTGCATAGAAGAAATGCCCGAATTAGAGAAATTGCAGTGGGAGTTTTCTAATCAAAACGTCTTATTTGTTGGTATCGCCATCGATTCTCCATCTAACGTACGTGAATTTCTAAAAAAGACACCCATTTCATATCCAATCGCAATGGGCGGTATGAATGGAAGTGAAATGTACAAGACTTTAGGCAACTCACAATCAGCCCTACCGTTTACGATCATCATTTCTCCATCTGGCAAGATTATCAGCAGCAAACTAGGCAAGATAAGCGAAGATGAAGTTAGAAGTGCTATTAAAGCAGCATTATGAAACTTTTTGTAAGCAATTAATATTTTTTAGTAAATAGGGGATTTGCTATTAAGCCCCTTATAAGAGGGCGTGAAATACCCGAAAATTATCGTTAATTAGGGTATTTTATGGGGTTTTGAGACCTTATTAAAGTGTTGTAGGGGTATACTTCTCTCGAGCTTAACGAAGAAAAACACTTATGAATTAAGCCGTTTTAGAGAAAAGCCTTATTTACCTAATAACACCTAACTGCCTCTAAAAATATTGATCTATGTTGAAAAATACTTCAATTCTTGTAATCCAAGGTCCAAACCTGAATCTCTTGGGATCCCGTGAGCCAGAGGTTTATGGCAAAACAACCATGGAAGATATCCATCAGAAACTAGGGGAGATAGCCAAAGCCCACTCGGTAGAATTAAGCACCTTTCAAAGCAATCATGAAGGCGAGTTAATTGACCGCATTCAGAAAGCCAAACAAGATGGGATTGATTTCATCATCATTAATCCAGGCGCCTTTACTCACACGAGCGTAGCCCTGAGAGATGCTCTTATTGGCGTTGCCATCCCTTTTACTGAAGTGCACTTATCCAATATTTACCAGCGCGAAGAATTCCGCAAACATTCCTATCTTTCAGATATTGCTACTGGTGTGATTTGTGGCTTAGGTGCCATTGGCTACGAATTAGCCCTGCAAGCGGCACTTTGCCGTTTACAAAAATAAAGATTAATTAAGAAATACGAGAGAGGAAGCACTTCCATGGATCTTAGAAAACTCAAAACCCTGATTGATTTGGTATCAGAGTCTGGCATTTCTGAATTAGAAGTAAATGAGGGCGAAGACCGCGTTCGCATAGTTAATGCTGGTTCACACGCACCAGCGGGTCAAGTTTTTTACGCTAATCCTGCACAAAACGTGCATGCTGCCCCTGCATTCGCTCCGCCCGTGGCCGTACCTACTGTTGAGGCTGCTCCTGAAGAAACTGGTTATGTAGCGCGCTCACCTATGGTGGGCACTTTCTACCGTGCAGCTAACCCGGAATCACCCGACTTTGTAAAAGTGGGCGACACGGTGAAGATTGGGCAGACGCTATGCATCATTGAGGCAATGAAGCTACTCAACGAAATCGAATCTGAAAAGGATGGGGTAATTAAGCAGATCCTTTGTGAAAACGGTCAAGGCGTCGAATTTGACCAACCGCTATTCATTATTGCTTAATGATTCAGTCTGAATATCTATTCACACTCCATTCACCATTACTTAACTCAGAGCCGATATGTTCGATAAGATTCTGATTGCCAATCGGGGAGAAATTGCTCTCCGGATCCAACGCGCATGCCGCGAGTTGGGAATTAAAACAGTCGTGGTGTACTCCACTGCGGATAAAGAAGCCAAGTACGTAAAGCTTGCAGATGAGGCTGTTTGTATTGGGCCTCCCCCTTCAACACTCAGCTACCTCAATATGCCCGCCATTATTTCTGCGGCAGAAGTGACTGATGCTGAGGCGATTCATCCAGGCTACGGGTTTCTTTCTGAGAACGCCGACTTTGCTGAGCGCGTTGAAAAGTCTGGGTTTGCATTTATTGGTCCAAAAGCCGAATCTATTCGCCTCATGGGCGATAAGGTTTCAGCGAAACGTGCCATGATCAAGGCAGGTGTGCCATGTGTACCGGGCTCTGAAGGCGCATTACCTGAAAATGATCCCAAAGAGATTATTGCCACCGCAAAACGCGTTGGATACCCAGTCATTATTAAAGCGGCTGGTGGTGGTGGTGGTCGCGGTATGCGCGTTGTACATACCGAAGCTGCGCTTCTAAATGCTGTCAGCATGACCAGAGAAGAGGCTGGTCGTGCCTTTGGAAATCCACAAGTCTACATGGAGAAGTTTCTAGAAAAACCTCGCCACGTAGAAATTCAAATCTTAGCCGATACCCACGGTAGTGCTATTTGGCTGGGTGAGCGTGACTGTTCGATGCAGCGTCGCCACCAAAAAGTCATTGAAGAAGCACCCGCCCCCGGTATTGATCGTCGCTTAATCGCCAAGATTGGTGAACGTTGCGCCGAGGCTTGCAGAAAAATTAGTTACCGTGGCGCTGGCACCTTTGAATTCCTGTATGAAGAGGGTGAATTTTTCTTTATCGAAATGAATACTCGAGTTCAGGTTGAGCACCCAGTAACTGAAATGATTACTGGCGTAGACATCGTCCAAGAACAAATTCGCATCGCTGCAGGCCTCAAGCTGGCCTATCGCCAAAAGGATATTGTTTTCCGTGGCCACGCAATTGAATGTCGCCTCAATGCAGAAGATCCTTTCAAATTTACCCCAAGCCCAGGCCGCATTGGCTCATGGCATATGCCAGGTGGCCCAGGAATACGCGTTGATTCCCATGCCTATAGCGGCTACGTAGTGCCAGCTCACTATGACTCGATGATTGGTAAGCTTATTTCTTATGGAAATACTCGCGAACAAGCCATCCGCCGCATGCAAATTGCTCTCTCTGAAATAGCGATTGATGGAATTACTACCAACGTACCCCTACACCGCGAACTCATGCTCGATCCCAACTTCATAGAAGGTGGCACCAGCATTCATTACTTGGAACATCGCCTAGAAGAGCAAGCGGCTAGCCGTGGAAAGTCTTAAGCAGTTGATGGCTACATGGGAATCATATGTCTTATCGTGAGTTAATTTTTACGGTTCCCGCTGAAATTGCTGAGCCTTTAGGCGATCAATTGCTGGAGCTGGGCGCACTTTCCGTCACGGTAGAAGATGATGCAGCAGGAGGTTACGATGAAAACCCACTTTATGGAGAGCCTGGTCTCTCACCGGAAGTGCAGGCTTGGGATCGTTCATTAGTAACAGCTCTCTTTAATCCTGAACTTGATGATTCTGCTAAGGCCGAATTTATTCCTGAGCTGCTCCATTCGCTTAAAGGGGCTGGCTTTACCTTGAACGTGCCACAAGAAAAAATAGTTGAGGAGCAAGACTGGGTTCGCTTAACCCAAAGTCAATTTGCACCCATTCAAATTGGTGAACGCATTTGGGTAGTCCCTTCTTGGCATGAGGCGCCCTCCGATCCGAATGCCATTTGCCTTGCAGTGGATCCAGGCTTAGCATTTGGAACTGGCAGTCATCCAACGACGCACCTTTGCTTGCTTTGGCTCGAACAAAATACCCGCTTACAAAATCAAAGCTTGCTTGATTACGGTTGTGGCTCTGGGATTCTTGCCATTGCCGCTGCTAAATTGGGTTGTAAGCCGGTGGTGGGAACTGATATCGATCCTCAGGCCATGGTTGCAGCGAGAAGCAATGCAGAAATTAATAATACGGTGATTAGCTTTGTTCTCCCCAATGAAAATGCTCCAGAGCTAGCCTCTGCGACGAAGTACGACATTGTGATGGCCAATATCCTAGCAAATCCATTGCAAGTGCTTGCGCCAGCATTGGTAAACAAGATGCGTCCTGGGGGCAGAATTGTTTTATCGGGCATTTTGGCGCGACAGGCCGAAGAGGTGATCGCCACTTATAGCCAATGGCTTACGCTTACCGTGTGGAAAGAAAATGAGGGTTGGGTCTGCCTGCATGGCACACTACCGACGCTAAATGGGCAAAATAAAAACGCCACAGCAAATGCAGACACATCCGCTACTGCTCAAAAAAAAAGTCTTAAGCTAGCTCTTCTCAGTCTCTTTTTTATTTTGCTAATCATTTTTAGCGAGCATCTTTCTAGAAACTCGCTGCTACCATTAGTAGCAACCCGTATTGATGGCACATCAAATGCCATCGCAGTGAAGTCATTTTCTTTTTTACAGATCGTAGATGGCAAACTCTGTCGTGCACTAGGCTGTTTTAATCGCACTGTGAGCGATTTTTCTGCATGGAAAATAACTTCGGTCACTCTAGCATCAGAAAACGCGCGAGAGGCTCTTAAAATCCCTACAAATGAAACTCTGCTACAAGTTGAACTACAAAATCGCTTAGCAATTCCTGTTTTACTTCCTAATCTAGAAATTTCTCTCACTGATTCAGAGGAATCTGAAATTAAATCCATTCAATTCTCACCAAAAGAATGGCTGCCAATTGCTTGGCAAGAATTGCATCCTAATTTTTTACGTCAAGGCGCACCCTCTGGTGAAACTTTTGATCCAATGCTAGCGATTTCCCTACCGCAAAATGCAGTTGGATATCGCGTACGCATCTTTTATCCCTCCAAACCTATTCAAAATATCGACAGAAAGTAATTTATGGCTAGCTTGATCTGTGGCTCCATCGCGTACGACACCATCATGAACTTTGAAGGCAAGTTTGCCGATCAGATTCTGCCTGAGCAGATTCATATTCTTAATGTGGCCTTTTTAGTGCCAACAATGCGCCGTGAATTCGGTGGCTGCGCCGGTAATATTGCCTATAACCTGAAATTATTAGGCGGTGACCCCATCATCATGGCAACTGTTGGTGGAGATGCTGCGCCATACATGGCACGCTTGAAGGAACTTCGGATTGATGCCAGCCACATTCGCCAGATTGATAAAGCATTTACTGCGCAAGCTATGATCACCACCGATCAGGCTAATAATCAAATTACCGCCTTTCATCCAGGTGCAATGAATGAATCTCACCTTAATTTAGTTTCTGCAGTAATTAAAGAGCGCAACCAAAATACCAGAGAGGCAACTAAGTTTGGAATTGTTGCGCCGGATGGCCGTCAAGGCATGTGGCAACACTGTCACCAACTGGCTGAAGCAGGAATTCCTTTTGTATTTGATCCAGGTCAGGGTTTACCCATGTTTAGTGGACCAGAACTTCTAGAACTAGTAGAGATGGCCAGCTATCTTGCAGTAAACGACTATGAAGGCGAGATGCTTGCACAACGAACAGGCCTTAGCCTTGCAACGATTGCCCAAAGAGTCAAAGCCTTAATTGTTACCAAAGGTGCGCAAGGGGCTGACATCTACTCGAGCGGAAAATGTATTGCGATCCCCTCCGTACCCGCTGCTAAGGTCGTAGATCCTACTGGTTGTGGGGATGCATTTCGTGGCGGATTGCTATTTGGATTAGAAAATGGTCTGGACTGGGAAACTACCGGACGCCTAGCAAGCCTGATGGGCTCGATAAAAATTACCCATCAGGGGCCACAAAATCACCTAATGAGCAAAGATCAGATTAGCGATCACTTCAAATCTGCTTTTGGATTTGCCTTTTAGCTCGATTAAAGCGTCAAAATATCATCGCCAATAAAAAAGGGGTCTCGTGAGAGACCCCTTTGAACTTCACCCGCCTAAAAGCCGAAACTTATGGACGTGTGCCAGTTGGGAAGGGCCAAGCAGCAGCAGGATTCAACGTAGTTGAAGCAACCACTTTTTTAGCCACGGGCTTTTTTACAGCTTTGCCCGCCTTCTTCACAGCAGGCTTACTTACTTTTTTTTTGCAGCAACACGCTTTTTAGCAGCAGGCTTCTTAGCAGCAACTTTCTTAGCTACTTTTTTAGCAGCAGGCTTCTTAGCAGCTACTTTTTTAGCAACTTTCTTAGCAGCAGGCTTCTTAGCAGCAACTTTCTTAGCTACTTTTTTAGCAGCAGGCTTCTTAGCAGCTACTTTTTTAGCAGCAGGCTTCTTAGCAGCTACTTTTTTAGCAGCAGGCTTCTTAGCAGCTACTTTCTTAGCAGCAGGCTTCTTAACAGCTACTTTTTTAGCAGCAGGCTTCTTTGCAGCAACTTTCTTCTTGGCGATTGCCATAGTAATGCTCCTTCACGTGAGGATTAATACAAACTACCGATTTAGAAGACCCGACCATTCGTTTCCGCCTTGTCTTGCGACATATTGGATCTGACGAGCGAGCCATTCATCGGCGCGCGGCTTGATGCTAAGTGCTGCACGCTAATGAATCTTGGAAAAAAAGCCGTGGCCCCAAAGGACAACGGCTTCTTAAATTTGCTGGAAAAAAAGGAGAGGACTACCCAAACACCCTTAGATAAGGGTTTTCGGATTTGAGTCTGGCTTTGCTGACTTTTAAAACTATCCAACCGTCTAATCTCCCATTTAGCCGGCTATGCGCTTTCTTGCTTACCGAACTACTCCCAATTAAGCGCACCACCGGTTTGATACTCAATAACGCGTGTCTCAAAAAAGTTACGTTCTTTTTTCAGATCAATCATTTCTGACATCCATGGGAATGGATTCTCTTCATTTGGGAACATGGCGTCAAGTCCTATTTGCAAACACCGGCGATTACAGATGTATCTTAGGTAGCCTTTGAACATCGGCGCGTTCAATCCGAGCACTCCGCGAGGCATCGTATCTTCTGCATAACGGTACTCTAATTCAACCGCTTTTTCGAAGATTGATTTGATCTCATCTTTGAACGCGGAAGTCCATAACTGCGGGTTCTCCAGCTTAATTTGATTAATTAAATCAATGCCAAAATTACAGTGCATTGATTCATCGCGAAGGATGTATTGATACTGCTCTGCGGCACCCGTCATTTTGTTTTGACGACCCATTGCAAGTATTTGCGTAAAACCAACATAAAAGAATAAACCTTCCATCACGCAGGCAAAAACAATCAGTGAACGAAGTAATGTTTGGTCGTTTTCTAACGTGCCAGTCTTAAATGTGGGATTGGTTAGTACATCAATATAAGGAATCAAGAACTCATCTTTGGCGCGAATCGATTCAATCTCGTGATACGCATTGAAGATTTCACTTTGGTCTAACCCCAAAGATTCCACAATATATTGATAAGCATGAGTATGAATAGCCTCTTCAAAAGCCTGGCGCAATAGATATTGGCGACATTCTGGAGCCGTAATATGGCGATAAGTACCCAAGACAATATTATTTGCCGCCAAAGAATCGGCTGTAGTAAAGAAGCCGAGGTTGCGTTTAATAATTCGACGCTCGTCTTCCGTTAATCCATTTGGATCTTTCCAAAGCGCGATATCGCGGTTCATATTGATCTCTTGCGGCATCCAATGATTTGCGCAGCCCGCTAAATACTTCTCCCAAGCCCACTTATATTTAAATGGCACCAGCTGATTAACATCAGTCTTTGCATTAATCACACGCTTATCGGCTGCATTGACACGATGCACAGTACCACCTGACAAAGATGCCGTCTCCAATGGTGCAGGTGCAGCAACTTGGGGTGCTATAGCAATCTGATCTGGCTGTTGACGCTGTATTTCCACTGCAACTGGTTGCGGTGCAACACCCAAATTCACTAGGGCTGGTGCAACTTCCTCTTCCCAATTCAACATAACTCTCTCCTCAATTCTTCAATTTTCAGTCAGTAAGCAAATAGCTTACTGACATGCTTCACATTCTTCAAAGCCAGCATCGCCAGGGCGCATTGTGCAAGCTGGTCCATCCAATTCTTGAGCTGCAACTGCAGCTGCATCAGTTCCATTAACTCCGCCACCACTAGATACTGCATTCAACTGTCCACTAGTGACGGTAGATTTCTCAACGTGAGTTGCAGCCATTGTGCGGAGGTAATAAGTAGTTTTGAGACCACGTAACCATGCCAGCTTATAGGTATCGTCCAACTTCTTACCAGATGCACCACCCATATAAATATTGAGGGACTGGGCTTGGTCGATCCATTTCTGGCGACGAGAAGCAGCTTCAACTAGCCAACTTGGCTCCACTTCAAATGCTGTTGCATACAACTCCCGTAGATCCTGCGGAACGCGATCGATTTTTGATAAAGTGCCATCAAAGTACTTTAAGTCAGCAATCATGACTTCATCCCACAGGCCACGATCTTTCAAATCACGTACCAGGTACTCATTTACCACCGTAAATTCACCCGAAAGATTCGACTTCACAAATAAATTCTGGAAAGTAGGCTCAATACAAGCAGACACACCAATAATATTTGAAATTGTTGCTGTTGGTGCGATCGCTACACAGTTGGAGTTACGCATGCCATATTGCTTGATACGAGCACGCAAACCATCCCAATTCATGGTGGACGAACTATCCACTTCAAGGTAGCCACCGCGCTCTTCAGCTAAAAGACGCACTGAGTCCTGCGGAAGAATTCCACGATCCCATAAAGATCCTTTGTAGGTGCTGTAAACACCACGCTCTTCAGCTAACTCGTTTGAAGCTTGATAAGCGTAGTAGCAAACTGCCTCCATCGAAGAGTCGGCAAATTTCACAGCTTCGTCACTAGCGTAAGGAATACGCTGCATATGCAAGCAATCTTGGAAGCCCATAATGCCCATACCCACTGGACGGTGTTTCAAATTCGAGTTACGCGCCTTAGCAACAGCGTAATAGTTAATATCAATCACGTTATCAAGCATGCGCATTGCAGTGCGCACGGTTTTTTGGAGCTTCTCATGATCCAAAATCATCTTGCCAGAAGCGTCCGTAGTCATGTGCGCAGTTAAGTTCACGGAACCTAAATTACAAACAGCGATTTCGCTCTCGTTGGTGTTAAGGGTGATTTCAGTACATAAATTAGAGGAATGGACTACTCCAATGTGCTGTTGTGGACTGCGGATATTGCAAGGATCTTTAAAGGTAATCCATGGGTGACCTGTTTCAAACAGCATGCCCAGCATCTTGCGCCATAACTGTTGTGCTGGAATCCTGCGGAATGGTTTTAACTCACCACGATCTGCTTTTTGCTCGTAAGCAACATAAGCCTCTTCAAATGCTTTGCCGTATTTATCATGCAAGTCGGGAGTATTAGATGGCGAGAACAAGGTCCACTCCCCACCTTCCATGACACGCTTCATAAATAGATCGGGGATCCAATTTGAGGTATTCATATCATGGGTACGACGACGATCATCACCTGTGTTCTTACGCAACTCTAAGAACTCTTCAATATCTAAGTGCCAAGTTTCCAGATAGGCGCAGACTGCGCCCTTACGCTTGCCGCCTTGATTTACTGCTACGGCAGTGTCATTCACTACCTTTAAGAAGGGAACTACGCCTTGTGACTTGCCGTTAGTGCCTTTGATATGACTTCCCAAAGCGCGAACATTCGTCCAATCATTACCTAAGCCCCCTGCAAACTTAGATAACAAGGCGTTTTCTTTTAATGCCTCGTAAATACCATCAAGATCATCCGCAACCGTTGTTAAATAGCAGCTAGAGAGCTGTGGACGGGTAGTGGCCGAGTTGAACAGTGTTGGCGTACTGGACATGAAATCAAATGTGGAAAGAATTTCATAGAACTCAATAGCGCGACGCTCACGATCTAGCTCATTCAAAGATAGACCCATCGCAACTCGCATAAAGAATGCCTGTGGCATTTCAATGCGGCGGTCTTCAATGTGCAAGAAATAGCGGTCATACAGAGTCTGAAGGCCAAGATAGTTGAACTGCAAATCACGGCTCGCGTTTAAAGCTGCTGCTAATTTTGGCAAATCGAACTCGCGCATACGCGGATCTAACAGCTCTGCTGAAATACCTTCGTTAATGTATTTTGCAAAATACGTGCTGTACTCAGCCTGCATATCGCCTTGTAATACTTCGTGACCTAAAATTTCTTTACGGATAACGTGCATCAAAATTCGTGCCGTTACTTGGCTATACGCCGGATCTTTTTCAATTAAGGTACGTGAAGCCAAAATAGCAGAGTCATATACCTGAGCCATTGGCACGCCATCATATAAATTCTTGATAGTCTCGGTAATGATGGGTGTAGCGTCAATGTGATTACCTAGGCCTTCACAAGCTGCTTCAAGTACAGTGCGTAAAGCAGCCATGTCCAACCACTTTTCGACGCCGTTATCGTCTACCTTAATGCCAGACTCACCAGCCTGAGTAGCGGTTTGAGTTTCTTGGCCGCTTACTTGTAGAGCGGCGCGTTCTTGATTGCGCTTTTCGCGGTAAAGCACATAGGAGCGGGCAACGTTGTGCTCACCACTGCGCATTAAGGCCAACTCGACTTGGTCTTGGATATCTTCAATATGAAAAGTACCGCCATTAGGGCGGCTGCGCAACAAAGCACGGACCACAGCGTGGGTTAATTGCTCAACTTGTTCGCGAACGCGGGCCGAAGCAGCACCTTGACCACCATTGACTGCCAAAAACGCCTTGGTTACCGCAATGGCAATTTTAGATGGTTCAAATGCCACTACTGAACCATTGCGTCGGATAATTTTGTAATCAGACAATTGGGTTGCTTGAGATCCTCCAACTCCTCCAGCAATAAAGCTAGCCGAAGGATTTTGGCTTAAGGCCCCGGTAGGGTTCAATCCTGGATTTTCTGCTCCAGAAGATTGGCTTGCATTCTGGGGGTTGGCGTATGTCATCTTGCTCCTGCTTATATTTAGTTATTTATATAAAAATCGTTAAAAAACAATGGGGTATTGCTTAATTAAAACACTACATCTAGTGCATTGAAGTTCATTTGGTACTAAGTATAGGGAATTATTCTCATTTTGGTAAGATATTTCTCGCTAATTTTTATTAGTATTTTTCCGTATTTTTTGAACAAATCAGGGTGCATTTTGGTGCGTAATTCTTACCCTTAAATAACTAAAGGGTAAGAAAGTAAGCTTGTGCTCACATACTAAAATTACGCTCTTAGCGAGAATTCAGTCCATATGGGAATTTGCTCAAGGCAACCCCACTTTTTGCCTGAAATTTTCCCCAATCAAATTGAACACCGGGGTCAGTTTTTCTATTGGGGGAAATATCGCTATGTCCAGCAAATTGGATCTTAGGGTAAACAGTCTGCAGTGCTTGACTTAGACGCATCAATACTTGGTACTGAATTTCTTCAAATAGACTCTCTCCATCCCCCTCCAGCTCAATTCCAATCGAAAAATCATTACAGCCAGTCCTGCCTAGAAAGGAAGACAGCCCTGCATGCCAGGCCTTTTTTTGGGTGGAAACAAATTGAATGAGCTCACCCTGACGGGAAATGAGGAAATGACTCGAAACCTTCTGATCTGCAATTTCAGCAAAATAGGGATGCAAAGAAGGATCGAGTTTATTTTGGAAAAAATCTATCAGAAAATGAGTACAGGATTGATTTTTAAAGCCCCCGGGAGGCAGACTGATGTGATGAATCACAGCCAAGTCAGGTGACACGCCTCCGGGACGTTGATCTTGATTGGGTGACAGGCGCCAATGGGCATAGCCAATCCAGCCCTGGTCATCCAAAAGAGTTGTGTGCTCATTTGAGCAATAAAAACGGTCCTCTCTTTTGATGGCTTCAGATTTTGGCAAATGCACCTGACAATATTGACACTGAACGATAGCCTGTGGCTCTGAAATCTTGGCCTGTTGGACTTTTTTCTTAGTAGCTTGCTCTGCATTAAGCTTCGCCTGCTTCTTTCCCTTAAGCCAGAAATAAAATAGGGTTGCGCCTACCAACAAAAAAAGCCACTTCATCAAAATCTCATGTCCTCTGAAGAATGACTTCTACGACAAAGCGACTACCTACGTAGGCGAGCAACAAAGCAGTGTAAGCACTCAGCACCCAACGAAGGGCGGCTCGACCACGAAGACCCACCCGCCAGCGCGCTACCAATAAACCCGCAAACAAACACCACGAAAGAAGTGCAAAGATAGTTTTGTGATCAAAGACCAATGGTTTACCAAATAGGGCTTGGGAAAATAGTAGGCCTGAAAATACAGTCAAACTTAATAGCCCAAAGCCAACATAAAGTAAGTTAAATAGGAGGCTTTCCATCGTCATCAAAGGTGGCAACTCCTCAAGCCAGTGGGCCGCCCGACTATTGGGAATAATGGCTAATTGGCGATGCAAGGCGCGATCTTGCAAACTCATCAACATCGCATGCATTGCGGCTAAACTGAGCAAGCCAACAGAAATAGTGGCTACGATGAAGTGCCCTTTAAACCAAGGATCGGATACGGCTTTGGGAGAAATCAATACCCCAGGAAATAGGGCAGGCAAAGCAGCGAAAATCATCGCAAAAAATAAGGACAACCAGCGCAAACTCGAGATAGGTAAGAACCAAGACTGAAACCAGTAAAAAGCGAGCCCAACCCAAGCAATTAAAGAAAGATCTTGAGCAAAACCAAATACAAAGCCCTGTGGTGTAAAGACCGAGTCATGCAAAGCTACGCCATGGATCAATAAAACAAAGAAAATAGCTGCCTGTACGAGTGCAGTAAATAGCGAAGTCTCCAGTTTGGCCTTGGGTTTAAGGCTTAAAACCAGCAAAAGCAGCAAATAAAGAGTGGATGGGAGCCATCCGTAACTTGAGTAACCTAAAATATCCATCTGGAAAGTCTAATCGATAAATGCTAGAAAACCTCACCGACCGTCTATCTCGTGTTGTTAAAACCATGCGGGGTCAAGCCCGCCTGACTGAGAGCAACACCACTGAAATGTTGCGAGAGATCCGCTTAGCCTTACTGGAGGCGGACGTTGCGCTTCCCGTAGTTAAATCTTTGCTTGAGCAAGTTAAATTTAAGGCTCTTGGTGAAGACGTGGTTGGCAGCCTCAGTCCTGGACAAGCGCTGGTCGGAGTAGTTCAACGCGAACTGGCCCAAGTGATGCGAGGTGATGTCGGGCAAAGTGGTGAGCTTAATCTGGCCACTCAACCACCAGCAGTCATTTTGATGGCAGGACTTCAAGGGGCAGGAAAAACCACCTCTGTCGGAAAGTTAGCTAAATTCCTTCAAGAAAAAAAGAAAAAGAAGGTACTCACAGTTTCTTGTGACATTTACCGCCCCGCCGCTATTGAACAGCTAGAAACGGTCACCAAACAAGTTGGGGCTGAGTTTTTTCCCAGCAATATCAATCAAAAGCCAAGTGATATTGCTACTGCCGCATTAGATTGGGCTCGCCGTCATTATTTTGATGTTGTCATTGTCGATACAGCGGGACGCCTTGGTATTGATGAGGCGATGATGCAAGAAATTAAACTCTTGCATGAGAGTCTCAATCCGATAGAAACTTTATTTGTCGTTGACGCAATGCTCGGCCAGGATGCCGTCAATACTGCCAAAGCTTTCCATGAGGCCCTCCCCTTAACTGGCGTCATCCTCACTAAGCTTGATGGTGATTCCCGCGGTGGTGCAGCACTATCAGTGCGTCAGATCACTGGTGTACCACTGAAGTTTATCGGCGTAGCTGAGAAGATGGATGGCCTTGAAGCATTTGATGCTGATCGCATGGCTAGCCGTATTTTAGGCATGGGCGATATTCTGGCTCTAGTAGAACAAGCCCATCAAAACGTAGACATTGCCAAAGCCGAAAAGTTAGCAAACAAGATTTCCAAGGGAGGGTTTGATCTCGGTGATTTCAGGGATCAACTTTCACAGATGCAACAAATGGGCGGCATGGCTAGCCTGATGGATAAATTGCCTAGCCATATGGCTCAAGCTGCCTCCAAAACAAATCTCAGTGCAGCCGATAAACAAACTAAGCGGATGCGCGGCATTATTGACAGCATGACCCCTCAAGAGCGGAGAAAGCCTGAGCTATTAAAAGCCACTCGTAAGCGCCGCATCGCAGCGGGCGCTGGAGTGCAAGTACAAGAAGTCAACCGCCTCTTGGCTCAGTTTGATCAAATGCAAACAATGATGAAGCAGTTTAAAGGCGGCAAGATGGCGCGCACCATGGCCACGATGGCCGCAAAAGGTGCAGCCAAAGGCCTTGGTGGTTTATTTAAAAAATAAGTCCAATAATAGCCAAAGACTGGGGTGGCTAAGCAATTAACTGCTTAGCTGCTTGCACCTCAGTAATGACCTTCTCTTTTATCAGAGCCAGTGGAATATTTTGCGACTCAGCATCAGTACGCCCCTTAAATTCTACTAGAGCGTCAGCTAGACCCCGATCACCTATCACCACGCGAAACGGTGCGCCTATGAGCTCCCAGTCAGCAAACATCACGCCCGGACGCTCACCCCGATCATCAAGCACCACATCAACACCTGCGGCAACTAATTCCTCATGCAATCGATCAGCGGCATCTTTTACTAATTCAGATTTATCGTAGTTCATTGGACAAATCACCACTTCAAATGGTGCCATTGAGATTGGCCAAATAATGCCGCGTTCATCGTGGCCCTGTTCAATTGCAGCACCGAGTAAACGGGTTACGCCAATACCATAGCAACCCATAACCATTGGCTGCGACTTTCCTTGCTGGTCAAGATAAGTGCAACCCATAGCCTTTGAATAACTTGTACCCAATTGGAATACATGCCCAACCTCAATGCCCCGGCATATATCAACAATCCCCTTGCCATCTGGCGAAGGATCGCCAGCAACCGCATTACGCAAATCCATCACCAATGGCTCAGGCAAATCACGCCCCCAATTCACACCCTTTAAATGATGGCCAGCTTCATTGGCGCCACAAATAAAGTCAGCCATATTGGCAACCGTACGATCGGCCACCACAGTGACATCAGCACTGATACCCACAGGTCCCAAGTACCCTGCAGGCGCATTACATGCTTGCTGGATTTCAACTTCAGTTGCAAAGCGGGACTCTGCCAGTCCAGGGATCTTAGTGGCCTTAATCTCATTTAACTCATGATCGCCTCGCACTAACAACATGAATAATTTTGCCGGGCCTTTTACTTGATCAGCAGCAAATAGCAATGACTTAACGGTACATTCGAGCGGAAGGTTTAAGAACTTCGCAACATCTGCACAATGAATTTGATCTGGGGTTGCTACTTTTTGAAGTGCTTGACTAGCCCCAATGCGAGAGGCAATTAAAGCAAGTGATTCGGCAGCCTCTAGATTGGCTGCGTAATCAGAACTTGGACAATAGACAATGGCGTCTTCTCCCGTATCTGCAATCACATGAAACTCTTGGCTACCCGAGCCGCCAATTGCGCCGTTATCCGCAGTCACCGCACGGAACTGCAAACCCATCCGTTGAAAGATCCGAGTATAGGCGTCAAACATCGTTTGATAGGACTTTTTGAGCCCCTCAGTATCGCGATCGAACGAGTAAGCATCCTTCATAATGAACTCACGACCGCGCATGATGCCAAAACGTGGGCGACGCTCATCACGGAATTTTGTCTGAATTTGGTAAAAGTTCACCGGTAATTGTTTGTAACTTTTGATCTCATTGCGAGCTAAATCAGTCACTACCTCTTCAGAGGTAGGTTGAATCAAAAAGTCGCGATCATGCCGATCTTTAATGCGAAGTAGCTCTGGCCCCATTTTTTCCCAGCGGCCCGTCTCTTGCCACAGCTCAGCAGGCTGAATCATCGGCATCAGTAGCTCAATTGCGCCAGCGCGATTCATTTCCTCCCGAACGATATTCTCAACCTTTCGAATAACTTTCAAACCCAAAGGCAAATAGTTGTATATGCCCGCACTGAGTTTGCGAATTAACCCCGCACGAACCATGAGTTTGTGCGAAACCACCTCAGCGTCGGAAGGGGCTTCTTTTAGTGTGGCGAGAAATGACTGTGATGCTTTCATGGATGGATATAATCAAATCGTTGATTTTAATGGATTTGAGGCGCCATCATGCTTGACCGTGAAGGGTATCGACCAAATGTTGGCATTGTCCTCATTAATAGCCGTAACGAGGTTTTCTGGGGAAAACGCGTTGGGCAGCATTCGTGGCAGTTTCCACAGGGCGGTATTCAGCATGGCGAAAGCCCTGAGCAGGCCATGTACCGCGAATTGCATGAGGAAGTAGGCTTGCTGCCAGAACATGTCCAAGTGATTGGACGGACTAGAGACTGGCTTCGCTATGACGTCCCCGATGAATTTCTACGCCGTCAACACGCCACTAGAGTACATAGACCTAGTTATCGTGGTCAAAAACAAATTTGGTTTTTGTTACGTCTAGTGGGTTTAGACAGTGATATTCACCTCCACGCATCTGAACATCCAGAATTTGATGGTTGGCGTTGGATCCCCTTTTGGATTCAACTTGATTCAGTAATTGATTTCAAGCGTGAAGTCTATCAACTTGCTCTTTTGGAGCTCGCACGCTATTTATCTCGTGAGCTTCGTTTGCAGCATCTTGCTTGGGGATCTCCACTAGACTCGATTCAATCTTTTAATCCAGATAGCAATGATCCCCCCAATGAAGTCCAATCTACTGATAAGCCCTTATGAATATAACTTCTAAACGTATTGAACTTTATGCCCTCGGGCTGAGCGTTACATTTGGCTTACTAGCCTGCGCAGGAGATGCCCTAGAAAGTGGCGTGGATCCATTTGCACCGATGGTTTTTAAGGAAGGTGCGACTGCAATGCCCTTGAATCCCCCTAATAAATCAACTACTGTGCCGTTCTACGTATCCCAACAAACTGTCTTTAAATTTGCCGTCGATACTGACTCCATCTTAATTGGTGCAGATGGGGTAACAAGATACACCGTGATTCTGACCAGTCCAAACGGCAATGACCAAGTTCAATATGAAGGCATTCGTTGCGATTCCTATCAATGGCGTCTTTATGGTACTTTTGAAAATGGGGCTTGGAAGGAAAATCCCTTATCGAATTGGCGCGATATCCAAATTCACTCGCCTAATCGCTATCAAGCAGCTTTAGCGCAAGGCGCTTTCTGTAGTTTCAATTCTCAAGAAAAAAACCTCAAAACCATTGTGAGATCACTTAATCCAAATAGCTTTACTGGCGGGACAAAACCAACAAACTCGATGGGAATAGTAGATTAGTAGATGCTTGCTAAGAGTAACTAGTCAGAACTTAAGCGGGTTCCAAGCTTTTCACCAGCCATCAGACGAGTTAACACATTTGGCTCTCGACCAGAGGCAATAATTGTATTAGCCCCCGTTTGAGCAGCCACTTTAGCGGCCATCACTTTAGTAAGCATGCCCCCCTTACTTAACTCGCTTGCCGCTCCACCTGCCATTTTTTCTAAATCAGGATCACCCGCAACAGCATCGCTTAATAAAATCGCAGAAGTATCTTGGCGTGGGTCAGAAGTAAACAAGCCACCCTGATCAGTCAAAATAATCAGCAAATCCGCATGAATCAAATTGGTGACCAAAGCTGCCAAATTGTCGTTATCGCCAAACTTAATTTCATCAGTAACAACAGTGTCATTCTCATTAATAATGGGAATGACACCAAGCTTTAATAAGGTGTCTAGCGTTGCTTTTGCATTCGCATTGCGCTCTGAATCCGCTAGGTCAGCGTTAGTTAGTAGGATTTGCGCACTGCGTAAATTAAAGCGGGCGAAGCAACTTTCATAAACTTGCACTAAACCCATTTGGCCTACTGCAGCAGCTGCCTGCAACTGATGAATTTCCTGTGGACGCTTTGTCCAACCCAAACGTTGCATACCCTCGGCTATTGCACCAGAGCTCACCATTAATACCTCATGGCCAGTCCGCAATAAAGTCGCCATTTGCTCTGCCCACAAGGCAATCGCAGCATGATCTAAGCCCTCGCCATTATTAGTGACTAGGCTTGAACCAACTTTGACAACAATACGTTTTGCTTTTGGAGAATTCATATTAAATAAGCGTATCTAACAAAGAATTTAATCGGGACTTTTATCTTCCGCCTGATCTTGATAACGAGGATCAGCAGCACGCTCCTCTGCATCATCCCGATCACGACGTATTGAATCTAAATAATCCTGCAAGGCATAGCAAAGCTTGTCGCAACCAAGCCCCGTTAAAGCGGAAATTTCAAATACAGGACCCTTCCACTTAAACTTTTTAATAAAGTCAGCCACTACTGTTTTGCGATTTTCTTCAGGAATCATGTCAATTTTATTGAGCACCAACCAACGTGGCTTTTCAACTAAAGCTTCATCGTACTTCCGTAATTCATTCACGATGGCCTTGGCATCTGCCACGGGATCAACATTCTCATCAAAAGGAGCAATGTCAACTAAGTGCAATAGAACACCAGTACGTTGCAAATGTCTTAAAAAGCGATGACCTAAACCAGCACCCTCTGCAGCGCCTTCAATCAAGCCTGGAATATCCGCAATAACAAAACTGCGCTCAGCTCCAACACGGACTACACCCAAGTTTGGATGCAAAGTAGTAAACGGGTAGTCAGCAATTTTAGGGCGTGCATTTGAAACGGCAGTAATTAAAGTAGATTTACCAGCATTAGGCATGCCAAGTAATCCAACATCAGCCAATACTTTTAATTCAAGCTTGAGCTTATGGCGCTCGCCATCTTTACCATTCGTCTTTTGACGTGGCGCACGATTGGTGCTACTTTTAAAGTGGATATTTCCCCATCCACCTACCCCACCTTGGGCCAAGCATATGCGTTCACCGTGGGTTGTTAAATCTGCAATAGGCTCACCGGTATCGTAATCGGCGATGATGGTTCCAACAGGCATACGCAATTCGATATCGTCACCTGCACGACCATAGCAGTCCGCACCACGTCCAGGCTCACCATTTTTTGCAGTGTGCGTTTTAGCATACCGATAATCAATTAGCGTGTTGATGTTGCGATCAGCTACAGCGTATACGCTGCCACCGCGACCGCCATCACCGCCATCAGGGCCGCCAAATTCAATGAACTTTTCGCGGCGCATAGAGGCGCTCCCGGCGCCACCTTGGCCAGCTATAACTTCAATACGAGCTTCGTCTATAAATTTCATGAATAAAAAAGGCCTCGCGCTAGCGAGGCCTGTTCCTAAGAGTTAAATTCGGAAAAAATCTGAATCAAACGTGTCTCAGTCAGGCGCCTTATGGGCGGGGTAGAACTGAAACCTGGGCCTTCTTCAAAGCACCCTTAACGCCGAATTCCACTTGTCCGTCAATCAGAGCAAACAAAGTGTGATCCTTGCCAATGCCAACGTTGATACCAGGGTGAACCTTTGTACCGCGTTGACGAATGATGATGCTGCCAGCATTGATCTGCTCGCCGCCAAATACCTTAACGCCTAAGCGTTTCGATTCCGAGTCGCGGCCATTTCGTGTCGAGCCGCCGCCTTTTTTCTGTGCCATATATTTCTCCTGCTATATCCCGTTAGCCTGAATTAGGCTTTGATCGTGTTAATCAGAATTTCTGTGTAATTCTGACGATGGCCTTGGTGCTTTTGATAATGCTTGCGACGGCGCATCTTAAAGATTGTCACTTTATCGTGACGTCCCTGGGAGATGACAGTGGCTATCACAGCTGCACCATTAACCAATGGCTCACCCAATTTGAGTGAAGCGCCTTCGCCTACGGCGAGGACTTGGTCAAGTGTGATTTCGCTGCCGATTTCCGCTGGTATCTGTTCTATTTTCAATTTTTCACCAGCAGCAACTTTATACTGTTTGCCACCGGTTTTTATGACCGCGTACATGGTGTGAAACCTCAATTTAAGTCTACATATAAGCTTATCCACCGTGGATAAGCTAAGCCCATTATTATATCTTGCATGACTGACGCTGTCAAAAACAATGAGTTAAGCCAAATTTTGGCCCCAATATCCTTAGATTTCAAGGCCTTAGACGAGGTTATTCGCCTTCGCCTGGCATCAAAAGTTGCCTTAATTGACCAAATCTCCACTTATATTGTCCAGGCAGGCGGAAAACGGGTCAGACCCGCCCTCTTACTCTTGGTGGCTAAGGCTCTGGCCAATAACAGGGAATCCCCTCATGCTCTAGAGCTAGCTGCCGTAGTGGAGTTTATACACACAGCCACCCTATTGCATGATGATGTGGTTGATGAATCCACCCTTAGAAGAGGTCGAGAAACGGCAAATGCTGCTTTTGGTAATGCTGCCAGTGTTTTAGTGGGTGATTTTTTATATTCCCGCGCTTTTCAAATGATGATTGCCCCAAATGACTTACGGGTGATGCAGATTTTGTCAGATGCCACTAATACGATTGCAGAGGGAGAAGTTCTTCAGCTTCTAAATATGAATGATCCAGATGTAGATGAAGCAAGCTACCTACAGGTCATTCGCTATAAAACAGCTAAGCTATTTGAAGCTTCTACTGAGCTCGGCGCGATTTTGGCAAATGCTGGCGATGAAATGCGAGAACAAGCCGCTGCTTTTGGTCGGCACATTGGAACCGCTTTCCAGCTAATGGATGATTTACTTGATTACACTGCTGATGCCGCTCAAATGGGTAAAAATGCTGGGGATGACTTACGCGAAGGCAAGCCCACTTTACCCCTTATCTATCTCTTAGAAAATGGTAGCCCAGAAGAGCGCCTCATGGTGCGAGCGGCCATCGAACAAAATCAAGATTTACCTGAAGATGTTTTTGCTCAGATTCTTAAGGCCGTACAAAATTCCGGCGCACTGGATTACACACAAACAGCAGCCAAGAGAGAGATTGATTTAGCTCTAGCCTGTATTCAAAACTTTCCACATAACGAAGCGACGTCTGCTTTACATGCCTTGTGTAACTACTCGCTTGCAAGGCAGGCCTAAAGATTGCTACAGTAATCCCTGCGGAATGTAGCGCAGCCTGGTAGCGCACCTCGTTCGGGACGAGGGGGTCGGAGGTTCGAATCCTCTCATTCCGACCATTTGCAGCCAAAATTTCATGCCCCTGTAAGATGTTGTTTACTTAAAAATTTAATATCGGGAGACTGCATCATGACTCAGTGGGTCCAATTTCAGCATCAAGGCAAGAGTGGCTTAGGGCAAGTTCAAGGCAACCAAATTGCAGTTTATTCTGGAGATCTATTTAGCAACCCTCAAGCTACTGAAGAAAAAATCAATTTAGCGGATGTCACCATCGACATCCCTTGTAGCCCATCGAAGATGGTTGCGATGGTTGATAACTTTCATGCGCTGGTGACTAAATTAGGGCATGCCGTTCCTGCAGAACCCCTGTATTTCCTTAAAGGAAATAATTCCTTCTTGGCGGCCAATCAAGTTATTCGCACTCCAAAGTCCTACACAGGAAAAGTAGTTTATGAAGGTGAATTAGGCATTGTGATCGGCAAGCACTGTCATGAAGCGGATGAGACAGAAGCAGCGTCTGCCATTTTTGGCTTTACCTGCATTAACGATGTTACCGCTATTGAAATTCTCAATCGAGACCCTGGCTATGCCCAGTGGACTCGCTCAAAGAGCTTTAATACCTTTGGCGCATTTGGCCCCTATATCGCTACTGATATCGATCCCAGTCAATTAACGATCAAAACTATATTAAATGAGCAGGAGCGTCAAAACTATCCTGTAGCAGACATGATTTTTCCACCTGCCAAGCTCGTGAGTTTAATTTCTCGAGATATTCCGCTTGAGCCTGGCGACATCATCGCCTGCGGCACATCTATCGGCGTTGGCTCCATGAAACCCGGCAGTACTGTCAGCATCATTATTGAGGGTGTTGGACGACTAGATAATCGATTTGAATAAATCACTGGGGTAACGAAGTTCTAAAACAAACCCCTTTGTTCTGAAAAGACATAAAGGGGTTTGTAGTTTCTACTCTTCCATGCTTTTAGTAGCCTGATACCGATGGTAATGCTAGGCTACCTTTACAAGACTTGACGTTTTCATCAAGATACTTGGTTAATGCAAAAACTGTGCTCAGACAAGGGGTCGGGGTTTGAGTAATTTTCCCCAACTCAATCACAGATCCCAATAGGGCATCAATTTCTAAGCTACGGCCCGCTTCTAAATCTTGCAACATGGAAGTCTTGTGCTTACCAACCTTCTCAGCACCAGCAATACGACGTTCAATATCTACACGGAAAGTAACGCCTAACTTTTCGGCAATAGTTTGTGCCTCAGCCATCATATTGCGCGCTAACTCTCTAGTTAATGGATATTGACAGATACCTTCTAATGTTCCATGAGTCAGGGAACTGATTGGATTGAAGGTCATATTGCCCCACAACTTCAGCCAAATTTCCGATCGGATGTCTTCTAAAATCGGTGACTTGAAACCAGCAGCATTCATCATTTCAGACAACTTCTGAATGCGCTCTGTAGTTTTGCCATCCAACTCACCCAATGGAAAACGATTACCTTCCACGTGGCGAATGACTCCAGGCGCCTGAGTAAAAGTGGCTGGATAAACAACGCAGCCCACAATATTGGCTGGATTAATCGTCTTCTTAGCAACACCTCCAGCATCTACCGTCTCAACAGAATGATCCGAATACTCACCGCCAAGCTTTTGAAAGTACCACCAAGGGATTCCGTTTTGCATCGGTATCAAAATAGTTTCAGGGCCCATGATGGCTGCTAGATCATCAATAATGGGCTCTACTTGGTGCGCTTTTACTGCCAAAATGACTACATCAGGTGTTTCAGCGTCGGTAATTTTTTCCACTGCTTTTACCTGTGCCGCTAAAGGCTCGGGCTGGTCATTCATAATTAAGGCAAGACCACGCTCTTTAATAGCTGCAAGGGTAGCACCACGGGCGACAACAGTAACCTCATTGCCCGCTCGTGCCAACATGACTGCAAGGTAGCCGCCGATAGCGCCACCCCCACCAATCACACAGATTTTCATAGGAACTCCATAAGAATAAAAAATTTTGAATTAGTGTCATATTAGTTGAGATTATTTTGCGGTGCAACAAAATAATCCCCTCTGTTTTTTAGCTATTGAGATTTATTTGAAGAAATTTCAATAGTGAGCTTGTTACAAAGCCTCCTAAAGCACCCTTCAAATCAATCTAGGCAGTAAAAACCAGGTTTGCGACAATGGCGAAGAGAGGCAATGCGCCAAGCCAATAAGAGTCAATTTAGAATACAGAGGTCTGACATAATTCAAGGCGTGAATACACCAGCAGAGAATCCTAGCGCAGACTTGGCATACCAAAAATCTATCTTAGGTTCCGTATCTCGCACCTTCGCCCTTACCATTCCCCTCTTGCCTCCTCAAATTGAGAAAGTAATTGGCAATACTTATTTACTGTGTCGCATTGTCGATACGATTGAAGATGCCCCAGAATTAACTCCTAATGACAAGCGCCATCTATCGAGCTTATTTTTAGATGCCGTCTTAGGTAAAATTCCAGTGGAGTTATTTGTCGCCCCCTGTTTAAAATTCTTAAAATCCTACTCAAATCAAGATGAGCTCGATTTAATTGCCCATACACCTACGATTTTACGAATTCTCCATACTTGCCCCGAGATTGACCGGGTTGCAGTTAGTCGCTGTATTTCAATCATGTCCGAGGGCATGTCCTACTTTCATGGCAAGCAAACACCACAAGGTTTAAAAGATTTAGCTGAATTTGAGAATTACTGTTACGTAGTTGCAGGAGTAGTTGGTGAGCTATTGACGTCTATTTTTGGAGTGTATTCACCGCTTTTTGCAAAACAGATTCAAGGTCATGAAAATCTCTCTATTGCCTTTGGTCAGGCCCTACAGATGACTAATATCTTGAAAGATTCACCTGAAGATCGTGTCCGGGGTGTTTCATGGAAGCCAGCTCACATTTCTGAAGTGGAGTTATTCAAGATCGCTTATCAAAAACTGATGGACTCTTTAAGCTATATTTTGCTAGTCCCAAAATCAGAAACTGGCATTCGGCGCTTTTGCTTCTTGGCCTTTGGATTGGCCGTCATGACGCTCAGTAAGCTGACTAGTAAAAAACAATTGTTAAGCAAAAAAGAATCGAAGCTCAGCAGAAAGACTGTAATGTTGTTCTATGGATTTACTAAATTTGCGGCAACAAGCGACTTGCTAATAAAATTATTTTTTTATTTATCGTCTACCCATTTAAGAAGATTAAGAAAACCTTCTACAAATAATCTCTAAAGCACGCCTTCGTGCTTTAGAAGCCAAACTTTGATTTGCCGAAATAGCCCAGGAGCATTTTCCTGCATAAATCCACCAATTCCTTGAGAAGAGACTACGCGGTGGCAAGGAGTAATTAAGGGATAAGGGTTGGCTCCACAAGCAGTACCGACTGCACGTGCCCCACTTTTAATGAGGCGCGCAATTTCCCCATAGGTTTTTGTAGATCCAACTGCAATAGTTTCAGTGCTTCTCCATACCTTTTGCTGATGAATGGTGCCCACCGGCTTTAGTGGAAGATCAAAAGCATGGGCGGGATTCTTAAAATAGAGTGCGCATTGCTTAGAAACCTCCTGTGACAGCGCATTCTGAGGCGAGGCGAGTGGAGTATTCGGGGGCAAGTAATCAATTTTTGAGAGCATCAAACTACCATCAACCACTTCGGTACCTATCCCAAGTCGCCCAAAAGGGGCTTCGATTACGCAGTAATGCTCTGTTTGAGGCATTTTACTCAGATGCAAAAGATTCATACGTACGATTCTTACACAATTAGAAGAGTAAAAATGGAGCTATTTGCCCCATGTCTATAGCTAGTAAAACAGCACTTTGCTATATTGATTCATCTTTATTTTTTGCAGGCTTACTTCATGGACACTTTTTTTGACGACTGGCCCTTTTATGGGCAGGTTGCTCTAGTCCTATTTTTGCTGGCCCTTTCTGGCTTTTTCTCAATGGCCGAAACCAGCATGTTGTCATCCAATCGCCATCGTTTGCGTGCGATGGCCAATGGTGGCAACGCAGGCGCAGCGCTTGCAGAAAGGCTCTTAAAGCGCATTGATTCGTTGCTATCTGTTCTGTTGATATCCAACAACTTAATTAATACCGTCTTGCCAATCTTAGTTACTGGTATTGCCTTGCATATTTTTGGCGATAGCGGACTCGTGCTTTCACTTGCCACTTTAGTAGTTGCTTTACTCATTATTATTTTTAGTGAAATTACTCCAAAGGTCATTGGCGCAGCTTTCCCAGAGAAAATTGCTGCTAACGTGAGCTGGTTCATTCTGCCACTTACTTTTATTCTCAAGCCATTACTGTGGTTTATTAATAGTTTTGTATCTGGGCTAATGAAAGCATCTGGGCTAGAGGCATCGAAGGAAAATCGGGCCATGAGCAAAGAAGAGTTACGCAGCCTAGTGCTTGAGTCAAACCGCTTTGTTTCAACTCATCATCGTAATATTTTGCTCAATTTGTTTAACCTTGAGAATATTTTGGTTGATGATGTGATGACTCCAAGATCCAAGATTGAAGTTCTCGATCTTTCTAGGCCAATTGATGAGGTCATTCAGCAATTGGAGACCTGTTATCACAATAAACTACCCGTTCGTGACAGCGGTTCAGAACGGATCATCGGTATTCTGTCGGTTAAAAAGACCCTTACTTTACTTGGCAATCCCGAACTAAACCATCAGGACTTTAGATCGCTGGTAAGCGAACCCTATTTTATTCCTAGCGGCACACCTGTCTTGCAGCAGATGCAGTTCTTTCAAGATAATCAACAGCGCTTAAGTCTAGTAGTAAATGAATATGGGGAAGTGCTGGGTTTAGTTACATTTGAAGATATTGTTGAGGAATTAATTGGCGAGTTCACTACCTCATTTTCAAATTTATCCAATGATCCGCATTGGTTACCCGATGGCACCTATTTAGCGACCGGCGGCACTTCATTGCGCGATTTGAATCGTTTACTAAGCTTAGATCTCCCATTGGATGGACCACGAACCCTGAACGGCCTGATTCTTGACAAATTGGAGGCTATTCCGGATCACGATGTCAGCGTTCGGATTGCTGGTGTTGTGATGGAAATTATGCATTTTGATGATCAGGGCATAAAGACCGTCAAACTATATCAACCCGCCAGTGAGCTGAAGCGGTCTTAACCAGCACGGATAATGATAGTTAGCATAGTCGCCATTTTGTATCTACCTATATTTATAGCCTAGGGTAAATTATTTAATGGGGTCGCAGGAATTAATCTTTTTGATACAAGCCGCCCTTATAGCCAGTTTAATTTACTTAGCTTATGTCGACTTGAGGAGCTTTCGACTACCAAACCTCATAACATTACCTATTATCTTGACTGGTATTGGGTTTAATTGCTTCTCGGATCTGCGCTTTACCGATCCTTGGTCAGCACTATTAGGCGCCTTTTTTGGCTATTCATTTTTGTGGCTTGTAAATTTAATCTACCGCGCCGTTAAAAATCACAATGGAATTGGCATGGGGGACGCTAAACTGCTAGCCGGTTTAGGAGCTTGGCTTGGTTGCAATAGCCTTCCCGGCATTCTTTTATTTGCCTCAGTTGCCGGACTAATAGGCGGCATGATATGGCTTAAGTGGAATAAACAAAACCGCCAAAAAGCTTTTCCATTTGGCCCATTTTTAGCCATTGCTGGCATTATTGCAGTGTTATGGCCTCAACTCGTTTACCCCATCCTGCCAATCAGTCCGATTTAAGCTCCTTAAAGGGCCATATTCCTTTGATTGGCTTAACTGGGGGCATCGGGTCCGGAAAAACCGCTGTAAGTAATTTACTTGCCGAATTGGGGGCGGGGATAATTGATACAGATCTTATTGCCCATCAAATTACCGCCACCAATGGCAAGGCTATTGCTGCAATTGAGAAGCTATTTGGTCCCGAGTTTATAGATTCAGATGGTGCCCTTAATAGAAGTATGATGCGTGCTTTTGTCTTTAAAAAGCCCGAGGCTAGGGGGCTTTTAGAACAAATAACCCATCCTTTAATTAAAGAAGAAACTGTTAGGCAGGCCTTGGCTTTAGCCAAGACTCACATTCCTTATCTGGTCTTTGTAGTGCCACTACTACTTGAATCAGGTACGTGGCAAAAACTAATGGACTATCTCGTAGTAGTGGATTGCCCAATAGAAACCCAAATTGAGCGGGTGATGCACCGCAATCAGCTCAGCAGATTAGAGGTGGAAAGCATTCTGCAAGCACAAGCAACCCGAGAGGATCGTTTGGCAATAGCCAATACGGTTATTGAGAATGGGGGTTATTTAGATCAATTAAGGCCCCAAGTTCTCCAGTTGCACCAAAAACTTCTAAAGATTAATAAAGATCTCCACAGTTCGTCATAGAATATAGCCTTGTGATTGTCTACGAATACCCCTTCAACGAATTAGTACGAAGCATGCTTCGGCTGGAGTATTTGTTCGCCCGGTTTAACCACTTTGTGAGATCTGATGATCCAGAACTCCACCACAATGCGATTGCAATCCTATTTGATCTAGGCGACATTGGTTCAAGGGGGGATATTAAATCCCTATTACTCAAAGAGTTTGAGCGCCAAAAATATGCCTTAAATGGTTTGAAGACATCGCAAAAAGTTGATCAAGAGGCGCTGACTCAAACTCTATCCCAAATCGATAAAGCTGCAATCAATATTAATCAATGTGTAGGGAAGCCCAACTCTATCATTACCGAAAATGAGTGGCTCAATGCCATTCGTACACGCTTAAATATTCCTGGTGGAACAAGTCCAATTGACTTACCTAGCTATCATGCCTGGAAAAATAGTCCCACCACTCAGCGCAGAGAGTTGTTGGAAAAATATATTGCACCACTCTTGCCTTGGCATGAAGCTTGTCAAATATTCTTACGTTTACTACGCCAGTCTGGTGAGGCAAAAGAAGTGGTTGCACAACAAGGTGCATTTCAGCAGGCGCCCTCTGGAAAGGTATATCAGTTAATGCGTATTGCAGTTGAAGATGATTCACTCTTCGCAGAAATTAGCGCCAATAAATATTTACTATCGATCCGCTTCTTGAGGTCTGATCGCGATAGAAAGCCTCAGGTTATTCAGGAGGATATTCCATTCAGACTCACACTCTGCCAGCTCTAAGCTAATAGCTCTTTCAGCTTATTGAGCATAGGCCAAGCCGCTGGCAATAGCGGCTCGACACTTGGGCCTTCATTCGAAATCATTTGCCAAGATAACTGCTGACCTTCACACCCAGTCGGGGCTCCGCTCCAGTGACGAATCACGCTTACATGAAGGCGTACATAAGCATGAGGATAATCATGCTCAATCACAGTAAGTTCTTGACTCGACTCAATTTCGATTCCTAATTCTTCTCGTAACTCCCTCTTTAATGCAGCAAAAACCGTTTCCCCTCGCTCAACCTTCCCGCCTGGAACTTCCCAGTAACCAGCATAAGGCTTACCTTCTGGGCGTTGCCCTAGAAGATAGCGCCCCTCAGAATCCAGCAGGATTCCAGCAGCCACTTCTGTTATGGGGCGATTTTTTTTATTCATCGAAATATTAAATACAGGTATCCGTAATTTGTTGGTTATTTCAGTTAGCTCATCTGCAACAAAGGCTTTAATTTAGCTTTAATTTGATTTAGATCTGATGTATCGATTTTGGCTTTGAATTTTGCCTTGCGCGCCTTCCAATCCAGCGACTTAATCTGATCGGCCAACACTGCTGTAAGCACTCCGTCAACTATGGTTGCAACTTCGAATGGGTACCCTTTAAGCTGAGTGGTCATTGGGCAACAAAGTATCAAACTGGACTTGCTGTTGTAAATTTTGGGACTCAATACAACAGCTGGACGATGTCCAGCTTGCTCATGCCCTGCTTGTGGGTCGAATTCCAGCCACACTATATCGCCTGAATCAGGTACGTAGGGTGCCTTGGCCACTAAAGCATCTCCATACCAATAGGTTGGCCATATTTGATTTCAGCATGACAATTTTCAGGGGTGATGCCATTAACTAGACTGTCCAGAGAGTACTCTTTCGGGATCATTGGTTCAATAATCAATTTCCCTTTTAACACTTGAATACTAACCTCTTGATCTAGGCTAAGGTGCGCCAATTGCATCAAACTGGCACTTAACCGCAGAGCTGGGCTGTTGCCCCATTTTTTAATAGTTGCTTGCATGACATTCCCTTAATATGTATCTACAATGTATACACATATTAGGGGAATGTCAATAGCCCGCTTAAAATGCGGGCCTAACTATCAATAACAATTTATGGATACCCATAAATACCTAGGCGCGCGAACCTGCCCAATGTTTAGCAAACTGCCAAGCAACACGGCCAGAACGAGAGCCTCGCTCCAAAGCCCAGACGAGCGCCTCCGCTCTGGCAGCTTCAATTTGCGCATCGCTCAAACCAAAATGACGCAACCAATGGGCAATGATGATTAAATATTCATCTTGCTTTGGTGGGTAGAAAGAAAGCCAAAGCCCAAAACGCTCAGAAAGAGAAATTTTTTCTTCCACCACTTCGCCTGGATGAATTTCCCCATCATCACTATGCATATAGCCTTCGTTGTCCTTCATATGCTCAGGCAACAGATGGCGGCGATTTGATGTTGCATAAATCAAGATGTTATCTACCTGCGCAGACACTGAACCATCTAGGGCCGATTTCATCGCTTTATAGCCAGATTCGCCTTCTTCAAAAGAAAGATCGTCGCAAAAGATAATAAAGCGCTCTGGTCGTTCGGCCAATAATTCTGTGATGTCAGCCAAATCGGCTAAATGCTCTTTTTCTACCTCGACTAAACGCAAACCCTGACTTGCAAATTCATGAAGGCTCGCTTTAATTAAGGATGACTTACCAGTCCCTCTAGCGCCAGTGAGCAAAATATTATTTGCTGGTTTTTTCTCAATAAAATGTTTGGTATTGTCACGAATTGCATCCCGCTGTCGATCAATATTTTTTAAATCTTCGAAGCTAATATCAGATACATGTTTAACTGCTTGCAAAAAACCAATGCTTCCAAAAATACTATCTCGGCGTCTCCACCTAAATGCGGTACTCAACTCCCATTGCTCTGGAGTCAGTGGTTTTGGTAAGAAGGTGTCTAGATGGCTAAGTAGTTGTTCTAATTTTTCATTCATGTTATTTACTTTCTATGAGCGGTAATCAGCATTAATGGAAACATACTCATGAGATAAGTCACATGTCCACATCGTCTGCTGGGCTACGCCACGCCCTAAGTCAATCTTCACCGTAATTTCTTGGGCCTGCATCACCCGTTGGCCATCTGCCTCCTGATAATCGGGATTACGGCCGCCATCCTTAGCAACCCAGACATCACCAAGCCACATCTGCACGCCACTCACATCCAAATCAGGAATTCCTGCATAACCAATGGCCGCCAAAATTCGACCTAAATTAGGGTCGCTAGCAAAAAAAGCGGTTTTGACTAAAGGTGAGTGAGCGACTGCTTCAGCTACCAAACGGCACTCTACCTCTGTCTTGCCGCCGAGGACTTCAATAGTGATAAATTTAGTAGCGCCTTCACCGTCACGAACAATCATTTGCGCCAGCTTTCTAGCCAAGGCAATTAAAGCATCTCGAACTATCCCGTAAACAGGATCTGAAATAGACTTTATCTGCGTAGCAGACTGCCCAGTGGCCATAATAATGAACGAATCATTTGTCGAGGTATCTCCATCGATGGTGATGGCATTAAAGGATTGATCAGCCACTTCACGCGTCAAGTTACCCAATAAACCAGCTGCAAAACCAACATCAGTTGCAATAAACCCCAACATGGTTGCCATATTGGGATGAATCATCCCTGCACCTTTGCAAATACCGGTAAGCGTGACTATGCCAGCAGGTGTTTGAACAGTCATTGATGCTGCTTTGGGTTGGGTATCAGTGGTCATGATCGCCTCTGCAGCATCAAACCAGTGGTCCTCATTCAGATTGGCTACTGCCACTGGTAAAGCAGCAATGATTTTTCCAATCGGTAATGGCTCTAAAATTACACCAGTAGAGAATGGCAGAATTTGCTCTGGATTGAGCTCCAAATCTTTAGCTAAAGCTACGCAGGTTTTTAAGGCATGTTTCATGCCCTCTGCGCCAGTACCCGCATTGGCATTTCCCGTATTCACTACTAACGCTCGAATTTCACCTTTACTGCCATCCCCAGCTAAATGCTCGCGACAAAGCTGGACTGGAGCAGCGCAGAAACGGTTCAAAGTAAATACGCCGGCTACTTGAGATCCAGGTGCTAAGGTCATCACCAGTAGATCTTTGCGATTAGGTTTTTTAATGCCGGCTTGGGCGATACCCATCTGAAAGCCTTTTACAGGAATCAGCTGGTCTTTTTGGGGGAGCGGTAGGTTAACTGTCATGATCAGATGATTGTAGATGAGGCTTCATCAGCAAGCGTTACCGATAAACAGTAACGCTTGCTAATTTCGTAATGCAGCCAAACTTAGGCTTGAACAGGTAATTCTCTAATGCGCTTTCCAGTAGCTGCGGCAATGGCATTAACTAGCGCTGGCGCTACTAAAGGCACGCCAGCCTCCCCTAAACCGCCTGGCTTTTCTTGACTAGGAATTAAATGTACCTCGACCACAGGAATCTGATTTTGGCGCAAGCTTGGATAGTTATTAAAGTTATTTTGTTGCACTTGACCGTTTTTAATAGTGATTTCATTGCTTAAAGCAGCGCCTAAACCATAAATTATGCCGCCAGTTAATTGCGCTCTGGCCTGATCTGGGTGAATGGTTATTCCACAGTCAGCGACAAAGGTTACTTTTTTAACTGTGGTGCTTGGAACAGATGTATCTAGTTCAACAATACATGCGGTGTAAGTGTCGTAACACTCCATTTGTGCAACACCAAACTTTTTACTGCCTGCTCTGTAACCAGATTTCTTAACAGCTAATTTTAAAACTGCTTCCGCTCTGGGCTGCTTCTTTAGAGCAGCTAGGCGATACTCCACTGGATCCTTTCCTGCAGCCTTAGCTGCCTCATCCATAAAACTCTCTAAAGCAAATGCATTAAGGGAATTGCTGACTGAACGCCAGTAACCCACTCGCACCCCCACCTCTTCTATAACATTGGCTATCTCCAAATTGGGGATGTCATAAGTTAAATTATTGGAGCCCTCGACCATAAAGGGATCAACGCCATCCTTTACAAACCCAGGAAAAGCCCGAGTAGTGATTGACTGAGACACCATTTTTGCTTTCATGGCATTTAATTGGCCATTAGCCCCCAAAACTGCATCAATATGATGAATGCTCATAGGGCGATAAAAATCGTGAGTGATGTCGTCTTCTTTTGTCCAAAGCATTTTCACGGGCATACCAGCAGCACGTGAAATTTCAGCAGCCTGACGAATGAAGTCTACTTCCAATCTTCGGCCAAATCCACCTCCTAAGAAGGTTGTTTCTATCGTGACATCATCTGGCTTGACTCCAGCTGCAGCGGCAGCAACAGCCTGTCCACCTTGTTGAAATTGAATTGGCCCAATGATTCGGCATTTACCATTCGCTACATCAGCAGAGCAATTTACAGGCTCCATAGTCGAGTGAGCCAAGTAAGGGAGAAAATATTGAGCGCTAATTACTTTACCGCTAGAAATAACCTGGTTAGCATCGCCTACCGATTTGATGATGGCGCCTTTTTTTGATAATCCGGCCTCTAGCTGTGAGCGTACAAGTTGATTGGACAACATGGCATTGGAGCCTTCATTCCACGTGATCTTGAGGGCATCCCTGCCCTTACGAGCAATATAAAAATCTTTAGCTAGTACCGCGACTCCATCTGAAATTTGGACGACCTTAATAACCCCGGGTATTTTTAACGCAGCCGAGCTATCAACAGAACTTGGTGTGCCACCGATGACAGGGCATTGCGCTAAAGAGGCGATGGCCATTCCTGGAATCTTAACGTCAACTCCATAAACCGCTTTGCCAGTAATTTTTGCGGGCGTATCCAAGCGTTTCATGGATTCTTTGCCAATAACCATGTAGTCAGCTGGAGACTTCAGGGCTGGTTTTTCTGGTAGCGGCAATTTAGACGCATCCATAGCCAACTCACCATAAGTAGCTGACTTACCGCCTGCATGCGTTACCTTGCCATTCATTGCTTTGCATTGATCAACTGAAACATTCCATCGAGCAGCAGCAGCCTGAACCAAAACTGCGCGAGTGGCCGCACCAGCTGTTCGTAATTTATCAAAACCTTCCCGCACAGAGGAAGATCCACCGGTAATTTGACCGCCCAACATAGCGTTGACATAGACAGGGGCCACACCAGCTATTTCAACTTTGATCATTGAAAGAGGGATATTTAATTCCTCAGCAAGTAATGCGGGCAAAGATGTATAAACGTCTTGTCCCATTTCCGAACGAGCACATATGAGGGTAATTTGATTTTCTGGTGTAATCCTAATCCAAGCATTGGCCAATGCTGGTTGGTTAGCTTCAGTGGTTACAGCCCCACTTGAGAGTGGGATGTACATACCCACTACAAATGCGCCCGATAGTGCGGCACTTTTTTGAATAAACTGACGACGCCCGGCACTTTTTAACGAATTATTTTTCATATTTTCCCTTATGCCAATTTATCTGCAGCACGTTTAACGGCTTTTTCAATACGGGAATAGGTTCCACAGCGACAAATATTCCCACTCATCGCATTCTTAATATCACCTGAGTTCGGGTGCTTCTTTTTGGTTAGCAAGTCGGCGGCTGACATCATCTGCCCTGGCTGACAATAGCCACACTGAGGAACATCAAATTCAAGCCAAGCCTCATGTAATGCATGCCCTATTTTTTCAGACAAGCCCTCAAGAGTCGTTATTTTTTTACCCTGGACTCCTGACACGGGAGTAGCACACGAGCGAATTGCACTGCCATCAAGATGAACGGTACATGCCCCACAAAGTCCGGCACCACAACCATATTTAGGACTCATTACTTCCATATGATCTCGCAAGACCCACAAAACCGGAGTTTCTGGATCGCCCTCGAAATGAACATCTTTGCCATTGAGATTAAAAGAAATAGTCATACTGCTCCTTTAGGAAATTGAAGTGTCATGCCAGCAAAAATTGGTGATTACTTTCATCTGCTAGAGCTTACACCTTATAAGAAAAAAGGCTCAGTTGAAATCAATCTGAGCCTTTTAATAAATGCCATGCGTCTAAAGTAGGTTTCTAACTTAAGGCGCCACAACAATTCTTATATTTTTTTCCGCTACCGCAAGTACATGGATCATTGCGTCCAATCTTTGGGCCTGAGCGAATAGGTGCTGGTGTAATTTCAATGGCAGCGCCACGATCGCCAGTTGATCCAGCAACCTCTAACTCAGGATCAGCATGCTGATACTGCACATCTGAAAGCTTGGCAATATCCTCATTCATTGACTCCGAAGCTTCATCCAACTCATCAGCACTGCGAATCTGTACCGTCATGATGTTTTTGACAACATCATTCTTAATCACATTCAGTAGCTCACCATAAAGCTCAAAAGCTTCACGGCGATACTCTTGCTTAGGATCCTTCTGTGCATAACCGCGCAAATGAATACCTTGGCGCAAATGATCTAAAGCGGCCAAATGCTCGCGCCAATGGCTATCTAGGCTGTATAACAAGACAGAGCGTTCAAAGCCAGCAAAAGAAGCTCGGCCAGAGAGCTCAACCTTAGCGTCGTAAGACTCTTTGGCTGACTCTAAAACACGATCCACAATCTGTGCATCATCTATTGAATCAGCGCCGTCGACCCAACCCTTCAAGTTAACTGACAGGCCCCAGTCGTTAGCAAGCACATTTTCGAGGCCAACCAAATCCCACTGCTCTTCCATTGATTCCAAAGGAATGTACAGAGCACAAATCCCACGCAAAACATCTTCACTCAAGTTCGCGATCAGATTGCCTACATCGCTACTTTCAAGCACCTCATTTCTCAATCGATAAGTTTCTTTACGCTGATCATTGGCAACATCGTCATACTCCAGCAACTGTTTACGAATATCAAAGTTACGGCCCTCTACCTTGCGCTGAGCTGATTCAATGGAACGCGTCACCATACCGGCTTCAATAGGCTCGCCATCAGGCATCTTCAGACGCTCCATAACAGCACGCAAACGGTCTCCAGCAAAAATGCGGAGCAGAGAATCATCTAAGGAAAGATAGAAACGTGATGAGCCAGGATCACCTTGGCGCCCAGCGCGACCACGCAATTGATTATCAATACGGCGACTTTCGTGGCGCTCAGTACCAATAATATGTAAACCGCCTGCAGCAAGAACCTGATCATGCAGACTTTGCCACTCATCTTGTAGAACTTTAATTTTCGCTGCTTTACCTGCCGCAGACACAGCAGCATCAGCCTCAATGAGAGAGGACTGTTTACCAACATTACCACCCAACACAATATCTGTTCCGCGACCAGCCATATTAGTGGCAATCGTTATCATCTTTGGTCTACCAGCCTGCGCAATAATCTCAGCCTCACGAGCATGCTGCTTGGCGTTTAAAACTTGGTGAGGCAGCTCACGCTTATCAAGCAAACCAGCGATTAGCTCTGAATTTTCAATTGACGTTGTGCCGACGAGAACAGGTTGGCCACGCTTATAGCAGTCGACAATATCCTTGATTACTGCATCGTAACGTTCACGAGAGGATTTATAGATTTGATCTTGGCGATCTTTTCTTTGGCTAATGCGATTGGGCGGCATCACTACCGTTTCAAGGTTATAAATTTCCTTGAACTCATATGCCTCAGTATCAGCAGTACCCGTCATACCAGCCAATTTTCCATACATGCGGAAGTAGTTCTGGAAGGTAATAGTGGCTAAGGTCTGATTCTCGTTTTGAATCTGCACGCCTTCTTTAGCTTCAACTGCCTGATGCAAGCCATCGGACCAGCGACGACCCTGCATCAAACGACCCGTGAATTCATCCACAATGATGACTTCATTATTTTGTACTACGTATTGTTGATCGCGGTGATACAAGGTATGTGCACGCAAAGCAGCATAGACGTGATGCATCAGGGTAATATTTTGTGGCGCATATAAAGAGTCGCCATCATTTAAAGCCTCCAACTCAACTAAGACTGTTTCAGCCTTGTCGTGTCCTTGCTCAGTTAAATAAACCTGTTGGGACTTTTCATCAACCCAGTAGTCGCCCGGCTTCTCAACGCCAGTACCATCTGATTTTTCTTCACCAATTTGGCGCTCCAGATAAGACGGCAACGCATTGATTTTGATATACAGATCAGTATGATCCTCTGCCTGCCCTGAAATAATTAAGGGTGTCCGCGCCTCATCAATCAAAATCGAATCGACCTCGTCAACAATGGCGTAGGCTAAACCACGCTGAACCCGCTGACCCAAATCTTGAACCATGTTATCGCGCAGATAGTCAAAACCAAATTCGTTATTAGTTCCGTAGGTGATATCAGATGCATAAGCCTCGTGCTTAGTGGTGTGATCCATTTGCGACAGATTCACGCCCACCTTCATACCTAGGAAGTTATATAAGGTAGACATCCACTCCGCATCCCGCTGAGCTAAATAGTCATTGACAGTAACTACGTGCACACCGTTGCCGGTTAATGCATTTAAATAAACAGGGAGTGTCATGGGAACGTCTAGATGAGCTAGGACTTGAATACCGTTATGTCGCTCGATTCCTACAACATATATTTAACAAGGGTGATGTCATCAGAGTTATTGATTTACAGATACAACATTTTGCAAAGAGACAAATGACTTGGTTCAAGAAGGATAAAAGAATCAATTGGTTTGAGCCTGGTAATGATCAAAAAGTTATTGATTTGACGGCTAAGTTTTTGGGATAAATACAACCTACTCGGTAGTTTGACTTTCGTGCTAATTATGTTATAATACTGGCATAGTTCGTTCCATGGCGGAATGAGCACAAAAAACTTGTCCTTTTTTAAAATCATGAAACTTAGACCCATACGAGTTGTGCTTTATGCACACCCAAACACATATGGAATGTATGTGCTTCTCCTTAAGGAAATCGGTAAACGAGAAAACGTCGTATTCAACATTGAATTTGCATCAAGTAATGTTGAAGCGTTCGCACGGATCCCCGATACAGACATACTGGTTGGTGATCTAGATCGGGATGCAAGAAACCACAATGGCACCCACAAAGACCCTGCCATCCAAATCATTCCCTTAGCAATTAGCGTTGGGTGCCCGGTTATCATTACCGGAATGAAAGAGGATCTCGCCTTACTTGATGATAAACCCCTGGTCCGTTATCACAGCGTTCCTGACTTCTCACCCAGGAAATTTGAAGTGAGCATTATTGATTTCATTTATCAGCTCATTGAGCGATTCGACACAAAGCTCGCAGCGGCCTAGAACCGCCAGCCCACCAAACAGAGAGGCCTTTCCTCAGTTTGGTGGGCCTCTTCTTTTATAAGGGAATCGGTCACGAGTCCTCGCCTGCTGGCTCGGCTCTCGACCCCGCCTCCTTCGCATTCGCTCAGTCCGACTTTCGATTCCCTCATCTTCGTCTCAATGATAATTCACTCGGACGGCTCCCAGCCGTCCTCCTGAATCATTGCGCGAGATGAGGGAATCGAACCCCCGACAGCGGTTTTGGAGACCGCAGTTATACCACTTAACTAATCTCGCGAATTTCCTCTCCTAAGGAAATTCGGATCGAGTATCATTTTAGCGTAGCTACAAATGATACGAGACCAGTAATTTCCTCTACAAAAAAGAGGGTGTAACTATACTAC
>Ga0118677_10000708_pt2 | contig 66099 bp, 47 predicted proteins | sample AliMusrvi5mmetaG_FD_86154 | JGI IMG/M metagenome (GOLD analysis project Ga0118677, IMG submission 86154) | reverse complement strand
GAGGCAGGGGAGGTGAGTGCCGTTCGCCTCCTTTCGCAAGGTAGGGCGCGCAGTCCCTTGCGCGCCGCTCTCCCTAACAGTATATCAGCCTTCAGCCTAACAGCCTCTCTTCCACGCTCCCCCCTTCGACATTCAGTGTTCGATATTCTGCAGTTCCCTCATCCATCCCCGCTGTTTGCTGATAACTGATCTCTTACTCTTAATCTTGATCGTAATCGTAGTCACTCCTCCCACTGCCCCCCACGTCCCCCGCTCCCCGAAAACCTTTCACCATCGAACGGGAGAGCGAGCGTCCTCGCGAGCTGTTTCCCGAAATTGATCGACTGCCGGCGATGACGTCGACTGTTCGTTCTCCGCCGGTTATGCTACGTTTTCCCATGAATGTGATGCTCCCAACAGCTTCTTGAGGGTCTGTGCCCATGTCATCCCAAAAACGATTGTATCGCGTAAGTGCACCTGTGATCATGCACTGCACATGGACTTGTATGGCGATTCTCGCCCTCGCGTGGGGTGCCCGGGCGGAAACAACGATCGAAACCGGCACCGTACACTGCGCCTACCAGCAGACCGTGACATATGATTACGTGGTCAAGCTGCCGGACGGCTACAACTCGTCCACGCAGTCGTGGCCGCTGTTGTTGCAGCTGCACGGCTCATCCGGAATGCCCATCGGGCCATCCCTGGACACACTGCGGGCCGGTGCGCAGAAGTTTTCGCACCCCATGCTGTTCGTCCAGCCGCAGTGGCAACAGGGGCCGAGGGACGAACCACGGGAACATTATTGGAATCCCAAGGCCATTGCGCAGCTCATCCGGGATCTTTCAGACAAGTATCGGGTGGACCGCGGCCGGGTTTACCTGACCGGCGGCAGCATGGGCGGCGGTGCGACGTGGGAAATCGCCGGCCGATACCCGCATCTGTTCGCCGCGATTGCCCCTGTGGCCGGCTGGCCCGATGTGCGCACGATCCGGAATTTGCGTTTTGTCCCGCTGTGGGCTTTCCACGGCGGTAAGGACAGCACCGTGGACCCGGCGCTGACGCAGTTCGGTGTGGAGTTGCTGAACAAATACGGGGGCGATGCGAAAATGACCCTCTTCCCGGAAGTCGGCCACGATAGCAGCGAACTCGCCTGGAATAATCCGCAGCTGTTCACCTGGTTCCTCACCCATACCCGCCAATGCCGCGCCTCCGATGAGTTTGTGACCAAAGCCGGAACCTGTACGCTGATCAGCCTGCCTCCAATGATGGACGGCAACCTGGGAGACCGCGTCTGGAAAACCGCCGAAACGCTGACCGGTTTCATGGACCCCTGCGGACCGGAGGTTGCTGTCCAGACGCAGATCCGCCTGCTGGCCGATTCGACCAACCTGTATGTCGGTGTGCTGGCCCATGAGCCGAATATGGCCGGCATTCTCTGCCAGCAGACCAACCACGACAGCAATGTGTGGAGCGACGATTCGGTTGAGATCTTCTTGAATCCATCTAACGACCACAAAACCTATTACCAGATCGTCATCAATGCCTCCGGCGCGGTCTTCGATGCGAAGGGGCGCGATAAGGCATGGGATGCCTCCGGGCTTCGGGTGAAGACCGGCAGGCGCGCGGATGCCTGGACCGTGGAAGCTGCGATTCCGTGGGATGCGCTCGACCATGCGCGCCCGCCGCAGTGCGGGCAGGGCATGCGTGTGTTGTTCGGGCGCAACCGGCCACAGCCAAACTTCCCGGTCGTATCGCAGTGGCCCCCGACCAACGGCGGGAATCATGCGCCGGAGCATTTCGCCCGGATTACGTTCCGGGCACCCGCTCCGTAACCCGATAGTGGGGTAGGGCGCGCAGTCCCTCTTGACGCGCCGGAGTCCAACGGAGGCGGTTGCGCGCCGCTCTCTCCTTCGACATTCAGTGTTCGATATTCTGCAGTTCCCTCATCCAGGCCCGCTGTTTACCGGTTACTGATAACTGACCTCTGCTCTCCGACCTCTGATCTCTGGTCCTACGCCCTACTGCCCGCCGTTCCTCCGCGCCCCCTTTCGCGCCTTTCGCGTATTTCGCGGGCAAATCCCCCACCGCCTTTCGCAGGGGGTAGGGCGCGCAGTCCCTTGCGCGCCGTTTTCCCTGCCAACCTAATAGCCTGCAGCCTAACAGCCTCTCCTCCCCGCTGCCCTCTGACATCCGGCTTCTGATCTCTGACCTTACCGCTCACGGATGATTTGTCCTGTTTCGGCATCATTCTCGACATGCTGAACCGGGCCTGCTACGTTTTCTCCATGAATGTGACGCTCCCCGCCGGTTCTTGCGGACCTGGGCCCGTGTCAGCCTGAATGCGAATTCCTGTCGATCTTATGCGCGCGCAAGGAGTTTCGAACATGCGGCGATCAACTCGATGGCGCGTAATCAGCATTTTTGCCGTCGCGATGCTCCTCGGCGCAGTACTTGCCGCCGAACAACCCCCGACGCAACTTCTGGAAGACTTCGACGCCACCTGGCAGCACAATGCCTGGCAGTTCTACAATGGCGCGGAGTTCCCCGGCGCGAATGGGTCGTTTGAGCGGGGCAGGGACGCGGCGCATACGGGCGAGTTTGGCGGAAAACTTAACTTCGATTTCACCGGCGGCGGAACCTACGTGGCTGCAATCAGGCGCTTGACAGGCGCGCCGGACATCCAGGCCGTGCGGTTGTGGCTCAAGGACCCGGGCAAGAATGGTGTGACGTTCCGCTACACCGATTCCACCGGACAGACTTTGCAAAAGACAGTCTTCTTGCCGCCGCATGGCGAGTGGACGGAGGCCACAATCGCATGTGCCGGCTGGGACCTGTTCTGGGGCGGAGCGAAAGACGGCACCGTTCACGGCCCGCCAACGCAGATCGCGATCCTGGCAGAGAACGATGGCAAGCCGCAGGGCGCACTTCTCATCGACGACATTCATTTCATGCTCGGCAAACCTGAGAGTTCCGTGTGGACATACGTAGCGGCAAAGTTCGAGCCGGCGGAAGGCTGGCATGCGTGGTCTGACGGCAAGGGTGCGAAATCGTCGTGGAACGGCAAAAAATGGAGGTATGACTTCACAAAGGGCGATTGGGCCGCCATTGCGCCGCGCGATTTCCAGCTGCCGGGCAACCCCAGGCAGATTAGCATCCGCTTCCGTGGCCACGCAGCGGGCCATTCCGCACGGTTGCGATTCGCGACGCAATCCATGACGATCGAGAAGGACATGGGCGCATCGAGGCCGGTCGCCGGCGAGGAGGGGCTGCAGGAGTTCGTGACCGCCGCGCCGCCTGGCGACGGCTGGAAATGGTCCGGCGACGAGAATGACGGCAACTTGCACGGGCCGCTGCGCTTCGCGGGCGTGTTCCTTGACTGCCATGACAAACACGACGCGGGCGAACTGGAATTGGTGGATATACAGGTGGACGCAGCCTGCGCCGCCAGCAACCTCATTACGATGGAGGCTGACGCGCGTGAGAACGAGGGGAGGCGCGAATTCGTGGCAACGTTGCGCAGTCGCACGAATGCCCCTCTGGATGTCGAACTCAAGTGGCAGATTGTAGACTGGTCTGGGAAGACGATTGTGAATGGGTCGAAGAAGATCACGCTTCCGGCGGGCGCCAAAGCGTGCGAGACCGCCGTGGCGCGTCCTGCGGGCGAGAATAAATTCCTTGAGGCTGAGTTCTCGCTGAGCGCGCCGTATCAGGGCGTGCCCGTGGCGCAGGCGTACTCGATGGCCCCGATTGCGCCCGCAGCGGACTCGGCGCGCCAGCTTGACCCTTCTTCGCCATTTGGCATGGGCATGTATCTCTATCGCTTTGCCGGCGACCCCGGGGGCTTCGATAAAATGGAACGCGCCGCGCAGATGGGCGCCGCGGCAGGAGTGAAGTGGTCGCGCGAGGAGTTTCAATGGAAACTCATCGAACCTTCGCCGGGCAAGTTTGACTGGACGTTCTACGACCATGTCGTGGCCACGGCCAGGCGCAACGGCATCTCGGTGTACGGCATCCTGGCGTATTGGAGCCCGTGGACCCAGCCGTATAAACCGCAAGGCATCGAGGACTACTGTCGCTACGTGGCCGCTGTGGCCGAACACTACCGTGACGACATTCAGTACTGGGAAATCTGGAACGAGCCGAACCTCCCCGATTTCTGGAAAGGGCCGAAAAAAATGTATGCGGACCTGTTAACACAGGCTTACGCGGCCATCAAGAAGGCGAACCCGAACGCCCGTGTGTTGGGATGTTCGACAGCCTCCATTGACCACGGCTTTATCAATCTCACGATGAAACTCGGTGCGCCGTTCGACATCTTGGCGATTCACCCGTACCGCAAACAACTGGACGACAAAGGGTTCATCGGCGCGTTGCAGGAGGTCGCTGCCTTGGTTAGCAAGCCCGGCGAAAGTCCGCGGCCGGTATGGATCACGGAAATGGGCTGGGCCACGCAGGCGCCGCACGACACACTGGCTTACAGGATCACACCGCGGCGGCAGGCGGAGTTGCTTGTGCGCGCGTATGTTGACGCGCTGGCGTCCCGGGTGCCGCAGAACATTTCGTGGTACGATTTTCGCTGCGATGGCGACGACAAATTCTACAACGAGCACAACTTCGGCGTTGTCACGCGCGACTTGCGTCCCCGGCCCGCGTATTATGCATACGCCACCATGACGCAACTCCTGAGGAATCTGAAGGTGGATAAACCGCTCAACCTGGGCGCGGGCATCATCGCGTTCCGGTTTGGCCCTGCGGACGGCAAGGGCGTAATCTGCCTGTGGAGCGTCGGAGAAGACCAGCGGGCCGCCGTACCCGCGCAAAAGCCGCTGCTCCTGACAAGTCTGATGGGTGACACGGAAAAACTGACGCCCGATAAAGGAGCGGTGACCGTGGACCTGCGGTCGGAAGTGCCAGTGTTTCTGTCGGAGGAGTGAAGATGTTGTGATTTGAACTCCCTTGCGCGTCGCTCTCCCTAACAGCCTCTCCCCCCGCTGCCATCTGACCTCCGACTTCTGATCTCTGACCTGACTGCTCATGGATTGCCGGCTTTGGGTTGTGAGGCGTGGGTTGACGACTCGGCTCCCAAACCGTCATAATAAACGCCGTTCAGAACAAAAAGGAATGACACATGAAAATGCGGAAGATTCTGGGAAATCGGAAGACGATCGTGCGTAGTCTGGCGGCGCTGCTTCTGGGCGGGATCTGCCTGATGCCGGGTCTGGTTGTCTCGGCAGACTCCGCTGCGCCGGCCGCGCCCGCTGCAGTCACGTCAATCAAGGGCACGTGCTTGTTCAGTGGCAAGGGGAGCACTTGGTCGGCGAAACTCACGGCAAAGGGTAATGGCACCTTTGACGCGGTCTATGTTTCCACTTGGAATGGCAAGCCCCTGAACTATGTGGGGACGATCAAGACCGATCTGAAAACGGAAATCAGCGGTGATGGCAAGGCGAGTGGCGGAAGCGCCAACGGCACCTTTGAGTTCTCCGGCAAGTACGGCACGAACGGCATTGCCCAGTGCAGTTACAAGGAAGTCGGCGGCCGCCGCAGCGGCACCATGACCGCTGAACTGCCCCAATAAGGCACGGCTCAAAGCCTCATGGAGCATTCCGTTGCCGCCCGCAGTGTAGCGGCGGCTGTGTCAGCCGCCGTCCCGCCCGCCTAACCTGCCGCAGGGGCAGGGCGCGCCGTCTCTTGCGCGCCGTCTCTCCCCTTCGCCAATCAGAGTGGGATATTCGATATTCTGCGGTCCCCTCATCCCTGCCCACTATTCACTGGTTACTGACCTCTGTCCTTCGATCTCTGGTCCCACCACCCCCTGCCCACCGCGCCGGCGGCCGCCTCGATGCCGCCGACGATGACACCGCCTGTACGTTCTCCACCGGTTCTGCTACGTTTCCCTTTTAATGCGAGCCCCGCCGGTTCCTGCGGGATTGTGCCCGTGGTGTGTAGAAAGCGATTTCCTGTCGCTAGGAGCAGACCATGCAACTGATGTACCGGCCGGACGCGGATGCGGTTCGCAAGCGAATGACGACGTGGTGGGCAGGGGGCGACATTGGTCGCCCGGCCATGCAGATCAGGGCCCCGCGCGAAACGCCGTGGGAGGCAATCCCCGCCATGCCCGAACCTGCCGGCTGGATCACCGGCTATTCCACGAGCAATTTCGACTACCGTGTGAACCTGGGGTTGCGCTATTGTCATGCAACGCAGTACATGGGCGAGGCCATGCCTTTCATTTCTCCCGACCTGGCTCCCGGTTGTCTGTCCCTCTTCCTGGGTTGCAAGGGCCGGGAGATGCCCGGGACGGTCTGGTGCGAGCCGTTCGCCATGGAGGACCCGGCAACCCTCGCGTTCCGGCGCGACAACTTCTACTGGGATTTCAGCTATCGTCTGGGCCAGGAATTCCTGCGTCACGGCCGGGGCAAGTTCCTGATCCAGTTCCCCGACCTGATCGAGGGGCTCGATACCCTCGCCGCGATACGCGGCGCCGAAGAGCTGCTCCTCGACATGATCGAGCGCCCGGACTGGGTGCATCGCTGCCTGGATCGGATCACCGATCTTTACTTCGAGGCCTATGACCCGCTCTACGAGCAATACCGCGACGAGACCGGCGGGTCCGTGTTTTGGTGCTGGGCTCCCGGCCGCATGGCCAAGCTGCAGTGCGATATCTCGGCCATGTTCTCGCCCGCCATGTTTGAGGAGTTCATGGTGCCGGTCCTGCGCACCATGACCGCCAAGTTCGACCACTGCCTGTATCACTGGGACGGCCCCGGTGCCATTCCGCACCACGACCACCTGCTGGCCCTGCCTGACCTCGACATGCTGCAGTGGGTGCCCGGGGCCGGTGCTGCCCCTGCGTGGGACCCCAAGTGGTGGCCGCTCTACCACAAGACCTTCGATGCCGGCAAGAAGATCATGATCGGCTGCGACGCGCTAGAGAACCTGAAACGCCTCAAGCACGAATTCGGGCCGCATTTCAAGCAGTTCCTCTTCGGCATGGGCGTCAAGAGCGTCGCCGAGGGCGAGGCCGCCCTGGCGCTGGCTATGGACTGAGCAATGCCGCAAACGTGGATGAACGGCGAATTGGATATCGACGGAGAGTCGGGCAAATGGCAAAAACAGTGCGGGGCAGGGGCCTGCACGCAACCAAGGCACGGCGTATTCAGTGGATGGGTAGTACACCTTGCCAAAGCCAGCGCAAGACGAACCAAAGGGCGAATAAGCACACACGAAACACGTTCATCCCGACAACCGGGAACAGGAGGCCGCAGTTATGAAGACTCCATGGGCAGTGGTCATGATTCTGGCTGGAATTAACCTGATGACGGCACAGGGTGCAAACCTGTCAATTTCCGGAACGGTCAAGGACGCCGACGGGAAAGCGGTTGACGGCGCAAATGTGTACGCCGTGGCCGAGCCCAATGTTAAAGCCACATCAGGCGCAGACGGGTCTTTCACGCTCAGCGGCTCGGTTCCCGATGTGCCGGGGAAGACCAAGGTCGCGGTTGCCGCGGCCAAGACCGGACTGATGACCGCTCAGATCCTGGCGCCCGTTCCTTCGGCCAAGGGACTGCAGTTCAAGTTATACCCCGGCATCATCGGCAAATCCGTGACCCTGATGGGGCTTCGGATGAGTCATGCCCACGTGAGGGAGGACGCGCAATGGGATAATAAAGCGAATGAGGGGAAGAATCAGTTTTTGTTTCTGATGGCATTCGAGGGCGCTCCGGGCATTAAGGCGGAATGCGATCAGGTCTGGGCCGACTACCATCCGGAGAGCAGTATCGACTGCGATGCGGCTAAGGAGTTGGAAAACCAGTTCAAGTCACGTCTGATGTTCTTCCTGGATGGACCGATGGTGGACGAGAAGTTGATTAGGTCGCATCGCGCGGGTGCCGGATCGTTAGTGTCCGTTACCGGAACGATGCGTGAGCAGGACGGCAAGAAGCACATCACGGTCACCGCCTTTGGGGACTACAAGGGGTTGAACATTTATCCGGAAAGGCTGATGGGACCGGATAAACCGCTGGTCAAATTGCCGGTCAAGCCCGGACTGACCATCAAGCTCACGGACAAACTGTCGGATACGCTGATCTATGTGCCGGCTGGCAAATTCTACATGGGGTGCCCCCTGGAGCAGACGACCCATTGGCAGGAGGCGCCACAGCACATGGTGACGCTGACCAAGGGCTTTTACATGTCGGACCACCCGATCCTCAACTCCGAATTTGCCGCGGTCACCGGGGACGCGACGCGCAACCCGAAGAAATATCCGGAGGACGCCGCAATCAATATCTCCTGCGAGATGTTCGATGCGTATGTCAAGGCCTTGCAGAAATTGAACCCCGGCAAGGTCTTCCGGGCGCCGACCAAGGCCGAGTGGGAGTACGTTGCCCGTTCCGGCACCTCCGACCTGAGTTTCAGTCCCAAGCCCCTTTCCCGGGAGTTCAATTTCAACAGCCGATACGGTGAAACCTGCGACCGCACCATGCCGGTCAAATCGAAGAAGCCGAACAGTTGGGGATTCTATGGAATTGAGTTCAACGATGGTACGGAGCGTTCCTTCGACGCCGGTTTCTTCAGCTTTCAAATGTACGTTCCCGCGATGACTGACCCGCGATATGTCGAACACAAATGCGCTTCTGCTCCGGGTTCCGACCATATCCATGCAAATGGAGGCAAGGATAATTATCCCATACAGGAACTGCTCAACGACAATAGCAACGTCGGGACGGATGCGGGTGGCGTTCAGCGGAATAACCTTAAAATGATAAGGCAACGCATCGTGGTGGAGGAATGAATGGCTGTCAGTTTGTTGTTCAGGATGCCGGAAGGTGAAGAACAAAGGAAGGATGCGCCAATGAATTGCCACAATTTTCCTGTGTTGGTTGTAGTGATGATGGCTTTGACTTCCGCGGCCGATGACTGGCCACAGTTCGGCAGAATGAATCGTAACAGCAAGTCGGCAGAAACCGGGCTCCTGAAAAAGTGGCCCGCCGAAGGTCCGAAACTTCTCCTGACCATTGATAGAATCGTAGCCGGTTGATCCCCTCCATCGGCTGTCGGCGGAGAAGTGTTGGTAATCTTCAACTGAGCGAAGGAAGCGCGACCATGGACGACCCATCGATTGCCGATTGCCTGGCAAACGCGCGGCGGCGCATTGCGGAGGCGTGCGCCCGGGCGGGGCGCAAGCCGGAGGACGTGGAGATCATTGGCGTCACCAAGACCTTCGGGCCGGACACGGTGGCAGAGGCCTGGCAGGCCGGACTGCGCCTTTTCGGCGAGAACCGCGTGCAGGAGGCGGCAGCCAAGATCCAGGAATGCCCGGGCGGGCCTTCCTGGCACCTGATTGGCCATTTGCAGCGCAACAAGGTGCGGCCCGCGCTGGAACTCTTCTCCGTGCTGCACGCCGTGGATTCCGTCCGGCTTTTGGAGCAAATCGACCGCGTGGCGGACGAGACTGGCTGCCAGCCGCGCATCCTGATGGAGGTGAACGTTTCGGGCGAGGCCAGCAAATTCGGGCTCAAGCCCGACGAGGTTCCGGCCGTGGTCGAGCGCAGCCTGCAAGCGCGCAGCGTGACGCTGGCCGGGCTCATGACCATGGCGCCGTTTGTTCCGGACCCGCAGCAGTCGCGGCCGGTCTTCGCGCGGCTGCGCGAGCTGCGCGATCGCCTGCAGCGCGACCTCGGCGTCGGCCTGCCGCACCTCTCCATGGGGATGTCCAACGACTTCGAGGTTGCCGTGGAGGAGGGCGCCACCTGGGTGCGCCTCGGCACCGTGCTCTTCGGCCACCGGCCCAAGTGGAAGGCAGAGCGTGAAGAAAGCGTCGAGGAATGACGCGGTCTCTGGGTAACAGAAGTCAGAGGTCGGAAATCAGAGGTCAGAAAGCGAGCAGCACTCCTGCAAAAAATGCTTCAAACTGACTTCTGACCGCTGACCTCTATGCACTGACCTCTGCCTCATCCACAAAGAAACGCCCGTTGTGTGCAGAGGCGCGGACACGTGCGCATTGTCTCCCGCTTTCGCCTGTGCTACAGTTCCGCCGTCCTTCGCATTCCACAGTATTGCCAGGGTGGCGAAATGGCAGACGCAGTGGACTCAAAATCCACCGCCCGCAAGGGCATGGGGGTTCAACTCCCCCCTCTGGCACCAGCAAAAACATCACGTTAAGCAATATTTTGTCAACGAGCCGCGTTCGGGCATTTCTTGCCGTTTCCTGTCAATTCATCACCAATGAACAAACGCAAGAACAGCATGATTAAGCTGGGTAATTCCGCGGACTGGCAGCAGGCGGACCCGGAAGAGCTTGGGCTCAGGCCCGACATCCTGAACGGCGAACTGAAGGCCCTGCTGGGGGCCAACAAGACCGGCGCCGCCGCGCTGGTGGTCAAGGGAAAACTTGTCTGGGAGCATTACTGGGACGGATTCGGGCCCCAATCCCGTTTTGATTTATATTCGGCGGGCAAGGCCTATGCGGCAGCCGCAATCGGGTTGTTGATGGATGACCGCAAGTTGAAGATCGACGAACCCGCCTGCCGCATCCTCACCGAGTGGTCGCGCGACCAACGCCGGGAGATAACCATCAGGCACCTGCTGACGATGACCTCGGGCTTGAAGCTGGATTATGAAGGGTTCAAGGACGCCGTCGATCCGACTGCCGCCACGCTGGCGTGGCCGCTTGCTCACAAGCCGGGAACGGTCTGTTGCTATGAGCAGGCTACCGCCCATGCCCTCTGCCCGATCATCCTGCGGCTGACCGGGAAACAGCCGATTGTCTTCCTGCGGGAACGGATTCTGGACCGGATCGGCGCCTTGGATACGGGCTGGCGCCGCTCAAAACAGGGCGACTGTCTCACGTGGCGCAGCACACTGGCCAATGCCCGTGATTTCTGCCGCTTGGGGCAGCTGTTCCTCAACAACGGACGATGGGAAGGAAAACAGCTCCTGAGCAGGGCCTTCATCCGGCAGGCAACCATCAACGATCCGCTCCTGTCCCGGGTCAAGACCGACCCGCGCCAGAATGATTTCCGGCGCCGCGGCTACGGATGGCTGATGTTCGTGAATACCAACGGCATCTGGGAGGGAGTTGATGGCTGCGGGTACGGGTTCCTTGGCGCGTTCCACAACATCTGCCTCGTGGATCCCTCGATGGATTTTGTGTTTGTCCGGCTGGTGACACCCGAAGACCAGCGCAACCACTCCGCGTTCGAAAACCCCCTGGACGTCACGGACAAAGGCACCGCACAGGTGTGGCGCACCGTCCTTTCGGCATTCCGGATTTAGTCCTGACGAAGAAGCCGTAGCTGGCGAACAGGGCAGAAAACAACCCGCGGAGAAACATGATGAAGATTAAAACGACAACCATAATAACCGTTGCATTCCTGACATCCTGTGGAAAGCAGCAAGGTCAACGACAAATTGACACGACCCCATCCCTCAAAATCGAGTGCCGGCAGGAATTCCCGTTTGCCTCCGGAACCAAGGCGATGATCTGGGAGTTACGGGGCCAGAAGGTCAAAGGGTTAACCGCTCGCTTGCTGGTTTGCACGGATGGCAGAGCGGACACGAACAACGAGATCATCTGCCGGTGGGATGATACATCGAAGCCCATGCACGGATATCTTGGCTTGCTAGTGCAGGACGGCCAGTTGTTTGGGATGCAAGGCAAGCACCTCCCTTTGCTGAGCCTATCGTTTCCGTCTGGCGCACCGAATGTAAAGAGCGAGAAGTGCATCTCAACACTCATGCCGGGCAGTCTTGGTTTCGAGTCAAGTGCGGCACGTGGCGAAGGTTCGATCGCGGGGAAAGATGTGCTTTATGCAGAAGCTTCCAAACCACTCGTGAAATCCCACGACTCATCACCCCCAAAAATCATCTACCTCCCAGCGCAGAAGGGGCTCCCGCAGTGCGAATCGGGCGTCCCTGCCGAACGGAAAGAAGTGCAATCGATTTGCCTTGGCACAGAAGACCAGATTGTTGAATCCTCAAAAGATGGCGGAGTTGCTCTTGGTGTGATCGTAGAATGGAAAGAATGAGGGCGGATGCTGAACCACCGGCTGCTGCCGCAGCTAGCTATGGACAGTAGGAATCTTGGACAGTACATTGCCGCGGCTGTGCCGTGACGATACAAGGGAACAAACTATGTTTTTACTGATGAGCAGGCAGTTGACCGGGGTATTCTGCATCGCACTCTTCGGGGTCATCGGGACGATGGCGCAGGAGAAGCAGAAGGCAAACCCGGCTTACACGCTGAAGATCTCAACCGACAGGCCCGACGCCCTGTACCAGAAAGGGAAGGCGGCGGTTTTTTCAGTCAGTCTGCTCGATGCGACAGACCAGCCGGTGTCCGGCCGGCAGGTGGACATCGACATCGCCAGGGAACTCGCGCACGAGCACAAAGTGGTGATGACCACGAATGCGCCGGTTACATTCGAGGCCACTCTTGACCACCCCGGCTTTATCCTGTGCACCGTTGCCTGTGCCTGCGAGCCTGGCAGGAAAGTGACCGCCCGGTGCGGTGCTGGATTCGACCCGCTGGACATCAAACAAGGCCGACCCGCGCCCGAGGACTTTGACGCCTTCTGGACAAAACAGAAGACGGAGTTGGCAGCGATTCCCATGAATCCGCGCCTCGAGCCAATCGAAGTCCCGGCCGATAGCAAGGGGAAGGTCGTCTCCTTCGATGTCAAGCTGGACTGTGTCGGCGGCGTCCCGGTCTCCGGCTACTTCTCGCGCCCCGCGGGTGCCGCGGCCAAGTCACTCCCCGCATTCCTCAGTCTCCACGCCTCCGGCGTGCGCAGTGCGAGACGGCAGGAAGGGCGTGCGCTGAAAGGCATGCTCGCCATGGACATCAATGCCCATGGCATCGAGAACGGCAAACCGGAATCGTACTACACTGACCTCGAGACCGGCAGACTCAGCGGCTACCGTACCATCGGGGCCGACAGCGCAGAGCAGTACTACTTCCACGGCATGTTCCTGCGCGCCGTCCGCGCCCTCGAGTTCCTGAAGTCGCAACCGGAGTGGGACGGCCGGACGCTGATGGTGTTCGGCAGCAGCCAGGGCGGCGGGCAGGCCATCGCGGCAGCCGGGCTCGATCCCCAGGTGTCATTCTGCGCGGCGCTGGTTCCCGCCATGTGCGAGCACACCGGCTTCCTCGTCGGCCAGAACAGCGGTTGGCCAAGCCTGGTCAAGTTCAGGGACGGCAAGCCAGAGAGCGCAGCAATCTTCAAGACGGCCGGTTACTATGACGCCGCCAACTTCGCCTCGCGGATTAAGGCCGAAACCTTCTTCAATGTCGGATTGATCGACGTCACTTGTCCCCCCGCCACGGTCTACACCGCCTACAACAACATATCGGCCGTTAAAAGCATCGAGAATCGCCCCGCCATGGGCCACGAGTACTGGGCTGAAGAGGCGGAAAAGCGCATGGCGGCCTATCTCGCGCGAGCCAGGGGGAAGTAGGCGCTGCGGGCGGCGGCGTCAGGTCGCACGTTTTACCAATTGCTGAAAGTGTCGTGGCGCCACCCGCAAAACAAATTCAGCCGTACCCGTATCAACCGGAAAGCGATTTCTGATCAATGAACCCTTTGAAGATGCTGTTGCTCACGATTGAGCTGATCAACTGCTATGCCATTGTCTACTACTCGAACTTCCTCTTCTTCTACATGCGGAGTCGCTTCGGCTTCGGGGAGCTTCAGAATCTACTTCTCGCTGCGCTCGGGGGGCTTGTGTATGTGGTTGCCGCATGGCAGGGGGGTGCGTTTGCACAACGCTACGGCGGCATGCGGTCGCTCGTTCTGGGCTTCGTCAGCCTGGTGTTGTCGCTTGTCGCCGGGCTGTTCCTTGACACCGCACTTGCCCAGGTCATCGTCTACGCCATCTGGACTGTCGCTGTGTGTTTTACGTGGCCGGCGCTCGAGGCTCTCATCTGTGAAGGCCCGCGCTCGTCGCTGCCGACCATGGTCGGCCTGTACAATTTCGGCTGGGCGGCCAGCGGAGCCACGGCGTTCTTTACCGCCGGCATGCTGCTTGAGAAGCTCGGCGTACGGAGTCTGTTCTGGGTTCCCGCCTCGCTGCACCTGCTGCAACTCGCGCTGGTGCCGGTCGCCGTGCGGCTCTCGAAACGCAGCGACTGCCGGCCCGTCCCCAATCCGGCCACGCCGCCAGTCGCGCAGCAGGACCAGCGACGGTTTATGCAGATGGCATGGCTTGCCAATCCATTGTCGTATGTCGCCATCAACACGCTCGTTCCGCTCATTCCGTCAATCACGGGCAGGCTCGGCCTCACCACCGCGCAGGCAGGAATCGTCTGCTCGGCGTGGATGTTCGCGCGGCTCGTCGCGTTTATCGGCCTGTGGAAATGGACAGGATGGCACTACCGGTTCCGCTGGCTTGCAGGTTCCTATGTCCTGATGATCGCCTGTTTCGCCGGAATGCTTCTCAGCCCGTCCATCGTGCTCCTCGTGGCCGCGCAGATCGTCTTCGGATTGTCAATCGGTCTCATTTACTATTCGTCATTGTACTATTCGATGGACGCATCTGAGGAGAGGGGTGCGCACGGCGGGTTTCACGAGGCGCTAATCGGTATCGGGCTGTTTGTGGGCCCTGCAGTGGGCGCCACGTCGCTTGCGATGGTCCCGTCAATGAGCGGCGCTGGCGCGCTTTCGGTCAGCGGACTGCTCGTGGTGGGATTCTCCGGACTGCTGGTGCTGCGTCCTCGGCGAAAATCGACAAGAACCAGCACGTCAGTCGATGCCAGATAGGAAATCAAGCAATGATATCCATTTTTTTTAAATGGGCGGCGATTTTCATTGTATTGTTATATTTCACGCTCTTCTTGTTCGCAATGAGAACGCCGGGAATGGACCCGCGTATACCCGTTGGGATGAATTACAAACCCGTTGTGTTCAGTCAACCGGTCGCTGCTGTTGCCCCGCTTCTGGGTGTTGTGAGTAATGCGGCGTTGACGGCGGATCATATTTTGCGATCAAAACATTACTATATCATCGATGATCTTCTTAAAGGCGGCTTCCAGATTGGTTCCATCGACTGGAAACAATCCACCAGGTGGACGATAAGCCCGTACTACCGGCAGCAGAACAATGATGTGATTAGCCAGATCCAGGCAACTGTTTTTCGGAACGCGATGATGACCCAAATAGACCCGGCAAAAAGCTTCACCGTGACTTTCGATCCGTCGGGCGTGTTGGAAACATTCTTCTGGAAAGACAACCACGAAGTGTTTTTACATCGTTCAGGCGGTAATTATACATATGGTTGCCATGTTGGCAGCGATCTGGAAATGGATGTGGCATGGAATGCAAATGGCGAACTGACGCACAGCAATGTGTGGGACCTGGCCCAGTGGCGCAAAGCAGTTCACGAAAGGCGGCCTTACGTGCCGATTCGATCCAGGCCGGTGAACCCGTAATAGGGGAAAAGCGCAGCGGCCACTCTTCGCGTTTGCCGGGAATCTGCGCCTCACGGAACAAGACTTATTGCCGGGCACCGGCAGGGGATGGGACAATTGCCTCTGCCTGCGGTACGTGATACGCTCACAAAATTATGAACATGGGGGAAGACGACAAGTTGCCAATATGCCTGATTTTCCCCGACGGAGGCCCAGGGAAAGCCAATGCCCTCCGCAAGAGACTCAGAAGACTCTCCACGCGCACACCCGCCACATTGCTTGTCCTGCAATGTCTGACTCCGCCGGACTATTCGGTGACAGTCATGGACGAAAGAACCCGGGACATTGACTACAATTTCCGAGGTCTTGTTGCCATCACCTCCATGACGTTCAACGTGAATCGGGCATACGAGATTGCCGATCGATTCCGTGCGGCGGGACAGAAGGTTGTCATGGGCGGAATACATGTTTCATTCTGCCGCGAAGAGGCCCTCCGGCACTGCGACAGCGTTGTGGCAGGCGAAGCGGAGTCCGTGTGGGCCACGGTTCTGGAAGACTACCGGAACGGCAGGCTGAAACCGATCTACGAGGGGGAGAGGATTCTAAATTTCGCCCAGGTTCTTTCCGACAACCTTGATCGCGTTGAACCGCGTGACTTGCACATGAACATCCAGACATCGAGGGGCTGCAATTTCCAGTGCAAATTCTGCTCCGTCCATGCCTATATCGGCCCGGCCAGAAATCTGAACGACAGCACGGTCATGAAACTGCTGTCGAGGATAACTTTTCCCTACAATCGGCATGTGGTGTTCATCGACGACAACATCTACGCGGACCCCAGGCACTTCAAACGGCTGTTCAGGCTGGTGGCCAGGAGTAATATCAGGTGGCATGCCCTGTGTTCCCTCAACATCGCCAAGGACGATGAGGCGTTGAGCATCCTGAAGGCCAGCGGCTGCAAGACCTTGGGGATCGGCTTGGAATCCACGAACAAGGCGACCCTTCGGGAAATTGGGAAGCCTAACGATCCGGGAAAATACCTGGATCTCATTTCCAAGCTGCATACGACGGGCATCGGAATCACCGGATTCTTCATTGTGGGCGCCGACAGCGACACGAAGGATTCCATTCTCGAAACAATTGCGTTTTGCCGGAAGGTAAATATCGCCTGGCCGGCGTTCCTGATCTATACGCCGCTGCCCGGCACCGAGGTGTTCGAAAAACTGCGTGGAGAGAACCGGATTGCCACGTACGACTGGAGCCAATACGATCTTGGCCATGTGGTCTTTCAGCCACGGAACTTTTCCGGCAATGAGTTAAAGGAAATGTTTGACCTTTGCAACCGGAGCCTCCACGGGAAAAAGGCTCTTTTACATTTCCTGTTTCAATCATTGGCGGAACGCCGGTTCCAGAACATCGTGCCGATCATCGCGAGGTTTTTCACCTATTCGTTCAGTGAGAAAACCCCTCCACATTCCGCGTATTCCGCGTTAATCAGCAGGGCCCCGCCTTCTCACAACAACACAGTGGATTCCAGCAGAAAGGTGCCTACATGACAGCCAATGGGAACCGGTTCGACTGCGAACGTTTGGCTAACCATTCCGCCAGCGGACAAAGAAATGCGGCAGGGTTACAGAATCGTATCGTTGGCAGAATCGTCGCGGCCGTGCTGCTTGTGGCAGCCTTCGCCTTTTACAATTACCATCGTCATGAGAAATGGCGGATGATTGGGCGTGATGACTATATTGCCCAAAGAGCAAAAGCATACGATGCGGTCTTTGTTAAACCAGCTACAGTTGGTGGCGCGTTGGTGGTTGGCATGCTTATTGCTCGCGGAGTGGTCGTCGTTTACGAGGGCCTAGCATTCGGCCTCTACGGCATTCTACTGGTTCTATTTCCAAACAAGAAGACACTCCTTTCGCCGCCATCCTCTCCATCCGCGCCCTTGGCGCCCGAAAGTGGAGAGCTGAAATGATCAGAAAACTCAGAACCGGTGACTACCGCTTGTACTCGCGAAAGCTGAACCCCAAGACTGGAAAGCGGAGAAATCTTGGGACCTTCCCCACGCGTTAAGGGGCGGAAAAGCACGAGCGAGAGGTTCAGTACTTCAAGCGGCACTCTCATTGAAACGGTTCCTCTTTTAGGGGCACAGGTTACGTGCCTGTGCTATAAGTAATAAGTGGTTTGCAGTGTTCAGGTGTTCCATTATTAGGGGAAAAGACATGATGCGCCATTTGATGCTGTCCCTGCTGATCTTGGCAGCCGCCTCGGCTGCCATGGCCGCCCCGAAGTACGCGGAACGATGGAACTACGTCGGCGCCAACCTCTCCAGCGACGCAGGGGTGGACACCTTCCTGAAAGTGCTCCAGCAATCCAAGGACGTCGGCTGCACGCACATCCTCATGCCTGAGGGCGGCTACTTCAATCTGCCCGATAATCCGGCCTATTTGAAGCGCGTCGCCAAGGTCAAGGAGAAGGCCAGGGAACTGAACCTCGTCCTTGTCCCTACTGTGTATTCCTTGGGTTATTCCGGGCGGTATTTGGGCTCCGACCCGAACCTGGCCGCCGGCCTGCCGGTCAAGGACGAGCCCTTCACTGTCAGCGGCAAGACTGCCCAGGTTGATCCGTCGCTGGCAATCGATTGCTCCGGCCTCAAGCCGGTCGAGAATGGCAACATCGACGCCCGGCTCAAGGCCCGGCCGTATACGCAGTACAGCATTCGCTTCACCATGAAGAAGGAGTTCAATGGTGATGCTGACGAGATGGTGCGTATCTCCACCTGCTCCGGCAAGCGCTGGGTCACCCGCCAGCACCCGATCATGTACAAGGACGGCAGCAGGCTCATCGCCCAGACCGTCTTTAATACCCTGGAGTTGGAGGGTGGCGAGATGCGCGTGCAGATCATGATGCCGTGTGAGGACATCCAGATCGAGCCAGTCGGCATGTCGCAGATCGTTCGCCGCGAACTGACCCCGCTGACGGTCACCAGCGAGGATGGCAAGGCCGTCTACGTGGAAGGCCAGGACTTCAAGGCGGTGAAAGACCCCGTGCTGCTGACGGCGCCGGACTGGAGCGCTGCGCCCACAATGGTCGCCGTGCCCAGGATCATGGGCCCGGCCATCGAACTGACCGACGGTTCCCGGATCAAGGACCGCCAGAAGCTGCTGGTGAGTTTTTTCCACGCCTATCGTATTTACGGCGACCAGGACGAGATCTCCATGGAAGACCCCAAGGTATTCAAGCTGATGGAGCGCGACGCCGCCAACTGCGTCAAGGTGTGGGGCACGACCGGCTACTTCATGAACTACGACGAAATCCGCATTTGCGGCTGGGAGACTATGCCCGGCGGCAAGCCGATGACGCCCGGTCAGATCCTCGCCGGGCATGTCAGGAAGGGCTACGACTTCATCAGGAAAAACGCTCCCGATGCAATCGTGTACACGTGGTCGGACATGTTCTCGCCCTTCGAGAACGCGACTGGGCCGGACGATTACAAGATGACGCCTGAAGGCCTGATAAAGGTGCCGCACCCGGCCATGGCGGCGCCGAATCGCTACTACTATCTGGTTCACGATTTCTGGGAGGGCTCGTGGGAAGGCCTGCCCAAGGACACCAAAATATTTACATGGGCGGCGCATAACTCGGACGACATTGAGTTCTTCGCTCAGCGCGGCCAGGAACAGATCCTGTGCGGCTACTATGACGGCAAGACCGAGAAGCAGATGAAGAACAACATCAGCCGGTGGCTGAAGTTGTCGGAAGGGCAGAAGGGCATCCTGGGCTTCATGTACACCACTTGGGGCCACAATTACAAGAACCTCATGCCGTACTTCGACCTGCTGGACACCGCCGATAAATGGATGACAACCGGCGCGCCGACCACAGATAAGGTCGAGGGTATGCCGACCGGCGGCTGAGGTAACAGGTAAGCCATTTTGTATGCGCTCGGTCAACGACGCGTGGCGGGTGGCGCGGACGCCGGCTACGTTTGCACAGCACTGTTCCACGCTTCCGTTACCTGGAGTGACTGATAATTGAAAGATCAGGGATGTCCACCGGCCGACCACCCAACTGTCCCTCTGAACCGGTCGGACAGACCGCGCTACCCAGAATAACGGCTGAAAAGGCCATGTAACAAAAAACGGTCGCAAGGGTGCCAAATTATTCACAACTAATGGCTGTGCAAATAAATACGATTAATGTAACAGCAGCGCGAATCGCTAAAGATTTGACATTTTGCAACATGCGGTGGTCTGTAGGGTCAGATCCGGACAATGAACATTTGATCAAATGCCGTTATATTTCAAGGTGTCTGTGCGCCGATCATTTGCTTTTACCTGCCTCATGGGAGTTGTGTCATGCGCGGTAAGTTGTTGATATCACTCGCGTTCGTTTGCACAGGAGATTTTGTCATGGGGTACGAATCCATCTATCCGCAGACGCCGGTCGACACCATTGAAGTCAAGAACCTGCCGGAGCGCATGGCGCTGACCGCAGCCGCGGCCGGAGACGCATTCGAGGATCGCGGAACTGCGTTTCTCAAACTGTTCGACTACATCAAGTCCAATCAGGTCTCCATGTCCGTGCCGGTCCAGGCCAGCCCTTCCACCAACGAGATGCTCTTCCTCGTGGGCGCCCAGGATCAGGTGCGCCACCCCCAGTCAGATGCTTGCGTCACGGTCCGCACCATACCCGCCTCCACTGTGGTGAGTCTGGGACTGCGCGGGCGCTACACCCGCGAACAATACGAGGAGGGCCTCGCCCAGATGCAGGCCTGGCTGGCCATCCATCCCGAGTGGCAAACTAATGCTCCGCCCTATCTGGTCTACTGGAATTCGCCGTTCCGGCTCTGGTTCCTGCGTCGAGCCGAGATTCACCAGCCCGTCGCGCCGGTTAGCCATGCGCTGTCGCCGTTCTACACGTTCCGGGCGGATTCCATTGATGGCCATCCGACAACCCTCTCCAACTATCAGGGGCAGGTTGTGTTGGTGGTCAACACCGCCAGCAAGTGTGGCTTCACACCCCAGTACGCCGGGCTTGAAAAACTCTACCAGCAATACCGGCCGCGCGGCTTTGTGGTGCTCGGTTTCCCATCCAACGACTTCCTGGGACAGGAACCGGGCACCAACGAGCAGATTCAGCAGTTCTGCACGCGTACGTACGGTGTCACCTTTCCGATGTTTGCACGCATTGTGGTAAAGGGAGAAGGCCAGCACCCGCTGTACCACTGGCTGACCGACCCAGCCACCAACCCCGACTTCAGCGGCGCGATCAAATGGAATTTCAACAAGTTCCTGATCAGCCGCGATGGCCGCGTGATAGCGCGCTTTGGGTCACTTACCGCACCCGACGCCACGGAACTGACCCAAACCATCGAAAAAGCATTGGGGCCTTGAGGGTGGCACGGGGGAAGGGTGTCAGGATCATCAGGCGCGCTTCGCCTGGACATCCCGAAGCGCATCTTCGAGCACATCGCAGGCGTGGTCGACTTCCGCGGCCGTGATGACCAGCGGTGGTTGGATGCGGATGACATTGGAAAGGCTGCCGCCAGTGCCGACAAGCATGCCGCGCTCGAGGCAGTGGCGCTGGACTTCTTTAGTTTCGTCGGCGGCGGGCGTTTTGGCCGCATCCTTGATCAGTTCGACGCCGATCATCAGGCCCTTGCCGCGCACGTCGCCGACCAGCGGGCATTTCTGCTGGAAGGCGCGGAGGCGCTTCTGGAATTGCTCTCCGCGCGCCAAGGCGTTCTCGGGAAGCTTTTCATCGCGCATTACGCCGATGTTGGCAATGGCAGCGGCGCAGCTCACCGGGTTGCCGCCGAAGGTCGAGAGGTGGTCGCCGGGGGTGAAGGCGTTGGCGATCTCCGGGGTGACCGTGAAAGCGGCCAGCGGGAAGCCGTCGGCGATCCCCTTGGCGGACGTCAGGATGTCCGGCTCCACGCCATAGTGCTCGATGGCGAACAGGCGTCCGGTGCGGCCGAAGCCGCTCTGGACCTCATCGCAGAGGAAGAGCGCACCATCCTTGCGGGCGTGTCCCACGGCGATGCGGAAGTATTCGGGCGGCGGCACAATGATTCCGCCTTCGCCCATAACCGGTTCGGCGATAAAGGCCGCGACATCGCCGGCGGTGTTGTACTTCAGCACGTAATCTATGTGCTCGGCGCAGGCGCAGCCGCAGCCTGGGTAGGAGAGCTGGAACGGGCAACGGTAGCAATACGGGGCTGGAGCAAAAGCCACGCCTGGCAAGTACGGGCCGCCGCCCTTCTTGCGACTGCGGTTGCCGGTAATGGAGAGCGTGGCAACGGTGCGTCCGTGGAAACTTTGCGAGAGGCAGACGAATTCCTTGCGTTTGGTGTGCTGCTTGGCAATGCGCAGGGCGCCCTCGATGACCTCGGCGCCACTGTTGCCGAAGAAGGTCTTCTGCAGGCGGCCGGGGGTGATCTCGGCCATCAGTTGGGCGCACTCTGCAGCGCGGGGGTTGTAGTAGACGTAGGTGCCGCAGTGGACAAACTGGTCCATCTGGTGCTTGGCCGCGGCGACCACCCGGGGGTGGCAATGGCCGGCGTTGCAGACCGCGATGCCGCTGAAACAGTCCAGGAACTTCCTGCCGTCGGCGCCGGTCACGGTGCAGCCGTGCGCCTCGGCGATCTCTACGGGCTGGAAATCGCCGACCATGCTGGTGATCAGATATTTGTCGTACAGTTGCCTGGCATGCATACGTGTCCCTCCCGGTTCACTTGCCGTATTTGCGCCAGTAGGCGCCGAACAGCTCGCACTCGTCCGGCACGACCGGCGGGATTGGGCGCGAGACCCAGGTGAAATTGAGGAAGTGTTTCCAGCTGACATTCTCGCTGGTGATGTTGCGTCCCCAGGTGCCGCAGCCGAGGGTCATGGTAAACGGCATGCCATTGTCGTAGTTGCCGCTGTTGGCATAGCATTGAGGCTGATTGACCATCATGCGGCTGACATGGCAGCGGGTCGCAAGCTCCAGGATGTGCGCCTCGCTGACGCTGTGGATGCCGCAGGAGTGGCCATGACCGCAGTGCCTAGTGAGGCGCGCGACTAGCGACACGGCCTGTCCGAACGCAGCGTACTTCCAGAGTGTCAGCACGGGCGAGAGTTTTTCCAGCGAGAAGGGGTCCTTCTCCAGCGGCTCCGCTCCCGCCACAAGAAGGAAGCGCGTCCCCGCGGGTACCGCGATGTTGGCGGCTTTGGCGATCTCCGGCGCGGGGCGGGCGATGAGCGCGGGGTTCAAGTGTACGCCGTCCGGCCAGAGGACTGCCTGCAGCCGGCGTTTCTCCGCCATGGAGCAGAGATGGCCGCCGTGCGACCGCAGGGCAGCCAGCAAAGGTTTCCAGACGCCGGCCTGCACGATGAGCGAATTCTCGCTGGAGCACGAGGTGGCGTTGTCGAACGTCTTGCTGAGGGCGATCTTCTCGGCTGCGTCGGCGAGGGATGCAGTTTCGTCCACCACTACGCAGGCGTTTCCAGCGCCGACGCCGTAGGCCGGTGTGCCGCTGGAATAGGCGGCGCGCACGAGCGCGCCGGCGCCGGAGGCAACGACAAGGTCTGCCGCCGACATGAGGGTCCGCGCAGTTTCCTTCGATGGCTCAGGCAAAGCTTGGACGAGATCCTCCGGCGCGCCAACCTTGCGCAGCCCGGCGCGCATGAGTTCGACGACCAGGCCGGTGGCCCGGCGCGCGCGAGGGTGGGGACCGAAGATGACGGCATTGCGTCCCTTGAGGATCGTCAGTCCGTTGCAGGCTGGCGTGGAGGTCGGATTGGTCACCGGCGTGATGGCTGCAACGATGCCGACGGGCTTGGCAAGTTTCGCCAGCCCTCGGGCTTCATCGATCTCCACGACGCCGACGGTGCGGATGCCGGCCAAGTCGCGCAGGGTGCCGAGGGTCTTCTTGCGGTGCTTGAGGAGTTTGTCGGCATAGACGCCGATGCCGGTCTCGCGGAAGGCCAGCCGGGCGCAGCGGACGGCGTTTGCCTGCCGGTAGAGTTCCCATCCGACCGCGGCGACCATCAGGTTCACCTTCTCCTGCGGCCAGTACTCGACGATCTGTTGCGCCCGGCGGGCGCGCCGGATTAGTTCGTGGATTTTCGCATCGGCTGGCGCCTGCGCCAGAGCGAGCGTGGGCACGGGGACGCCGGCGAAGAAACCGCCCAACGGCAGGCTGAGCGGTGCGAGGATTTTGCGGAGGGTGCCAACAGAGGGCGAATGGCGGCCGTTCTCGATCAGCGAGAGCGTGCCGGCGGTGACGCTCGCCCGGCCGGCCAGGGCGCGCAGGGAAAGCCCCGCCCTCTGGCGTGCCTGTCGCAGGCGGGCGCCCAGTTCGGTGTCGTCGGCGTGGTGCGTGGCATGGGTTGCGGAAGAGGGTCTTTTCATGCTCGTGTTTAAAATATCAAACACGATTTTGGTGCGCTTGTCAAATCCCGGCCACGGCTGATAGGCGGTTGCGGGCACAGAGCGCACAGGGTGGGAGATGAGGGCGCAGAGGGAGTGATGCAGGCGTCCCACCTGCCGGAGGCCCTCGAGTCCAGATTCCAAATTTCAGAACGCGCACAATCTGGAATCTGGAAGATGCGTTCAAGAATTCCAAATTACTGGCCGCCCCGGTGTGCTCACCCCGCTCTGCGGCCTCTGTGTCCCGATATTCACCTACCGTGGAGAAGCCTTATCGTTCATCAGCGGGCGAGACGCCCGCGCTCCAGGGGTTGCCCCGCGTAGTTTGACAATCGACAGGCAATGCTCTTATAGTAAAAACATACGGACCTAAAAGGATTGTTATGAAAATGTATCGTGCGAATCTGATCGCAATCAGCCTCCTGTCGCTGGCCGGCTGTGTGACGCCGCAGGGGCGTCCGGACAATACGGCCAGCGGTGCGCTGGTCGGTGGCGCCACAGGTGCGATCATCGGCGCGGCCGTGGGTCGTCACCCGGGCACAGGCGCGGCCGTGGGCGCGGCCGCGGGCGTGATTGCCGGCGGCTTGCTCGGCCACACCATTGACCAAGCGCAGCAGGCGCGCCTGCAGACAGCCGCGCCGCAGACCTGGCAACGCGTGCAGGAGGGGCAGCCGCTGACTCTGGAGGACGTGAAGGCGCTGGTCCGCTCCGGCGTGAGCGACGATCTGATCATCAGCCAGATCCACTCCACGCACACCGTCTACCACCTGAGCACCTCCGACATCATCGCCCTGAAAAACGCCGGGGTCAGCGAGCGGCTGATCGACTTTATGATCAACACGCCGTCAAGCGCCACGGCGGCGCCTGCGGCGGAAACAGTTGTGGCCACCGCACCGCCTCCGCCGCCCGCAGCGGAGACGGTGATTGTCTCGCCTGGGCCGGGCTATGTCTGGGTCAACGGCGCCTGGGCGTGGGACGGCGTGCGGTGGGTCTGGGTCAGCGGGCACTGGGCCGTACCGCCGTATCCGAGCGCGGCCTGGATCGTCGGTGGCTGGGAATACTCGCATGGCCGGAGATACTGGCGCGGGGGGTACTGGCGCTAGACAGGGCCGGTCAGAGCAGGCAATGAAAAAATTTCTGGTGCTGCTGGTGCTGGTTGCCGTTGTCGCTGCTTGCGTCTGGCGGGTCGTGGACCTGTGGCGCGCCAAGACGGAGGAGGCGAGGAAAGCCAGTGAGCGGCGGCCCGTACCGGTGCGGACAGCGGCGGCGGTTGCGCAGCCCATGCCGTTCGAGATCCGTACCTTCGGCACGGTGGAAGCTTCCTCGTCGGTGACTGTCCGCGCGCAGGTGACCGGCATCCTGGCGGCGGTTGGCTTTCAAGAAGGCGATGAAGTTCAGGCCGGCCAAGTGCTCTTCCGCATCGATCCGCGCCCGTTCGAGGCGGATCTGCATCAGGCTGAAGCGGCGCTGGCGCGCACCGATGCGCAGCTGGCCAACGCCTCGAACGACACGCGCCGCGTGCTGGATCTCTACGGCAAGAAGTTCGCCTCCGAGAGCGAGCACGACGCCGCGCTTACGTCCGTGGCGTCCCTGCGCGCCACGCGCCAATCCGACGCCGCGAATGTCGAGAACGCCCGCATCCGGCTCGGGTACTGCGAGATCGTCGCGCCGCTCGCAGGGCGCGTGGGGCGGCGGCTGATCGATCCCGGCAACCTGGTTACGGCCAATGCCACGGCGCTGGTCACGATCAACCAGATCGCGCCGGCCGCTGTGAGCTTTGCCATCCCCCAGCAGGAGTTGCCGCGCGTCCAGGGCCGAGCCGAGGCACGCGACCTCCTTGTGACCGCGTGTCTGGCCGAGGACGCCGCGCACCCGGAGCGCGGCCTGCTGACCTTTCTGGACAACTCCGTGGACCGCACCACGGGCATGATCGCACTCAAGGCCGGCTTTCCCAATGCAGCCCATCGTCTCTGGCCGGGGCAGTTCGTCACCGTGAGTCTGGTGGTGTCTGTGGAGACCAACGCCCTCGTGATTCCGTATAAGGCCGTGCAGAACGGCCAGAAGGGGACATACGTCTACGTGGTGCGGTCCGACGGCACGGTCACGAACCGGCAGGTGCAGATTGCGCGCACGATCGGCGAGGAGAGCGTCGTCGGCGATGGACTTGCATCGGGCGAGGTTGTCGTGACAGACGGACAGCAGCGCATCGGTCCGGGCTCAATCGTGACGATTGCGCCGCCTGCCACGGCGAAGGCCGCGGCGCCATGAACATCTCCGCCACCTGCATCCAGCGGCCGGTGATGACCACCCTTCTGATGGTCAGCATCCTGCTGTTCGGCCTGCTGGCCTACCGGCAGTTGCCGGTGAGCGACCTGCCGAACGTCGACTTCCCGACCATCCAGGTCACGGCCAGCGTGCCCGGCGCCAGCCCCGATACCATGGCTTCGGCCGTGGCCACCGTGCTGGAGAAGCAGTTTTCGACCATTGCCGGCATCGATACCATGACGTCGGTGAGCCAGCTCGGACAGTCGCAGATCACGCTGCAGTTTGTGCTGACCCGCGACATTGACGCTGCCGCGCAGGACGTACAGGCTGCCATCGCGCGCTCGGCGCGCCAATTGCCGGCCAACATGCCTGCGCCGCCCTCCTACCAGAAGGTCAACCCGGCCGACACGCCGATTCTCTACCTGGCGCTTGTCAGCCCCACGCTGCCCCTGTCGCAGCTTGACGAATACGGCCAGACGCTTATCGGGCAGCGGCTCTCCATGATCAACGGCGTGGCGCAGGTGCAGGTTTTCGGCAGCCAGAAATATGCGGTGCGGTTGCAGGTGGACCCGCAGAAGCTCTTCGCGCGTGGCATTGCGCTGGAGGATGTTACCGCGGCCGCCCAGGCCGCTAACGTCAACCTTCCCACTGGTATTCTCTACGGTCCGAACCGCGCCTTCACCGTGCAAGCCGACGGCCAGCTCCAGAACGCCGCCCAATACGACGACATGATCGTGGCCTACGGCAACGGCGCTCCAGTACGGCTGCGCGACGTGGGCCGCGCGGTGGACAGTGTGGAGAACGACAAGATTGCGGCTTGGTACGTCATGTCCAATCGCGCGCAGCGCGCTGTCGTGCTCGCCGTGCTGCGCCAGCCCGGCATGAACACTGTGCAGGTTGCGGACGACGTGAAGCAGATCCTGCCGCAGCTGCAGCGACAGCTGCCGCCGGAGAACGTCGCGCGACTCCATGTGCTGTACGACCGCAGTATCCCCATCCGGCGCTCGGCCGACGATGCGCAGTTCACCCTGCTGCTGACGCTTGGGCTGGTGGTGTTCGTGATCTTCGTCTTCCTGCGTTCGCTCTCGGCCACCGTGATTCCGTCGCTGGCGCTGCCCATGTCCGTGATCGGCACCTTCGCCGCCATGAAGCTGCTGGACTACAGCCTGGACAACCTTTCGCTTATGGCGCTGACGCTGGCCATCGGCTTTGTGGTCGACGACGCCATCGTGATGCTCGAGAACATCGTGCGCCACATGGAGATGGGCAAAACACGCCTGCAGGCGGCGCTCGATGGCTCGCGCGAGATCGGCTTCACCATTATCTCCATGACGCTCTCCCTGGCGGCGGTCTTCATCCCCGTGGTTTTCATGGGCGGCGTGGTGGGCCGCGTCTTCCGCGAGTTCGCCATGACCATCGGCGTGGCGGTGCTGATCTCGGGCGTGATCTCGCTGACGCTCACGCCCATGCTCTGCGCCCGTTTTCTGCGCGCCCCGGGCGAGCAGCACCATGGCCGGGTCTATGTCTGGACGGAGCGCGGCTTTCAAGCCATGCTGCGCTTCTATGATGTCACACTGCAATGGGCGCTCCGTCGCCGGCGCCTCGTGATGGGGTTTTCCGCCGTGGTCCTCGTGTGCACCGTGCTGCTGGGGCTGGTTGTGCCCAAGGGGTTCATCCCCGCCGACGACCAGGACATGATCCGCGTCCAGACAGAGGCCCCGGAGGGAACCTCCCACACGGCCATGTTTACGCTGCAGCAGAAGATCAACGACGTGGTCCGCCAGGACCCGGATGTGCTCGCTGCCATGGGGAGCGCCGGCAACGGCGGCCTCAACAGCGGCCGCATGCTGATCCACCTGAAGCCCTGCACGGAACGGCGCGCCACTGCGGACCAGATTGTCCAGCGCCTGCGACCGAAGCTGGCGGCAGTGACCGGCATCCGCGCCTATCCGCAGGTGCCACCTCTGATCCAGATCGGCGGCCGTGCGACCAAGAGCCAGTATCAGTACACGCTGCAGGGCCCCAACCTCGACGAGCTGTACCGCGCGGCCGGCATTTTGCAGGAGCGCATGGAGGGTATGCCCGGTTTCCAGGACGTCAACACCGACTTGCAGATCAAGAACCCGGAATTGGACCTGCACCTCGAGCGCGACCGCCTGGCTACGCTTGGCCTTTCCGCCGGCAAGGTGGAGAACGCGCTGCTCAACGCGTACTCGTCCAGCCAGATCTCCACCATCTACACTCCGAACAACCAGTATCAGGTGATCCTTGAGCTGCTGCCGGAGTTCCAGCGCAACCCAGCGGCGCTGGGGCTGCTCTACGTGCGGTCTGATGCCGGCCAGCTCGTGCCGGTCAATACCGTGGCCGGCGCGCGCGAGGGATATGGACCGCTCATGGTGAACCACTCCGGCCAGTTGCCGTCGGTGACGCTCTCATTCAACCTTGCACCCGGCTTCGCGCTGGGCGAGGCCGTGAAGCGCATCGGTGCCGCGGCGCGCGAGATCGTGCCGCCGTCCATTGCCACATCTTTCCAGGGGACGGCTGCGGCATTTCAGGATTCGATGCGCGGCATGGGCGTGCTGCTGGTTTTGGCGATTGTGGTGATCTACCTCGTGCTGGGAGTCCTCTACGAGAGCTTTTTCCACCCGGTGACGATCCTTACGGCGCTGCCGTTCGCCGGTGTCGGCGCGCTGCTGGCGCTGCTGCTGTTTGGCGCGGAACTTTCCGTCTATGCCTATGTTGGCATTATCATGCTTGTGGGCTTGGTAAAGAAGAACGGCATCATGATGATCGACTTCGCCCTCGAGGCGCAGCGCGAGCAGAAACTCGACCCTGCTGCCGCCATCCGCCAGGCCTGCCTGGTCCGCTTCCGTCCGATCATGATGACCACGGCCGCCGCACTCATGGCCGGCCTGCCGATCGCGCTCGGCTATGGAGCCGGCGGTGAGACCCGCCGTCCTCTGGGTCTGGCCGTGGTCGGCGGACTGCTTTTCTCCCAGACGCTCACGCTCTACGTCACGCCGGTCTTCTTCGTTTACATGGAGAAATTCCGCCAGCGGTTGCAGAGAGAGACGTGAGGCCAGCCTGCGGGCTTGACCTGAACGCAGAATCGTACTAGAAAACAACGGCATTCCTCCTGTGGAGGGGTTGTAAGTCGCATGTGGGGTGCTAATCTGCTGGGTGGTGATGCATGGCTGAAGAGACAAATGGCCAGAATGACAAGCTGGCGGAGACGCTGTTCAACAAGGGTTTCGCTGCCTTCGAGCGCGGCAATCTGGACATCGCCATCGACCTCCTGCTGCGTGCCGTCGAGCTTGCCCCCGGGTTTTCCCGCGCCCGTAAGTTCCTCCGGGCCGCGGAGATGCAGAAACTCCGCAAGAGTCCGCCCCAGTCGGCCCTCTTGGAAAAAATCAGCGCTCTGACCACCCTGCCGGCCTATCTCAAGGCTCTGGTACTGTTCAAGGCTGGCAAGACCGGCGCGGCGCTTTTCGAAGCAGAAAAGATGATCCGGCAGGATCCGCTGCAGCGCAGGAATGTCTTCCTGCTCGCGGACATTGCCGAAGCTGCCGGCCAGCCGGATGCCGCCGTGCTCACGCTGGAGGCGGTCTCCGAGTATGCGCCGGAGGACATGACGGTCGAGAAACGCCTCGCCGACGTTTATATGAAGATCGGGGAGTTTGCCAAAGCCCGCGACTGCTACGCCAAGGTGCTGGATGCCAACCCTACGGCAGCGGAGGTGCTCAAGCTGCTCAAGGACGCAGAGGCCCGCTTCTCCATGGAGTCCGGCGGCTGGAACGAGGCCGCCGACGGGAAGAAGACCCTGACGGACATGGTCGACAACCAGGAGCAGGTCAGGAAGCTCGATATCATGAACAAGGAGAAGGTGGTCGGTTCCGACGCCGACATCATGATCAAGGAATGGCGCGCCAAGATCGAAGTGGAGCCGCGCAACCTCAACTACTACCGCGCGCTGGCCCGCACATTCCTGCAGCTCAAGCGTTACGACGAGGCCATTCAGACCCTCGAGCAGGCTCGCACCTTCGCCACGGCCGATCCCGAGCTCGACCGTACCCTGGCGGATTCCCGCCTGCGGCAGTTTACCTCACGCATCGATGTCTTGCGCGCCAAGAACGACGTCGCCGCCGCAGACCGCCTCGAGCAGGAGAAGCGCCAGTTCCTGTTTGATGATCTCGTCATGCGCGTCAAAAACTACCCCAACGACCTTCGCCTGCGCTACGAGCTGGGCGTCGTCTACTACGAGCGCGAGAACTACGAGGAAGCCATCCAGCAACTTCAGCTCGCCCAGCGCAGCCCCAAGGAGCGTGTCGACGCGCTCTACTTCCTGGCCCGCTCGTTCCGCGGCAAGGGACAGAACGACATCGCGCTCATGCAGCTTGAGACCGCTCTGGATCTGCTGCCGATCATGGACGACAACCGCAAGCGCGTGCTCTTTGACCTGGGCGAGCTCTACGAGGCCGCCGGCAACCAGGAAAAGGCCTTTGCCTGCTACCGCGAGGTCTACAGCGCCGACATTGGATACCTCGACATCAGCCAGAAGATGGAGCGGATATTCAAGGCGCGGCAGGTGAAAACGCCGTCCTGATGTGGTCGTCGAAGTGTAGCGGCGGCTGTGTCAGCAGCCGTCGCCGCGTGACACGCGCACCGCTACAAAGCCTCCGGCACGGCGGCAGCTTTCATCCGCGGCGGCTCCGGGAAGATGCCGGCCAGCGCGTTTTCCGCGAGGCGGCGTGTGTCGAGCGGGAAGTCGCTTTTCAGGATCCACTTCAGGAAGCCGGGATCGTCCCTGACCAGCTCGCGTAGTCGCGCCCCCTTCTTCTTGCCGAAATTCACGACCACCTCGCCACCCGCCCAACGGAATCGGCCGGTGCGGTCGGCGTTAAAGGGATCGCGTGGGTTGCACATTCGGTCGAGTTCTTCCAGGTCGGTCGGCAGGTCGGGGTACTTGCGGAATTGCCCCAGCAGGACTTCGCGCGTGGCGCGCACATCGCCCTCGGCTCCGTGCGCCTCAGTGTGCTTCTGGCCGCAGTAGAAAACCAGCGCGGCCGAGAGGTCGCGTGGCTCGCGGGTGTGGAAGATGCGCTGCGCGTCGAGAACGCGGCGGCTGTCGGCTTCAAAGGAGACCCCCGCGCGCAGGAATTCCTCGCAGAGCATCGGCACGTCGAAGCGCCCGATATTGAATCCGCCCAGATCGCTGTCGCCGAGGAACCCCCGCACCTCGCCGGCAATCTGCGCGAAGGTCGGGCAGTTCTTCACCACGTCGTCGGTGATGCCGTGAATGGCCGTGGTCTCGACCGGGATCGGGATGGTTGGGTTTACCAGCCACGTGCGGAGTTGCTCCGCGCCGTCCGGGTCGATGCGCAGGATGGCGAGCTCGACGATGCGGTCGGCGCGCGGGCTGATGCCCGTTGCCTCGATGTCGAGAATCGCCAGAGGACGCTCCAGCTTGATTGGGAACATGAGGGGAGCATAGCCGCTGGGAGGGGCGCACGGCAAGTCCGTGAATGATCGGATTTGAAATTAAACATGTGTTTTGGACACAGAGTGCACAGAGGTGAGCAGAGAACACAGAGGGGGACAGTTTTTTTATTAGAAAAGAGGAGAACCGCGGCTAACGGCCGCGGCAGTCGTACGCTCTGTGTGCTCTGTCTTCCTCTGTGCCATCTGTGTCCTTCCCGCTCCTGCCATCCTTGCGCCCTGTCTGCGGCTGGTGTAATGTCCCCGCCGGAAAGGAACGATGCGCGTGGAGATCTGCGTTTTGGCCAGCGGCAGCGCCGGCAACTGCATCTACGTGGCAGGTGGCGGCACTCGCCTGCTGGTCGACGCGGGGCTGAGCCTCAAGGAGACCCAGGCCCGTTTGGCGCCTCTCGGTCTGGGCATGGACGCCATCCAGGCCGTCCTTTTTACCCACGACCATGCGGACCATTGCCAGCGCGTGGACGTGTTCCAGCGCCGCCACGATCTGGCCTTCTATGCCAACGAGGGGACGGCTCTCGGCATCGAGCAGGTCGTCAAGTGCTCCGACCTCCGCTGGCAGATCTTCGAGACCGGTTCGCCTTTCGCCATCGGCGGACTCGAGATCGAGCCGTTCTCCGTGCCGCACGATGCCGCTGACGCGGTCGGTTTCGCGATCTCCGACGGTCGCGTCCGTCTGGGGATTGCCACGGACTTCGGCACGACCACCACGCTGATCCGGCGCAAGTTGACGGATTGCGACGCGCTGATCCTGGAGACTAACCACGACGTCGAAATGCTCCGGCAATCCGGCCGTCCGTGGTCGCTGATTCAGCGCATTCTTGGCCGGCAGGGGCACCTCTCGAACGAGGATGCCGCCGAACTGCTGACCGGCGTGCTCGGGCCTCGGTTGCGCACGGTCTTTCTCGCGCACATCAGCGCCAAGTGCAACACCCCCCTGCAGGCCGAGCGCGTTCTGCGCGCAGCGCTGCAGCGCACAGGACGCGACGACATCCGCCTCGTGCACACCAGCGCGGAAACAGTCAGCGAGCGGATCGAATTGTAACGGAGGCTGTGCCAGCCGCTGTCGGCTCCACGCGCCAATCAGCTTTCGCCGACGTTTTTCAATTGGCCCCCGACGCGTGGCGCCTGCCTCCTAACAAGCCGTAACCCCTACAGTCTGACAGCCTTCTTGGTCGCCAGCACGGCCCGGGCGGCGCGTTCGGCGGCGCGGCCTTCGCCGAGGGCGGCGTTGACGGCATCCATCTCAGCCCGCATCTGTGTGCACGCGGCGGGATCGGTCAGATAGCGTCGCAGGTGCGCGGCAATCGCCTCAGGCGTCACTTCCTCCTGCAGCAGTTCTGGCATGACTGCATGACCAGCAACAATGTTCACCAGCCCGAGGAAGCCTGCGCGGCGGGTGATCCAGCGCAGCAGGCGCGCGGGGATGCGCGGCACGCGGTAAACCAGCACGGTCGGGCAGCGCATCAGGCTCGCCTCGAGCGTGGCGGTGCCGGAGGCTACGGCTGCGGCTTCTGCCTGTCGCAGTACCTGCTGCGCCTGGCCATCCACGAATGCGAGGCTCGTCGGTTTCTGCCCGCAGCGCGCGGTGACTTCCTCGCAGAGGCGCCGCATGGCTGCGGTGGCGGTGGGGATCAGGAACGAGCAGGTGCCGAGTTCCTTTTCCAGCCGTGCGGCGGCGGCCAGGATGTCCGGCAGCAACAGCGCGATCTCGCTAGCGCGGCTGCCGGGGAGGATCGCGATGCGGCGGCCGGATTGCCAGGGGAGCGGCGCCTCGGGGGCGGCCCACGTGGCGCAGGCGGAGTCCACCAGCGGGTGGCCGGCAAAGGTGATGCGCAGGCCGGCGCCGGCAAAGCAGGCGGTTTCGAACGGGAAGATCGTGATCAGGTGGTCGATGTCGCGCGCCATGGCTGGGATGCGGCCGGGCCCCCAGGCCCAGACTTTCGGCGAGATGTAGTGGACTGTGGTAAAGCCGTGCCGGTGCGCGTGGCGGGCGAGGCGCAGGTTGAACCCGGGGTAATCCACGGTCAGTACCAGATCCGGCTGCCAGGTCTCGAGTTCGCGGTGCATGGCGCGCGTCATGCGCAGCAGGAAGCGGAAGTTACTCAGCACTTCCCAGACCCCGACAATGGCGGTCTGGTCGGTATGGAAGATCAGTTCTGCGCCTTCGGCGCGCAGGGCGTCGCCGCCGATGCCGCGCACGGCGATCGGCCCCAGATGTTGCGCGCGCAGGGCGTGCAGGAGTGCGGCCGCATGCGTGTCGCCAGAGACTTCGCCGGCGGAGATCAGGATGCGCAGGGGGAGGTTGGAGGGGCCAGGGTTCACGGTGTCAGGTGGGAGGTTGGCAGGCTAAAGACTATCAGGTGGTGAGAATCGGCGTTTGATGAGAAATAGTCTGTCTAAAAACGATTGTTGTTTTCTGCCTAACAGCCCTCAGGCTTCAGTCTAACCGCCCTCCCTACACGACCAGCCTTGTCGGCGCGGGAGGCAGACCAGAGTCCACGGAGACAACGGCAATGCCCAGGCGGTCGGCGAGGCCCAGCGCCTCGGCGCGTTCCAGCAGCACGGTACGGCGGGCCTGAAAGGCGAGGGCGGAGACGCGGGCGCGCTTGAGCGCCACGATGGTATGGCGGCCGATGACGGGAATATCGAAGCGCATGTCGTGGCCGTCTTTGGAGACCTTTGCGACCACGGCGCCCGCGCCGCCGAGTTCGCCGCCGCGGCGGATGGCCTGGTTGGTGCCCTCGAAGGCCTCAACGGCGAGGATCATGCCGTCTTTCACCACCACGGTCTGGCCAATGTCGAGGTTGCCGACAAGCATGCCGGTGCGCATGCCGATCGCGATGTCGGTCTCCTCGCGGAGGTCCGGCGCACGGCGCGAGAGCAGACCAGGCGCGGGAAGGAAATCGTCCAGGAACGCCGACGACGGGATGGCTTGCAGGCCGCGCGCGGCAAGTAGTTCGGTGAAGCGCCCGAAGATGGTGTGCGCGTTTTTGACAGGGAGACTGCGGAGCGTCTCGCGCGCGAGCGTATCGAAGCGTGTGCGAAAAAGGGCGGCGGGTGTGATCTGGCCGACCAGGGCTGCGTAGCGCGCCCCGCTTTGTTGGGACCATGCGAGCATGCGTTCGATTTCACCGACGCCAACCCAGACGCACTGGTCTGCTTGGCGCGTGAGGCGGCGGTCGGTCATGCCGCGGATGGCGAGGACCGAGATGCGGCGCACGCCAGCCTTGCGTGCGCCGTCAAACAGCGCCTGCGGGTAAGCGCCGCTGCCGGCGATGAGCAGAAGTTGTTCGGGGATTCCAGATTGCATGTGCGATCTAGTGTAGCGTTGCACGCTGCGTTGAACAAGGGCAAGAACAGGATTGATTGCGCTACGGGGGGTTTGCTATTCTCCCTCTCCACACGTTCTGGGGCGGTAGCTCAGTTGGTAGAGCATTACGTTCGCAACGTAGGGGTCGCCAGTTCGATTCTGGTCCGCTCCACCAGTTCAGGTTGTTGGGAATGAAGGACTTGCGACGACGGCGTCGCAGGTCCTTTTTGCTTCCGTATTTTCGGTGGTAGTTTTTGTCTCCGTCAACCTTGGACATAACCTCAAGACGAATGCGATCCTGCAATGCCGTGACAGCCTTGCGATGATGCTCTTGCGTGTTCACGACATAGCGTTCCAAAGTCCGCGTGGTCGAATATCCCATCAGCCTGGCAAGTCCGGTCGTCTCGGTGCCAGTTTCGGATTCCATCGAGGCAAAACTATGCCGTGTAGCATACGGGCTGTAAATCCGTGAGATTTTTGCTCGCTTGCACAGCCTTGCCATCCTGGATTTAAACGAGTAGCGACACCAGCGGCAGCGCAGATGCGTGACAGGCGGATTGGTGGTTGGTATAGTTTGCGGCATGAATTTTTCCGGTGAGAACAAGGCTGCGCAGTCGCACTGTCTCGCGCAGATACAAGTCGCTGCGGCAACAATTTCTGCGCTGACGGAACAAACAGAGCGCTTGGTCGCCGCCGCGCAACTCCTGATCGAGACGCTGCGCTCCGGCGGACAGGCGTTGTCGGCTGGTAATGGCGGCAGCGCCGCCGAAGCCATGCATTTCGCGGAGGAATTAACCGGACGGTTTCGCACCAACCGCCGCAGCCTGCCCGCCATCTCGCTCGTCTCGGACGGTACGGTCCTGTCCTGTATCGGCAATGATTTCGGTTTCGACGAGATCTTTGCCCGCCAGATCGAGGGGCTGGGCCGTCCCGGAGATCTGCTGGTTATTTTTTCAACCAGCGGCGCGGCGGCAAATCTGCGCCGGGCTGTGATAGCCGCCCGCGCCCGCCAGATGCGCGTGCTTCTGCTGTTGGGGCGTGACGGTGGGCCGTTGGCCGGCCTGGGCGATCTGGAAATCATCGTTCGTGCGCAAGCCACCGAGCGCATACAAGAAGCGCATCAGGTGATCTTGCACACGTTGCTCGACGCCGTGGAGCAGGCGTTTGCCTGAACCGCGCACACCCGCTCAGGATGAAAGAAGAGGGTAGGACTAGATGATTACTCCCGTGTTCTCGAATGATCGGTTTGCATCGGCCGTGGCTTCGCTTCGCAGGCCGGTTTTGGAAGGCAATCTCGGCAGTACCGTCATGGGGGCCGTGCAGGGCGGCAGAAAACTGACTGCCGGGCTGGATGCGTGCGGCCGGGACCAGCCGGAACTGCTGGGAAAGTCGTTCCTGCTGGCCTCCATTTCCAAGGCCATTACGGCCACGGCAATTGCCCGCATGGTTGATCAGGGCTTGATCCATTGGTCGCAGCCGCTTTCCCGCTACCTGCCCGAGCTGAAGGTTATACCGGGGCATGAGAACATCCGCATCGGCGATGTCCTGACGCACCGCACCGGGTTTGGCAATTTCCCGCTGATCAAGGCCGTCGGCGTTCCCTCCTGCGAGGCCTACAAACTGCTGATCACCGCCGGGCTCAAGTTTCAGCCACATACCGCCGCCATGTACTGCAATGCGACATTCTGGTTCATCAACGGTGTGGTGCACAAAGTGCTGGGATTCGAAAAGCTGGAGGACTTTCTGAACAAGTGGCTGTTCACGGTCTGCGACATGCGGCATACGTCGTTCGCGCCGGCCGCGAACGTGCGCCTGGATCCGGTCGGATTCGGGCTCATGGACCTGGAGAGTTTCATGCGTCTGGAGATTGGCGCGGCCGGGTTGTGGTCCACCGTCGGCGATCTTCTGAATCTGGGGACGGCGGTTATGACTCCGGGCAAGCTCTTCCGGGAGGAGACGTTCCAGACCATGGTTGTGGCCCGGCCTTGTCGAAAATACAACGAGCCGGGTTTCTACAACCGCACACTGGGCTGGGTCAAGGAGCTGAATTTCAACGACCAGCCGGAGCACGGATTCTTCCACGGAGGTGCCACGGGCGGCATCTTGTGGTGTGACCCCAAGTCGGACTTTGTCATGACGCTCATCTCCAATCGATGGGGTGCGGAGAACGCGGATGCCTTTCAGGCGCTGGAGTTCTTCTACCAGAATCAGGCGTATTGACCCGCTAGGTCTGTCGCCCGCCAAGGCGGAGGGTGTGGCAGTCCGAGAAAACGCACGTCGCCGTGTTCGGCAGAGGGTGCGACACTGTGCGCCCCTTCCGTTGCTGGCATAGCGGCCGGCCTATGTTTGCACCGGCAGGCGGCATGTTCCCCGCGCCACCCCCGCACGAATCGCTAAGTAATCGCAATCATCGTGCGTTGCCCCGCTGGATTGCATCCGGTAGAGTTGGCTATACGGAATCCTGCCAAAGCAGGCTATGATTCGCCTTCCGGATCGAACCCCCGGGCATGGGGCACGCAACGAAGATACGGAGAAGGTTATGCGCATCGGGATTATCGGGGCCGAGAACTCGCACGCGGCGTCTGTCGCCAAGGTCATTAATGTGGAGCAGCGCTTCCCCGGTGTGCGCGTGGAATGCCTGTGGGGCGAGACAGAGGCAGATGCCCGGAAGACCGCGGAGGCAGGGCAGATCCCTACGATCGTAGATTCCCCCCGCGAGATGCTCGGCCGGGTGGACGCGATCATGGTCGATCACCGCCATGGAAAGCATCATCTGCGGGCTGCCCGGCCCTTTGTGGAACGGGGACTTCCCGCGTTTATCGACAAGCCGTTCTGCTTCTGCGCGGCCGAAGGCCGGGAGTTTTTGAAACTCGCGCGGCAGCACGGTGCGCCAATTACCTCCTTCAGCACCATGACGCTCCAAAAGAGCTTTCTCCGGTTTCGACGGGAGCAGCTGGCAGCTGGCGAGGCACGGGGCGGCGCCACCTGGGGCCCGTGCGATGTCCGCAGCCCCTATGGCGGCGTATTTTTCTATGGTGTGCACCATGTCGAGATGGCGCTTGATGCCTTTGGCGACCAGGTGGCAGCCGTGCGGCTGACCCCCTCCGGGACGAACGCGATTGCGCAGCTTCTCTACCCCTCGGGCTGTGAGGTGACGCTCCATTTCTACGCGCCCGGATGCGGATTTTTCCAGATCGCGGCAGTGACCGGCAAGGGGCTGGTGACGCGGCAGCTGGTGTCGGACGCCTCTCCTTATTATGCGGGCGTGAAACGGATGATTCAGATGTTCCGCTCGGGTATCGAACCGGCCTCGCATGAGCGGCTGTTGAAGCCGGTGCAGATCCTGGAGGCCTTGGCTCGGTCCCTGAAGAGCGGCCGGGCGGAGACGTTGCGCGTGTAGCTTTCGCAATGGATGACGGCAGGGAGGAAGTGAATGCTTACAGTAGCGCCACTGAACAAGGGGTGGAAGCTCGGCTGGGAGGAGTTCGCGGGGGAGGACGCCAGCCCGCAGATGGCTGCCACGCTTGCCACCCTGGATGCGGAAGTTCCCGGTGATGTGCATCTGGACCTGATGCGCGCCGGGATCCTGTCGGATCTCTTTGTGGGCAGGAACGCCGATCATGCCCTGTGGATGGAGCAGCGCGACTTCTGGTTCCGGTGCGAGTTCGATTCGCCGCCCATGGCAGGTGGCCAAACGGCAACTCTGGTTTTTCACGGCCTCGACACCTTTGCCACCATCTGGCTGAACGGGCAGCTCCTGGGCAGGACCAGCAACATGTTCCTGCGGCATGAGTTCGACGTGAGCCGCACCCTGCGGCCAGCCGGAAAGAACGAACTGGTGGTCCGTTTTGCCGCGCCAACCTTCTCCATCCCGTTTGACGCGTCGCACCGTCCCATGGCCGAGTGCTGGAGCCAGGAGCGCCTCTTCTGCCGCAAGGCCCAGATGAGCTTTGGCTGGGATATTGCGCCGCGCCTGCTGACGGTGGGCATCTGGCGCCCCGTGGAACTGGTCATCACGGACACCGCCCGGATTGTGGACACCTGGGTCAGCCCGTTGGAATTCAAGGGTCGCGATGTGCTGGTGCAGGTGGAGACCGTGGTGGAGTGGATCGGCGCGGCCGGTACCCCGACAACCCTGTCCGGCCAGGTCCACGACGCCACCTGGACGGCCAGCGCCAGGATGATTTCGGGCCGGAATGTTGTGAAGGCCCGGCTGCTCCTCAAGAATCCGCCGCTCTGGAACCCCATCGGCTATGGCGAGCCGGCGCAGATCCAGACGAACGTGACTGTGCAGGCCGGCGGAAAGCAGCTGGATGCCCGCGCCGGGCAGACCGGCCTGCGACGGATCGAGCTCGTGAGGGAGCCCCAGCCGAGCGGCGCGCAGTCGTTCCGGTTCCGCTGCAACGGCAGCGACATTCTGGTGACCGGCCTCAACTGGACGCCACTGGACGCCATCTTTGCGCGTGTCACGCCGGAGCGCATCACGCGGACGCTCGAGTCCCTGGCCGGCATCGGCTGCAACATGCTGCGCGTCTGGGGCGGCGGCATCTACGAGCCGGCGCATTTCTACGCCGAGTGCTCGCGCCTCGGGATCATGGTCTGGCAGGACTTCATGCTGGCCTGCGGCTGGTATCCGCAGACCGATGCGTTTGCCGCCCAGCTTGCGGATGAGGCGCAGCAGGTGATCTGCGACCTGCGCGGCTTCCCCTGCCTGGCAGTCTGGGCCGGCGATAATGAGGTGGATGCCCAATACCCGGCGCTGGCCAGCCAGAATCGGCTCACCCGGCAGACGCTCGCGGAGCAATGCCGCCAGCTCGATCCGCGCAACACCTATGTTCCGTCCTCGCCCTGGCGACCATCCGGCAAGCCGGTGGAGTGGGTGAATCCCACGGAGGGAGACTCCCATTACTACAAGCATGGCAACAACTACCGGAATCCCATCCTGTGGGATATCCGCCCGCGATTCCTGTCGGAGTTCGGCCACCTCTCCCTGCCGTCGATGGAACTGATCCGGAAGTATTTCCCTGCCGGCACCGACTGGCCGCTCACCGCTCCGATGTGGCGCTATCATGGCACAGACACGATTCACCTGAAGCGCTTCCGTGGCCCGGAATATGTGCTGATGGCGCTGAAGGCGTGCGGCCGGCCGGAGCCGAGGACCATCGAGGAAGCCGTGACCGCGTCCCAGGAACTGCAGGCCGAGGCGGTCTGCGCCTGGATCGAGCACTACTGCGAGGACCCGGAGTTCTGGGGATTCATGCTGTGGAATGTGGCGGACTGCTGGCCCCAGCATTCCGATTCCGTGATCGACTATCTGGGAAACCCGAAAACCATTCTTGCCAGGCTGGGACCCGTGTTTGCGCGCGTCCGGGCCCGGCGCAGGAGCCAGGAGAAACCATGACTAGCAACCCGACCGTTGTATTTCCCCGTGCGAAGGAAGTTGTGCTCGAGAATCTGGAGGTCCCCCGGCCGAAACCCGGTGAAGTGCTGATCCAGACCGAATGCACCATGATCAGCATTGGCACGGAAATGACCGCCTTTGCCGGGGAATACCCCAAGGGCTCAGCTTGGGAGAAGCACTTCAACTTTCCGTACTACCCGGGCTACAACAACATCGGCGTGGTGGTGCAGACCGGCGAGGGGGTGAGCCCGTCCCTGAAGGGGAAGAAGTTCGGCACCTGGGGGCGGCACGCCGCCTATGTCACGGTCGCGGAGAAGCATCTCGAGCCACTGCCGGAGCAGGTCCCTGTGGAGCATGCCGTGTTCTTTACCCTGGCCGAAATCGTGATGAACGGCATCCGCCGGTCCGGCGTCCGCTGGGGCGAAAGCGTGGTGATCTACGGCATGGGGCTGCTGGGGCAGTTCTGCGCGCGCTTCTGCCGCCTCTGCGGCGCCGGACCGGTCTTTGTGGTCGACACCTCGGCCGCGCGTCTCGCGCGCCTGCCCATGGATCCGCTGCTGATCCGGATTGACCCGAAGAAGGAGGACGTGGCAGCTGTCGTGAAGGCCCGGAACCGCGGCCGCCTGGCAGATCTGGTCTTTGAAGTGACGGGGAACGCTGCGCTGATTCCGTCCGAGTTTGCCGCGCTGCGCACGCAGGGGCGGATGGTTCTGCTGAGCAGCCCCCAGGCTCCGACACTCTTCGACTTCCATGACCTGTGCAACAACCCGAGCTTCACCATCATCGGCGCCCACAACTATTCGCACCCGGATGTGGCCACGCCGGATAATCCCTGGACCCAGTCGCGGCACGTGGAGTTCTTCTTCGACCTGATTCTGACAAAGCAGATTGACGTCGAGCCGCTCATTACGCGGCGGGTTTCGCATGCCAGCGCCGCGGACACCTACCGGCAACTGTGGGCGGACCGCTCCCGCGAACTGGGCATCCTCATCGACTGGCGGCAGGCATGAAGCCGCTGCGGACCATTGTCGTTGGCTTCGGTTTCATGGGGCGCACACACGCCGCCAACCTGCGCCAGTTGAAGCATTTTGAGCTCTGCGGCATCGTGGATTCCCGCTCGCACCAGGAGCTCTCCGGCAGCGCGGGCGGAAACATCCAGAGCGGCGCCATTGGCCTCGATCAATTGCCGGATGTTCCGCTGTTTGCGCGGCTGGAGGAGTGCTTTGCAGCGGTTCGTCCCGATGCCGTGGTGATCGCGCTGCCGACCGCTGCGCATGCTGCCACCACCCGTCTCTGTCTCGCGCAAGGGTGCCATGTGTTCCTCGAAAAGCCGATCTGCCTGGATGTCGGGGAAGGGGAGGCGCTCGTGAAACAGGCCGATGCCGCCCGGAAGACCTTCATGGTCGGGCACTGCGTGCGGTTCTTCCCGGCCTATGAGATTCTGCTGGATGCGATTCGCAGCGGCGCCCTTGGCCGGCTCCGGCTGCTCACGCTGGAGCGGTTCTCCGGCACGCCGAACTGGGGCGTCTGGAAGGATGCCGCGACCCGGGTGAGCAACGGCGGCGCGCTCTTCGACCTGCTGATCCACGACATCGACATTGCGCGGGCTGCGCTGGGCGATCCGGCCGAAGTCTGGACGCCGCCGGGGCTGGTGGAGACCTTCGGCGCAGACTACGTCAATGCGACATGGCGCTACCCCTCGGGCGCCACAGTCATGATCCGGGGCGGACACCTCTTTCCGCCGGGGCGTCCCTTTGAATGTGGCTATTCCGCGCTGTTTGAGAACAGCAGCCTGCTCTACACCTCACACGAGCCGGACTGTGTCCTGCAGCTGGGCCCCACAGGGCGCAAAGAGCTTCCCGTGTCCGGCGCAATCGATGGCTATCGCAAGGAGATGGAGTATTTCGGCGCGTGTGCGCAAAGCGGGCAGAGCCCCGACCGCTGTCTGCCCCAAGATGCGGTGGCAGCCGTACGCCTGGCTGCCCGGCATATTTCGCAGGGTGGGCGACCAGCGTAGTCGCAAGGGAAGGTGTGACCGTCGGCTGCGCGATCAGGGAACCGGGCGCATCCGATAGGCGGGCGGGGTGGTTTGCGCTCGCCCCGGTGCCTCGAATTGCTAAGAAATCGCACAAAGCGTTAATTGACGCAACCCCCGCTTTTGAAGGATGCTTTTTCCTTTATTGGTTCCAGTGACAGTACAGGAAGTGAGTCCCCGTGCAAGTGATTGCGCCCCTTTCGGTTATCTTTCTTCTGTCGGCGCGGATCGCCTGTTTCCAGGCTTGCGCCGCTGATACCTACTGGGTCAGCCCCTCGGGGCAGGCGGCTTGGATCGCAGCCAGGAGCAGTGCACCACTAGCCTCGAATGCCTGCTGTAGCCTCGCGATTGCCTGTGCCAGCGCCAAGGCCGGCGATACGGTCTATCTGCGCGGCGGGACCTACTCCGTTACTGCGTCCTATGGGGTGGCCATGCCCATTGCCAACTCCGGCGAAGCCGGGCCGCCAATCAAGTGGATTACGTTCAAAAATGCGCCGGGCGAGACGCCGGCCTTGGAAGGCACGGCCGGGGCCCGGATGTGGGGGTTGCTGCTGGAAGGTAACAGCTATGTTTGCGTGGACGGCATCCAGTTCGCGCAATTCAGCGACAGCGGCATGATTGACAATGGATCCCATCATATTGAAGTGAAGAACTGCGTCTTTCGGGATGGGGCTTACGGCTTTTGTATGGCTGAATGCGAAAAGAGCGATCAGCAATTTCCGCCGCCGGCCAAGGTCGATACGGTCTATACCGCTTATGTCAGCCACCTCTGGGTTCATCACAACACGTTTTCAAAATTGGCTCCGGGACGACTTGCGAATGATGGCACCACCTATCGTGAGGGCGGTGATGCGGTGCGTGTCGGATACCCCAAGGGGACCGGCCGCGGCAAGCCTGGTGAGTCCGAGGGGAAGAACCACCACATCACCATCGAAGACAACCTGATTGAGTATGCGGGGCATGCCTGCTTGGATCATTATGGCACGGAAATGGTGGTCAAGAACAACGTGATTCACAATGAGCCCTGGTATCCTGCGCAGCTCGGCCCAAAGCTGCCGAATTTTCCCCCGACGAACTATACGAATGCTGCGTATCTGGGGCTGTACAGCCATCGCAATTATCAGGCGTCCGATGATTTCCACCGGGAATCCACACATGATCTGATCGAAGGCAACCGGCTGGGGCATGCGGGGGTCAACCCGAACAACGATGGCGCGGACAACATGGATCTGGCCAGCCCCAAGAACATCTTCCGCTTCAACAGTATGTATAATGGCATGAATAAAGGCCTGATGTTTAAGTACTCGGCTGTCGGCAATGGTGGCAGCGGCGGCATTAGCAACCGGGTGTACAACAATACGATCTATTTCAATGGGTGGGGCTATCCGTATTACGAAACCGCCAAGTTGCCGGTCTGTCCGACCGCGTTGGTGGGCATACATTTCTATCACTGGAATGCGACCTGCGGGAACATCATCAAGAACAATATCGTGTGTCAATCCAGGTCGGTTACGTTTCCCGGTCGCGGATACGACATTACGCCCACCAAGATCAACACCCTGGAGAACAATTTTCTCACGTCGAGCGGCGACCCCAAGTTCGTCAATCCGGACCTTTCCCAGCCCACCAGCCGGACGCTGCCTGACCTGCATCTCAAGCCGGATTCTCCGGCTATTGACAAGGGTATCCATCTGACGCAGGCCAAGGGTGTTGGCGCAAAGTCGGCCACGCTGGTGGTGGATGATGCCCTGTATTTCCAAGATGCCACCTGGGGAGCGGATCTGACGTGGGGCGTGACGCTGTTCCCGGATTGGATCGCGATCGGCACGGTGAACAACGTGGTTCAAATCAAGGCCATCGACTATTCCCAAAACACCATCACCCTGGCTGCTCCCATGACTTGGGACGACAAGGCACGTGTCTGGCTCTACAAGGATTCTAGCAACAGGCGCGTTCTGTACGGTTCAGCTCCGGATTTGGGCGCCTACGAGGCTGGTGCCCAAGCGGAGAGCTCTGGCGCCGTTGCGGGTAAATAATAGTTGCGTCCGGGTCAGAAACCCCGGGGGAACAGGAATGCATTGAGAAGGAGATTACACATGTCAGCGATTACACGGCTCGCGCCTCGTCTTTTCTTTGCGGGCGCACTTTTTGCCAGTTCCCAAGCGGCCCATGCCGGCGACAGCTACTGGGTCAGTCCTGCAGGGCAGGCTGCGTGGAGCAGCGCCAAGAGCGCCGCACCGCTTGCCTTGAATGCTTGCTGCAGCCTCAAGGCCGCCTGCGCCAGCGCCAAGGCCGGCGACACGGTCTATCTGCGGGGCGGGATCTATACCAACACGGTCCAATATTCGAGGGCGTTCTCCCCTGCCAATTCCGGCGAAGCCGGGCCGCCGGCCAAGTGGCTGACATTCAGGAATGCGCCGGACGAAGCGCCGGAGATTATGGGCACAGACGGTTTGCGTATGTGGGGGCTGGTGCTGGAGGAAAACAACAGCTACGTCTGCGTGGATGGAATCCGGTTCTCGCATTTCAGCGACTCCGCGCTGATCCGGAACAACGCGCACCATATTGAAGTCAAGAACTGCGTCTTTCGAGATGGCGGCGGTTTTCAAATGGTTGAGAGCGATCGAGGCGGCGGGTCGTTTAAGTCCTATGTCAGCCACATCTGGGTTCATCACAACATTTTCTCAAAATTGGCCAAGGGCGGAGGTCTTACAAGGGGAGAGACCAGCAAGATTGCCGAAGGTGGCGACGCCGTGCGCGTCGGATATCCCAAGGGGACCGGACATGGCACGCCCGGCGAGACCGAAGGAAAAAACCACCACATCACCATCGAGGACAACCTGATCGAATATGCCGGCCATGCCTGCATGGATCATTACGGCACGGAACTGGTTGTCAAAAACAACGTGATCCACAATGAACCCTGGTACCCCGAGAACAACGTGGGGGTCAAGGTGAACTTCCCCGCGACAAACTACACGAATGCCGCGTATCTGGGGCTCTATAGCCACCGCAATTACCAGGCATCCGATGATTTCCACCGGGAATCCACGCATGACCTGATCGAGGGGAACCGGCTGGGCCATGCAGGGGTTAATCCGAACAATGATGGCTCGGATAATATGGACCTCGCCTGCCCGAAGAATATCTTCCGGTATAACAGCATGTACAATGCAATGGATAAAGGGCTGATGTTCAAATATTCGGCTGTTGGTAATGGCGGCAGTGGAGGCATCAGCAACCGGGTGTACAATAATACGATCTACCATAACGGATGGGGGCACCCATACTTCGAGACAGCCAAGTTGAATGTCTGTCCCACCCCGCTGGCCGGCATACACTTTTACCACGCGAACGCGACCTGCGGGAATATCATCAAGAACAATATTGTTTGCGACTCCCGGTCTGTCACGTTTCCGGGTCGCGGGTACGACATTACCCCGACTAAAATTAACACCTTGGAAAATAATTTCCTGACGTCGAGCGGCGACCCCAGGTTCGTCAATCCGGACCTTTCCCAGCCCACCAGTCGGACGCTGCCGGACCTGCATCTCAAGCCGGATTCTCCGGCTATTGACAAGGGGATTCACCTGACGCAGGCCAAGGGTGCCGGCGCAAAGTCGGCCACGCTGGTGGTGGACGATGCCTTGTATTTCCAGGATGCCACCTGGGGGGCTGACCTGACGTGGGGCGTGACGCTGTTCCCGGATTGGATCGCAATTGGAACGGTGAACAACGTGGTTCAAACCAAGGCCATCGACTATGCCCAAAACACCATCACCCTGGCTGCTCCCATGACTTGGGATGACAAGGCTCGCATCTGGCTCTACAAGGATTCCAGCGGCCGGCGCGTGCTGTACGGTTCAGCTCCGGATCTGGGTGCCTATGAGTCAGGCGTTCCGGCAGAGGAGGCCAGTCCATCCGGCAACAGGAAATGAAATGCGGGGAAGGGGATCGGTCATGAAAACGTCGCGGCAAAAAGTGCTGGCAGCCATGGAGCGGCGCAATGCCGGACCCGTGGCCGTTGATTTCGGCGGCACCGAGTGCTCCAGCGCCCATCTGATTTCCTATCAGAAGCTGCGGCAGCATCTGGGCATTGAGCCACGGCCGCTGCGCCTGGGGTGCATGATGCAGTTGATTGTCGAAGCCGACCCGGAGATCCAGGACCGGCTGGGGAGTGATGCCATCTCGCTTCCGTTCTATCCGCGCCACTGGCGCACCTGGGACAGCGGCTACGGTTTTCCCGTGGAAGTTGCCGAGGGGTGGAAGCCCGAGGTCCAGCCGGACGGCTCCTCAATCACCTGTGACCGGAAAGGCGCGGTGGTTTCGCGCCGCGCGCCGGGCGGCATGTATTTCGACCCCGAAATTTTTCCGTTCCACGACGCCACCTCGCCCAGGGACTATGACGCGCGGCCAGAACTCTTCGAGCGCTGGGATTGGCCGGCGGCCTTGGATGAGTCAATGGCGGATTATGCCGCCCGGGCAAAGAAGTTCTACGCTGGCACGGATCGGGCGGTCATTGCCTCCTGGCGGATGCATTACTTGCAGGCCGGGCAGTTTTTGCGCGGGTATGAGCAGTTCCTGGTGGACCTGCTCGTGGAGGAAGAGATGGCGCAGGGGCTCCTGGACCGCCTCCATGCCGCTTACATGAAGCGCGCCAGGGCATTCCTCGATGTCATGGGCGATTCGGTGGATGCCATTTTCTTCACCGACGACCTCGGCACGCAATCCGCACCGCTGATCGGGGTGGAAACGTACCGCACCAGGATCAAGCCGTATTGGAAGGAATTGATCGCCCTGGTGAAGTCCCGCAACATTAAGGTCATCATGCACGCCTGCGGCGCGGTCTCGGATTTTATCCCGGACCTGATCGAGATGGGCGTGGATGCGTTGAACCCGGTGCAGATTACGGCTGCGGGCATGGATCCGGAGCGTCTGATCCGCGAGTTCGGCAAGGACATCAGCTTCTGGGGCGGCGGGGTGGGCACGCAGGGGACGCTCGACCGCGCTGCGCCGGCCATGATTCGCGAGGCGGTCAAGCGCAACGTCGCGACCTTCAACCGCCACGGGGGATATGTCTTCACGCCGGTTCACAACATCCAGGCCGATGTCCCGCCGGAAAATATCCTGGCCGCATTTGATGCGGCACGCAGGTAATGGCTGTCAGGAGAGGAAACACGTGAGCAATCCCGACGCAGCCTCCGCCGCTCCTGTGACCTATCGGCGCGGCACGCTGGTCTACACCAAGGCTGGCTTGATCACGCTCTTCGCCTGGCTGCTCTGGGGCAATTTCTGCTTCGAGCTGATGGAAACGGTTGTGCCCTCCATCCTGCCGTTGAAGCTGGACGAGTTGCATTCCCCCAAGTGGGTGATCGGGTTGATCATGACCACGCTCCCGGGGATATTCAACACGACCGTCGCGCCCTGGGTCAGCTTCAAGAGCGACCGGTACCGGAGCCGCTGGGGGCGGCGCATCCCCTTCATCCTCCTGACCATGCCGTTCCTGGCTATGTCGCTGATCCTGATCGGGTTCAGCGACAACATCGGCAGCTGGGTGCATCACGCGTTTTTTGCGGGCGGGACCATCCACCAGGCATCGGTCATCATCATCCTGCTGGCGGTCTTTGCCGGCTGCTGCGGCTTCTTCAACAGGTTTGTGTCGTCGGTCTACTACTACCTGATCAATGACGTCGTGCCGTCGGATCACCTGGGGCGGCTTATGGGCTGGCTCCGCGCCGTGGGCATGATCTCGGGCGGGCTGTATAGCTGCTTCATCTTCAAGTACGCCCTCACCCACATGCGCGAGATCTATCTTGGTGCGGCCCTGCTGTACACCGTGGGGTATGGCCTGGTCTGCCTGCGGATCAAGGAGCCCGAATATCCGCCGCCGGACGATCTCCCTGCCAAGCCCAGCCTGATGAGCGATATCCGGACCTTTGCGCGGGAGTGCTACACGAGCCGGTTCTACTGGGACCTCTTTCTGTATACGACCTTCGATGCGGTGAGCTCCATCATCGCGCGGAGCTTCCTTACGCTGTTTCTCCTGCGCTCGATGCTGCTGTCAACGGAACAGGTCGGCTGGCTGAATGCCATCACACAGTGGGTAATGGCCGGCATGATGCTGCTCGTCGGCACGCTGGTGGACCGCTGGAACCCGGTGCGTGTCTCTGCCTATGGCGCGGTGATCGCCGCGTTCCTGGCCTTCAATGACTGGATCTGGGTGTTTGCCGAGCCGCCCTCGGCGAACTTCTTCTTCTATGCCATGCTGGCCATCCTGCCGTTCAGCATGATCATCCGTGCGCTCATCAACACGGCCTTTGTGCCCCGCGAGATGATGCTCTTTCCGCGCGAGCAATACGGGCAGTTTTGCGGCGCTCAGGCGCTGATTCGCTCGGCATTCACAATGGTAGCCGGCGTGCTGGCCGGTCTTTTCCTGGACGTCATGCAGCGCATGACCGCCTGCGACAACCAGCACGTCTACCGCTTCATGTTCATCTGGATCGGCGTCTTCTCCGTGGTGGCCATGATCTTCAACTACCGGGGCTACCGCGTGTGGAAGCTGCTGGGCGGCGAAAAGGGGTACCAGCCACCCAGGGGGAATTGTCGCCTCAAGGACCTCCCGCCACGCCCGGAGGGCAGCGGGGTGAGGCACGGCCCGCTGATCCTGTATGGAATCGGAGCCCTGGGGACGCTGGCAATCAGCGTGGCCTACATCGTGGCGTACTGGCAGGCGGGAAACAGCCACAGTGCCACACTCTTCGGCATCCAGATTGCCCTGCAGGCGGCGCTGCTGACCGGCTATGTCGCGTTTGTGCGCTTTATGGAGCGCCCGTGACAGGCGTGCTCCGCGTGTGACCCCGGCTGCGTCCGGCAGCAGCACGAAATGCTAATAAATGGCATTTGTTGTTAATTTGCCACCTCGACATCTTATGCCATAATTAAGTTCATTCATTGACAAGCGGTCTTCGGGGTTGAAAACAAGGAGAGTGGTTATGTTCGTGCATCTGATCTATCGGTTCCGCCGCCCTGCGGCTGGATTGTTCCTGGGCTTGCTGCTGCTGGCCAACAGCGCGCAGGCAGTGGACTGGTATGTGAGTCCGTCGGGAACGGATGCCATCGGGAACGGAACCATTTCCAATCCCTACCAGACCATCCGCTTCGGCGTGGCCCACATGACCAATGCGGTGAACCCCACCGTGGCAGCCACGGACATCCTTCACATCGCGGCCGGCTATTACACGGAGCCCAACATCTGTGTTAACAGCAACGGCGTGCTCATGGGCGCCGGTCCCGGCCAGACCATCGTGCAGGCGACCGACACGTGGTCATTGGCCGTTGGAACCCTCCCCTCCACCAACCGCGTGTTTACCATTCCGTCGAAAGCCGGCGCAGCGCCCAATGTCACGCTGGCCAACATGACCATCCGCTACGGCTTTACAAAAGACTGCGGCGGCGGCATCGGCCAGAATGTTGCCGACGGCCGGGCCAACTGGACCCTCACTGTCACCAACTGCGTGATCTGCAGCAATTTTCAGTATTTGGCCGCTTCCGGCTACTATGGCGCAGGCATCGGGTACGGCAACAACAGTGGCTACGGCGCCAATTCCACAATCAAGTTGATCAACTCCTCCATTCTCTACAACATCGGCTCCGCCAACACCGGAGCCAGCGCCCCGCGCGGCGGCGGCGTCGCGATTCTGGCCTCCAATGTTGTCGTGTCCGGATGCACCATCGCCTACAACGTGATCTCGAACGTGTACCAGTCCGGAGCCTACTCTGCCGGCCTTGGAATTTACGGCGGCGTAACCGCCCTGGTTCAGAACTGCACCATCGCCACCAACGGCTGGGTGGACGGCAACGGCTATACGCCCTGTGCCGTTGGCGGCCTTTCATTCGGCTCTGGATTCGCGTCCAACGGGCCACCCAACACTGCCGGCATCTGCATCCAGGGGTGCACCATTGTCGACAACGTGGGGAGCAACTATGGTGGTTTGTTCATAAATAACTCCGTCACCTATCCCCAAGTGCTGATCGAAAGCTGCATCATTGCCAACAACCACATTGCCCGTCCCAGCGGAACCTTTTCCGCCCCGGACGTCGCTGCGACTTCGGCCACCGGAGCCTATGTTAAGCCGCTCGAACGCTACAACGTGATCGGCAACTGCGCCTCCAACGTTGGTGGTTCGGCAATATACTATTGGACAGTATGTGCCACCAGCGTGGTGAACAACGTCACGAGTGTCGTAAAGAACGCCAATAACAGCTGGGTGGGATCCAACGGCTTCGTGATCGCGCACAATCTGGGCCCTCTGCAGAACAACGGCGGTCCGACCATGACCATGGTCCCGCTTACCAGCAGCAAGGCCATCGACAGCGGCGTGAACAACACCTACAACGGCAACGTGATGACCTTTGACCAGCGCGGCGCACCTTACCAGCGCACGTATGGCACCGCCACGGACGTCGGCGCCGCGGAGTATGGCGCAGGTCTGACCAACCTGACGTACAACTCCTATGGCTGGCAGGACACCACGGCAGCCTCTGGCATTATCAACTACTACGCGACCAACACTACCCCGGCGAGCCCGCTGATCATCTGGATCACCAACTGCGCGCCAGTCACGTTCGCCGGTTCGGACAACACCGAGTGGAGCAACAGCGGCAACAACCTGAGCGTCAACGGGAATTCGGCGCTGACCACGGCGAACATCCCGACGGATCTGACGCTCCACGCCGCGCCCACCAACAGCGGCATGGGGCTGGTTCTCTGGTTCACGGGCACCATCACGGACTCGGTGCTGAAAACCTCGCCGGTCAACAACGTGAGCTTCACGTTCCAGGACAGAGCCTTTGCCAATACGAACAGCGGGAGCGCTGCAGCGCAGATCGGCAACTACGCGGTCAATACTCTTGCCCTCGCGCTCCGTCAGCAATCACTGCTTGCCGCTTCCCTGAGCTACAGCGGTACGAACTTCTACGAGAACCTCGACTACAACGACGGCTGCATCGCGACCACCAATACGGTCACGATCATCGGCGTTTCCGAGCAGTGGGTGAACACCACCGTGGGCTATGACCTGCTCGCGAACGGGTACGCGACGACCAACCTCGTCATCCCCGGGCTGACGGCGCAATTGGAGGTCACGGACAACACCCACGCCAACTTTATCCTGTCCGGGCAGGCAACGGCCCACGCGGCGGCCAACAGCATCAACGGCTCGGGCGGCCTGATCCTGACCATTCTCGGCACAGCCATGAGCTCGGGGCTGACGCCCGCCAACAACGTCGCCACCAACAGCATCACGTTCTACGACGCCGCCACACTGGTGACGCTCCACTACGGCGGCACGACGTTCAGCGAGAACGCGGCCAATAACGGCACCTTCCTCGGCAGCTCCATCACCGTCACCCTGACCAGCAACCTGTTCGTCTCCGGCGTCACCAACTACGTGTCGTCCCCGGATCTGCCGGCCAGCCTGGCCCTCCAGGTGACCTATGTGGACCAATCGACGATCTCCATTGCCCTGACCGGCAGTGCGGCGAACAACAACGTGTTTGACAACACGTCGTTCCACGTCCAGTTCCAGCCCGGCGCATTCTACAACCTGGGCCCCGGCGTGGCAGTGGTGAACAGCAACCAGGCCGTCAACCTGTCGTTCCTCAATCCCACGCTCACGTGGGGCGGCAGCTTCACGGAAAAGATGCCGGACAACGACGGCGAGATCGATCCGGCAACCTTTGTGACTGGCACGCTCGTGGGCGACACGTTCGCCAGCGCCTCGCCCTCGTTCACCGTGAACAACCCGATCAGCGGGCTGACCATGAACGCGGTGACCACCAGCCCCACGATTGTGAAGATCACACTCACCGGCAATGCCGCTGCGCACGCCGCGGGCAACAGCGTCAACACCCTGGGGCTGACCTTCGCGGATGCCGCATTCACACAGGGCAGCGCAGGGAACGTGACCGGATACAACCCGGCCAACTGGACCGTCACGTTCTTCAGTCCGCCCACGACCTGGTACGTGTCGCAGACCGGCAGCGACTCCGGCGGCAACGGCACATCCGGCTCGCCCTACGCCACGATCACTAAGACGATCTCCGCGGCGACCAACTGGGACATCATCCACGTCCTGCCGGGTGTCATCAACGAGAGCATCGGCAACGGCGCAGGCGGCACCGGGTCGGGCCAGGGCATCCTGGTGAGCAAGCCGCTCCTGTTCGAGGGCGAGGACACGCTGGCCCAGCACGGCGTTTCCATCGTGCAGGCAGCCAATACGATGAGCGCAGCCACGAACCGTGTGTTCAACCTGTACAACAACGCGGCCTGCACGTATGCGTTGTTCCGCAACCTGACCATCCGCAACGGGAACGACCTCTCCAGCGGCACCTCGGGCGGCGGGGCCATCTATGCCTTGTACCCGTACACGCTGATCGTCTCCAACTGCCAGATCTCCAGCTGCCAGTCGACCAACGGCCAAGGCGGGGCCATCTATGCCACCCCGGCTGGCTCGGCGGCGCAGAAGGTGTACATCTACAACTCCATTTTCATCGGCAACACTTCCGCGAGGCAGGGCGGAGCCCTGGCGCTGATTGGCACATCCTCGGCAGGACCGCAGTCGGTCTGGCTGTACGACTCGGCCATTATCGCCAATCAGACGCCCACCAACCTGATCTCTTCTCCTATTCCTGGCGGCTGGGGATCTGTGCCGGGCATCTTGATCACGGCAAACACAACCGCCCTGGTGCAGAATTGCACGATCTGCTGCAACACGGGGATGAGCTCCTATGTAGGCAGCCTCGGTGGTGGCGCGGTTTATCTTTCCGCCAACAACGCCCCGCAAGGCATGACGGTTCGCAACTGCACGATCGCCAGCAATTCCTCGCCGTACGGGCCGGTGGGCGGCCTGGGCTTTTTTAACCCCAGCAGCACCTATCTGTACAGCACGATCATCGCGATGAACACCTCCTCCAACGGCGGCGCACCGGACATCAAGAACATATTGGGCAACCAGTTCTTGGCGGCGGAGAGCAATAACCTGATCGGCAACTGCACGAACTCGGGCGCGAACTCCGTCACCTTCACCTGCATATCGAACGGCCTGCCCAACGTGAACGGCAGTTACGTGGGCAACAGCGGCACCGCGCTCGGTATCGTCAACCCGCTACTCTCGGCGCTGGCCAACAACGGAGGCCCCACGCCGACCATGGCCCTGCAGGTTGGCAGCCTGGCGATTGACCACGGCTCCAACCCGGGCAACATTCCGAACGACCAGCGCGGCTACGGCTACAACCGCGTGGTGGGCAGCCAGGCGGATATTGGTGCGTTCGAATTCGGAGCCGGTCCGCCGACCGGCCTGGTCATCCTCATATTCTAAAGCCGGTTTCCGGAAGCCAGTCGCAGGATTTTGCCGGGCGAAAATTTCCGGGATTATTCTCCCGATGCTGCTGTCAGGCACTGTTGGCTGAGCCGCTTGGGCCGTGCCACGGCTGATACGAGCAGGGTGAAGTGTTCTTTGCCGTGGCGCGGAGGCCGGAGACTTCGGCTTGAGCGCCGCACGTCTCCTGTGGTTGAGCAGGAAAGGGGATCATGTTATGAGGCATCTTGATCGCTTGATGCGTGTCCACATGGTGTTGACAGCGATTTTCTGCATCCAAGTACAGGCCGGTGATTGCTATTGGGTCAGCCCTGCGGGACAGGCGGCTTGGAGTGCTGCGAAGAGCGCCACGCCTGTCAGTTCGAATGCCTGCTGCAGCCTGAAGACCGCCTGCGCCAGCGCCAAAGCCGGCGACACGGTCTATCTCAGGGGCGGGACCTACTCCTTTGCCAAGGAAAACGATACTGCCATGGAACTGGCCAATTCCGGTGTGGCAGGCACTCCGGCTCAATGGATCACCTTCCGGAATGCTCCCAACGAGACTCCCGAGATCAAGGGCGCGCACGGGCCGCGGCAGTGGGGACTGGTGCTGCGAGGCAACAGTTATGTGAGGATCGATGGCCTCACCTTCGACAGCCTTAGCGACCCCGGGGAAATCTCCAGCGCTGCTCATCACGTCGAAATAGTAAATTGCGCCTTCCAAAATAATGGCTTAAACGCTCGTGGATTCATCATGTGTGAACTTCGCACCAGAAGTGGTGGCTCTGACTACACAGCGTATGTGAGCCATATCTGGGTGCATAGCAATGTGTTCTCGCGGTTGGCCATGGGAGGTTTGGAGAAAGACGGGACCTGCCGGGAGGGCGGCGATGCCGTGCGCGTGGGTTTTCCCGGTGGGACGGGGCATGACACGCCGGGCGAGACCAAGGGTGGGAACCATCACATCACGATCGAGGACAACCTGATCGAATATGCGGGCCATGCCTGCATGGATACCTATGGCACGGAGTTGGTGATCAAAAATAATGTGTTTCACAACGAACCCTGGTATCCAGCGCAGGTCGGAGCCAAGCCTCCGCGGTATCCGGCGACGAACTATCTGAATCAGGCTTATGAAAACAAGTGGAGCCATCGCAACTGGCAGGTTTCCGATGACTTTTGCCGTGACTACACACACAACCTACTGGAAGGCAACCGGGTCGGCCACGCCGGGCCAAATCCCAACAACAATGGCGCGCAAAATCTGGATCTCGCTGCCCCCAAGAACATCTGTCGGTACAACAGCCTGTACAATGCCATGGAGAGCGGATTGTTGTTCAAGTACCGGCATAATGAAGTGAAAAAAAATGGCGCCGGCGGTAACGGCGGCACGTATAACCGGGTCTACAACAACACGATTTATCACAACGGGTACGGCTATCCGTTTTATGAGACCTGCAAATATCCAGTCTGCCCCATGGATTTTTCCGCGATCAGTTACTATCAGCCAGTCACGGGCGGCAATATCATCAAAAACAACCTCCTGTATGACAACCACTCCGTGCATCTGTACAAATGGGAGATCAACCCGCGGAATGACGCCATTAATACGATCCTGAACAATTTTCAGACTCGGGATGGCGACCCCCTGTTCGTTAATCCGGATCTTTCCCAGCCAACCAGCAGAACCCTGCCGGATTTGAATCTCAAGACAGGATCCCCCGCCATCGGCAAAGGCGCGAACCTGACCGTGGCCAGGGGAAGCGGCAACTCGTCCAAGACTCTGGTTGTGGACGATGCCCTGTATTTTCAGGACGCCACCTGGGGCGCCGATCTGACGCATGGCGTGACCCTCTTCCCGGATTGGATCGCCATCGGCGATGTTGATAAGGTCGTGCAGATCGCTTCGATCGACTATGACAAGAACACGATCGCATTGGCAGAGCCCATGACCTGGAGCGACGGCGCCAAGGTTTGGCTCTACAAGAAATCCGATGGCACCCGTGTGTTGTACGGCAAAGCGCCGGATATGGGCGCGTGCGTATTCGTTCAAAAGTAGGTGAGCCGTCCACCCCCTTCTGGCAGAATGTTCAGCCAGCGGGGGCTAGGTCATGTTGCTGTGCGGATGCGCAACTTCGGCAGCCGGAAACTGTATGACACTGTTTTTTACCCTCTGGCTTAAGCTGTTTTTCGTTTTCACCCCGTTTTTTGGGCTGACGATGTTCCTCGCGTTGACCGAGGGGTATGAAGCGCGGCGCCGACGAAAACTGGCCCTGTCGGTGTCTGCCGCCGTGTTGTTGATCTGCCTGCTGCTCTTCTTTGGCGGTCGTCAGATCTTTGCGGTGTTTGGCATCACGCTGGATGCTTTTCGGATTGGTGCCGGCGTGCTGCTGCTGCTGTCGGGCATTGGATTAGTCCATGGTCGGGCAGGGGGTGTGGCCGATGAGTCCGAAGGGGATCTGGCGGTTGTGCCGCTGGCAATCCCCATTATTGTGGGACCTGCCACTACAGGAACCATGCTGGTCCTGGGGGCCGAACTGACGGACCTGTCGGCCAAGCTGATTGGCTGCCTGGCTCTGGCAGCAGCTGTCGCCTGTGTGGCGGGCGTGCTTCTTGCGGGGACCCTGATCCAGCGTCTCTTGGGGAATCGGGGCATTACGATCCTCAGCCGGTTGACTGGATTGATTCTTGCGGCGCTGGCCGCCCAGATGATCATGATTGGGATCAAGGGGTTCTTTGCCTGCTGATGGGCCGGTAAAAGCTGGAAACCGGCGTGGATGTTTGCGCGGAGGACTGCAGCATGAAGAATGTAAAGGTCGGCCTGGCCAGGTCCATCATCACCCCGCCGGTTGGCACCGTGCTTTCTGGTTACGCGTGCCGGCCAGAGCCATCCACCGGCGTGCTGGATGAATTGTACGCTCGCGCCATCGTCTTGGATAACGGCAGTACCCGGGTGGCAATGGTGGTCTGCGACCTGATCTGGGTGCCGAAAGAGATCGTTCGCCGCAGCCGCATCCGGATCCGGGAGATCTGCGGCATCGATGAGTCCAACGTCATGATCAGCGGGATTCACACGCATACCGGCCCTGACTTGCAGCACGGTCTTCCGGCCTATCAGGAGTGTGTGGTGGAGAAGATCTGTGGCACGGTCTTTGCGGCTCTCGACCGCATGACAGAGGCCCGAATCGGCTACGCGCAGGGCTCTTGCCTGGCAGGCGCCAATCGCCGGAACCCCAAGGCTCCGCGGGGCGCCTATCATCTCTACACGAATCCGGACGGCGCCTTTGACCCGACGGTTGCGGTCTTGAAGATCGATGACCTGTCTGGCAAAGAGATGGGGGTGCTGTTCAATTATGCCTGCCACCCGGTCTGTCTGGGTTGGGCGGAACTGAACATCTCAAAGGACTTCCTGCATTTCACCCACAGCATGCTGGAAAGGGAAGCGGCCAACGACGACTATGTTTCCATCTTTCTGCAGGGGTGCTGCGGGAATGTCAATCCGCGCTGGCAATGGGACCGGCCAGACCTGTCGCCTGCGCCGGAGGCAATTTGGCCCAAGGAGTTCAGCGGGCGCCTGGCAGAGACCCGCAGGATCGGGCAGATCCTTGGCGCGGAAGTCCTGAAGGTACTGGCGTCCATCACCCACTACGAAACAACCCCGAATCTCGGCGCTTCCAGTTGCACGGTCACGCTCCCGGTGCGCGAGGACCTGCCGGATCAGATGCAGAAAGTCGTTGCCGACAAGATCAAAGACAGTCCGGCATCTGCCGGCCAGCAGGGCAATGCCTATCAGCAGGTTGCTGCAGGAAAGAAGGAGTTCACAACCGAGGTGCAGGTCCTCCGGATCGGTAATTGTATTGTAATCGGCCTTCCCGGAGAACAGTTCATCGAATACCAGATGGAGCTGCGAAAAAAAATCAAATCTCCCCTGTTGCTGGTGTCCGAGCTCGCCAACGACGAAATCTTCTATGTGCCGACTGCGCAGGCCTACCAGCAGGGCGGCTATGAGGTCACATTCTCCCTGTTGCCGCCGCAGGGCGGCCAACGGCTGGTTGACAGTGCCGTGGCGCAGGCGGAGAATCTGATGAAGAGGTGAGTGGCAAGGGGCCGGTGATAGGATCTATTCTTAATCGTAATCCTAATCCGGTGCGCAGTGAATGCAGAGTAGGATTTCGATGATGAGGAAATGTGGACCGGGATCGTTCGCCAGGAAATGGATGCGAGAATGGCTGCGCAATAGGATGACTGTTTGCAGGCTCAATAAATGAAAACTCTGTACGACTTTGCGTATGACGACGCGGTGGCGCAGAAGCCGTTTTCGTCTGACTATGTACAGCCGCTGTCGCTGGAATTGGCCTTCACGGAGCATTACCAGCGGCATCAGAGTGATCCGGTGCCGCTCCGGGAGGCGCACAGCGTCAGGTTTCTGCTGCCGCACATGTTCCAGCAGGTCCTGGCCGGCGATTTATTTGCCGGCCGGATTCGCTACCCGCTGGTGGCCTTTGGTCCTGAGCCGGCCGGACTCGGTTACTCCTGCCGGACACATGACATCCGCAAGCTGATGGATAAGCTCGCTATCACGGGCGGACGGAAACAAGCCGTGGAGGCCATGCTGACGTTCTGGGCGACGGAAACCACGGAGGTCAAATGCCGGCAGGCGTATCCTCCGCATATCCAGAAGATTCTGCCCACAGACCACTGGACAACCGAAAGCGGTGTGGCCTTCCCGTTGTACCGGATGGGCGGAACCACGCTGGATTATGCCAAGCTGCTGCAATTGGGCATCCCGGGCCTCCGGCAGGAGATTGCTGGCAAGAGCAAGGACGCTTCCGCAGACGCCCGGGTTCTTTATCAGGCCATGAATCTGACGTTGGATGCGCTGTGTGAAGTTGCGGCCGGCTATCAACTGCAGGCCAACGGTGCAAAGGACCCGCGCTCGGAACTGGCGCAAATTGCCCGCAATCTCGCGTTCATAGCGCACCGGCCGCCGCAGACCCTGCGCGAGGCGCGGCAGCTGTTCTGGCTCTATGCCCTGGCCACGGGAACCTGGAATTACGGACGCATGGACATTTACATGGGTCCCTTTCTGACACGTGATCTGGCGCAGGGGGTGCTCACAGAAGATGAGGCGCTGCAACTGCTGCAGTCGCTCTGGCGGTTGATGAAGGCCTATGACAGCCAGTACAACAATCGCGTCTTTATTGGCGGCAGGGGGCGCCCAGACGAGAAGTCGGCGGATCGTTTTGCCCTGCTGGCCATGGAGGGCACCCGCACCGTGCCGCTCAATCAGCCGCAGCTGTCGCTGCGCTTCTATCAGGGGCAGAATCCGGCCCTGATGGAGAAGGCGCTGACGGTGATCGGCGAGGGGCGCACTTTCCCGATGCTCTACAATGACGACGTGAACATCCCGGCCGTGTCCGCCGCCTTTGCTGTGAGCGAGGAAGAGGCGGCGCGTTACACCCCCTTTGGGTGCGGTGAGTATGCGCTGGGTAATCGGAGCGTGGGCAGCCCGAATGGCGTGATCAATCTGCTCAAAGGGCTGGAGGTGACGCTGCACAACGGGTATGACCCGGTGGCCAGGCGACCCTGCGGGCTGGCACTGGGCGAGGCGGAGTCATTCCATGATTTTGAGGCGTTGTGGCACGCTTACACGCGGCAGATCGATCATTTTGTCGAAGCCCTGGCTGAGCAGGAGCGGATCGAGTACGACGTGGCCGGCCGCGAGGCCACATTCCTGTTCATGAGCATGCTGTACGACGACTGCATCGCACGCGGCAAGGGGATGTTTGACGGCGGTGTCCGCTACCTGGGCGGCACATTGGAGACGTACGGCAATACCAATACGGCGGATGCGCTGCTGGCGATCCGCGAGACAGTTTTTGAGAAGAAAGAATTGACCCTTCGCCAGATTGTTGCGGCCTGCGATGCGGGTTTTGTCGGGCAGGAGGCGATCCGGGCCCGTCTGCTGGCTGTGCCAAAATATGGCAATGACAATGATCGGGCAGATGACATGGCGGCCCGTGTGCATGCGCACATCTGCCAGTCCACCCGGCAGCAGGCGATACGTGCGGGGCTGCACACGTACCTGGTGGTGATTATTAATAACTGGGCCAACACCCTGTTTGGGCGCCTGACACAGGCTTCGCCAGATGGGCGCGCCGCCTGGACATCAATGGCCAATGGCAATAATCCTGCGCCCGGCATGGACCGCTCCGGTGCGACCGCCTTCCTGAATTCCCTCGCCAAGCTGGATCCTGCCATTCATGCCGGTGCGGTCCAGAACATGAAGTTCTCAAAGACCATGTTTACGCAATACCGGCGCAAACTGGAAGCGCTGCTGGCCGGCTATTTTCAGCGCGGGGGCGCGCAGGCCATGATTACTGTCGTTTCCCGTCAGGACCTGGAGTCCGCCATGAAAGACCAGGCCGCCTGGGGGCACCTGATGGTGCGCGTGGGCGGCTTCAGCGCACGATTCATTGACCTGCCGCACGATGCACAGCGGGAAGTGCTGGAGCGGACGCTGCATGAATGACCAGATACGCGGGATGATCTTTGATATCTACCGGGCCTCGCTGCAGGATGGCCCGGGGGTGCGGACAACGGTCTTTCTCAAAGGATGCCCGCTGCGCTGCGCCTGGTGCCATAACCCGGAGTCATGGACCCTGCAGCCGACACCGGTGCTCAAGCCATCGGGACATGACAGCCGGACAGTCTACGGACAGGAGGTCAGCGTCCGTGAGGTGATGGATATCGTGCTCCGGGACCGGATTTACTACGAGCTTTCCAGGGGCGGCATTACGCTTTCCGGAGGCGAGCCCACGTTTCAGTTTGAATTCTGCCAGGCACTGCTGGCAGCCGCCAAGGCGGAGAAATTGCACACCTGCCTCGACACCTGCGGCTTCCTGGAAACAGCCCAATTGCTGGAACTGCATCCGCTGGTGGATCTGTATCACTACGATTACAAGATGACCGGGACCGAGGAACATCGCCAATGGACCGGTGTCTCCAGCGAACTCATTCTGCAGAATCTGGATGTGCTGGTTCAGCAGGGCGCGGAGATTATCCTGCGCTGTCCGCTGATTCCCGGGGTCAATGACCAGACAGCCCATTTTGACAAACTTGGCGAACTCGCTGGCCGGTATCCCCGCCTGAAGTTCGAACTCCTGCCGTATCATGCCGTGGGTCAATACAAGTACGAGCAGATCGGCCTCCCGCGCCCGGAGCCGACGCCTCCAGTCCCGACCGCTTTGACACGGCAGCAATGGAACGAACAGTTGCGGCGCGTCGGCGTGAAGCAAGTTGAGGAGCGCATATGAACAGAGCATGCCCGATTGTCACGGTGTTGATGTGGTTCACGCGGGCACTGCTGGTGCCAGGCGTTGCAACCTGGAGCGTAGCTGCGGAAGCCCCCGCGAAAAACGCGCCGACTTCTGCGCCAGCAACCCTGCCCAGCAAGGCGCCAATCGACCATCTCGACCTGAAAGACGGGGACACGATTGTTTTCCTCGGCGACTCGCTTACGATGCAGTGCGGCTATACGCAGTATGTTGAGGACTTCTATTACACCCGCTTCCCGCAGCTGAAGATCAATTTCTACAATGCGGGCGTCGGCGGCGATCGTGTGTTCCATGCCATCAACCGGTTTAACCTGGATGTGGCGGCGCAAAAGCCACGATACGTCACAATCATGTTCGGCGGCAATGACGCCAAGGACAAGCAGTGGGACAACGAACTGTTCACGAAATACGCCACGGACATGCTCGCCCTGATCAAAAAAACACAGGCCATTGGTGCCACGCCGATCCTCATGGGTCCGGGTATGTACGACCGTCGTGCTCTTCTGCTCAAGCCCAGCCCCGGCCGGCCGTATGATTCGGAGGCGGCGAAGTGGAGCAACCCGGTGATGGGGTACTACAGCGCCTACGTGCGTGACCAGGCCAGCGAACTGGGACTGCTCTATGCCGATGTCTATTCGGCGCAAAACAACTACGCCTTTGAGCAGCGGGTTCACAACCCGAATTACATGATGTCGATCGACGGATGGCATCCGATTGCGGCCGGTGAGATTGTCATGGCTGCCACTATTCTGGACGCAGTTCATGCCCCGGGCGTGGTTTCCAGCACAACGGCCAGTTTCGATGCTGGCAGGGGGTGGCGCGTGACCATGGCACCCGAAGGTAAAATAACGGATATCAAAGGCACGGCAGATCATCTGAGCTTCACCTCCCTGGAGCCTGCCCTGCCGTGGATTGTGCCGGCAGAAGCAGCCTATGCCTACAAGGCCAGTGGTGCCGGGGACCGGCACTCTGCCGAAACGCTGCAGATACAGGGGCTGCCACCCGGCAATTACGAAGTCAAGATTGACGGCACATCCATCGGGTTTTTCGCATCCAGCCAACTGGGATCCCAACTTGATCTGCAGTATTGTGACAAGGCGCCGCAAGTGCAGCAGGCGCTGGCTGTGGCGACACTGAATCAGGAGAGAAACAAGAAAGCCGTGCACGAGATCCGCATGCTCTATCGCGAGGCTAAAATCAACCTGCCGAACCAGTTTACGCAGGAAACCGTGGATGCCTCCTTGAAAGCCCTGCAGCCCAGGATCGAGCCGCTGGCTAAGCTGAACGACGATTACGAGCTGAAGATCCGTGCTGCAGCAGTACCCAAGGCACACCAGTTCGAGATCATCAAAACGAATGCGAAGTAAAGTCAGAAGAAGAGTATATGACTGGCAAAGAACGAGTGCTGGCAACCCTAGGCCGTGAAGCAGTTGATCGCTATCCTGTGGATTATTTTGCCACGGCGGAGATGGAAAAAAGATTGCTGCGGGACCTGAAACTTGCAGACATCGAGGCGCTGTATCAACGCTTGGGTGCAGATATTTTCCGGGTCTGCCCGGCGCCACGGCTCACCCAGCATGGCGAATATTACGGGCATATCTTTGAGCGGGCGCTGGACGAGGGACGCTACCTGGACAACTGGGGCATCACCTGGCAGCGGGCGGATATGAAGACCGGCGACATATTCTACGAGGTTGTGGATTTTCCCCTCAAGGAATGCGCTGCGCTGGCGGAGATCGAGGCTTATCCATGGCCTGTGGTTGCCAACGACTGGGATTTTGCCGGGATCAGCACACAGATCGCCTCTGCCGGAAACCGGGCCATCTCCGGCAGCCTGCTTGGGGCGGTGTTCGACGATTCCTGGCGACTCACCGGGATCGACCGTTTCTTGCTGAATCTTGCGCTGGAGCCGGAGCTCTGCCGGGCAATCCTTCGAAAGGTCTGCAATTATTGGCTGGATTTCGGCCGGCTGCTGCTGGAAAGCGCAGGCGGGCGGATCGACCTGATGTGGACCAGCGATGACCTGGGTACGCAGAACGGCCTGCTGATCTCTCGGGCGATGTGTCAGGAGTTCGTGATACCTCTGATCCGTGAGCGCGTCCGGCTGTTTGAGGACTATAGAGCCCACGCATGCATGCATTCCTGCGGCGGCATCTATCCGATTATTCCTGATCTGCTCGCGAGCGGTGTGGAGGTGCTGAACCCCATCCAGTCCCGCTGTCAGGGGATGGACCGGAAACAGCTGAAACAGGAATTCGGCCGCGAGCTGGTGTTCCACGGGTCCGTGGATCAGCAGTCGGCGTTGGTTTTCGGTTCGGAGCAGGATGTGATGAATGATACCCGGCAATGTCTGGAAACGCTGGGACAGGGTGGCGGGTATATCGTCGCACCGAGCCATGCGCTGGAGACTGATATTCCGACCGCCAATGTGCTGGCCCTGTATGATACCGCGCTGGCCAGTAAACCCTCTGCTCCGGTACAATAAAGGTAAGCCATGCAATCAAAACCGAACATTCTGCTTCTGATGGGCGACGAGCACCGCTACTCGCTTGCGGGGTGCTATGGGCATCGAGTGGTGAAGACCCCCACGCTGGATGCCCTGGCTGCGCGTGGCGCGGTGTTTGACGCAGCTTACTGCCCGAGCCCCATTTGCGCGCCCTCGCGCGCAGCCATGATGGCTGGTCGTCACGTACATCAGCTCGGCGTTTGGGATAATGCCGCGCCCTTTCATTGCGACTGGCCAACCTTTGCCCATAGCTTTACTGCAGCCGGCTACCGCACGATCCTTTCCGGCAAGATGCATTTTGTCGGCCCGGACCAGCGCCATGGCTTTGCGGAGCGCTGGGTGCAGGACATCTATCCCGCGACCTTTGCCTGGACACCCAATAGTCGGGATGGCGTACCCTACAACGAAACACGCTTTACCGACGAAACGCGTGTGCACGCCCAGACGATTGATTGCGTTTCCGAGGCGGGGGTTGGCCGGACTTTTGACATGGACTATGACGACGAGGTGGTCTTCCGCACCTGCTATGGCCTGCGGCAGCTGGCGCGCGAGCCGGAGCGTAAGCCGTTCCTGCTGTGCGCCTCGCTTACGGGCCCGCATTTCCCGTTCCGCGCGCCGCAAGCCTATTGGGACCGTTATCGTGACGAAGAGATTGATCTGCCACGGCTGCCGGCGGACCTTCTGAAGCGCGACCCGGAACATATCCGCTGGGTGCGCAACTTCGGGCGTCTCGACCAGATTGTCCCGGATGACATTTGCCGCAAGGCACGGCATGCCCAATATGCCCGCGTGAGCATGGTGGATGATCACCTCGCAAAGATCATGGAGGTGATGCGGGAAAGCGGCTTGCTCGAAAACACCATTGTGATCTACACCTCCGACCACGGCGACATGCTGGGCGATCATGGTCTCTGGTTCAAGAATGTAGCCTATGAAGCCTCGAGCCGCGTGCCGTTGATCATGGCTGGCCCCGGCATCAACCGCGCGCGCGTGCCGGAGGTCATGAGCCTGCTCGATCTCGGCCCCACGATTTGCGGACTTGCGGGCATCGAGCCGGTCTACCCGGTGCCCGATGGTCGTGACCTCACGGACCTTCTGCAATCCCGCCGGCCGGCCGGTCCCGGCCGTGCCATCATGGAGAACTATGGCGAAGGCGTCTGGAAAGGGTGGCGCATGCTGCGGGAGGGGAAATACAAGCTGATCCATGTTCCCGGCGTGGAGCAGATCCTGTTCGACCTGGAGAAAGACCCGGAGGAGTGGACGAATGTGGCCGCAGATCCTGCGTATGCGACCGTGCTGGCATCCATGACCAGAACCATTCTGGACGGTTGGGATTGGGCGCAATGTGATGAGGTGCGCTGGCAGAGCGAAGATCGACGTTTGGCGATTCTCAAGGCGCCGCAAACCATGGATGACTGGCAGACGGCATCGCCCCCGGTGCCGCATTGCCGCGCGCGCAATCAGGGAATGTTACGGGTGCGTGCTCTCTAGGAGTGTGAAAGCAAATGATCGACAAAGGCAAAATTCGCATCGGCGTAATCGGCCTTGGCCGCATCGGCTGGGAACATTGCAAGCAGATCCATCAGCACCGTGAGGTTGTCTTGACGGCCGTTGCGGATCGCGAGGAGTGCCGGTGCCAGGAGGCGCGTGAACTGTTTGGCTGCCGCGCGTACCGGGATTACACCGAAATGCTGGCGCAGGCCGACCTGGCCGCCGTGCTCATCGCATCGCCGACCCATTTGCACATGGAGATGGCGCTGGCAGCCTTCGCGCACAAGCGGCATGTCTTCCTGGAAAAGCCCATGGCCATGACCGTGGCAGAGGCGCAGGCAATTATCCGGGCTTCGGTAAAGGCGCGCCGGGTGCTGACGGTGTATCAACCTGCGCGGGCTGCCGCCACCTTCCAGCAACTTCGGAAGATCCTGGCAACCAATGTGCTGGGTGAGACCTATCATGTGCGCCGGGGTGACTTCTCCTTTGCCCGGCGGAATGACTGGCAGGCGCTGCGGCGCTTTGGCGGCGGCATGCTGAATAATTACGGCGCGCATGCGCTCGACGAACTGCTGGCGCTGACCGGGTCCGACATCAAGCGCGTCTTCTGTGATCTGCGCCGTGTGGCTTCGCTGGGTGACGCGGATGACGTGGTGAAGGTTATCTATGAGACCCGTAGTGGCGTGCTGGGCGAGATCGACATTAGCCAGGCGATGGTGGCCAAGCCGTATCAAATGGAAGTTTATGGTACGCGGGGCGCCGCGTTCTTGCAGGGCAGCAACCGGGAAGGGTATCGCTGGCTGGTGCGCGCACTGTCTGCCAGGGCCTTTGCGTCCAAGCAACTGGACGCCAGTCTGGCTGCCGCCAACCGCCAGTATCCGAGCGACAACATCAAGGTTCGGGAGAAGGTCATTCCGGTCAACCCGCGCCACAAGGTGGATGTGTATGCCGATTTTGCCCGCGCGATCCGGACAGGTGCGGAACCGTTTGTCAAACCCCGCGAAACGCTGGCCGTGATGCAGACGATCAAGAAATGTCGTGCCGCCAGCGGCGGGATTCAGGCCTCATTGCTGCGATAACAAGGAGCAGTTCCGACATGGC